>Ga0209317_1001570_pt1 | contig 19357 bp, 15 predicted proteins | sample RifGroB2_FD_183994 | JGI IMG/M metagenome (GOLD analysis project Ga0209317, IMG submission 183994) | Soil microbial communities from Rifle, Colorado, USA - Groundwater B2 (SPAdes) (version 2) | ecosystem: Environmental > Terrestrial > Soil > Unclassified | place: Rifle, Colorado | collected... | reverse complement strand
ACGTTCTACGTTGAGAACCCCTTGTGATGGATTTCTTTGGTGCGGACGCAGTTTGCGCTAAAGTTTCCGCCGCATCAGCCGATACGTTATGCGGCTAATGAGCCTTACTGCGGAGGAAGTCATGCCAACTCAGACAACACCCTGGACGCTTCTGGACGACATGTTCTCGACCATGGCCTCGCAGGAGACCCAGAGGGCGCAGGCGGCCAACACCGCCATGAGCTCCGGCGCGACCTACTACCAGAAGAAGGATTACTCCCGGGCCTCGTCCGAGTTCAAGCGCGCCATCTCCATGGACCCGACCAACTCGCAGCCCTACAACCTGCTGGCCAGCACCTACCTGGCCCAGAAGAAGTACGACGAGGCGATCAAGACCTACAAGAACTCGCTCTCCCTCGACCCGACCCAGGCCTCGGTGCACCAGAACCTCGGAAACATCTACCTGCAGCAGAAGAAGTACAACTTGGCAGAGAAGGAGTTCAAGGAGGCGGGGAGGCTCGACCCGGCCGACACCGTCGCCCCCTACACGCTGGGGCAGCTCTACGTGCAGACCGAGCGCTATGCCGAGGCTGAGACGCAGTTCAAGAAGGTTTCCAGGATGGCACCCTACGACCCCAACCCCTATTACAGCCTGGGAGCCACCTACAACAAGCAGGAGAAATGGAGCGAGGCGGTGAAGCAGCTCACCCAGGCGGTCAGGCTGCGGCCGAAGATGACGGCGGCCCAGTTCGAGCTGGGTGTCGCCTACTCCGAACTGGGCGACACCACCAGGGCACAGAAGCAGGTCGACATCGTCACGAGGCTCGACGCCGCGCAGGGTGCCCTCCTGCAGGCGACCCTCGCGCAGCCCAAGATGGTCGCTGTCGGCGGCGGCGAGGTCGACAACTTCACCAACTCGCTCGGGATGAACAGCCAGCTCTACGCGCTGGCTCCCGAGCTGATAACCCCCAACACCTCCAAAGAATTCAGCATGAGCTTCTACTTCGACTCCAGGATGGACACCGAATCAGTGCAGGACGCGGCCAACTGGACCATCACCAAGGCAAGCGGGGGCGCTGCGGGGTATTACAACAACCTGCTCGCCGTACTCCCCACCGAAGCGTACATCCCGCAGAACCCGACAAGGGTGGTCTACGACCCGGAGAAGCAGGTGGCGACCGTCACCTTCCTCCTGAGCCAGAACGCCGCCGGCAACGCCACCATCGACCCCTCCCACATGGTCTTCAAGTTCACGGGGACCGACTCCAGGGGGAAAGTGATGGACCCGACCGCAGACGAGTTCGACGGCGCCGCCCAGGTGCCGTTCTAACCTCTTCACCGCACCAGCTTCCTGCGTAACGCCACTCGGGCCGCCGCGAAAAAGAGCCGCTTTCCCGGAAATCATGCCGAGACAACACGAGCCCCCGAAAGGTGACCGTCGAGCCGGACCCTACCAGCAGATGAGGAGAAGGCTTGCACAAAAGCATACTTATCGAGGGATGGCGCTTCGTCCCCCACTCCTACGCATGCGTCAACATGTGGCAATGCCTCGACCTCTTGCAACGGCCCGACGTAGAGCTGCACCACCATGACCCTCCTTTTGTCAGACCCGAATGGAAGACCTCCCCTCATCTGTTCGGCAGATCCGCCACACAAGCCCTGAAAGCTATCCCCCCTATGGACGCCGGAAAGACGCCCGACCTTTTGTTCCGGATCGCCTCTCCGTACTGCTTCGACCGGGCGCACGCCTCCCGGCACTTCGTTTTCGGGACGGCCGAGCACGGCATGGTCAAGCCATCCATGGTGACGGGCAACCTCACGCTGGCCGAGGCCATGGCCGATTCCGACGCCGTGGCCATCACCCCCTCCAACTGGTCCAGAGCCGGTTTTCTACGCAGTGGCGCCCCACCCGGGCGGGTGGTCGTGGTGCCGCACGGGGTGGACACGGACGTTTTCAGGCCCCTGCCCGAAGCGGAGCGGGAAGCCCTCAGAAAGCAGCTGGGGTGGCAGGATTCCTTCGTCATCCTCAACGTAGGCTGCATGACCGGTAACAAGGGGGTCCGCTACCTGCTTAAGGCGTTCGCCGTGCTGAAAGAGCGTTTCCCCCATCTGAAGCTGTGCATGAAAGGGCTGGACCCGATCTACCCCTCGCTCAAGCTGCTGCAGGAATCCGGGGATCTGCTCACCGCCGAAGAGGCCCGGCGGATCTCGTCATCGCTTGTGTACATCGGCCACGCCCTCTCCTTTTCCGACATGGCGAACCTCTTCAACGCAAGCGACGCCTACGTCTCCCCCTACCTCGCCGAGGGGTTCAACCTCCCCGTTTTGGAAGCGGCGGCCTGCGGTCTACCGGTCATCTGCACCGCGGGGGGACCGACGGACGATTTCGTCGACCCCGCCTTCGCGAGGAAAATCACCAGCACACTGATGCGGGAAAACGGCATGCTCGGGCTGCGGCCGGACCTGGAACACCTCATCTCGCTCATCGCCTATGTGGTGCAAGCCGAAGAGTTCCGGCAGGAGGCACGACACGCGGGCCCCTCCTTCGTGGCCGGGGCCTTCACCTGGCGCCACGCGGTCGACAAGCTGCTCGCGCTCCTGCCGGCGGGCTGACCGACACGGGACTCCTGCCCCGGAAAGTGGCGGGGGCGCTGCCAGCCCCGTCATTTTGACAGCAGGGCGGAGAGAAGACGTAACCTTGACACGTCATCCCCCGGGGTGCAAACAAAACACGGCCCGCCGCGCCTGCGCCCCCTCTCTCCCCGGCCCGTCAGCCTGTTTCCCCGCGAGAGGCGCCGCGACACCCCACGTCACGGGAGTTGCTCGGATCAACGGGAAGGGATGCAACCGGCAACCACAGCGAAACAAAAAAGGACCAGGAAGACCATGGCTAAAAAAGCTCCTATTTGCGGCATATCTGGGGGGCAGGGGGGACGCTGGTCACTTGGTGGACTTTCTCATCGCTCCGCCTTTTGACTTTTGGAGCGGAGGTTTCCTTGGGCGACCAGCGTTCACAGATAGACCCGACCCAGGACTCGGCGCACACGAACCTCAGCAACATCTACCTGCAGCAGAAGAAGTACAACCTGGCTGAGAAGGAGTTCAAGGCGGCCCGCGAAGCTGAATCCCACCGACACCGTCGCCCCCTACACGCTGGGGCAGCTCTACCTGCGAACCGACCGCCTAGCCGAGGCGGAGACCCAGTTCAAGAAAGTCTCCAAGATGGCCCCGTACGACCCGAATCCCTACTACAGCCTCGGGGAGCGACGCCCGGGGGAAGGTGATGGACCCGACCACCAACGAGTTCGACGGTGCCGCCCAGGCCCCGGTCTAAGGGACTTGAGGTTTCACCTCCACCACCATGCCCGCCGCGCCATAGAAGCACCAGCTCCCGGCCGGCGGGCTTTCATTTTTTTGACACCGGGCGGCACAGGGGGGAAACTTCCGCAGTAAGGGCCCGCCAAACCGGCACCGTTTTTTTACTCCGCTCCCTTCCTGCAAGAAATTAAGAGGTTGCACCTAGCATCCCGCGATGGCATGCCAACTGCATTCAACACCGGTGGTCCACCGGTGGAGCGGGACCAGGCGTTGGCGCGCTCCTTCCCCATCGGCCACCGCGGCGCGTCCCCGGCAGGGGGCACCTCGCAACCAAAGCAAAAAAAGGAGAGAGCGATGCCAGATCCGATCCTCAAAAAAGCAGGGATCGTCGATGTCAGCTTCGGGGAAGAGGTCACCGTGGTCGAGCCGGCTAACCTCTACGGCTGCACCATCGGCGACGGGAGCTTCATCGGCCCCTTCGTGGAGATCCAACGAGGGGCGGTCATCGGCGAGCGCTGCAAGGTGCAGTCGCACGCTTTCGTCTGTGAACTAGTGCAGATAGGGGATGACTGCTTCATCTCCCACGGCGCCATGTTCATCAACGACACCTTCGCCCTCGGCGGCCCGGCGGGGGGGGACCGTTCCCTCTGGAAATCAACCAGCATCGGTAACCGGGTCTCCATCGGGACTAACGCCACCATCCTGCCGGTCGCCATCTGCGATGACGTGGTGGTTGGAGCTGGGGCGGTGGTGACACGCGACATCAAAGAGCCCGGGATCTACGCCGGCAACCCGGCGCGCAGGATCAGGGGGGTGGCACGATGAGCGTCCCCTTCCTCGACCTGCACGCCCAGTACCTCTCCATACAGGCGGAGATCGACGCGGCCATCGCGAGCGTCATCGCCGAATCCGCCTACATCGGCGGCAAGCATCTAAAAATGTTCGAGGAGTCCTTTGCCGACTATCTGGGCTCCCTAAACTGCGTTGGCGTCGGCAACGGCACCGACGCCATCGAGATCGCGCTCAGGTCCCTGGAGCTGCCGCCCGGTTCCGAGGTTATCGTCCCGGCCAACAGCTTCATCGCCACCAGCGAGGCGATCACCAGGGCCGGCCTACAGGTCGTTTTCTGCGACTGCCTGCCGGGCACGTTCACCCTGGATCTCGCTGATGCCGAGCGCCGCATCACCCCAAGGAGCGCCGCCATCGTGCCGGTGCACCTGTACGGGCGCCCCTGCGACATGGAGGCCGTGCTGGAACTGGCCAGGCGCCACAGCCTGAAGGTGGTCGAGGACTGCGCCCAGGCCCACGGCGCGCTGTACCGGGGGAAGCGGGTCGGCACCTTCGGGGACGCCGGCTGCTTCAGCTTCTATCCCGGGAAGAACCTGGGAGCCTACGGTGACGGCGGCGCCATCATCACCGACGACGCCGCACTGGCCACCGCCTGCCGCATGCAGGCGAACCACGGCAGGACCGCCAAGTACGATCACCAGTTTGAAGGGGGCAACTCGAGACTCGACGGGATGCAGGCGGCTATCCTGAGTGCCAAGCTGCCGCACCTGGAAAAATGGACTGAACTGCGGCGCGCCAACGCGCAGCTGTACCGTGAGGCCCTGGCCGGCGCAGATGTCATAGTACCGCAGGAGGAACCCGAGGCCCGCCATGTCTACCACCTCTTCGTCATCGAGAGCAGCCGGCGCGACGCGCTGCAGGCTGAGCTGAAGGAGGGGGGGATCGAGACCGGCATCCACTACCCAATCCCGCTTCCGCTCTTGCAGGCCTACCGGGCACGCTGGGGAAACGCGGCTGAGTTCCCGACGGCGACCGCCGCAGCGGCGCGCATCCTGTCGCTCCCGATGTCGGCTGAGCTCACCAAGGCCCAGGTGCGCCTCATCGCTGAGCGGGTCAAAGCCTGCACGGGGGCATGATGGGCAACAGGTTTCTGTGATCACAAGCTCGGGAACCAAGGGCGGTACCTGTCCGGTTGCCGCCCCTTGGTCCGTGCCACCCAGGGTCGAGCGCAAGCCGAACGACATCCCCGGAACCCGCAGCGGATCGCACCTGACCATACGGAACCGAACTCCTCACAGCACCAGACTCCCCTTTGCAATGCGCCTCTCCCCCCCGGCCTCGAATAACCGCTTGCGTCAATTGACCTTCCACAGCTCACCGCGCACTCAAAATTTTGACCCGCCGACAGGCGTAAACAACTCAACCAATACAGGGTCTTGTGCTCCGCACGCTACGGCATGGTAGTTGCAAACCCCCAGGCTGTACTTGGCAGCTTTTGAAAGGAGCTTGAAACTCTATGCTTAGCAACGTGGACCTCACCCAGCATACCGGATCCCCTGATCCTTCCAGGCCGGAACACAACTACGTAGCCTTCTTCCTGAGTTTTGCCTGCAACCTCAAATGCGATTACTGCATAAACCTGCACGACAGCGCCTCACGGCTTGAGCAGGCCAGGCGCAACCAGATGACCGTGGAAGAGTGGATTAACGCCGCCAACCGCCTGGTGCTCCGCCCCGACCTCCCGCTCACCCTGCAGGGGGGGGAGCCCACCCTGTACCCAGGGTTTTACCGGTTCGTGAACGAGGTGAAGCCGGAAATCAAGATGGACCTGATGACTAACCTGATGTTCGACATCGAGGAGTTCATCGCGAAGGCGCCGGTTGCGCGCTTCACCCGCGAGGCTCCGTATGCCGCCATCCGGGTCAGCTACCATCCGGGACAAAATGACATCGAGGATCTGATCCGGAAAACGGTCCGGCTTCAGGACGCGGGTTTCCGGACCGGGCTTTACGGCATAGAGCATCCCGACCGGGCCATTGGCCGGCATATCAAAGAGGTAAAGGAGCGTTGCCTCGGACTGGGACTCGATTTCCGCACCAAGGAGTTCCTCGGTGAGCACGACGGGATCATGTACGGCACCTTCAAGTACGAGGGGTGCGTGTCCGGCAAAGAGCTCAGGCAGTGCGAATGCCGCACCAGCGAGATCTTAGTCGACCCGGCCGGCAGCGTGTACCGCTGCCATGCCGACCTCTACAACGCCCGCAACCCCATCGCCCACATCCTCGATGCCGACTTCGGCACCGACAGCATCGACCGCTTCCGCCCCTGTGACTACTATGGCGAGTGCAATCCGTGTGACGTGAAGGTGAAGACCAACCGCCTGCAGATCTACGGGCATACCAGCGTGGAAATCCGGGACATCAGATGAGCAAGTACAACTTCGACGGCCACAAACTGATGCACCACCCGGACCGGGTCGCCGACTTCCTCGCCGGCGGTGACTGCTACCCCCTCTACATGGAGGTCAGCCCGGTCGGGATTTGCAACCACCGCTGCATCTTCTGCGCGTACGACTTCATCGGCTATCCCAACCGGAGGCTGGAAAGGGAGCGCACGCTTGACCTTATCGACGAACTCGCCGACTGCGGCCTGAAGAGCATCCTCTTCGCCGGCGAGGGGGAGCCGCTGATCCACCCCGACATCGCCGCCTTCATCCTGCGTGCGAAACAGCGCGGCATTGACGTCGGGCTCTTCAGCAACGGGCACCTCCTCAAGGAGCCCCTGGCCGAGGAGATCCTGCCGGCCCTGACCTTCCTGCGGCTGAGCTTCAACGGCGGAAGCCGCGAGAACTACGCGAAGGTGCACTCGGTCGCCCCGGAGGCGTTCGACGCCGTGGTGGCGAACCTGAAGAGCGCGGTGCGCATCAAGCGCCAGGCGGGGCTCCAGGTGGACATCGGGGCGCAGTTCGTACTGATCCCGGAAAACCGTGACTACCTCCGCCAGGCCGCGCAGACCTTGAAGGATTGCGGGGTGGACTACCTGGCCATCAAGCCGTTCATGCAGCGCGAGCTGCAGTCCTACCGCCTGGGCGAGCAGTTCGCAGGCGACGAGCTGGACCGGGTTTTTACAGAGGCGGAGGGAATCGGCGACGACTCCTTCAGCGTCATCGCCAGGAGGGAGAGCTTCCTCAACTACGGGGTCAGGCACTACGACCGCTGTTACGGCACCTGCTTCATATCGGTGCTTAACTCCGCCGGGGAGATCTCCAGCTGCCTCCCCTACTGGGAGAAGCCGGAGTACAGCTTCGGCAACATCTACCGCAACAGCTTCCGGGAGATCTGGAATTCCGAAGCACGGCGCGGCGTGAAGCAACATCTGGAGCAGGAACTGGACGCCCACGGCTGCCCACCGAGCTGCCGCGTCAACGCGGTCAATGAGTTCCTGTGGAGCCTGCGCCATCCCCAGGTCAAGCACATCAACTTCATCTAGGCGAAACAACTCACATGGCAAAGATCCTCTTCATAGAATCTGAGCTCCGCAACGAGAAGCTCGGCATCATGTACCTCTCGGCGGCGCTGAAAATGGCAGGGCACGAAACGCTCCTTTGCTGGCTTGAGCGCGAAGACGTCCACGCCCTGATCGGGAGCTTCGCCCCCGACTTCCTCTCCTTCAGCCTGGTGACCGGCGCGCACACCTCTCTGATCCGGCTCGCGGCCGAGCTGAAACAACGCTACGGTGTGAAGGTGGCGGCTGGAGGGCCGCACGCAACCTTTTTCCCCGGCGAGATCCCGCTGGAGGCGGCGGACTTCGTGGTGGTCGGGCAGGGTGAACGGGCGCTCCTCGACATCGTCGAAGGGCGGGCGCACGAGCGCCAGCTCTCCTACCCGCTTCAGGACCTGGACACCATAGCCTTCCCCGACCGCGAGCTCTTCTACCGCTATCCAGAATTCCGCAACAACGCGATGAGGAACGTAATCACCTGCCGCGACTGCCCCTACTCCTGCAGCTACTGCTATAACCACACCTGGAAGGAGAAGTACCGGGGCGAGCCGCACTTCCTGCAGCGGCGCAGCGTCGACAACGTCCTCTCCGAGCTCGTGGCCATCAAGCAGAGCTACCCGGTCGAGCAGTTCCTCTTCATCGACGACAACTTCCTGTACCACCGCGACTGGGTGAAGGAGTTCTGCGTTCGCTACCCCGCCGAGGTCGGCGTCCCCTTTCTCTGCAGCTTCTCACTGAACCTCTTCGACGAAGAGATCCTCGGGGACCTCAAGGGCGCAGGGCTCTGCATGGTCAACTTCGCCCTCGAGTCCGCCGACCCGCGGGTGCAGCGCGAGATCCTCAACCGCGGGCACGTGAAGAACGACCACATCGAGAGGGGAGTGCAGCTGCTGCGCAGCTTCGGGATCAAGACCCGCATGCAGAACATGATCGGGCTCCCGGTGGCGGACTCGCTGGCGGACGCCCTCAACACGCTCGCCTTCAACAAGAGGAACAAGGTGGACGACAGCTGGGTCTCCATCTTCCAGCCCTACCCCAACACCAGGCTCGCCGCCTACTGCAGCGAAAAGGGTTACAGCGCCGCCGAACCCGAGTGCGCGGACAGCTTCTTCGACCGCTCCTGCCTCGCCATCGACCACCCCGAGGAGATCAGGCGCCTGCAGAAATGGTGGTACTTCCTGATCCGCTACGACCTGGACGGAGAGAGCGTCGCGAAGCTGTTGCAGGTGGAGTTCGACGAGGAGACGGGGGAGGAGCTGCAAAATCTGCGCTACGAGTTTTCACGCAACTACCTTTACGGACTCAAGGACCAGAACCCGAGGCTGGAACACGACTGGCCCAGGATCGAGGCCGACTTTGGCGGCGCCGCCGCGTTCTCGCGGCTGAAACCTTTGATCGGTCGCTACCGCCTAGCCTACGGACTGGTGGAAATAATGACCAGACTCCGCCTACCGGAGACGCTCACCTTCTAGGGGGTTTAAATAATGACGAAGATCCTCATCATCAAGCTCGGCTACTCCGAGACGCTCGACCCGGAAATCGGCATCGTGGTCAGCCTGGGGGACGTGCTGCGCGCCACCGTGATTCTCGAGGCGCTCAAGGAGAAACACGCCGACTCCCAGATCTCCTGGGTGGTCTCCTCGGAGGCGGAGCCGCTTCTTTCCGGGAACCCGTTCATCGACCGCGTCCTGATCTGGGACCAGTTCCTCCCCTTCCAGCTGATGCGGGAGAAGTTCGACATCGTGATCAACCTGGAAAAGGTCCCGGGGCTTTGCGCCATCGCAGATTCCATCGACGCCTGGACCAAGTACGGCTTCCGCTTCGACTCACAGCGGGGGACCTACGACGCCTACGAGAAGGGGCTCGGCTTCATGGACTACATCGAGCACAAGAAGTCCGACCCCAACCGCGGCGCCTGGCAGCAGGTGATGATCGAGATGCTGGGGGGGGTGGAGTGGAAGGGGCAGAAGTACGTGATCGGCTACCAGCCAAAGACCACGACCACCTTCGACATCGGGCTCAACTACCTGGTGGGGTCCAAGTGGCCCAGCAAGGGGATGCCGGTCGAGAAGTGGCAGGTCCTCGAGAAGAAGCTGCAGGCGCACGGGGTATCGGTCTCCTGGCAGCAGGGAACGGGGAACCTCTACGAGTACATGGACTGGATCAACTCCTGCCAGGTCGTCATCACCAGCGACAGCCTGGGCCTCCACATCGCCTTCGCCCTGGGGAAACGGGTGGTGGCGCTCTTCGGGCCCACGGACCCGAGCGAAATCTACCTCTACGATGAGAGCGTCGTGCTCCGCTCCGAATGCTGCTGCCCCGAGATGCCCTGCTGGTCCGCCCGCTGCGTCACCGGCGAGCAGTGCATGCTGAACATCGACCCCGACAGGATCGTCAACGAGGCGATCAGCGTCCTGGGGCTCCACAACCACCACAAGATGGCCTGCCACTACTAACTTCTGAAGGAACGGCGCATGCAAGTGATATCGACCATCGACCTAAGCTACGAGAACCAGCTCATCAAGAAGGAGTTCTTCGCGAGGTTCTCGGCCCTGTACGACTCGAACCAGCTCACCGAGTCGCCGGTCCTGGACGAGCTGGAAAGCCGGCTCGCCGAGGCCTGCGGCACCAGGTACTGCAGCCTGACCGGCGCCGGCACCATGGCGCTGCAGCTCGCTGCGAGCGCGCTCGGCATCGGTCCCGGCGACGAGGTGGTGGTGCCGGCCAACAGCTTCCTCGCCTCGGCGGTCGCCATGCACCACGCCGGCGCGAAGGTGGTCCTGGCCGACGTCGACCCGCTCAGTTGGAACCTCTCTCCAGAGACGGTGGCGAAGGTGATCACCCCTGCCACCAAAGCGATCTGCCTCGTGCACCTCTACGGCAACGTGGCGGACCCCGCCGATTTCGCGGAGTTCGGGGTGCCGGTCATCGAGGACGCCTCCCACGCCTTCAGCGGGACGCTGCGCGGCAGGAAGGTGGGGAGCCTGGGGGACATCGCCGGGTTTTCCGCCGGCCCCATCAAGGGGTTCGGGGGGCTCGGCCACGCCGGCTTCATAAGTTACGACAACGAGGCGTGGCGCCCGTACCTGAAGGCGTACATCAACAACGGGCAGACGGCGCGCCACTACGCCGCCACGCTCGGGCACAACTACCGGATCGACCCGGTGAACGCCCTGTTCCTTCAGTGCAAGCTGGAGCAGTGGGAGCACCTGACGGCGCGCCGCAAGGAGAACCTCCACATCCTCGACCGGGCGCTCGACGAGGCGGGGATCCAGCACCAGAGGCGGCTTCCGGAAGGGGACGCGGCGCTCTGGGTCTACGTGGTGCGCGTCGACGCGGCGATCAGGGACCGGGTGGTTGAGCGGCTGCGGGAGGAGTGCGGCATCGAGACCCTTGTGCAGTACACCTACACCATAAACCAGCAGCCGATCTGGGCGCAGATGGCGGCCAACGATCCGCAGGTGCCAGTGAGCGAGGGGCTGACCCGTGAGGTCTTTTCCCTCCCCATCCACGCCGGGATCTCAAGCGGGGACGCCGAGCGGATCGCGCGGGACGTGGTCGGCGTCGTGAAGAGCAACTGAAAAAAGGACGGGGTGAGCCGTGAAGAGACTCTACATCGCAGGGGCGAGCGAGCCCGGGCACGAGCTTTTGGACCTGATCAGGAGCGCCGGGCTGTCCTACGATTTCGCCGGGTTCTACGACGAGTTCATGAGCGGGGCGCAGATCGTGGAATCGCTCTCGGAGCTGGAGCCGGGCGCCTTCTTCGTGATCGCCATCGGCAACACGGCTGTGAGGCAGCGGCTCTTCGGGCAGCTCACCGGCCGGGGGCTCACTCCGGCAACCGTGGTGCACCCCTCCTCGTTCATCTCGTCACGGGCCTCGCTGGAGCCGGGGGTGGTTATCTACCCCAACTGCTCGGTATCGCTCAACGCGAGGATCGGCGCCAACGTGCTGGTGAACTACAACTGCTCCATCTCGCACGGGGTCGAGATCGCCCCCCACTGCAACATCACCCCCGGGGTGAACCTCGCCGGGAACGTGAGGGTCGGGGGGCGCTGCTTTCTCGGCATAGGCTCCGCCGTGATAGAGAAGACCACCCTCTGCGACGGCGTGACGCTCGGGGGGAATTCCACCGTGATCCGCGACATCACCCTCCCCGGGACCTACGTCGGCTCGCCGGCGCGCCTGGTGAAACCGGCGCCCGGCGCCGCAAGCTAAAAAACCAAGTACCTAACACGGAGATAGCACATGTCACCCTTCGCCAGGCTGAAAGAGAAACGACCCAAAGAGGTGCTGCTGATAACCCCCACAAGCGTCCATGAAATGGCGAAGACCAAGTGGCTTTCCGCCAACCTCGGCATAGAACGGCTGGCAGGTTACCTGCGCAAGCACGGCCACAACGCGCAAACCTACGACACGAACCTCTACCTGGCCCTGAAAAGCGGGCCGGACCTGACTGAAAAGCTCAAGGAGAGGCAGTGGGACGTCGTCGGCTTCTCCGTGCAGGAGGACACCCTCCTGGACGACATCGACAACATGAAGCTCGCCGTGCAGAACGCTCCCGGCGCGCTCATCATAGCCGGGGGGCACACGGCGCAGTTCGACTACCAGACCCTCCTGGACAAGTCGCCGACCCGCCTCGTGGTGCTAGGTGAGGGGGAGATCCCGCTTCTCAAGCTCGTCAACGGCGAGCCGCTAGAGGAGATCCCCGGGATCATCTTCAAGAATGTCAACAACCCGCTGACCCCCAAACAGTTCAGGGAGGCGACCGAGGGGATCGACTACGAGAATATCCCGTACGAGACCTACTGGGACTTCTACGTCGACCTCTACACGAAAAACGGCGAGGAGATCACCCCGGCGCTCAGCCAGGTGATCCACACGGTGCGCATCTTCACCAGGAACTTCTGCCCGATGAAGTGCACCTTCTGCTCCACCATCAACTTCCTCTCCGGCGCCTGCGGCACGAAGAGCGTCCCGATGGCGGACATCACCGGGCGCGCCCTGGTCGACCTTTTGAAAAGGATCATCAAGGCGCACCCACGGGTCGAGACCTTCTACTTCACCGACGACGACTTCTGCAGCCGCAGGAGGGAGCTGATCGAGTTCCTGAACATCGTGATCGAGGAGAAGCTCCCGGTCACCTTCTTCGCCTTCTCGCGCATCGACGACATCGACGAGGAGATCGTCCCGCTGATGAAGAAGGCGGGATTCAGGGGGCTCCACATCGGGATCGAGAACTTCCAGCCCGAGATCCTCAAGGAACTCAACAAGAAGGTGAAGGTCGAGGTTATCGACCGGAACCTGAAGCTTTTGAACGACCACGGCATCCTCCCCTCGGTCACCTTCATCCTCTGCAGCCCCAACGCGAAGATCGAGTGGGTGGAGAACACGGCCCGGCGCATGCTGGCCGGGATCGAGGACGGCACCCTCTCCCCCGGGTTGAACGTCATGGCACAGCCGCAGCTGGGGAGCCGGCTCTACGAGATGCACGACAACTTCGAGATGCACAACATCCCGGTCCCCGGTACGAACCAGTTCATCAAGAGGGTCTACTTCGTGCGCTGCTCCGACCCGGAGACCAGAGAGTTCCAGTACCGCTTCCTGGCCCGCTGGGCCGCCCACGTCGAGGAGATCAAGAAAATGGAGGCGAAGGGGCACCTGACCTCGCCGGCCCAGACCCCGGTGAAGCTCAGGATGATCCTCGAGGTGATCGAGGAGATCAAGTCGGAGCGCGGCAGGCTGGACCAGTGCCGCTACTCGAACATGTCGCCGGAGGAGCTCAAGAAGATGTGGGAGATACTGCAGACCTTCAAGTACGGGGCGAGCCTCTAATAAGCCAGACCGATCCAGGAGAACAACGGCATGTCAACTTTCGAGCAGATCCTCTTCGGGTCCGAGTACCTCTCCAACGTCCAGAAGTTCTACGGCTGGAGCGAGGAGCTCGCCAGGTACAGCCTGGGGAGCATGGCGAACAGCATGGAGCAGCTGCAGGACTGGCGCGTCGACGCCATCCTTCAGAAGGACCGGGAACACGCGCTGGGGCTCACCGGCGAGGGGCGCGCGCTGGAGGTGGGATTTGGCACCGGCTCCTTCACCGTGGTGGCGAGACGGCGCGGCATCAACATGACCGGCATCGACTACACCGCCGGCTACATGCGGGTGGCCAGGAACCTGGGGAGCCTCGCCGGCTTCCCGGAGGAAGAGCTCTACTCGATCTTCAGGCAGGGTAACGTGGAGGACCTCCGCTTCCCGTCGAACCACTTCGGCCTGATCCTCTCCTCGGGGGTGATGCAGTTCGTGGGGGACTTGGTCTCCGCCATGAGGGAGATGCTCCGCACCCTGAAGCCTGGGGGGATCGTGCTTCTCGACTCGCCCGACTACCGCTTTCCCTTCGAAGCGCAGTACAACATCCCCTGGATCCCGTTCATGAAAAAGGAGCAGGCCAAGGCATGGCTGGAGGGGTTCGAGAGGCCGGTCAAGGGGCTCGACTACATCAAGTACGTCTCGCTCCCCCAGATCATGGGGGTCATGAAGGGGGTCGGCTTCGAGATCCTCGAGGCGGGGACGCTGGTCCCCGAGAGCGAGATACCGCGCCAGATCCGCGAGATACTCGGCCCGGAGCCGCTCGATGCGATCATCGACGACCCGGCGCACATCTACCTCCTCGCCCGCAGGCTCAAGCGCGAAGGGGTGGCGAGCCACGGGGCGGCCTTCAAGATCACGGCGCGCAAGCCGCTCACCCAGGATGAAAGGGGTTAAGGAGATGACTCAGCAAAAAGCATCCGGGACCCCGATCAGGGTCCCCTTCGTAGACATACCCCGGCAGCACCGCCCGCTGAAGGAGGAGCTCCTCAAGGCGTGCGAGCGGGTGCTCGACCACGGCCAGTTCGTACTCGGCCCCGAAGTCGCCGAATTCGAGGAACGCTTCGCAGCCCTTTGCGGGGTCCGCTACGCCGTGGGCGTCGATAACGGCACCAACGCCCTCACCCTCTCCCTGCGCGCCCTGGGGATCGGCCCCGGCGACGAGGTGATCACCGCCGCGAACTCGTTCCTCGCCTCCGCCTCCAGCATCGCGCTCGCCGGCGCGAGGCCGGTCCTGGTCGACGTACTTTCCGACCTCACCATCGATCCCGAGCAGGTGGAGCGGGCGATCACCCCCCGCACCAAGGCGGTGATGCCGGTACACCTGACCGGCCGCCCGACCGACATGGCGGCCATAAGGGAGGTGGCCACTCGCCGCGGAGTCGCCATCGTGGAGGACGCCGCCCAGGCGGTCGGGGCTCGCTCCCAGGGAAAGAGGGTGGGGAGCCTCGGGGCGGCCGGCTGCTTCAGCCTGCACCCGCTCAAGATCCTGAACGCCGTCGGGGATGGCGGCGTCATCACCACCGACGACTGCGCCCTGCGAGACTACCTCGTCAAGGCGCGCAACCACGGCCTCAAGGGGCGCGACGAGTGTGAGTTCTGGAGCCTGAACTCGCGCCTGGACACCCTGCAGGCCGCCATGCTGCTGGTGAAGCTGAGGCGCCTGGACGAGACCATCGCCTCCCGGCGCGCCATGGCCTCCTTCTACGGCGAACGGCTCGCGGACCTGGTGACGGTTCCCGTGGAGCGTCCCGGCGACCTCCCCGTGTACCAGACGTACGTGATCCAGTGCCAAAGGCGCGACGAGCTGCAGCAGCATCTGCAGGAGCGCGGCGTCGACAGCAAGGTGCACTACCCGTTGCCGATACACCTGCAGCAGGCGGCGAGGGAACTGGGCTACCGCCCAGGCGACTTCCCCGTCACCGAGAGGCTTTCCTCTACGATATTGAGCCTCCCCATCCACCCCGAGCTCTCGGGCGACCAGCTGCAGCACGTGGTTGACAGCGTCAGGGAATTCTATGATGCAAAGTAGCGGAGCATACCCGGCGACCGGCCAGGAGGTGGTCTTTGTCTGCGACAAGCCGCACTCGAGAATCGCCAAGGTTGGATACGGCCTGAAGAGCCTCGGCTGCCGGGTGGTGCTCCTGCACCGGGACGCGCTCCCCACAAAGTACGCCGACCGCTCCTTCGACGAGACCCACTGCTACCGTGATCCAGCAGGGGCGCTCGAGCTGGCGCGGCGCTTCCGGCCGCTCATGTACCACGTCTTCTCCTCGTGGGATTTCGCCACCGCGGCGCTGCTGCTGAAGGAGAGGCCGGGAAGGATCGTTTTCGACGATTACGACGTGGCCTCCGGGGTGGTCCGCCCCGAGTTCCTGGCCGCCAACTACCCGACGCTGCAGGAATCGGAGCGCTTCTGCCTCGAGCAGGCGGACGGCATCACCTGCCGCGACCTACTGCTGCAGAGCACCAAGAGGAGGCTCGACTACCGGATCGGCCGCAAGCTCCTCTACCTACCCGACTGCTGCTGGTGCGACCAGGAACAGGAGAGCGCCTGGAGCAAGGGGATCGAGGCCGACTCGCTGCAACTTGCTTACGCCGGGAACATGGCCATCGAGAAGTACGCCCCCACCCCTCACCCCCGCGACAACTTCTACTTCCTCGACTTTGCAAAGGAGATAACCGCTTCCGGGATACACTTCCACATCTACCCCTCGCCCAACTTCTGCGACGGCTTCGAGGAGCAGCTCTCCGAGCACCTGGAGCTCGCCGAGAAGAGCGACTTTTACCACGTGCACCGCCCGCTGCCGGCTGACCAGCTGGTATCGGAGCTCTCGCGCTACGATCTCGGGCTCCTCTCCATGTGGCGGGAGACCCGCGACAGCAACAAGGCGTACCTCCCGGTGATTTTCAGCCATTCCACCTCCAACAAGCTCTTCGACTACATGGACGCAGGGCTCGGGATCGTCACCTGCGACGCCCTGCGCTTCCAGCGCTGGTTCCTTGGAAAGCACGACATCTGCGTGAGCGGCTACCTTGACGAGGCCGCTCGCACCATACTGTCGCGGCCGCTCTCCTTCTGGCGGGGGCTGAGAAAGAGGGTGCGCCTGGCCAGAAACGCCTTCTCGGCCACTCTCCATGCCCGCCGGCTGCTCGCCTTCTACCTCGCCGTCAACGGTCAGGCGGCGGCGCTCCCGCAAAAGGGAGCCCACCTCGCGCTGGCGCAGGAGGCGATGCAGCGCGGAGAACTCGAGGTGGCGATCATCGAGGCGAGGGCCGAGCTGGCGCAGCACCCGGACGACGCCGACACCAGGAGATTCCTCAGCTTCCTTCAGAGCTGCCAACAGAAATGGGAAAGGATGGTACCATCATGAATTTCGCACTGGTAGGTTGCGGACGCATCGCCAAGAGACACGCCGAGATACTGGCCGAAGGGCAGCTCAAAGATGGGCGGCTCGCCGCCGTCTGCGACATCGTCGCGGAACGTGCCCGCCATTACGGCGAGAAGTACGGCATCCCCTGGTTCACCGACATGCACGAGATGATGCGCAGCATGGGGGATCGCGTCGACGTGGTAAGCGTGCTGACCGAAAGCGGCCTGCACGCACCTCACACCATAGAGCTTGCGCGCTACGGCAAGCACATCGTCGTGGAAAAGCCGATGGCGCTCACGCTATCCGACGCCGACGAGATGATCCGCGCCTGCGACCGGGAGGGGATTAAGCTCTTCGTGGTGAAGCAAAACCGCTTTAACTACCCGGTGCAAAAGCTCCATGAGGCCGTGGTCGGGGGACGCTTCGGCAGGATGGTCATGGGAACGGTGCGGGTGCGCTGGTGCCGGCCCCAGGAATACTACGACCAGGACGCTTGGCGCGGCACCTGGGGGATGGACGGCGGCGTCTTCACCAATCAGGCGAGCCACCACATCGACCTCCTGGAATGGATGCTGGGGGAGCCGGAATCGGTCTTCGCCAAGTCGCGGACCGCCCTGGTCGACATCGAGACCGAGGACACCGGCGTCGCCGTGATCAAGTTCGCAAGCGGCGCCCTCGGGATCGTGGAGGCGACCACGGCCACCCGTCCCAAGGACCTCGAGGGGTCGCTCTCCATCCTCGGCGAGAAGGGGACCGTAGAGATCGGCGGCTTCGCGGTCAACGAGATGAAGCTCTGGAACTTCACCGAGCCTCAGCCGGGCGACGACGAGGTGCTGGAGAGGTACTCCCAGAACCCCCCGAACGTCTACGGCTTCGGGCACGTGGCCTACCTCGATTCGGTGATCGATTCCATCACCAACAAGACGCACGCCCTGATCGACGGCCTCGAGGGGAGAAAGTCGCTGGAGCTCATCACCGCCATCTACGAATCGATCGAGACCGGCGCGGAGGTGTTCCTCCGCTTCAGGCCGAAGAAATGCCAGCTCGGGAGAAAGTCCCAGGCGTGACGGAAAAAAGGCTAGGGCGTGACAGGGATCCGGCCGGGACGGCGGGCGCATACCAAAAGCGAGCGTAAACCATGAAATTCATGCAGATACATCCGTTTTACTCAGAGTACCTGGACCAGTTTTACGCCGAGCGCCCGGGTCTGCACCTGGCGTCTTACGACGACCAGATCTCCGCCATCGTCGCCGACGGGTTCGGGGCCTCCCATATCTTCGCCGCGCACCTGGGAAAGGTCGGTTACGAAACCTTCCTGTCGCTCCCCAACTGCCTCCAGACCCAGGCCCGCTGGCTGCACGAGAACGAGACGGCGGGGAGCCGGGTTGCCGACTGGCAGCAGATTCTTCTGGCACAGATCGACTCGTTCAAGCCGGACGTCCTCTACCTGGGCGACCCCATCTCGTACCATTCCTCCTTCGTCCGGGCTCTGAGCCGGCGGCCGGCGCTGGTCATCGGCTGGCGGGCGGCCAACATCCCGGCGGGAACCGATTTCAGCGCCTTCGACATCATCGTTTCGAGTTCTTCCGCGTGCAGGGAAAAAGCGCTGCAGCACGGCGCGCGCGCCGTGGAACACCTGCTTCCCGGCATCCCGGAGGCAATAGCGGCCGGAGTCGGAAGCGTCGAGGAACAGTTCGACTTGGTCTTTTGCGGGAGCTGGACCCCCGAGCACGCCCGCAGGAACAGCTACCTGACCGGCATAGCGAGCGCCCCGCTTTTCCTCTCCAACCCCGGAAAGCTCGGCTACTTCCTGGCCGGCGACGGCGCGTCCATGCCTGCCGAGGTCGCCTCGGCGAACCGCGGGGCGCGCTGGGGGATGAAAATGTACCAAGCGCTCAAGTCCGGCAGGATCAACTTCAACAGCTCCATCGACCTGGCGGAAAAAGAGCTGACCAACATGCGCATGTTCGAGATCTCTGCAGTGGGGGCCTTCCAGATCGTCGAACGCGACGCCACCCTGTCGAAATACTTCGAGCCGGGGACGGAACTGGAGACCTTCCAGAGCATCCCCGAACTCCTGGAAAAGGTCGACTACTACTTGACAAACCCGGAGCAAAGGCGCGCCATCGCCGACGCCGGGAGGCGCCGCTGCATGCGCGATCACTCCATGGAGCAACGCATCAAGGAGTTCGACAGCATCATCCGGCGCTACCTAGGGGATAAAGGCAGCACCGCGCCCGGGCCGGAGGCGGTCGACCCCTACGACACGGCGTACAGGTGGGGGTGGGAGAATCCGGCTCTGCGCCAGACGGTGTACCTCTGCTACAAGACCCCCGATTTCGCAGACAACGCCCGGCGCTTCCATGCCAGCGAGGAGTTCCGCGAAGTCCTCTGCGTGCTGGAAACCCTCGGGCAGCCGCCCGGCGCATCCCGGAAGGTCCTGGACATCGGCTGCGGCAACGGGGTCGCGGCATACTCCCTGGCCCGCAGCGGCTATGCGGTGACCGGGATCGACTCCTCGCTGGGTGAGC
>Ga0209317_1001569_pt1 | contig 19366 bp, 28 predicted proteins | sample RifGroB2_FD_183994 | JGI IMG/M metagenome (GOLD analysis project Ga0209317, IMG submission 183994) | Soil microbial communities from Rifle, Colorado, USA - Groundwater B2 (SPAdes) (version 2) | ecosystem: Environmental > Terrestrial > Soil > Unclassified | place: Rifle, Colorado | collected... | reverse complement strand
GCCGCTATCTTCGAGAACGCCGTGAAGGAATTCGGCAAGGTGGAGATATTGGTCAATAACGCCGGCATCACGCGGGACGGCCTGCTGTTGAGGATGAAGGAAGAGGATTGGGACGCGGTATTGAATATTAACCTCAAGGGCACGTTCCTTTGCTCTAAGGAGGCCGTTAAGGTGATGTCGAAACAGCGGTACGGCAGGATTATAAATATCGCTTCCGTTGTCGCGTTCATGGGCAACCCCGGACAGGCCAATTACAGCGCGTCAAAGGCGGGCATCGTCGGGCTTACCAAGACCGTTGCCAAGGAATACGCGAGTAGGGGCATTACGGCAAATGCCGTAGCTCCGGGCTTTATTACTACGGCTATGACGGATGCCCTTCCCGAAAATGTAAAGCAGGAGATGTTCAAGGCCATCCCGATGGGTAAATTCGGCACTGTCGAGGATGTCGCCAATTCGGTAGTGTTTTTCGCGCTTCCCGAATCGGGATACATAACCGGACAGGTGATACACATAAACGGCGGAATGTATATGTGATTGTTGTAGTTATGCTTTGTGAATGAAGATTTCGCAATGAAATCATAGATCTGGAATCGTAAATAAAAAACGGAGGTAAGTGATGGTTGATGAAAAAGTAAAAGAGATTATATCCAAGCAGCTCGGAGTGGATCAGTCCGAGGTGACGATGGAGGCCTCTTTTGTAGAGGACCTCGGCGCCGACTCCCTCGATACCGTCGAGTTGGTTATGGCCTTTGAGGAGTCGTTCAATATCGAAATTCCCGACGAGGACGCGGAGAAGATCGGAAAGGTCAAAGACGCGATAGATTACATAAAAAATAAAGTCGGATAAAAAAACAGGAATCCTAAGTTCTAAGCATGCGGTTTCGTTATTCCGTTATTGTTTAGGATTTAGGATTTAAAATTTTCTATGAATAAACGGGTAGTCATTACAGGATTAGGGCTCGTCACTCCGCTCGGCATCGGCGTAGAGACGTCATGGAAGTCTGCGCTCGAAGGAAAATCGGGAATAGTTCCTATAACGCAGTTTGACGCTTCTCAAATGCCTGTGCGTATTGCAGGCGAAGTCAAAGACTTCGATCCCGCTCTTTATATCGAAGCGAAAGAGATTAAAAAAATGGATAGGTTTATCCATTTTGCCGTGGCCGCAGCTACAATGGCGATGGAAGACTCGGGACTGAAGATTACCGCTGAAAATGACGAGAGGGTCGGAGTGATTATAGGCGCCGGCATGGGCGGACTGCCCGCTATCGAGCATTATCATAAGATATATCTCGAAAAGGGATATAGAAGGATATCGCCGTTCTTTATCCCCATGATAATAATCAATCTCGCGTCCGGGAACGTCTCTATAAAATTCGGAGCAAAGGGGCCTAATTCATCGGCCGTTACCGCATGCGCAACCGGGAGCCACTCGATAGGCGACGCTTTCAGGCTGATTCAGCGGGGCGATGCCGATGCCATGATCGCCGGCGGCACGGAATCCGTTATAACACCCCTCGGAGTCGGCGGGTTTGCGGTTATGAAGGCATTATCTATGCGCAATGACGAGCCGGAAAAAGCAAGCAGGCCTTTTGATATCGGGAGGGACGGTTTTGTCATGGGAGAAGGCTCCGGCGTGATAGTACTCGAAAGCATGGAGAGCGCGCTAAAGAGAGGGGCGAAGATATACGCCGAGATCATAGGCTACGGCATGTCGAGCGATGCCTACCATATTACAACCCCGGCTCCGGAAGGAGAGGGGGCCGCGCGTTGCATGAAGGCGTCGTTAAAAGATGCCGGTATCGAACCTGAAAAGATCGATTACATAAACGCGCACGGAACATCGACGAAATACGGCGATGAACTCGAAACAGCGGCGATAAAAAAGGTTTTCGGAGAGCATGCCTATAAGTTATGCGTGAGTTCTACAAAATCCATGACCGGGCATCTTTTAGGCGCTGCGGGCGGGGTAGAGGCGATTTTTTCCGCGTTAAGCATTCATAACAACATAATCCCTCCTACTATAAATCTCGAAAATCCCGATCCGGAATGCGACCTCGATTACGCGCCTAATAAGGCGAAACAGACGGACGTTGAGTACGCGATGTCGAATTCATTCGGTTTTGGTGGAACAAATGCCTGCCTTGTTTTTAAAAAATACAGAGGAGCTTGAAGATTCCTTAGGGTACCGATTTAAGGACAAGGTATTACTGACGGATGCCCTCACGCACAAATCTTATCACCATGAAAACCCTCATGATGCGCCGGGCCATAATGAAAGGCTCGAATTTTTAGGCGATTCGGTTTTAGGTCTCGTAATAGCCGAAGACCTTTTCCTGAAGGACGCCATGTTAACGGAAGCCGATATGTCTAAGATGAAATCCTACCTTGTAAAAGAGGCGGTGCTTTTTGAAATTGCATTGAGGCTTTTACTCGGGAAATATCTCAGGCTCGGCAGGGGCGAGGAATCGACGGGCGGCAGGCAGAAAAGATCGGTTCTCTCCGATGCGGTTGAGGCACTGCTGGGGGCGGTCTTTCTGGACAGCGATTACAAGACCGCGAGATCCGTGATAACTAAGCTTTTCAAAGAAGAAATTTCAGCCGCCTTAGTCAAAAAGGAAGGATGCGATTTCAAAAGCGAACTGCAGGAAAAAAGCCAGAACTTATTTGCCGTCCTTCCTGAATACAAAATAGTCAAGCAGGAAGGAGAGGAGCATAAGAAAATCTTTACCGCGGAAGTCTATATAAACGGGCAGTTATACGGCAGCGGCACGGGGAAAAGTAAAAAAAACGCACAGATGTCCGCTGCGAAAGAGGCGTTTGAAAAAATAGGATAAGGCATAATATCGCTTCGAGCCTGTCATTAATATCGGGTTGCCAGTTTCAAGGCATCCCTCTCTATCTCTATCTTTGCCGGTGTCATCCCTAAATAATCTCCGTCGATCTGGATATGCGCATTGCCCTTTATTTCTATCTCGGAGGCCTTGAAATAACTTATATCCGGGGAACTCTGATGTTTTCCCGCAGCAATACCAGCTATATGTTTGAGAAGGTTTGCTCTTCCCCTGTTGCGTGTCACAAACACATGAAAATAAGGCTCGAAGATAGTCGCATCGGGCGTTACCTTAAATTCGCCTCCGTAACACGACGCCTTGCCGATAATCGCAGAGTAGCCTGTTATGGGGGAAACCAACGGTGAATGGGTGATGGTGATCGGCTCAGGCCTGTAGTTTAAGAGCGTCTTGATGCCGCTCAGGATGTATGCTCCTTTGCCCGAAAGTTTTTTTATTTTTTCATTGACTCCGTAAACCGTGTCGCCGTCGAATCCGATACCGGCCATCAATATAAAGTGACGGCTGACCGGTGAGGAGTTCCGCGTGCATGTTATTTTACCGAGATGGATCGTCTGTATTTTTCCGTTCAGCGCAATATCGAGGGCATTCTCCAGACCGCCGGGCATTTTCAACTCTTTCGCGAGCACCGAAGTTGTGCCTAACGGCAGTATCGCCATTGGAATATCCGAATAGACCAATCCGTTAGCCGTTTCATTATATGTGCCGTCGCCGCCCGCGGCAATAACTAAGAGTTCGGAGTTACGGGCCAATGGGTTTGAACCGATTTCCCTTGCGAATGCCTCCGCGTCTCCTTTTCGGGCAGTCAGCATTAAATTTACATTGCATCCCATGCCTTCAAGGAGAGAGACCGCTTTTTTGATTTTTTTTAGCGCGCCGCCGCCTGCTATGGGATTGCCTATTAAAACGATATTTTTCATGCAGTCATCACCGGTTTTTTTTCGAGATGATCGATCACCCTTTTTATATTTACACCTTCTTTAACGAAAAATATTCTTCCACCGTGCATCCCGCCTCGGTTTTTGATATTCGGTATTCTTAAGTATCCTAATTTCTCCGATGCTATATAACCGGTTGTGTAATCCGGATCGTCCGAAATACAAACTTCCGCTATTATTTCCGGGCACCCTGCCGCCTTTGAAGCGAGTATTAAAGCCTCTTTTACCGTGCCTGTATTTATATTCATTTTTGAAAGTCTTTTAGATAATTTTTTTTCGGCGGATTTCTCTATGCCGAGCCGCGAAACCCTCACTCCGCGTTTTTTATCAGGCTCCATGCGCGTTCCGGTTTCTTTGAGGATCAACGAGGCGCCGCGCATTGTATTTGTTGAGGTCAAAACTTTGAATGCGTTTTTAACGGCTTTTTTCGAGACGCCGATATTCTCAAGCATTTGCGATATGATATTTTTAGCTTCATCGGGAGAACCGCACTTCAAGGTTTTTACCGGCAATATTCCGGCCTTCTTCGGTTTTTGTTTTATCTCTTCAATCGTAATAACAATCTTATCCGGCTTTCCTCTCGGATGATTCAATGCCCTCTCAGTATATGCTTTAATCATCTTTGAAATCGCCGATTTTTCATATATCCCTTCGGCGCCGGAAATGTGGTGTTCCCGCCGGTTCGTTGTCCTTGACGCCCTCATTCGTATGTTAAACATAACGGTAGATTATACTACATCTAAAGTTATGGAAGCAGACCTGCGCTTTGTGTTAGGAATTTTATTAAGGGCATCAACCTTGAAGAAAATAGAGACTCTGTATTAACATAACAAAGCCGTTGCGGGCGTAACTCAGTGGTAGAGTGTCAGCTTCCCAAGCTGAAGGTCGCGGGTTCGAATCCCGTCGCCCGCTCTTAAATTTAACCCTTGCATTGCAAGGGTTTTCTTTTGTAGGCACGGGTTTGCGGCGAAGGCTGTCGAGCAATTCTAAAACTTCAAAGTGGTAAGAAATATCTCAAAATCTCCCATTTTATGACCGGATTTTAGGTATTTTTTAGGTGATAAGTCAGGCTTATACGGTTATAAGTTTGAGTAGGTCTTTTGTTTTGCTCTCGGCAATGTGTGTGTAGCGCATGGTGGTCTCAATATTCGCGTGTCCGGCCAGATACATTACCCTCGGCAGAGGATCACCGCTCTCGATGCGCCATGTTATAAATGTGTGCCGCAGGCAATGCAGGGAGTAGGGCTTGCCTCTAAATAGCCGGTTGTTATAGGCGGAGGCAATCGCAAAGCGGCTGATTGAGCGCTTACCGCCGAAGATGAAGCGGCCTGTTTTTTTAATTTTACGTAAAGGCTTTATAACATTATCCTGCCATGCGGGATCATCTATGAATATTACCCGCGTGGATTTGGTTTTAGGCTGCCATAGATTGTCGTCGAGCGGCTCTTCGGTCTCTGCCGGGGAGATGGTCTTAGGCTGGATCATTACCCTGTCAGCCTTGAGATCGTCCCATGTGAGGTATTTCAGCTCGCTCATTCGCAGGCCCGTAAATATGAAGGCTATGGTGCATGGGTACATGAGCCCGCCTATGCCAATGCGCTTCCGGGACTCAGAGATGACATATTCTGCCTCGGCATAGCTCAAAGACCTCGGCAGGCGCACGGCCTTGTCGGGGAAGTGCTTTATTTTCTCCGCAGGATTCACAGAAAGGGCCAAGAGGCGCTTTTCAATGCCTATGCCTATCATTTGCCGTATCCGGTCGAGATAGATGTTTTTAGTGCGGTTAGAGCCGTTAAGAGAGCCGACATATTTTTCAACCGTTTCTTGAAATGTCTCCGGCTCAAGGATGGGGATATTGCCGATGCGGTCGAGTATGAGCTCCGTGGTGCAGAGGTAGCTTTTTTGTGTGCGGCGGTTCCAGTGCTTACGGGCATATTGCTCATAGTGGATCATCAGGTCGTTGAGGCATACGGGCTTTAATTGCTTGGATTGAGCGAGCCGCGCGGCCTCGTCTTCGTTAATGTAGTTATGATGCAGGGCATAGATTATCTGCTCTTTCGTGATGCGCATTTCTCTGGACAGGACTTCGAGTTTTTCAGCATCGCTGTGAATGAGGACAGCCTGCCGCCGGTCCCGAGATGTGCGGTATTTTTTGGCGCGTGTGCCGTCCGGGAAAAAAAGGATGTAATGAATGACATTGCCGTCGCGGGCGTGTTTGTAGAGGGCGGCCATGCGGCTATTTTACTTCCACATATCCGGCTTTTTCGTATTTCTCTTTGCAGTCTTTTATTACCGCCTCTTCCTGCCATGACCAGTGTTTCCATGTATCGCGTTTGCATTCTTTGATATCTCCGGTTTGAGGGTTTTTCATAAGCACGGTCTGCGTAGAGGCGCAGGCGGATAAAAAGAATATGGAAACTATAAGGATTAAGAGATATTTTTTCATGATTGGTTTCTCCTTTGTATTATTTCATTATAAAACTCGACAATTTCGGGATCTACGATGCTGTCATTAGAATAGAATTCACGACTTAATGATAGACCTTTATACCGTATTATCCGTTACCAGTTTTCCTTTAAAAAGAACCGTCCCCTTTATTTTATTTATTTTATACTGGTAAAATTCCGCATCTACATCCCGGATGAAACGGAGGCAGGTTTTCTTGTTTAATGGTCGCCACTCTATATTTTTTCCCTGATTTCTTCTCACACCATGAGCAACAATCAGGCGCAGGGTCAATCTCAATGCGGTCATTGGGATTGACATATTTTTCGTGTAATTCTTTCATATCGCATCCCATTGAGACAGTGTGAGCCAATAGAGCACTTTTTGCCCTGTGCAATGACTTATCCCCATCCGGCCAGATGAGTTGTAACACGGTCGGTTTATCATTTTTAGAAACAACAGCGGCTATTTCGGCAAGCATCGTTTCTTTTTTTAATGTCTTTTTCAATGTCAATCCTTTTATTTCGGCAAGCCGTAACAAACCATCTTTTTTCAACCAATACAGCAATCCTTCTGCCGACTCATGATCAATAGCGTTATAATATTCGGCTATGTCCTCCCATAACGCTGGCCACTCACCAGCCTCCCTAAATATTTTTACCCATTTATCAAACTCAGGCCATTCAAAAGGCTCCAATGTCCCCGCAAGGTTACCGGTTATTTCTTTCGGGTTTGCGCCTCTGGATGCGCATTCAGCCATTAGCTCTTTTGCTTCTTTTAAGCTCTTACCAGAAGGCCCGAAAATTTGAATATCTATTTCTTTAATCCGTGCTGCTGCATTAGCGCGTGCAATAGCAATAAGTTCAGGCGGACCCATTGGATTGGTAACTTTTTTGCCTCTCCCAAAATACGTACGAATTAAATATAGGATATTCGTAATTCTCATTTTCATAATTTCAGACTGCTGATGCGTTCGATTACCCTGATTTTCGGCAGAAACTTACGAAGTGATTGTTTAAAGTCTTTCAAGGGGCTGCTCCTGCTCGCTATTCTTTTTTAAATTTATTCAATAAGAATTGCATAATTTCCTCTTTATCGGCATCATCGCCGCTTGACTTGTAGATGTTTGCATCCAGAAAACCATACACAAAACTATGGACATTATTGCTCAACTGTATTCGGATGATTCGTGATACTCCATATTTTTTTATTGTTATCCATGAGATATCAGAATATGCAGCTGCAAAGCCCTGTAAGAAAGTATTGGTCGCGCCATCGTATGTGGCAAACACCATACGTTCCTGAGTTAAAAAGAGCGTGCCTGTAATATATGCGTTATGAAACGACATTATTCCGTCAAGCATAGAGTTGGGGTACCATGATGCCTGTACCAAATAAACGGCTGATTTTGCGACAGGAAGTTTATTAACGGCTTGTGAATACTCTATATCCGTAGGACCTGGTCCAAAAGTCGCACAACCTGAAAGTAATAAAATGATAAACAATACAACTGCCTTCTTTATTTTTCACCCTCCTGATTTATGTATTATCCGTTACCAGCCTTAAGCCGAGTTGCCTTGCTCTTTCCAGCGCCCTTGCCCTCTTGTTTTTTTACCACCTGTAAGCGGTGCGTAGTGTATTCAACTGCTTCTTCTGCAATGTATCGAACGCCCATTTTTTCAGCCTCACGCGCTATGTAAAGAGCCTTGCGCTCAAGATCAGAGGATGGGAGAGGAGTTTTTTCACTGATGTAAAAATCAGCCGGTTCCACTTTAAGAGCATTGCAGAGTCTTGCCATAATATCTTTGCCCATGCCGATAATAGCCCCTTCAAGTTGAGATATAACATTGCCGTCAACTTCGATCAAATCTCCCAGTTTTGTCTGTGTCAGTTTTCTCTGTGTTCTCAGACGTTTTAAATTTTTACCAATCAATTTATCAATATGCTTATGGTTATACACAGTTAAGGATATGATTTTACAGGGTTTTTGTCTATATGCAATATTACTCAACATTATATCTAATATCCGTATAAAATCATTAAATAGTATTTCACTAATTTTTATCTTGACAACTTTAGTATTTTTGTATAACCTTTTCTCATGGACAGGATGAATAAGACAAAAAAACCCACAGGATACGCCCGGACAATAAAAAATTCAGGCATGACACCTGAACTGCTCAGGCACTTTGAGCTTCTTGAATGCATTAACGACAATCTATGCACAATAGTATTGCCAAAATGTTCACAATATCCTGCCGGATGGGGGAGACCGTGAGGCCCTTCCTTTTCATCCTGTCCAAGCTTGAATTAACCCTGAAGGCAGGCAAACAATTATTCACAGGCAGTTTAGGGCTGCCTAAATTTTCTTCTTCCATAACATCTAATCTACTCCCCCAATCTTTCTCTTTCAATTACTTTTGCGGAGGTTATAAATAATGCGTTCTTACGAGGCAATCCAAAGGGCCATAAACGGCAAGACGATTGAACATGCCAAAGCCCTCGGCATCTCATCGTCATTGGTAACTAAGTGGCAGGAGCCGCATCTGGACTTCACAGACAGCGGATCATATAACCCGCTGGACCGGATAGAAAGCATCATAGAGAAAAGCCTCTCGCTCGGCAATCCGCCTGAGAGGGCATATGCGCCGATTAAATATCTTGAGGAGCGGTTCGGCATCATCGGCATTGCCCTTCCTGAACAGCTTCCCGGCATGAATGAAATATCTCATGAGCTTCTTGAGACCGTACGTGAGTTCGGTCAGCTTGCAGAAGCGGCGTCAAAGGCGCTAAGAGATGGGCGTATCACTAAGCCGGAATACGCAAAAATAAAGAAAGAAGGATGGGATCTTATCAGGCAGGTCGCAGAGTTTTTACATAAGGCCTCGGAGGCTGTCAGGTAATGCCGGCCGTTACTATAAAACGCTATCTTGCTCTCACAGAGGCCGAAGATGATCTACTGCAAAAGATGCTTACTAATGCCGTGCGTATAGATTTTCTTATGCCGGATGAATATATTGCGCTCAATGCCTTGAGAAAAAAACTTAACCTGCCGGGCGTTGACGAGATCGATGATGATTTTATTGCGACATACAGTAATTGTTTCAAAGGGTGCAACTTATGAGCAAGGAAAGTGCTGTTGCCCGCATCACCTCCACTGCGGCAGGGGATACTCCCCGTTCCCCTGCCGACTTTTTATCGCCTCGCCGGAAACTCGTGAATAAATATTACATTGCCGAGATGCTGGGGATCGAGCCGGTAACGGTCGTAAAAATGGCTCAGGGCAAGAGAATTCCGCACTATAAGTTCGGACATCGCTCATTAAGATTTGATGAGCGGGAGGTGCTGGCATGGCTTGAGAAAAAGCAGGTGCCGGCTAACCCATTTACGCTGGTGAAGGTGAGGAGGTAATTATGCAAGTGGTGGTGAGAATTACCGAGGAGCTTGAGCATTACGTGGTTAGTCGGTTATCCGAGGCTAATGATCCGTATGGGCAGGAGCATGTGAGCTTTTCGGATGTGATCATCGCCTGCATCGAGGAGTCTCAGGCGATGGATAATTATATGAATGAATTTCAAAGGCAGAGAGAGAAAATGATGGAGGAAGTCTCGGTATGAGTGCAAGGGCGATGGAGAGGCTATCGATTATCGTGGTAGCGGCTGCCGCTCTTTACTTCGGCGGTCGACTGATATTAGGGGTGTGAGGATGAAAATCAAGGCCAAATTTGACGAGAGCAGAAGCAAGCAATGGTGTAAGCGGGTTATCGCAACGCTGTGTCTGATGACATATACCTATCTTGCGTTGCGTGTCGGCGCATACATCGAACGGCGAGGAATGGATGCGGAGATGAATCTATTTTTACAGCAGTATGGTCAGGCGGTTGCAGATCTGGAATTCAGGGAAAAGGCTTTTAATAAATGTCTTAAGGGTTTTCAGAAGGATTATTCGCTTGCGAGAGAGCGCAGCCTATGGAAAGGGGAATATCCGGAAGGGGATTAGCTAAGGCTTATAGAGAGCTGCTTGAAAGGAAGCTCAGGGGAGAGATTTCGCAAAAGACGCTGGAAATAGAAGCGGCAAGACTGTTGAAAGGGGGTAAGAGCAATAAGGATGAGTTATTTTCTGGAGTTGGAAACGCCGGAGGAAGTGAAAACTCCGGAAAAGATATTGAGGAGTATTATCTTTAAAATTAAAAAGCGCGTTGACAAGCCGGATCCGGCAAAGCCGTTCGCCGTTCTTTCAGGGGAAAGGGCTTTTAATGAGACTTTTTACGCCGGAGCTTATGGCCGCTTGTGCGACGCGTTCGAGGAAATTGAATTACAGCTTAGCCGTGGCAGCGCAATAGAGGATCTGGATATTTAGCCGAGCACTGGCGATAAAGTGTGCCGGGCATAACGCCCGAGTCGCAGGGATAGGGTAGCTCCTGACAAGGCGAAGCCTCAGCCTTCCCTGCGATAGATCAGAGGCAAAACATGACGGGAGGCGGTCATGAAGTATTTAACGGAAAAAGAGGAAAAGCACCTGTTAAAAACTGTTTCAGAAGTTAAAGGCAAAAAGGCAGAGAGGGATTGGATGATTTTGTTTTTAGGTTTTAATACCGGGCTTAGATGTTCGGAGCTTGTCGGGTTGAATGTCGCCGATGTCCGCGGCCGCGATAAACTCTATGTCCGCCCGGAGACCGCTAAGCGCTCAAAAACACGGATGATCCCGCTCAGTAAAAAACTCGTCTCGGCGATCCGTAATTTTATTAAGCTCAAGCTTACATGGCGCGAAGGCATTCAAGACGATGCGCCGCTATTCATTTCCAAAAGAGGCAACCGACTGTCGAAGCGGCAATTTGAGGAAGCTTTTGAATGTTGGTGTCTCCGCGCCGGACTCACCAGATACAACGCCGGAGAGAAAAAGGCGCTCTACACCGTCCATAGCATGAGGCACAGCTTCGCCAAAAGACTGCTGCAGAGGGGCTATTCGATCCAGCATGTGCAGAAGCTCCTCGGTCATTCGTCCCTCGCGTCTACCGGCATTTATACGGAGGTGGACGATGAGGAACTTCAAGAGGCGGTGAACGCACTATGAAACCATACGAAGGCTCGGAAAAATGACGTTTATTCGTTGCATAAAGTTCGATACGGAAATCTCGGCAGGGCAATGCTTTGAGACTCAACGAACTCCGGTAAAGGAAGGGCGTATTACTGAGCTGGAATGTGCTATATGCCCGGCAGGTAAAAAGGTGATACAAGCTTTTAAAAATATCGTATCAAATAAAAAGGAGGATAACACTATGGCCGCGCCTAAAAACAAACAATGTTCGGTGGACGGTTGTGAAAATTATAAAATGGCAAAGGGCTTCTGCACACGGCATTACAGAGAGAAACTCGGCAAGACCTATAAACCCGAAAAAACTCGGACATGGACAGCAGACACACCTAAAGTAAAACCCGGACAGGTAAGCCTTAAACCTGAAGACAACGGCACTCAGGGTGACACTATCAGGCTTTCCGATCTGCTTCAACCTTTTGTCGCAAAATTCGGCGCCGTCGCGGTAGCGCAGGCAGTAATGCTTGCCTTTTTGAAGGATACTCCGGAGGCGAGAGTATGAGTTTAAAACTCGGTAATGTGTGGGGCAGGGTAACGGACTTAAAAGAACTTAAATCACGGAAGGGTCAGCGCAAGCCTTATCTCTTTTTGACCGTCGATTGCGGCAATGAAAAGTTCGGGCAGATCCGCACATTCGGCAGGATATGGGGTGAGAAGCGCATCGAGGATTTTAAGTCTTTTTATAAAGAGCACCAGAGAGAGACTGTCAGGCTTACCGGCTTTTTCAGCCAGTACGACGCCGAAGAGGGGCGGCGCAACAGTAACTATACTTTCACAAAATTCCAGATCGCAAAAGACAAAGAACATAAGGCTGCATTCGTCCTGCGCGGTAAGGTTTCGGTAAAGGATATTTCCGGCGATATCCCGACTATCGGGATTATTGTCCTCACGGAGGCCACGGATGATTACCCGGAAAAAGAGGAAGCCTTTGCGGTTTGCATACACCCGCAGACAGTGTTTGAGGGGGGCTACAACTCATTTGCAGGCTTTGAGGAAATAGAGGAAGGTCATGGCATCGAGGCCTCCGGGTATTTAAGGACAAAAGAGCCCGAGGATGAGTTCGGCAGGGCATCGAGCGATATCCGGCCGTATGCGATGAGAATTAAAAAACTCAATAACGGCGCCGCTCCGAAAGAGGAAGCGGCGCTTTAAGGGGGCACTATGGCAGCGCTTTTTAATAAAGAATATTATCATCAGGCCATTGCGGAGATGTCCGCCCATGCGGAGGGAAAGTTTCTTTCCGGCTGGATGCAGTATGCGCGGGAAAAGCATCCGGCGCTGTATCGAAAATATATGACCGCGCTAAAACAGATTAACGAACTATGGGACAAGGACGATTCGGAGAGCATTGAGGCATTCAAACGGGCGGTAAAAAACGAGGTGGACGGCACGAAGTATTTCGCGGATCGCTATCAGGAATATATTTCCGGAAATATGCCTATGGCAGGGCATCCGGAACAAGCGCATGAGAACGCCGTGGATCTCGCAAACGCATGCGAGATACGATAACAATTAAATCAGCGGCTTTGTCCGCTGGAGTGAATGGTTTACAAAAAGGAGGCAAAAGGATGAAATCAGTAAGAATAGAAAAAAACAGCGATGGTTCCTACAGCGCATATATTTTTGACCATTGCGTTGAAACAGGAACTTATGAAAAATGTGCACAAACTCTTAGTTATCACAATGAGTATGTATAACAAGGAGTTAGGTAGTTCACGTTCGCGCGTGAGACATATTTTAAGAGGAGAAAACAATTTTCAATACAGTTAAATCTAATCTCGATCTCCTGCAGGTGATCACCCAGGAGACCGGGCTTGTTATGAAGGGCAAGCATCTTGAAGAGTGTCCTTTCTGCCATAACCACGGCTGCTTTAGCCTGGTGCCTCAGAGTAATAATCAGGACTATAAATGTTTTTCATGCCAGGAGAGAGGCGACGTCTTTATTTTTTTAGAAAAGTATCTCGGACTGAGCAAATCCGATGCGCTGTATGATGCGGCCAGGCGTGCGGGCGTGACTCTGCCGGAAAAATCAGAGGGCAAAAAAACAACAGGCAACATAGAGACCGAGAGCGATCAGGAGCGCATGTATCGTCTGGCGGCGGAATTTTATCACAATGCGATGCTTGAAGAGGATCTGCCCGGAAAGAAATATCCGGACGCACAGGAATGGTTTATCCGGTCCCGAGGGCACACGCCGGACACGCTCCAGAAGATGCACGCAGGATGGTCCACAGGCAAGCTGTTGCCGTATCTCCTTGAGCAGGGTTTTACTGTCGAGGATTGCATTAAGTACGGCATTGCGACGATCAGGAAGAAGAAGGGCAAGGCTGCGGAGACTCCCCAGGAGGACTTGCCGCCGGCAGATTTCTTCTGGCCGGGGCTCGCCATCTTCCCGGTGATTGATTCGACCGGCAAGGTAATTACCCTGACGACAAAGGACCCGTCGAAGAAGTTCCCGGATCTGCAGCTGAAGGGCATCCCTAAAAAATGGTTCCTGAATAATGCGGCCTTGGGCCGCTCCGATATTCTTTGTGAAGGTCAGAATGATATAGCTTCTCTCCTGGACATCGGCATCGAGGCGATGGGCTCATGCGGCGCTCCTGGACAAGAGCAGCTGATACTACTCAAAAATCATTACTCCGGCAAGATGTTATCTCTCTGGTTCGACAAAGACGCTCAGCAGCCCTGGGCAACGGACAAGGCCAATGGCAACGGCGGGGCCTCGCACATCCGTTTTATTTATCACGGCCTGGCCGACAGTGATGTGGTTGTAAAAATTATCGTGCATCCGGGAGAAGGGAAAGACCCGGACGATTATATCAGGGCACTGCTGGCGGCCGGCAAGTCTCCGATGGAGGTAAAGAACTCTATCCGTGAGCTCAAGAGAGACGCGCTGGATCCGCTGGAATGGGAAACAGGGCAGTTGGCCATTATCCCGGACAAGAGGGACAGGCTGGAGGCGTTTAAGGCCCGGAAGCTGGCGACGATGATCAACAGCCTGGAGTCTCAGGCAGATCAGGAGATCGCGGTCGACGCAGCCGCCAAGGCGATCGGAATAAGCATGAAGGCGATGGAGGATCTGATAAATAGTGCCGTTGACCTTTATTCCTCTCTGCAGGAGCAGTTCAACGGCGATCTGAAGAAGGCTGATGCACATAACCTGTCTCAGGCGATTTTCCGTTGGTTCGGTAATGGCGCAGGGGCGAGATTCTATAAGACAGGCGATGACCGGGTATTTCTCTACTATCAGCGGCGGCAATATGAGATCGGCAATAACCTGACTTTTAATACATTGATGTTTCAGCTCACACGCCTGGCATTTGTCGAGAAACCTGGCAACATCGTGTGGTATTTCCTCCAGCAGTTGGCGAATCTATACGGGGACCCTGTAGACATGATGTCGTGGATGCATACGGACCGCGAGAAGGACATTGCTTATCTCAACCTGAACTCAGACCACAATAAGATCGTCCGCCTGGCTCCAGGGCAAGAGCCTGAGCTGATTGACAACGGTACGAATGAGCAGGGAATCTTATTGACGAAAAGTCCGCAAATGAGACATTTCCAATACCTGCCAACCGCGAGCGAAGCCGACGGCTTTGCGGCGCTAAAATCCCTGATTATGGACACGACTCCATGCGAGGTGCATTTAAGATACTTCCTGGTCGCGTGGACGGCCTCTATTTTCCTGATGAACCTGCAGTCGGACCGGGGACTTGTCCAGATCACAGCGAACAGCTCTGTTGGTAAGTCAAAGGTCGCGGAGAGGATTTCGCAGCTGATCTATGGCGCAAGTTATGTCGGAAAGGGCACAGGCGCGGCAGAAACGAGAGTGGCCACAAATAATCCGCTGATGTTCCTGGACAATGTTGAAAATCGAAACCTGACACAGGGCCTGGTGGATTTCATGCTGCTGCTTGCGAACTCATCTCATAAGCCGAAGGCAAAGAGTGGATCTGACTCTGAAGTTATTTATCAGAGGCTCGACTCGATGGCGATCATCACCAGCATCGAGCCTTTTCCTGGAAGATTGCCCGAGCTGGTGAACAGGGCTTTCCACATAGAGCTGGATGGTCAGTTTAAGCAGCACGGATATATGCACGATGAGGTGATGAGATCGATATCGAAGAATCGGAACCTAATCCTGTCGGTGTTGCTCCGGATGATCGCGGTGGACGTGCTGCCAAATCTGTCAGGCCGGGCTGACTGGTCGAAATTTATCCAGACACAGCATGGAGCGCACACTAAGGACCGCAACAATGAGCATATCTGCACGATGTTGATCATACTGGAGGCGCTGCTTAAACGCTTGCCTCTGAAAAACGATGATCGGCCGGCGAAGGAACAGGCAGGTGCGCTGATGGGCTGGTGGATCACTTACTGGAACGAGCGGGAAAAGACTACCTCGGTCACTTCTAACACTCTGCTGACAATGATGGACGGCCTGGCAAAAGAGATCATGACGAAGATCAAGGGCGCCGGAGACAACTGCAGTTTTTCTGCACATCCCGAATTCAAAGCCCCTTATCCTAAAGGCGCTATCGGCGAAACCGCTATGAACGAGCAGGGTGTGCAGGTCAAGGTCTACTTCGACAATGAATATAGGCAAGAGTTTTTCCTAACTAATAAAATGCAGGAAGTTGTCATGGATAAGGATGTCGAGGATATAGCAAGGACTTTTCAACGACTTGAATTCATCATTACCTCAGCGGAACTGTACACCCTGTTTAATAGGTTTTGCAAGGGTCAGGGTATCCGGAATTCATACGAGGGAGCCTCAGCATTGGCCGCGAGGATACGGACAGACAAGGACGTAATGGAGATGGGAGGCTGGACATATATCAGCCCGGCCGGGAAGAAAGGGCACAATCAGTATCGGAAATCGGGTGGACAATGGTACTGGAGATTTTCTAAAAGGTTTGAGGTGAGAGATTGAAAATCAACGGAAAAGTGCGGTTAAATTTAACGCTTTATATATATATATCAATAAGATGTTTAATATTTTTTTATTTTTACCCTCATTTTCAAACGGCAATTTTTTCTAAAACCATGTTCCCATGTTCCCTTTTTATAAATAACTTATTGAATTTAAAAAGAATAACATGAGGGAACATGCGGGGAACATGCGGGGAACATGAGGGAACATTGGGGAACATGGGAGGGCTGCTCTATGCATGTTCCCTCAGGGCTATCCTTATGGTTTATAAGGGAAAGTTACAGGTCGAGGGAACATGGGAACATGGGAACATGGTTTTTGCTCTCCCGAAAATTGGATGGTTTCGGTTTTTATTAGAATTGGATGGTTTCGGCTGTAAAAAAAAAAGATTCTTTTCAGTTATTTTAAGGGGGTTAGAATGTTTTGGGAAGGGTTAGTGTTATTAAGTTTAAAGGATATATGTGAAGGCTCTCGATTGTTTATATTTTTAATGAGGTTTTTGAACAGTCGAAAATCAGTCGAAATCTTAACCGCACTTTTTGTAATTAAGTGCGGTAAGCAGGTTTTTAGGTTTAATAAAATCAATAAGTTCATGTTGTTTAATTCGGAAAAAAGTGCGGTTAGATTTAAGTTTAGCGATATTTTGAGTTGTAGATTACAGTCTTGGAAGCCCTCCCCCCCCTTAAAAACATTACGGAGGTTAGCAGACCAATCACCTATTATTACTTATAAATTGGAGTTATATCTAAAGGGTTTCAATTTTCAGTTACCGGTTTTTTTTATTCAGTTTCAAAAAGTGGGGGGCGCGGGGGGAGGAAGCCGTGCGTAATCAGATACCGGCATTCCGCAAGCATCTATTGCAGCATGTAGGTCTTAAAGAGGCCTCAGTTAATTTATATATCTTAAAAATTCAAGAATTAATAAAGTGGATGGAGGGCAACGCTTACGAGACATCTCCGGAGGCAATCACGCGGAAGCGCATTGAGGAATATCTTGAGTGGTGCTTCCGGCAGCGAAACAGCAATGTCACGCGCCGGACAAAGCTTGTAGCCCTGCGTAGGTTTTTTACCTTTCTTCTTTACGATGAGATCATTCAGGCAGATCCGTCCTTACGCATTCCATTGCCTCGCCCAGGCAAGCGGAATGTCCGCATATTCACGCAGGACGAAGTCCTCCGCATCTTTCAGACGTGCTCTATCGAGACAGAAAAAGGCCTCCGTGATGTTGCGATCTTTATTCTCGCCGCCTTCGGAGGCCTCCGCGCTTCCGAAATATGCGACCTGAAAATCGAGAATCTCATCGAAGACGGCGATAATTTCTACTTGCAGGTTGAAAACTCAAAATTCGGAGAGTCCCGTATTATCACAAACATCTGGAAAATCCCTCGGCAATTTTTAACGGCTTACATTTCTTTCCGGCTTACTGCGCATGGAGCCGGTCCCGGAAGCCCTCTACTTGTCTCTTATCGTCGCGGCGGCAAAGTAAAAGGACATAAGCTCACCGAGGGCGCCCTTGACCAACTCCTTAAAAAACTTGCAGGACTCTCTCAGATCAGGAAATCTCGGGTCAATATGCATATGTTCCGGAGCAGTCACGCCACAGACCTGCGAAAAATAGAGGGCTGGGAGGTCGAGAGCATAGCCAAGCGCCTCGGCCATGCAAACATCCAGACCACCGCCGATAATTATTTCGGCGATTGGAATCCTGTCCGAAAAAAATTTGCTTCGCTTGCAGCCTACTGGAAGCGATTTAATCTTAAACTCTGGATAAAGGAGGGCGCTATTGCCGAAGGCTAACTGGATACAGTTTCAGCCGCTCTTTCAGGGCATAATTAAAGACTATGGCGCTTCTTCCGGCGGCAAGATTATTGATTTTATTGTATCGGAGATAGGAGGGCGGAGGCTGTCTATCGGAAAGCGCATAACTCCTCAATATCGGCAATCAGAGAGCTTTGCCGCGCTGGATGAATTTTATTGTGCACTCTGCCGCACCTTCGGCTCGTCTTCCGGCGAGGAGATAATGCGGAGGATAATTTCAGAGTTTAAAGGCCGGCGAGTAACATTCATATCTCAGCCGGACATTTTTTTAATTGAGAGAAACGAGCATATCCGCAAATTGCGATATAACGATCACCTCAGTATCAGTATCATAGCCGAGCGCCTCGGCGTCGATGAAGCGACTGTGTGGCGGGTGTTGAGGGAGGGATGAATATGATAAGGGGGTGTTATATGGACATTAAGGACTGGCAAAAGAAATTAGGCAGGCTTTTACAAGAATATCCTGGCCTCGGGGATCTGACCGGCCAGGTCGAAATCAATCTTAACAAGGGGTCTGTTACCAAGGCTTATAAAATCGAGACGGAAAATAAGGAGGATGGGGCAATAAAGATCATTACTCGAACTGAACTTAAATAATGGTCAGTTGATATTTCCGCAATGATAGCCGTGGGGTTGAAAAGCCTGCGGCTTTTTTATTGTCAGACCCTGAAAGGTTTTTCTGTTATAAGAGAAGCAATAATGGAGGTGTAAAAATATGGAAAATGATAAGACATCAATAGCAGACTTAACCCCGGCAGGTTATAACCCGCGCAAGGCCCTGAGCATGGATGAGCTTGCCTCATTGAAAAAAGCATTGTTGGAATTTGGCGATCTGTCTGGAGTTGTTTTTAATCGCCGCTCAGGCAATCTTGTGAGCGGGCATCAGCGTTGCAAAGTGTTTTCGGCGGACAATGAAATTACAATCACGGAAAGATATGATCCGCCGACTCGCACCGGCACGGTCGCTGAAGGGCATGTGCTTATTGATGGTGAAAAGTATAGTTATCGTGAAGTAGATTGGCCGGATGACAAAGAGAAGGCCGCGAATCTTGCAGCTAATAATCAGGGCAGTGTCAATGATCCGGCGCTATTATCATCTTTACTGAAAGAGCTTGAAGAACTTGGCACTGTAGATATGAAGATCACCGGCTTTTCTGAAGATGAGATTGATAAAATGATTGGAGACCTAGACCCGGATAAGAACGTTGCCTGTGAAGTTAAAGAATGGGAGCTTGACGATTTGGCAATGCCATTTTGGGCTGTTGTCCGCTGCCCTATTGACAGGG
>Ga0209317_1001568_pt1 | contig 19401 bp, 21 predicted proteins | sample RifGroB2_FD_183994 | JGI IMG/M metagenome (GOLD analysis project Ga0209317, IMG submission 183994) | Soil microbial communities from Rifle, Colorado, USA - Groundwater B2 (SPAdes) (version 2) | ecosystem: Environmental > Terrestrial > Soil > Unclassified | place: Rifle, Colorado | collected... | reverse complement strand
GATGCACGCGGCAAAGACGCTCTTTGCGACCCATTACCACGAACTGACCGAGCTCGCCGTGACCCGCGCCGGGATCAAGAACTTCAACATCGCGGTAAGGGAATGGAACGAGCGGATCATCTTCCTGAGGAAGATCGTCCCCGGGGGAGCCTCCCATTCCTACGGCATCCAGGTCGCCCGTTTGGCAGGTCTGCCGCAGACGGTGATCGACCGCGCCAAGGAGATACTCACCAATCTCGAGAAAGGAGAGTACGGCGAGGGCGGCGTGCCGCGCTTGGCGAGGGGAAAGAAGGCGCCGCCCCCCTCTCCGCAGCTCTCGCTCTTTGGCGGGGCAGAGGACCAGATCAGGGAGAGGCTCAAGGATGTGGAGGTGGCGCTGCTGACCCCGCTCGAGGCGCTGAACCTCGTGGACGAACTGAAGAGGATGATCTAGAGATGGGTGGATTCGGCAGCATCACGAGAGGTTATAGCGGATGAACAGAAGGGAATTCGTCAAGTACCTGGGACTTTCAGCCCCTTACTGCCAGTGGCTTGCCTACCGGATGCTCGCGGCCCAGGGAGCCCTGGCTTTCTCCCCCCTCTTCGCGGGGGAGGCAGGCGCTGCGCCTCTTCCGGGGCTGATCCCTGTCACGGAGCTCAAGCACTGGTCGACGCCGGATTATACCCGCGTCTCGATAGCGCTCGACAAGGAGGTCCGTTTCGAGCATCACAAGCTTCCGAACCGGCTCTATCTCGACCTGGACGGGGCACACCTGAAACCCGGCGTCAAGGACATCGCCATTGGCGACGGCCTCTTGAAGACCGTCAGGATCGCCCAGTACTCCGCTTCCACCGTCAGGGTGGTGCTGGATCTGGACAGCATCAAGGACTACAAGGTCTTCACCTTTTCAGAGCCGTTTCGCATCATCATCGATGTAAAGGGAGACCGGAGGCAGGAAATCTCCTCCTCCAAGGAGGTGATCGAGACCGCACAGCCTGAGCCAAAGGCGCTGGAGAGGTCAAAGCCCGGCAAGTTCAAGCCTGGCAGGATCAGGAGGATCGTGATCGACCCCGGCCACGGGGGGCACGACCCCGGCGCCGTCAGCCCGTATGGCACCAGGGAGAAGGACATCGTGCTCCAGATCGGCCTGAACCTCGCGCAAAAGATCAGGCATGAGCTCGGGATCGATGCGGTGATGACCAGGTCGACCGACGTTTTCCTAGAGCTTCAGGAAAGAACCGCCATCGCCAACAAGGTAGGCGCCGACCTCTTCGTCTCCATACATGCCAATGCCTCCCTGAACCGGGCCGCCAACGGCATCGAGACCTACTACCTGAACCTCGCCAAGACGGAGAAGGCGGCCCAGCTGGCAGCCAAGGAGAACGGCACCACCCTCGAAAAGGTGAGCATGCTGCAGGCGGTCCTCTTCGACCTGATGGCCAACTACAAGCTGAACGACTCGGCACACCTGGCCGACGAGGTGCAAAAGGCGCTCTACAAGAAGGCACAGACCGGTTACCCGTCGGTGAAAAATCTGGGGGTAAAACAGGGGCCCTTCTACGTGCTGGTAGGCGCCACCATGCCGAGCATCCTGGTGGAAACCGCTTTCCTGAGCCACGAAAAGGACGAGCAGATGCTCAAGGATCCGGGTTACCAGGATCTTACCGCCGACGGCATCCTTTCCGGCATCAGGGGGTACATCACTTCCCTCAGCAAGATACACGGCTGAAGGAGCTCCCTCGTACGGCGAAGCCGCCCACCCGCATGCATCCCCTCAACGTAAAAAGGCCGGCATAAAGCCGGCCTTTCTTGTTCACATCTTGCTTTCCGGACTTACTGTCCGGCGGCTACCGTAGATCCTACCACCTCGACCCCGAAATCAACCGCTTCCTTGGGGACATTTGCGAGCGCCACTACGAAACCGATCGGCTCCCCCGGTTTTACTCCGAGGTTGGAGAGGGAGTCGCCGAACTGGTTGTTCATGATCGACTCGATCTTTTCCATCGGCAGCGTGGCGAGCTGTTCATTGGAGAGCCTGTTGCCGCAGTAGGCAGTCTTTTGCGCCAGCACCTTTCCGCTCTTATCGAAGATGCTCACCTTCACCTGGATGGAGGCGCGCGCCTTGCGGAAGGAGTTGACAGCCTCTCCGGTCACCACGAACAGTTCACCCGCCTCGGGGTTCTGGTGGAAGGACGCCAGGGGGTTCCTGATGGTGATGCGCCCCTCTTCCGGGACCTCGATCCCGAACCACTGGGCGACAAAGCCTACGCCGAGCTTGTCGAGCTTCGCCATAGCAGCAGGACCGCTTTGCAGCAGATAAAGCCCTGCAGCGCTCAAAGCGAGGACCACGACCACGCAAATGGCCACAATCGCGATGGTGAGCGCAGAACGCCCTTTGCGCCTGGAGACTATGGAGAGCGGCGGAAGCTCCTCTTCCTCGCCTGCTTCCTCAGGAATAGAAGCCGCGAAGGACTTATCGGCAAAGCCGAAATCGAGCGGGGACGTGGCGGCAGGCGGTACAGGTTGCCCGGCAGGCGGCACCGGAGCCGCAGCTTCAGGTTTGCCCCCTCCCGCTCCAAATAGCCCTGCGGCACCTGCCAGAGCAGCAGTAGCGCCTGCTTGCGGGGCAGCGGCCGCCTTAGGCGCGGGCTCCGGCTCGGGTTCTTCAGGGAAAGAGAACTCGCCAAAGCTGAATTCTTCGTCCGGTTCGGACGCAGAGGGAGACACAGGCTTCTGTTGCTCGGAAACAGGGGCTTCAGTGGCTCCGGGAGCTTCCTCCTCAAAAGTGAAATCACCGAAGTCCATAGTGGCAGCCCCGGCAGCAGGTTCTTCTTCCTGGGGAACGGTCATCTCCTCTTCAAAGGAGAAGTCACCAAGAGTGAGAGTATCCGCCGCAGCAGGCGCCCCTTTCTCTTCGCCGGGGACGCTGGGCGCTTCTTCAAAGGAGAATTCGCCGAAATCTAGATCTGCGGCAGGGACCGCTTTCTCTTCGCTAGGGGAGCTGGGCGCCTCCTCAAAGGAGAATTCGCCGAAATCGAGATCTGCCGCAGCAGGGGCCGCGTTCTCTTCGCCGGGGGCGCTGGGCGCCTCTTCAAAGGAGAATTCGCCGAGATCGAGATCTGCCGCAGCAGGGGCCGCTTTCCCCTCGCCGGGGACGCTGGGCGCCTCCTCAAAGGAGAATTCGCCGAAATCGAGATCTGCCGCAGCAGGGGCCTCCATGGACGCGACTACCGGCTCCTCGTTGAACTCGAATTCCCCGAAGTCAACCCCGCCTGCCGGCTGCACAGGCGCCTGGGTGACGGCAGCCGTTCCGGTACCGAGGTCTATGTCACCGAAATCGAACTCGCCACCTGTTGCAGACTCCTGGCGTCCCAGCTGAGGCTCGCTTGGCGTCTCACGGGAGAAATCCAGGTCACCGAAATATTGATCTTCAACATCGGCAGGTTTTTGCTGCGGCTCCCCAGGCTGCCCCCCGAATTCAAGTGCAGCCAGCTCGTCGCCGGGTTGCTGATCGGCAGCTGTTGGTGCCTCCTCGGCAGCGTTGGCGGGAGCAGGAACGCCAAGTCCCGACAGCAGGGCGTCGAACTCCGATTCCTCATGCTTTTGCTCGGCTCCGGCCACGAATACATGCCGGCACTTGGAGCAGCGTACTTTCACCCCGCCCGGCTTCAGTTTGGAATCATCCAGGCGGAACTTGGTGTTGCATTGATCACATTGGAGTATCATTCATCCCTCCGGATTAGTTTGAAGCGAGAAATCAGGTGCGTGGTTTCTTCTGCAAGCCAGCATGCTTACAGTCCTCGCGCTCCTTGGGACCGAGAGCAGCCGGTTGATGAAAGACGCCGGCGCGTTCGTTCCATTAAATTTCTCCCGATTTCCTATAGCAGATGCGTTTTATAGTGTCAAATCATTCTGGCCCACAGCGCGGCTTTATGGTATAAATACCCCGAAATACTCAATCAAACGCAAAAAAAGAGGTCAGACATGAGAAGAGCCCTCTCGACAATAACGATACTGACGACCCTGGTTGCGGCACATGTTGCCTATGCGGCGCCGGAACTCGCCGTGGAACAGGGGACCTTCAATTTCGGCACAATAGCACAGGGGAAGAAGGTTAAGCACAGCTTCAGGATCAAAAACAGCGGTGACGCACCCCTCCAGATCAAAAAACTGGAAGCTGCTTGCGGTTGCACCGCCGTCAAGCCCTCCACATCCTTCATTCAGCCCGGCAAGAGCGCGGACATAGAAGTGATCTTCGACTCGGAGGAGTTTTCCGGCAAGGTGCAAAAGAGCGTCACCATGACGACCAACGCGGGTAAGACACCCACTTACACCTTCAACATGGAGGGAACTGTAGCAGAAGAGTTGCAGGTGTCCCCCCGCCAGCTGAGCCTTGGCCCTCTGCAGCCCGGAGTCGCAAAGCAGGTCGCGGTCAGCGTCACCAACAGCGGCGCGAACAGCATCAAGCTGCTGAGCGCCAATGTGAATTCGGCATCCCTGCAGATCAAAACGAACATCAGGAAAGCCGAGATTAAGCCCGGCGAGACAGGGACCGTAGAACTGTCCATCACGGCGAAGCCCGAGGCAAAGATACTGAGCGGATACCTGCACATCCTCACCAGCAGTCCGCGAAAGAAAGAGATCACCGTTCCTGTTTATGGTTCCATTGCCAAGTGACGCACTCTGACAGTTGCCCGTGCTGGAGCAATAAAAGCGCGGGAACAATTTTTTGCGATTAAAGACTTGAGTTGGGTCGGATTATAGTGTAATAAATAGATCTTTCCCGGGCGGGTAGCTCAGCTGGATAGAGTACTGGCCTCCGAAGCCAGGGGTCACGGGTTCGAATCCCGTCTCGCCCACCATTTTTAAATTTTCAGATTCTTTAGCTGTCGAAGATATGCTCCGGACTGCTTGCGGAAAACGCAAACCTGTCCAGAGCATTTTTCGTTATGCCCCCCTCCATTGCTGCACATACTCGAGCTAGATCAGCCCCTGTTTCCGGGGGAGTGCGGGGCACGTCTGCGGCGGCCTTCCTCTGCACGGGGCTCTCCTACACCGGGAGCCTTTGCTCCTCGAAGCTGAATCGGCTCACCATCCTTTTCAGCTCCTAAGCCATCAGGTGCGTCTGCGCCGCCGCGCCGGCGAAACCCTGGCTCCAGCGCCGCTTCCTCATTGAACTTTTACCCCGCCGTAACACAACCGCAAGAATTCTCCCTTATGCTCTCGGCTATACAAAGGAGGGGCATAAGCATGCGCCAGGAAACCCCTGCAAAGCTTGCCGACATAAGCAGGGAGGCCGTCAGCGCCGCCACCGACCTTCCGGTTCAGGCGGTGCTCTCCCTCTTCCAGGATGACACGGAACTGCTGGTCATAGCGGTCGTGGATGACGGCGCCTTCCTCGGCAGCGTCAGCCGCAAGGAGCTCCTGAACCTGCTGAGCCGCCCGTTTACCATGGAACTGTACTGCAAGAAGCCGGTGCTCTCCCTTCTGGAGGACCTCAAGGGGATCAAGATGCAGTTCCCCCCCCACGTCGAGCTGAACGAGGCGGCGGTAGAGCTCCTTTCCCAGGACCCGACCTTGCAGACCGACGTTTTTCCCCTTGTGAGCAGCGGCCGCTGCGTCGGTGTCGTCACGGTTTCCGATTTGATGATGGCGGTAGCCGAACAGCAAAGGGAGCTGCTCCGCGCACTGGACCGGCTCAGTTCGCGGATCCGGGAGGAGGTGGCACTCGGCGCGAAAATCCAACAGGACCTGCTCCCTCCACCCGATTACCGCTTCGGGAGTTTGACCGTAGGCGCCGGCATCGCCACCTCTTCGGAGATAGGGGGCGATTTTTTCGACTACTTCAGCGCAGGCAGCGACGTGCTGGGGCTCGTGATGGCGGACGTGAGCGGTCACGGGGTGCAATCCGGCATGGTTACCACTGCGGCGAAGGCGAGCTTGCACACCCTGGTCTCCCTGGGGGTCAACACCCCCTCGGGACTTCTGGCCGGGATGAACAACGCCATACAGGCGACGGCGCGGCAGACACTTCTGATGACCTGCCTCATCGCGAGCATCGACCTGTCTGCCGGGACCATAACCATCGCCAACGCCGGCCACAACTTTCCCGTCATGCTTCGTCCCGGAACGGACGCGGAACTGCTGGAGACCGTGGCGGGGTTCCCGCTCGGGTTCGAGCGCGACGCGCAATACCCGCAGACATGCACCCCGTTCCATCCGGGAGACGCGCTGTTTCTTTACACGGACGGCATCGTGGAAAGCGCTAACGAGGCCGGCGAAGAGTTCGGATACCAGCGGCTCTTGGAGCTTTTGGCCAGAGGGAGGACCGTCCCCCCTTCCCTGCTGCACGACTATCTGCTGGATGAGGTAACGGCATTCACCGGCAGCGACGCTTTCGATGACGACGTGACAACCCTAGTCGCCCGGTTCGACACCACGGAATGAAAGGAGATTTTAGTGCAAAACGTCGCCGTGCTTTACCTGGACGAGGATGACAGGAAGGTATGGGAGGGCGCCCTTGCCGGTGTTCCCGATCTTGTGGGCATGACCGCGGGGGATGATCCGGCCACGCCGCTGCAAAGGCTGCGCAAGATGCGGAGTACCCTGCGGGTGGTTGCACTCTCCGCCCGACTCTTCCCGGGGCGGCACCCCGAGCTGGTACCTATGCTGCGCGAGGCGTGTCCGGGGGCGGAGCTCCTGTTGATCTCCTGCGACGGCTCTTTTCCGCCGCTCAGGCCGCTTTTCGCGGACCAGATCAGGCACCTGACCATTACCCCCGCCAAGGAGCCGCCAAACCGCGAGGAGCTCTCCGCCGTGATATCGATGCTGGTGGAACGGCGACCGTGGGAGATCGCACCCTGCCTGAAGGTCGGGACACCGGTGCACTCGTATCGGCTCAACTCCAGCGAGGACAAGGAGCTGCTGATCGCCCGGCTGGAAGGTGTGCTCGCCGGAGAGGGGGAAGAGATGGAGCTGTTCCGGCAAAAGGGGGCGCTTCTGGCCGACGAGCTGCTGGAAAACGCCATGTACAACGCCCCGCGCGGGAGCCACGGAGCACTGCTTTTCATCAAGGGAGAGAGGCGCGCCATGCTGCCGCACGAGCAGATCGTCTTCAGCTTCGGATTCGACGGGAAGACGCTGGCCCTGAAGCTGACCGACAGCTGGGGGAGCCTGGAGCCGGACCAGGTGCTGGGGTACCTTGCAAGGAACGAGGAGCAATCCCCGATGAGCGACGACGCGGGGGGGCGGGGACTCTTCATCATCTGGCGCTTCCTGGACCGGTTCCACGTCCACGTCGAACCAGGGCAGCGGACGACTGTGGGGGGGCAGCTGCAGTTGAGCTCGCAGCTTGAACCCGGCTCCCCGCGCGGCTTCCACATAACAAAACACAGGGAGGAGCAAGCGGCATGAGCGATCTATTGCAAGACCTGAGGGATAACCTCGCAGAACATGACTATTTTGCCCTGGAGGGAACCATTGACGCCCACTCAGAGGGGTTTTTGATGGAAATCCCGGGCAAGGTCCGTACAGCCCGGGTCCGGTTCGATTTCAGCAGGGCCGGCCGGATCAATTCGATGGGGATCGCGCTGCTCTTGCGCTGCTTCAAGGAGATCCGCGGAAAGGCGGAAATCAGGCTGGAAGGTCTGAGCCAGATGCACAGCATGCTCTTCAAGATGACGGGGGTGTTCCTTTTGGCGACACCGGTGGAGCAACGCTGCGACCGGAGAGAGGGAGCGGCATGAGGCTGGCCAACCTTGTCCTGGCAAGGGTGTTCCGCAGACTGGACACGTCAATCGCGGGGCTGCAGGAAATCCGTGACTCCTACCGGCAGCTGAACGTCGAGACCTACGGGGAGGAGATGGCCCGTATGCTGAACCACTGGTAACGGCAGTCTAGACGGACCAAGGACAGCACCAAAGCGATCGCGCATCGGAGAAGCTCCAATGATGGATGAAAAGCCCATGAATCTACAGACCGGAGAGAGGCAAAGCGCCCGGAAAACCGTGCGACGCGACCGTTCCCCTGTACAGGCGCCCTGCGCTGCAGATGCCCTGCCGGTCGCTCGGCAGCCGGACGACCTGGCGCGTGCATGCGTGGAGTTCAGCCGCGTCCTCGATCAGCAGGAGGTGCTGAGGCTCCTGTTAAAGTGGGCGGTAGAGCTTTCCGGGGCCTCGGGTGGGAGCGCCGGACCGGTGCTCGGAGAGGAAATCGTCATCACCGACTCCTATGAGAACGGGGTCTTCCGACAGCTCAGTCAGGGGTTCGGGTCGGGGCACGGCGCAGTCGGGCGCGCAGCGGAAACAGGAGAGACCGTCATCGAAAACGGCGGCCGCTCGGCTGCGGTCCCGGTCCTGAGCAGTTCGGGAGAGCTCCTTTGCTGCTTCGAACTCCACAGCCATGCGTGCACCTTTCCGGAAGGGGGAGACGAGTCGCGGCTCCAGGCCCTTGCCGGCATGGCCGCACTGGCGTTGGAGAACGCGCGGATGAGGTCCGAGCGCCTGGAGTCGGATCTGGCGACGGCCGCAGCAAGCTCGCTACTGTCGGCAACCATTGAATCCACGGTGGACGGGATCATGGCCGTCGATTCCCGTGGCGAGATCGTCGCGTGCAACCGCCGTTTCGCCGAGATGTGGAGCATCGGCGAGGAGGCCCTGGCAAGCGGCGATTCGAACAAGCTCCTCGTCTCGCTTTTGGGGCAGGTGCGGGACCCGGTCCGTTTTTTCGAGAAGGTCGGCGAGCTTTACTGGCAGCCTGAACTGGAGAGCTATGACCTTGTCGAGCTAAATGACGGCAGGTGTTTCGAGCGTTTCTCCAGGCCCCGACATACCGAAGGGAAGGCAGCAGGCAGGGTGTGGACCTTCCATGACATAACCGAGCTGAAAAAGCTGGAAGCCCAGTTGCTGCATGCGCAGAAGATGGAGGCCATCGGCACCCTCGCCGGCGGCATTGCCCACGACTTCAACAACATCATGACGGCCGTCATCGGCTACACCGAACTGCTGACAACGGCGCTCGACCCGCCGGCACCCTTCAGCGGCTACCTGGAAAGCATCAGCAGCGCCTCCAACCGCGCCGTCGCGCTGATCAGGAACCTGCTCGCCTACAGCAGGAAAGAGCCCGTGCAGACCAGCAAGCTGGAGTGCAACGCGCTGGTTCGCAACCTGATGGGCTTGCTGGAGAGGCTGATAGGCGACGACATAGTGCTGGTGATGAAGCCGTCGGACGCACCTCTGGGAATCCTGGCGGACCAGGGACAGATCGAGCAGGTGCTGGTCAACCTGGCAACCAACGCCCGCGACGCCATGCCGGAGGGGGGGAGGCTGACCCTGGAGGTGGCCCGGGTCGAGCTCTCGGCCGACGCGGTGCAGGGGCATGCCTCGGCAAAACCCGGCTCCTACGTCCGGGTCGCCGTTTCCGACACGGGGCTCGGCATAGACGAGGCGACCAGGAACAGGATCTTCGAGCCCTTCTTCACCACGAAAGAGGTCGGGAAAGGGACGGGGCTCGGGCTTTCCATCAGCTACGGCATCGTGAAACGGCACGGCGGCTTCCTCAGCGTCACCAGCGAGGACGGCTGCGGAACCACCTTCTCCGTCCATCTCCCGAGGGTGGAATCGGCGGCGGAGGCGGAGATTCCAGCTTCGCCAAGCAAAATCCCCCCCGGGGGGAAGGAAACCGTCCTGCTCGTGGAGGATAACGAGCCGGTGAGGACCCTTTTGTCGCAGGTGCTCACGGCCAGAGGTTACCGTGTGATCGAGGCGGCGGACGGGGAGGATGGGGTCGCGCAATTCCGCCGTTCTCAGGATGAGATTGAGCTGGTGATTCTGGACGTGATCATGCCCGGGAAAAACGGCGGGGACGCCTTCGAGGAGATACGGGCCCTACGCAGCGACGTGCCGGCTATCTTCATCAGCGGGTATACGGGAGACATCATAGACAGGCAGCGCATCCGGCAAGACGGCGCCAACTTCCTCGTGAAACCGATCCTGCCGGAGAAACTCTTGAGCCTGGTGCGAGAGGTGCTTGAAACACCTCGGCCCGCCCTGCCCGAGGTAGCCTGAGAGCGTCGGTCGTGCGTCCGCTAGGCCGCACGACCGGCAGGGGAGCTCGGCACGGCGGGCCACCTCGTTGGCGCTGCTTGGGCAGAAGCTCCTTCGTGGCCGCCCGGAACGTCGCACGCAGCTTTAGCAAAAAAGATCTCGTCCGCACCCCTTCCACCCCCAACCTTCCAAGGCGCACCCCCGCCGTCAAATCAACTTGACATTCATATATAAGAATGTTTTACTGTGCATATGCACAATAGTTAAAACATCCCAACAATCCGGCATGACAGACGGCACAACAGGAGCGCGGATTTATGTGGCAACTGCTAAGCAAGCTGAACAGGAATCTGGTCGTTGCCATACCGGCCATGATGGCGGCGGGGTTCGCCTTCGGACTCTGCGCCGAGGCGGGCTTCCTTAAAAACCTCATCACCCCCTTCACCTTCCTCATGGTCTATCCCATGATGGTCACCCTGAAGCTGAAAAAGGTGCTGGAGGGGGGGGACGCCAAGGCACAGCTCTTCACCCAGCTCATCAACTTCGCCGTGGTCCCTTTTGCGGCTTTCGGACTGGGGTACCTGTTCTTCCCCGGCCAGCCCTACATGGCGCTGGGACTTTTGCTGGCAGCCCTGGTCCCGACCAGCGGCATGACCATCTCATGGACCGGCTTCGCCAATGGGAACCTGGAAGCTGCCGTCAAGATGACGGTGATCGGGCTCGTCCTCGGCTCCATCGCCACCCCCTTCTACGTGCAGTTCCTGATGGGCGCTCACGTGGTGGTCGATATGGCCGGCATCATGAGGCAGATCGCCTTCATCGTCTTCCTCCCGATGGCGGCCGGATTCCTCACCCAGCAGCGGCTGGTGACAAAGTACGGCCAGCAGGGGTTCCAGGAAAACTGGGCGCCCCGCTTCCCCTGCCTCTCCACCATCGGGGTCCTCGGCATCGTCTTCATCGCCATCGCGCTCAAGGCCGGGGCCATCGCCGCGCGCCCCCAGGCTCTGCTGACGATTCTCGCGCCGCTTGTCATCCTCTACTTTGCCAACTACTGCCTGAGCACCACCGTCGGCATGCTCTTCCTCCCGCGGGGTGATGCCATCGCCCTGGTCTACGGCACCGTAATGCGCAACCTCTCGATAGCCCTTGCCGTCGCCATGAACGCCTTCGGGCATGCCGGCTCCGACGCGGCCCTGGTCATCGCCCTTGCCTACATCATCCAGGTGCAGTCGGCAGCCTGGTACGTCAAGTTCACCGGCAAGATCTTCGGCCCCGCCGAAGCGGCCGCGTGTCCGGCACAGGCCAGATAAATCCGTCTGCGTGTCAGCGAAAGGAGCAGCATGGCCGAGATCTTCAGCGAAAAGCTATGGGACCACCTGCGCAATCCGCGCAACACGGGTTACCTGCCGGACAGCAACGTAATGGCACAGGCGGGAGACCCCGAAGACGGGGCAGCCGTACTTTATCTGCTTGAAATTGAAGGGAAGACGGTCCGGAACATGAAGTTCCTGGCCCGGGGATGCGCAGTGGCCGTAGCCGCCTCTTCGGTGGCCACGGAACTGGTGATAGGAAAGAGCCTGGACGAGGTGCTGGCGCTTGATCCCCAGGCCATAGCCGACGCGCTGGGCGGCCTGCCCCCAGAGAAGATGTACTGCCCTGAGATGACGGTAGCGGCCCTGCACGCGGCCGTGAAGGAACACCAGACCCGCCGGGAACCCGCCCCTTCAACTTCCGGGCATTTCCCCTTCGCGCCCCGCAAGAAACGCCTGAAACGGTAGATCCCCCGACAGATCAGAGCATGAAATCGGTGGAGAGGAAGTGCGATTTCCTTTCCTTGACGATGCTGGTTATGATCTCGCGGTTGGCGTCGGTCTCACGCGCCGCCACCACGATCCTGATGGAGAAGATGCGCAGCGCGTCGGCGACCGACTGGGTCCCCTCCGCGGAGTTCTTCCGGCCGTTGAAGGGGAAGCTGTCCGGGCTTCTCTGGCACTTGCTGTTGATGTTGATGCGGCAGACCTGGTTCACCAGGGCGTCCACCAGCTGCGCCAGGTGATCGTCATTGCGCCCGAAGATGCTCGCCTGCTGCCCGTAATTGGAACTGACCACGTACTCGATGGTTTCCCTGATGTCGTCGTAGACTACCACCGGGACCACGGGCCCGAACTGCTCCTCGTGGTACACGCGCATGGCGGGGGTGACCGGGTAAAGTAGCGCCGGGTAGAAGAAGGAACCGCTCCTGCCGCCCCCCCCCTCGTTCACCACCCTCGCCCCATGTGCCTCGGCGTCATGGAGCAGCCCCTCCAGGTACTCGGGCTTTTCCGGCTCGGGGAGCGCCGTGATGGCCACACCCTCTTCCCAGGGAACCCCGCATTTGAGCGCGGCGATGCCGGCCGCCATACCCCTGACGAATTCGTCTGCGATCTTTCGGTGCACGAGGATGATCTTGAGCGCGGTGCAGCGCTGGCCGTTGAAGCTCAAGGCGCCGTTCAGGCATTCCTCGACGGCGAGCTGCAGGTCGGCGTCGGGAAGGATGATGGCGGGGTTCTTGGCGTCCAGCCCCAGCACGCAGCGCAGCCGGTGGGGACGAGGATGCACGGCGCGCAGCGCGTCCGCCACCTTATGGGTGCCGATGAAGCCGAGCACGTCCACCTTCCCAGAGGCCATCAGCGGCGGGAGCACCGCCTCGCCGTCGCCGTACACCGTGTTGACCACCCCCGCAGGGAAGCAGTCGCAAAAAGCCTGCAAAAGCGGGGCGAAAAGCAGGATGCCGAAGCGCGGCGGCTTCAGCACGATGGTGTTTCCCATGACCAGTGCCGGTATCAGGGTGGTGAAGGTCTCGTAGAGCGGGAAGTTGTAGGGGCCCATGCAGAGCACCACCCCCAGCGGGGCGCGGCGGATCTGGCCGATGATCCCCTGCTGGATGACGAAGCGCGACGACACCCGGTCCAGCTCCTTCAACGCCTCCACCGTGTCTTGCACGTAGGCGATGGCACGATCGAACTCGGCCTGCGCCTCCGCGAGCGACTTGCCGATCTCCCACATGAGGAGCCTTACCACCTCCTCGCGCTTTTCCTGCACCGCGCGGCTGAAACGGCGCACGCACTGGATCCGTTCGCCGGCCGACATGGTGGGCCAGGTCCCCCTGCCGTTGTCGTAGGCGCGGACCGCCACCTCCAGCGACTCAAGCGCTGCCTCCACCGAAAGAAGCGGCGCCTCCCCTACCCTTTTCCTCTCAGGTTCGTTCCCCTCCCTGACCTGTACCGGCGACACCACATCGTGCAGCGGTCCGTCCCACTGGCGCAGGCTGCCGCCTATCAGGTAGAAGTCCTGTCGAATGGGGTCTTCGATGCGGTAGGGTGCGGGGATCTCTGCTTGCGACGGGGTGAAGCTCGCGATCTTCTTTTTCACCATGGTCCTTCCTTGCTGAACGGGCAACCCGGCAGCGCGGACGTGCGGCTGCATAGTGCGGGGTGTGACCCGGTGTTTATTGGGTGGGGTAGTGTGAGCTATACGCCAAGAGGGTGCCGACGGTCAACGTTTTTAATGAGGGTGCTGCCGGACCCGGCTTCTCCGGGAAGCAGTCTCGCCGCCCCGCCGTCAGCTGCCGTGCGCCTGGTTCGCTTTTGGATCAATCTGGCGGTGCAGGGAGAAGGCCGCGGCGAGCAGGATCAGGTGCACCGGGAGCATGGTCCTGTTCCCGGTGGGGAGATGAAAGGAGATGAGATCGTACGGTCACTTGTCCCTGAGTAATGGCTATCATGCTGAGCAGTGCCGGCACCAGCAAGGCTCCAGGCTCAATTTGGGAAGGTATTCGTTCCAGTAACCCGCGACAAAAGCGACCTGTGCAGATAGGACGGGCACCAGCTTTGGGTAAACCGTGTGAGAAAAAGCTATCAGGGGGTTGGACCATGCTCCTGCGGCATCGAAAGAGGCGTCGTCGATTCATCCGCCAGGGTTTCGACAATCTCCCTTGTCCCGTCGGTGGAGCAGTCGTCAACCAGGATGATCTCCTTCTCAAGATCGACGGCTTGCACGGCCCGGTGAATCTCTCTGATGGTAGCTTTCTCATTGTAAACCGGTATCACTACGGATAGTTTCATGGCGGAAAGTCCTTCAAAATATGACGGGGGAACAAGGCCTGGAAGCAATGACTGAACAGCTGTGCCGCTTTCGCTATGAGTTGCTCCTGTACTTGAAGAGATAACTTTGCAAGGGTAGTCTAATCTTTTGTGACAGACAAGCTAAAACTGCAGTCAATGTAGCCTGTTGCTTGTCTGCGTTTGCGCATCAGCCGTCTGCTTGTATACTCCTTGCAGCCCTTACTATGAGAGTGCCGTCGGCGCTAAAACTGCGACAAGGAGAAAAAGATGGGATCTAAAGGACGCGAGATTGTCGGGATGGACGTAGAGGAACTGCTGGGGCTCCTGCAACGGGCCTACTGCGACGAGTGGTTTGCGTACTACCAGTACTGGCTCGGAGCGAAGGTGGTCAAGGGGCCCATGAAGGACGCCGTGGGCGCGGAACTTCTGGTGCATGCCACGGAGGAACTGGCGCACGCGGACATGGTCGCCATGCGCATCATCCAGCTGGGAGGCACGCCGGTCACCCGGCCGGAGCAATGGTACGAATTCACCAACTGCGGCTACGACGCCCCCGACGACCCCTACGTGAAGAAATTGCTGGAGCAGAACATAAAGGGGGAGCAGTGCGCGATAGGGGTGTACAAGAGGCTTTTGGACATCACACGGGAGAAGGATCCCGTCACCTACAACATGGTGCTGACCATACTGTCGCAGGAAGTCGAGCATGAAGAGGACCTGCAATCGCTTCTTGAGGATTACGAACTGCTGGTGGGTGCGATGAAGGGGTGAGAACGTCCTGGTCCGAAAGCGGCAAGGCTCTCCCGGGCCCGGCCAGCTGCCTCACTCCCCCCCGCCGGAGAGGGGAGTGAGGCGCAGTTTCCGGCCCGCTCGCCCCTTGTCGCAGCCATCCCTTTTTATGCTTCAACTGAAGCATCGCTTCAAACGCCTCACGTCTTCCCCGGAGGCGGTTCCGCAGTCTCCTTGGTCGCAGAGAATGCGAAACCCTTTATCTTCGCGTCGAAAAGCGCACGGGTCTTGAAGGTGTTCACGGTCATGGCAATAGCTGCCACCTCCTGCATTTCCTCGACTGAAGCCCCTGCCTGCCCCGCAACTGCGAGGCCGAAGTCCGTTCAAGGATCGCATCCCGCCGCCAGGGCCGCCCCCAGGGCGACCAGTTGCTTTGTCTTGTGGTCCAGCACGCCCGGCGCCAGGGCCGCGTCCATGAAGGCCTGAAACTTACCCAGCGGATCGCTCATCTTCCCCTCCTCAAGAGGATCGAGGTCCCAGCTCTGCGGTGCCGCCCCTTTCCTCATCGTTACGCAAAACAGATCACGGGGAAGGCTCCCCTCCTCCATTCTGCCGACCTCCAGGATTTCATACCCCTTGCTCAGTTGCCGGATCTTGCTTTCGGTAAAGAAGTGGACCGAGAAGCCACCGATCTGGTAGAGCTCTTCGGCCAGATGGGTGCCGGTCTTGTAGTGCTTGTCGAAATTGCTGCGCACCGAGTAGAGCGCCACCCCTCCGGGCTTGAGCGTCCGCCAGGTCTCACGCAGGATGAAGGCGATCTCTGCCGTGGAAAGTTCCATGCAAAGCAGCATGTGCGAGTAGCAAGCGTCGAAAGACTGGTCGGCAAAAGGAAGCCGCTCCCTGACATCGTGGGTTCGAACCCGTATCCGACCGGCCAAACCGGCCCTGGCGGCTTTTTGGGCCACCTCCGCCACTGCTGTCTCTGAATAATCGAGCGCCGTCACCGCAATACCGCTTCCAGCGAAGAAAACGGTATCCCTCCCCTGACCGCACCCGACCTCCAGCAGTGAGCGCACCCGGTGCTCCTTGAAACGCGCCATGGCCTTCCTGGCGAAGCCGCTTGGCTCGTCGCCGAAAAAGGCTTCCGTCTCGGTGAAGGTCTTTTCCCAGCGGGATTTCTGATCTATGGCTGACTTCGGGGCGGGTTTCATGCCGGCGAGTATAACTTCTCTTAATGACACTGGCAAGAAGAGTCGCAGCAACATCCGGTCCAGACGATTTGGCAGAAACTGCTGGTCCATTGTCCTTGAACGTTAGCCGCTGCTATGCAATTATCTCTGCAACAAAAAGCCACTCCAGAGGATGCCATGACAACAGGCCGACGCAGGATTGCTGTAGCCGCATACCATGGGGCCGAACTGCTCGACGTGACGGGCCCGATTGAAGTGTTCAACATGCTGAACCGTTGCCTGGGCGAGGAAGAGGCAAGCATCTCGGGCTACGAGGTCCTGCTGCTCGCGGAACAGCCGGGGCCCTTCGCTTCCTCTTCCGGGATCAGACTGGTGGCGGATCTCGCCTGGGGCGAACTTGCCGAGGAAATCGACACCGTCGTTGTGGTGGGAAGTCCGGACGACGCGCTGGCAGTCGCCCTGAAAAACGGGGAGCTGCTGGCATGGCTGCAATCGGCAGGCGCGCCAGGCGCCTGGTCTCGGTCTGCACCGGCGCCTTTCTCCTTGCCGAGGCAGGCTTGCTGAACGGGCGGCGGGCGACGACGCACTGGCTGGATCTCGAACGGCTGCGCAGCGAATACCCGAAGGTCATCGTGGAAAAGGATGCGATCTTCATCCGTGACGGATCGGTCGCCACCTCGGCCGGGGTGACGGCGGGCATGGACCTGGCTCTTGCTCTTGTTGAAGAGGACTTCGGGAGGAAAAAGGCGCTGGAGGTAGCCCGGCGCCTGGTGATGTTCCTGAAAAGACCGGGAGGGCAGGCGCAGTTCAGCACCCAGCTGCGCGCTCAGATGGTGGAAGGGGGACAACTCGCCCTGCTGCTCGGTTGGCTGCGGGAAAATTCAAGCCGCAGGACCACCGTCGACGAGCTGGCGTCAAGGGCGGCCATGAGCCCGCGCAACTTTGCCAGGGTGTTCCTGCGCGAGACGGGAAAGACCCCGGCGAAGTACCTCGATCAGCTTCGGCTGGAGCGCTCCATAACCCTGCTCGAAGACAGCTCCCTCTCCATTGAGAGGGTAGCGGCCGACAGCGGCTTCACCTGCGCCGAGCAGATGAGGCGGATCTTCGTCCGGGAAATCGGCGTCACCCCGTTTGCCTACCGGGCACGGTTCTAGAGAGAGGAGGGACCATGAGATACGTGCTTTGCAAGGGGGAACTGCTGACTTTGGAGAGCAAGGGGGGCATTGAAGCTATCACAGTTATCGACGGACAGGTCTGGATTACCAGACCCGACGACGCCCGGGACTACTGCCTCGAAGCCGGAGCCAGGCTGCCGGCCTGCGCGGCTGGCAAGCTTATCGTCGAGGCCCTGCAGCCTGCGACGCTCATATTGAGCTGCAGGGAGCCCGGGTCCGCTCTCAACATCACCGTGGCATGGAAGGGGTTGGACGGGGTGCCCGGAGCAGCCTGATCGCGTTGGAAAGCCCCGCCTCCTTCATCGCAAGCCTTGAGCAGGCCCAGACGCTTCACGCAAACAGGGTGTGCTCCAAAAGGATCTTCAATCCGATGAGACAGAGCACCACCCCGCCGCAGACCTCGACGCGCTGCCCCCATTGGTCTCCCAGGCGCCGCCCCAGCAGCATCCCTGCCACGGTGAGCACCCCGGCCACCACGCCGATGACTGCGGCGGGGAACCAGACGCTGACCCCCAGCATGGCGATGGTCAGCCCCACGGCGAATGCGTCGATGCTGGTGGCGACCGACAGCATCACCATGGTGAGCCCCCGGGTGGGATCCGATGCACCCCTGTCTTCATCCTTCTCGAACGCCTCGCGGATCATCCTTCCCCCTACGAAGGCGAGAAGAGCGAAGGCGATCCAGTGGTCGTAGGCCGAGATCCACTTCTGCACCGTCATGCCGAGCAGCCATCCCCCTATGGGCATCAGCGCCTGGAACAGACCGAAATGAAACCCCAGGCGGAACAGGTGGCGCCCCGTTATCGGGTTGATGATGGTTCCCGAAGCCAAAGCAACGGCGAAAGCGTCCATGGCCAAGGCCAGGGCGATACCGAAAATAGTCAGCCAATCCATTTTGAATAGATCCTATCCCTTGTTTTGTTTGTCCATCCCCAGGTACCAGAGGCAGGAGCGGGCACTTCGACACCACTGGAGGCGTCCACGAGACCGTTTGGCACAGGAGCCCGCGAGATCCCACACTATAGTTCAGCGCAACTTTTTAGCAAAGGGATTTCAGTGACGGCAAGACGTCCAAGGACATCGGCTTTGCAGTTGCGAACTTCCCGTCGTCTCATTTGCTCTCGTAGCGAACAATGGTCATTCCGATCAGCCTGGATACCACTACGGCAATGTAGGCAACGCCTGCAAACTGCTCCAACATGACCAGCACGCGCGCGGGTGGGTTGGCGGGCACGATATCGCCGAGCCCAGTTGCAGAGAGGTTGTTGAAGCTAAGGGTAAGGAACTCCAGGAAGGCGAGAGGATGCCCGATGTGGGCGTCGCCGACAAAACTGCCCGGGAGCAATATCTCGCAAACCACGTAGGCGTAGGCGAATCCCCACGCAAGAAGGGTGAAGGTAGCACCGGCGGCGAACAGCTCGTCCGTCGTCACCCGATAATCTTCCATCATGTAGGCTATCAGGCTGCCGGCGGCGTAAAAGTAAAGGGCGGCCTCGACCACCGATGACCAGGCCAGCAGGGTCTGACTGACGAGGACCACCGACAGCAGCGACAACGCGAATGCCGGCACCGCAAGGACCCAGGTGATCCAACGGATCGTGTGGCTGCGGCTGATCACCCAGACCACCAGGGCAAGGATCAGCACTCCGAAGGCGCCGAGCACCGGCGGTCCGCTGGGCGTCCCGTACAAGAGGGCGTAAAGGACCAAGCTCAGGAGCTGTGCCGTGAGAAGGAACGCGGATGGGTGTCGGCGCGGCAGGGCGCGCCAACCTTGCTTGGGGATTTTCATTTCACTGGCACCGTCGTATCTCTGCTTGGGGCAAAAAGCAGGCCAAATTGCGGCAAAGCGCAATGTAACCCACGAAAAGGGTTTCAAAGAGCCCTGTTCAACCGGCGCGCCTGCGGATCAGGTGGACGGAGGTGGCCTTGAAGGATGCGTAGATCCCCTTCCCCTCGCAAAGCGCCAGGTGCGCGAAGGAGTCGCGGGTGACGTAGGCCGTCAGCGGGAAGCCGCAGTCGAGCTGCAACTTCAGGAAAGGCCCCATGGAGGAGACCTCAACGATCCTGCCGGGATAGGCGTTTCGCACGCTGCTTTTCTCCGAGGGGTGGCTCACGCTGACGGTGACGTTCTCGGGCCTGATGCAGCAATAGACGTGGTCGCCGGGCTTTTCGTCGCCCACG
>Ga0209317_1001565_pt1 | contig 19444 bp, 16 predicted proteins | sample RifGroB2_FD_183994 | JGI IMG/M metagenome (GOLD analysis project Ga0209317, IMG submission 183994) | Soil microbial communities from Rifle, Colorado, USA - Groundwater B2 (SPAdes) (version 2) | ecosystem: Environmental > Terrestrial > Soil > Unclassified | place: Rifle, Colorado | collected... | reverse complement strand
CACCACCGGCTTTCCTGAACCCTACGCCGCAACCATCTTTGTCGGGGATATAGTCGATTTCACGAAAACGGGAGAGAAGCGCACAGGGGCCAACAAAGGCTACATGGGATACCTGCTTAGCTACAGCAACCAGCACATTCGCCGCAACACGCTGATCAACGACAACAACTACGAATTAGAGTGGAAGCTGAAGGGGGAACGCAACTTCCTCGACGACCATCTGAGCTGGAGTTTCAGGATCGGAGCCAAGCTGCATGAAAATCCGCACATCCAAGACGCCCTTTATCTGGGGATCAGACGCAACAATCTGAGCTACAACGCACCCTCTCTCGCCTGGCTGGAGAACAGCAACCTGCAGATGCGGCTAGATTTCTCCAAATCGGGACTGAACCTGCTGCGTCAGGAATATATCATCGGCAAATCCTATCCCATCAAGAAATGGCAAAAAGCGCTCACTTTAGACATCGGTCTAATTTGGGAGAGTCCTGATCTCTACCGGGGCCCGCTGCGCCATCTGGACCGTAGCGGCCTTACCGCCGTGCTTCGTCCGCAAATAGCATTCTGAGAACTGCCGGTCAAAACCATTAACAGGGATAAAGTAGGCTACGCGCCCGGACATGGTGCGGTTGCTTATCTCCGGTGCATACATCAGCTTCTTTGATCTTCAGAACCTTGGCCACCACGGAAATCAGCTTGGCCAGGTCAACATTGTGCCGATGGTAGTGGCATTTTTTCTCAAGCTCCTCTGCCTCAAATGCTTTTAGTACGTCATCGACAAAATCACCGTCTCCCAGTATGCGCTCGTCGCTCTTGAGGAAAATACCGGCATCTCTTGCAGAAGTGAGCGAGGGGAGGTTGGTTGCTGCCGTGGAGTTGAAGTGCCGGATAGCGCCGATGGCGGGGGACGATTGCAGTGACAGGGCTGAAGCCATCGTAGTTGCCCACGACCTGTGGACCGCCTACCGTGAAGGCGCCTTTGGTCATCAGTTTCCCCCTTTGCCGCAACTTCTGGTGAGTACGGTGAATTGTCAGAGCTGACTGGTCTCCGGTGGTTTGTCGCAGGCCTTGCTAGGCATGTAGCTGCGCAGGCCGCTCTAAAGAAGAGGTAGACTTTCGCAAAAAAGGGATCAGCTTTTCAGCCAATCCCAGTTCCCGTCGAGGCGTGCCACCATGCCTCAAGAGCTTGTGTCATTTTCACGGCAGGTGCCGTTTTAGATCCGGTTTTTCAGCAGGTCCTTACCTTTCTGCACCAACCCAGCGTTAGTGTCGACCACGTCATTGAAGAATCTTTCAACTTCCTGATCGCCTTTGGCGTCCGAGATGTACTGACGGCAGGTATCCGCGGCCTGAGACGCGTTGTAGATAACGCTAACCAGGTCATATTCTTTGTTTTTAAGCAGTTCTTTTGACATTTCCAGCCTCCTCACCGTCCTCGCTCGACGGTTCTTCCATCTCTCATGTGTGCAGGTCATTTCATGACCTTGTCTTCATTTTACTACCACCCGGCTGCAGATTACCACAGGGAAAAAGAAAGGGGGACGTCTAACACCCTGGCCACAGGCTTTACATTTATCCCAGCAGGGGGTTGCAAAATAAGCAGTTGTTAATATACTTCGCTTTATTCTGATGCGCCATCATCCACAAGACAGTCCTCTACCGCCACAGGGCCAGATCCCTTCATGATGACACCCATCCCCATGCCTGGTCGTCTGACGAAAAAGCTCTCCACACGGGCACATCGCATTCTGGCGCGCGAATCGATACAGTCATGCGAAGGACTGTTGACATTGCGGGAAACGGATCTTTTCCTGATCAAGGAAAGCGGCAGAAGGACCGTTCAGGAACTCAAACGCCTGCAGGGGCGCATCCTGGAGGAAAACCCGCATCTGCTGTCCCACTATTACCAGCAGGAAGTAAAGCTTGGGGGTCGCGGCTGTAAATGGTACTTTTTAGGCTCGGCATAACGAGTTTATTGAATCTTCCCCTTGACAAAAAGTTCGCTGACACCTCTTGGCGAAATGGCCTCCCAGAAGGAGCCGGGGCGTGCTGAACTCTTGGAAGTACATGAGAGAGTATGAAAATTATAAGGCTGCTTGAAAACCCCTAAAGATAAGATAACCTTAATGCATCCTGTTTTCGAAACGGTAAGCTCCGAAGAAATTCCGAGGACACAAAGCTGACGGACAATAACAGGTAGCCGAGCTCCCGAAGAAACAAGTTGCTATTCAAAAGGCCGCCCATCGCTACTGGTTGATGGACGGCCTTTTCCGTTTCGGCGGGAAAAAAAGACAGCAGTACCAGCTCAGCGGTCCGACAATCCGCTCGATCAGAGGCGTGAATCGAATGGGTTCTCTGTTTACTTTTCCAGGAGTAGCGGATGGGATGAGGAGAAGTGAACCGGGCGCCAACGCAAAAGGATACCGGGAGTATTAAATGGATAGCGACGATCTAGTAGACAATAAGGACCCCCTTTTATTGGAACACGAGCAGAACACAGACGCCCTGGTGTTATCGGCCGCGATGGATGATGACCTGTGCGAGCTCAGGGGGAAGAAGTCAGAGGCTGCTGTGGCCGAGCATTTCGAGGATGCGATTAAGCTATACCTACGCGAAATACAGAAGACGAAGCTTCTGACGGCCGACGAGGAGAAGGATCTGGCGACTAAGATCAATCTTGGGGACAAGGCGGCTCGGGACCGGATGATTGTCTCTAATCTCCGTCTGGTGGTTAAGATTGCCAAGCGCTACATGAACCGCGGGCTGCCGTTTCTCGACCTGATTGAGGAGGGTAACTTGGGGCTCATCAAGGCGGTGGGGCGATTCAAACTCTCAAAAGAGTGCCGCTTTTCCACCTATGCCACCTGGTGGATCCGGCAGTCCATTGAGCGGGCGTTAGTGAACCAGGTGCGCACCATTCGTTTGCCAGTGCACGTTTCCGATGAAATCAGAAAGATGTTCCGCGTGACCCGCGACCTTGAGCAGAAGATGAATCGCGAGCCGAGCATCAAAGAGGTGGCCGATACTTTGGGAGTGGACGTGCCCCACGTGCGTAAGCTCATGGTCGTTTTAAAGAAGACCTATTCCATCGAGCAGCCCATGGGGGATAAAGGGGATTTTTCCCTCATTGACACCATCCAGGACACCTCGGGCGTGCTTCCGACGGAACTCCTGGAGAATCTCAACAAATACGAGTTGGTGTCAAAGTTTTTCGGGACCCTGTCAGACGGAGAAAAAAAGATTTTGACCCTACGGTTTGGGCTGGATGACAAGGCTCCTCAGACCCTCGAGAAAATTGGCAGGAGCTTTGGAGTGACGCGGGAAAGGATCCGCCAGATTGAGGCGAAGTCATTGGACAAGCTAAAAAAGCTGATCGAAAGTGCCGAACAATCTCTGGACGTTGCCGTTGAGACCTGCGCAATTGACGAGAAGCTGCCGTAGAGGGAATTGGGGGCGGAGCGGCGCCATGCCATGGAACTCGTGGAGGCCGTCTTCGAAGGCTACGAGCCCCCAGGCCTGAAGCTTGGGGGCTCTTTTATTAATCTGCAGCCTGCCGGCGTTACCGCCATTGCAAAGGGGGGGCATGGGGGACTTATCCGGCAGACTGCAGCTTTGTCCCGCTAAAATGGGCGGGTTTATCTGCTGGCCGTCTGACTACCAGTCCGATTGGTTCAGTGTGTCGACAGCGGGAAGAATCGTATATTTTTGGGGTACGGGGTAAAGCTTGCCTGCTTCAGGATTCGTCTGGGACCGTTTAGGTTCCAGTTTCAGAAACTCGACTGGCTGAGACAAATCTGTATCTGCCATCAAAGCCGCGGGAGCGTATGTTTCTTCTAACACGGCTTGAATGCTGGGGCCGTGGGTTCCACCTGAGAGTGACGAAATTGCGGTAATTGCGGTAATGGCGAATGTGAGGACTGCTTTGTGCGATGTTTTCATGCGCTCTCCCTTGAATGGTTGAGACCTGCAGGTTCAGAGAACCTGCAAACCGGTTCCAGGTTTTCGACTTGTCTCGCGAAGGCATGAATGCACCGGTATAAACGCAAAAAAAGCCGAGGCCAAGTATCTATGAGAGATATTTCGGCATCCCGGCTGTCTCTTTGGAGACCCTATAGGCTTTCCGTCCCATCCTCGCGGATGGTTTAGTATTATCGGTTATCTGATGTTAGATAGGCGATAGGCAAATTACGGGCCAAAGACGGCTCGTCGCCTAACTCCTTGAATAACGGAGAAGAATAAGGAGAGTGTGTATCGTGCTTTCTGTCGAATGGACAAATATTGGCCCATTCCGGTGCCACTTTTTGTCACATGTCCTGCACAATTTTGGGGAATGAAAAAGCCCGTCAATCTTCTTGGGATTGACGGGCTTCCAAATGGCTTGGGGAAGCGCTTATAGTTCATGGGTGCCCCGGTTGGTTGCCAGGGCGCTGCAGCGGTTATTTACCCTCGCGGGGGCGGGGTGTCTCTACGGGTGATTGGCCGGCTTTTCCCGCTTCGGGCCGCTCTTTTTAGACTCTTCGGGCTTCTTGGCCTTGGTCACCGTCAGGGCGTACATGGCGCCGACCTTCGCCTCATAGGTCGCCTGGACCCAGTCGCCTGCCTTTATTTCTTTCAGTCCGGCGTAGCCGGAAACCTTCTTCACATTGCTCGTGTTCAACACCATGGCGAGCGAGGAATCCTTAGGCGCGACCAGCAACTTGTTCGCCTTGAGATCGATTTCCATGACCTCGCCGATATAGATTCCGGTTTTTTTCTCGGCTTTCTTCTGTTCCTTCTTTGTCGCCGGGGAACCGGCCGCGGGCTCGGCTGCGCAGGGACCGGCAGCAAAGGTCGCAACGAGAATCAGCATTGCCAACACCAAAGTGATCTTCCTCATACATCCATCTCCTTTTAAACGCGCGTCCGCAGCTCCTGCCGGTCTAGCCCTGTCGCCCGGCTGCTTCCAACGTTGCCGGGCTTCCAGTTCCATGGTGGAAATTAGGCCGCACCCGAAGGCGCGGCCGATAGCATTGCAATACAGATAAGACGCTTGCTACTTGATTACCAGGTGCGGATCCAGGGAGTGCTCGTGGCAGTTGCCGCAGACCGGGCCCATGTTGCCGGCGGTCGGCATGTTGGCGTGGCACTTGGAGCAGTTGTTGTTGATGTCGTCACCCCAGCTGATCGGCTTGGTTTCGATGTGCATGGAGTTGTGGCAGGTGATGCAGAGGGCCTTGGCTGCCCTGGCGCGGCCGTGGCCGACGGAGCTCTTGTATTCAACTCCCGTGTTGGTTGCATACGGTACCGGCTGCCTGTTGACGCTGACGTGGCAGTCCTGGCAGGTCGGGAAGCCGAGCTGGCCGGGGAGCTTCATCTGACCCGTCGGGGCCATGGTCAGGTCGCCGTGGCAGCTCACGCAGCCGATGGAGTCGCCGGGGAACTTGCCCTGGTGAATGCCGGAGTAGCAGGGGGACGGGTGGCAAGCGTAGCAGGCATCGGAGGTGGTGTTGTTCGGGACCCGGTTCCAGTGCGAAGTCTTCATCTTGTCGCCGAGGGCGTGGCAGTTGCGGCAGGTACTGGTGCCGGGGGTGGTTGCCTTGTTGGCGATGGCATGAGCCGGCGGGGTGGCGTGGCAGCCGTCGCACTTGGCGTTCCAGCGGCGGATTACGCCGGGGAAGGTTTTCCCTTCGGCAGTGTAGTTGATGGCGGTGTCCGTGAGGGTGTAGATCTTGTCAGCGGCAACGCTCGTCGGGGACGCGGTGAACACCTTGTTGGTAGCGTCGCTAAGGGTCATCGGCCCGGTCTGGCCGGTCGAGGGGATGGAGTAGGTCATCCCGGTAACAGGTGTCTGCAGGATCCCGTCGGCGCTTAAGTCTTGCGCCTTGACCGGGGTTGCGTTGTGCCAGACGAAGATGCCGTTAGCACCGGAATAGCCATTGCTGATCCAGCCGGCCGGATCGGCGCAGTACATACCCTTCGCGGGGCGTCCTACGATCAGGTTGGTGGCGGTTCCGCCGCCGGGCTTGCCGCCGGAATATGCGACCGAGGCGGTAATGGTCAGTGCCGCTACTAGGGAAACAATGATTGCTCTTTTCATGCCGTACTCTCTCCTTTTTGGTGGTGTGATATGCATTCGCCATGTCGCTGCCCCTCCCCTGGTTACCCCCTTTTCGGGACTGTTTAACATGGGCGTTGTTGCCATTGCATTGCAGGATTACATCGCATGACCACAAGCCCCTTAGTGCAAAGGGGATTCCAAGGCGATCCCAAAAGGGGCTTTTACCACCGGTGGAGAGAAAGATGAAAGGAGCATTGGCTGAAGATGGTGAAGATTTTTTTAACCGGCGGGGATTTATCGGGTCGCTGGCGCGAGGAGGGGGCGCTGAGGCGGGAGTTAATCATGTAGAGTTCCATATTATATGATGCGTAGCATAACTAGCTGAAAGGGGGCTCCATTGTTAACTTGACTAAAATGTGCATGATTTACCGGGAGGTTGTCCAGGTAAGTGTGCGGATTTGCTCGGGCGGGGTTTGCGGAAGAGAAAATTAATTAATTAAATAAAGAGTTAGGGATTGCAAATTATTGCTGCGGCGCTGGCTCGATGAGCTCTCTCAGGAGCTCAACCCTGGCGAGGTGGGGTAAACAACCCAAGGCTGGGTTAAAATTCTCAGGCTGGGGAGCGGGCGGGTCGGCTTTCATGTAACCGCCGCTTGAAAACGGTGTGTTTCTGGTCTTGGGCGCCATCTCCGTCATGAGGAGATGTTAAGCGGTGCTGAGCGCAATGAACGCACTATGTCCTCTCCGTCTCGAAGCTTTCTAAGATTTGCCGCACCTGCCTCTGCACCTATCTCTGGCGAAAATATTTCATGCCATTCAAGGTGATCGTTGATTTCCGGGGTTATGTCTTTTAAGCATATCCGGGAGGAACCCTCTGCGTATTCCATGTAATACCAAGTGCTTGGCACCTCGCTGCAAATGACGGAATCTACGTTGAAAAGGGTGGAGAATTTGTTGTTGCTCAAGTCGTAAAAGATTCCACGCCCCTTGTGGAGGGTTAACAAAACTGTCTCGGTGGTGGGACAAATTCCCAAGATGTCGACATGACAAAAAAACGCACTGGTCCCTGAATTGGGATAGCCCGTAACACGGCAAAGCTTTAAATCGCTGACTAGCAGAAAAGGACCATGAACCAGATATATTCTGCCCTCACGCTGATCTATGCCATAGATTCGGGTAGGTATCGGCAGTTTATAGGGGGAAGAAAGATTCTTGTTGAAAATCCTCATGTCTGCTTCAAATCCAACTAGAAAACGGTCTGGTTCTGACGACGCCCTCTTGACCAGCCAATCAAGCTGATTCCTGGGTTCGTATTTTTGAATCGGGCTTTTGCTGTTAAGGAGCCGTTTCTCGACCGAAGGTGAATTCTTATGCTCGCGATCCTGCAGGCAGCAGTAATACTCGGTTGTTCTGCCGCTCGACATGAACACGGCCTCTACCTCCTGATTTTCGTCCTGACACAACTTGTCGGGGATATCAAAAACTGCCGTGAAGCGGTGGTCTGAACCCGAGAGGACTGCCCGCCAGACCGTATTTCCCAACTCCCCGTTTCTAAAAAGAAAGACGTGTCTCTCCGGTATCGCATCACAGACGACCAGGTCCTCAAATGATGGTGATCTGAACCGGTTGGCGCTCATATCTTCCAGATCAATCAGGAGAACGGTTTCGTCATCCTCGCGCAACATAATGTGACGATAGGTCGAACCCATTCTGCAAAGAGGAGCGGTTTCCTTGTTCAGGTCAACGTGCATGTTCTCCTGGATCGACACGGTCACCGGCTCGCAATGGATGGCAAACATGCTCTCTATTTCGCCATCAATGCCAACCAGGGCCTCCTTATCCGAGATTACCTCCCGCAACAAGAGTGCCTTTGCTTCATTGCCCAGAAGCAACGCTTCGCGATATGCGTCTAGCAGCACATGCACATCTTCCGCCTTGCACGGCTTCAGTTGATGAATCCTGTCTTCCATGGAGCGGCTGTAACCGGCTCGCTCGTCGGCAGGCAAGATTGCCATTCGCCTGCGCAAGGATCCGAAGAGCACTGTCACATCCGCTAAGGTGCAGCCCGCTGCTTCGGCTTTTGCCAGTAGATTATGAATCTCCCTCCTGGCCTTTTCCTGCTCGGCCGCGAGTAACCTCCCATAGTCTTCACTGAACTGTTCGTATGACTGCAGGTAGGGCTTTAACTTCTGCAGGGTCTCGAAGCACTCCTCGTCATCACCAGACTGCAGCGACAACTTCACCTTTACAAAATCGAGCCATAGTTCCTTGGCCGTTTGGTGGACTAGCCTCTGCATGCGCTTGTTCTGGTAAAGCACTGAAAAGAAGGGCGAGATGGAGATGGCGGCATGGTAGGACTCGGGATCGTCCTCCTGTTGCGACAACGACATGAGAATATCGTAGCACTCAGGCCAGTTCCCTTGTTCGACCAGCGTGCCGAGGGTGCGAATCCGGCTGTCGGACAGATCACGTTTTTGTCGAGCTTTTTCGAGAGAGATCAGGTTCTTGATCTTTTCCCTACTGCCTTTGTCGCGCTCCAAAAGCCTGGAGAGCAAGTCGATTTTCTCGCAGCTCTTTGTGCTGCGCTCCAATGCCGCCCATAATCCGGTTATTTCTGCATCCGTCTTCATCGCTTCGATGCGCGCAACAATTTCCCGTGCCGCTGGAAAGTTCGGATACAGATGCAAAGCCTCATGGGCGAGTACGCCGGCCTGCGCGAATTCTTCGCGCTCAAAAGCTGCTATCGCTCTTTGCAGTACCGGCTCTGCTTCGGCCAGCATGCCCGCCTCGATTTCCTTCCTGAGGCTGGAACCTGCGCTTATGAATCCTTCCCTCTCTTCCGCCACCTTCAAAAGGTGAAAGGCGTGCGAAAGGTTGCCGTCCTTGAAGGAGATGTCGGCGTAGGCGTACAGCGCATCCTTGCCAAGGTCCGCCGGGTAGGTCGAATCGAAGATCGCCCTGGCTTCGGGCGTCATGCCGTTCCTGTAGTAGGCCAGGGCGAGGAGCTCGCGGATGCTTTTGTCCTTTATCACATGCTTTGGCTGCGACAGTAAGGTCTCGATGGCCCGGTCAAAAGCCCCCATTTCGTCCATTAACATCCGAGCTGCTTTGACCAGGGCAGGAAGCTCTTCAATTTCGCTGATCCGGATGCCGGCCAGGACTTGTTCCGCTTCAGGATATGCGTATTCCTCCAGCCGGCGCTGGGCTCTTCTCAACGCCTCCTTGACCGAGCAGGCAGGTGCCGCCTGCTTGGGGACCACCTTGCGGGTCTGCCTTGAAGCTGTATTTCCCGGAGGTCTTGAAGCCGGCTCGGCAACGGTGTCGAGCGCCTTTAAGGAAAGGGATTCAAGGTCGGCGTGGCAGGCGTCGATAGACGGGAGAACCTGATGCTTGATCAGGATGATATCCGGATTGTAGGGGTGCGCGGCAAGATAGAAGCATTCCCCGTAGTGTTCCAGCAGCAGATTCTGAAGCTTACCCTTCAACTCGTAGCCGCGCTCCCTGTCCGGCTCCGACAGGTAGAGCTTGGTGGGGTTCACCTTCTTGATCAAGCTGATGATTTCCAGAGATGACGGGATCCGGGAGGAATTGAGAACATCTTCTGCTGATCTGGTATAGATTTCCCAACTCATGCCGCCCCCGTGTCATTGCTGTGGAAGTCAAGAATGTGCAAATGCTAATGTGTTTTGGGCATTTGTCAACAGAGGTCAATCTGCAGACAGTCAAATGGATTAGTCTCGCCGGACCCGCTGAAATCGGCATTGACGACAGTTAATGCCGATGGTACGATCCCCTCCGTTATAGCCCAATCCCCCCTCACAGTAAGGAGCAGAGATGAAGCGACTGATCATTGCAGCTATTGCCACGACTCTTGCCGTTCCGGCCTTTGCCATGGCCAACGGTGCCATCGATAAAGCGGCCCAGGAAAAAGGGGCAGTGAAGACCGCATCGGGAATGGTTTACAGATCGATCCAGGAGGGTAGCGGCTACTCCCCGAAAGCCTTCAGCACGGTCGAAGTGAACTATCGCGGCACCCTCACGGACGGCACGGAGTTCGACAGCTCCTACAAGCGCGATAAGTCGGCCACGTTCCGGCTCTCCAGGGTGATCCCCTGCTGGACCGAGGGGGTCCAGATGATGAAGGTCGGTGGCAAAGCGCAGCTTGTCTGCCCGCCCGAATTGGCCTACGGTCCCCGCGGCACAGTGAGCGGGAGCGTCCCGCCCAATGCGACTCTCATCTTCGAGGTTGAGCTGCTGGATGTAAAATAGTGGCCGACTGCTTCATCATGGGACAGCTAAACTGATCCGCTGGAGGGAGGGGGGGTGATCTCTCTTTGCCTAAGTTTCGGTTTATTAACGGTTATTTCGTGGAGCCGGAGGTCGGTTCCGGTTACAATGCTGCACAATGAATGGACGGCGTACCAGCGAAAAGAGAATTCTGAAGTGCTTTCCTCGCATGGCGGTTATGTGGGGCGGACTTGCTGTGATCCTCCTTTTTGGCGGGTGCAGTGAGCATCCGGGGCTGACCGCGTACCGGCAGCGGGATTATTCAGCATCTCTGCGCGAATTCCGGGCTGCGAACGATCCTTTGGGCTCTTTTGCTGTCGGCGTGATGCACTACAAGGGGGAGGGGGTCGCACCCGACCCGCAGCAGGCGGCTGTCTGGTTTCGTCGGGCGGCCGCGATGGGACATGCCGGCGCACACTACAATCTGGGGCTCCTATACCTGAACGGGGAGGGGGTGCCCAGGGACCACGGGGAGGCCTTCCGTTGCTTCCGGGAGGCTGCCAGTCAGGGCCATCTCAATGCCCGGCTCAACTTGGCGCTGATGTATGCCCAAGGCGACGGCGTAACCAAAGACCTGCAGGAGACGCTGCGCTGGTTTCGCCTGGCGGCAGAGCAGGGAAGCTATAAGGCACAGGTTCATCTGGGAGAGATGTTTTTCCGGGGCGAGGGAGTGAGGAAGGATCGTGGCGAGGCGGCGCGCTGGTTCCTTATGGCGGCCGGCCAGGGGAGCGCTGAGGCCCAAACCTATCTGGGTGCGATGTATCTCCGGGGGCAAGGGGTGAAAAAGGACCGGGAAGAGGCGGAGGCCTGGTTCCGCAAGGCGGCCGCGCAAGGCTCGGGCCGGGCTCAGCAGTACCTGGAGCAGATGAGTGCGGCATCAAAACAGGTACCGGTTTTGTCTTCATCTACAAAAAGGGATTAGCATCGCACCCCGCCCGGGCGGGGAGAAGGAAGCGGGGCGCCCATAGGATCATAAGACTCTCACTCTGGAGACTTGTGCACTTATGGGCGTTTTTTGTCGCTGGCTGCGCCGGGTCGTGGGCTATGGCCGGACATGTTGTCCAGCATCAGCCCGAAGAAGGCGTTGATATCGCCTGGCGCAAATAAGACGGATTTTTCCCGCTTCATAAGTCATCACCTCCCAAGTGCGCCAAAGTGCCATACCACTAAATCGTTTGCAATAAGAATGTCGGGCAATACGGGCAAGGACTAGAGGACCAGAGTTCGCTAGACTTCAAGGACCGCCCGATATGCTCCTAGCTCCCCCCTTTATCGGTTATTTGCGCCGATGTGACTTCGCGATGCCACGGAAAATCGGTTTGACGTTGGTGTTTGCTAATATATAATTGCCACTTCACTTAAATGTTTTCTGTAATGTCAGCGGAGGCTATCCTGCAGCAGTCCAACGCGCATGCATCACAAAGAGGCAGGAAACCATGAAAAACGAAAAAGGGCAGGTATTGGTTGAAACGGCGATTATTCTGCCGCTCTTGCTGCTGTTAATCTTCGGGCTTATCGACTTTGCCCGCGCAATGTACACGAAAAACACGCTCAACAACGCGGCACGTTCAGGTGCAAGGACGGCAGCGGTCACTCAGCCATCACCATCAGCTGAATCAGGCACGCTCGATTCACCTGCAACCTCAACAGCGAATATGATAAAGAACAACCTGTTCAATGGAATCCCTGATTCGGTCACCTATACATTGAATGTACTGGATGCCACCGGCACCACTCCCGTCACGGGACCGGCATCAGCGGGAAATATAGTCAAAGTCACTGTTACCTGGACCGATTTCCCTATGATCACCCCTCTTTATAAGATAATGGGGATTATCGCCAACTCCACGCCGCAAGACTCCAATGTCCTGACACTTACCGGCCAAGCTGCGATGCGTCGCGAATAACAAAGGGGTAGTCATCATTTCCCGAGAGAAGAGCTGCCACGGATTCAGCTGGCCAACTAAGCAGCTTCCAGAAAGGGTTGGTGGGGGATTTTGTTATGATAGGGAATCTTTCTAGAAATGAACGCGGATTTATAGTAGTTGTGCTGGCAGCGGGCGCACTGGTTGTGTTCTTTGGTTTTGCAGGATTGGCCGTGGACGTTAGTCGCGCATACGTGGTGAAAGGTGAACTTCAGAAGGCTGCAGATGCAGCTGCTCTGGCAGGAGCGGGGAATCTCTATATGCCCAATCCGGCAACCCCCGCCGTCCCCCTCCTTTCCTGGGTCAATGCCGAGAGTGCAGCTACTAATTTTATCGGGAAAAATATTGCTGATAATAGCGCCCTTACCGATGGCCAGGTTGAAGCTGGTTACTGGAACCTCGCTTCGCCGTCGTCTGACACCCTTCAACCGAAGGGAACGGTCCCAGGCAGATGTTCATCTTCTGGCGGCGCATGCACCAGTAACATCGATTGCAACTCAACAGAGGTATGTATTCAAAATTATGCCCCGGCGGTCAAGGTTACGGTAAGCAAGTCCCCTGGAAATAATGGTGGGCCCCTGACGACATTCTTTGCTCGTGTTCTTGGCTGGAACGAATTCCAGGTGTCTGGCGACGCGATCGCCGTGTCAGGGTTTGTTGGCGCAGTTCCGCCGGGCCTTGCATTCCCTTTTACTATTACTAGTTGCGTCACTAACGACTATTTTTCCCAGATTCCTCTTCCGGAGGTTGAGATAACCGACGTTTCCGTTTATCACCTCAAAAATGGGACCGATGTTTCGCCCGGGCAGTGGACAAATCTTCTGCCTGGAAAAGAGCCATCCGCAGCAACGGTAAGGGGTTATATTGAGAACCTTATTGACCCCGATGACGGTACACCGTCACCAGCCACCGGTGCAGGAGATCCCGTCTATCTTGATCCCGGAACAAAAGCCGCGGTGTATCACGAAACACAACGGTTGATAGATGCCGGGCGTGGACTTGTTTATCTGCCCATCGTCGACTGCAACATTGTTCCCAACACAGTCATGCAAATCAGGGGATATGTCGCCTTTCAACTCACCAGTACTACAAATTCATCCATGACCGGGCATTTAGTAACAACGTATATGGTCCCTCCTGGCACCGGGCCTGGTGGAGGAATCGGTAACACAATTTCCCCACCTAAATTGGTAAAATGAAACATTGAACTGCGCGGATGTTTAAATCCAATTCTTAAGTAACGACATGAAGAGCCCAAGCGGCATGCGGAGGCAAGCGGTCCAACCAGGGAACTTGCCGTGGTTGCCAAGGGGAAGCTGATTCGCTGGCTGAGCCGCCACATCAAGAGTATGGATAAGCAGTTTGTCGATTTTTTGAAGGAGAGAATGGGGTGATCCCCATTTTGCGGGAGAAAAAAGGCCGCCCCGGTTGCGGGGGCGGCCAATGAAGAAACGTTTGCCGGCATTTGCGCAAGTGCTATTGGATTCGCGTAGAGAAAACCACCCCTTCCGCCGACAGCGTATTGCCATCGACAGAGACTATCATCGGTTCTGAGTTTGAAAATCCCCATTCTCCATTGGTATCGGCAATAACGTTGGCGGTTAGCACACCGGTGCTTTGGTTCCAGGTATATGTGCCACGCTCCATTCCGGGCTGGCCGGACGGGTCCGCAGTTACGCTGCCATCGTGCGCCATCATGAAGTTTGTATCGTCAATGAAGGTAATTACCACGGGACCTAAAGCCTGGCCGGCGTCCGGGTATGGTATGTACCAACCACCTACAAGAGCGTTGCTGGTTGATTTAATAATCTTGGTAGCGAATGCTGTGCCATTCTCCAGCAGCGAATTGCCGTCGCTCGAGAGTGTGAGGTTGCCGGCGTCTGACAAACCCCAGTCCCCGTTGGTATCAACAGCAAGAGACGTGACGGCGAATGCCCTGGTGGTCTGGTCAAATGTATAGGTGCCACGCTCTATGCCGCGTTGGCCGAAAGCGTCGGGGGCGCCATCGTGAGTCAACATGTAGTTTGAACCGTCAATGAAGCTGATTACCACGGGACCATCGGCGTTATACCAACTGCCAACCAGTGACGAAGCGGGTGCAGAACCTGCCTGGGTTGACGCAGTCGCAGACAGGGAGGCAGCGGAATCGTTCCCCGCGGCATCGAATGCCGATACGGTGTAGCTATAGCTGGTGCCTGCGGCCAGGCCGGAATCCGCGAAAGTAGCCGAGGTTGCCGTGGTCAATAGAGTAGCGCCACGAAACACCTTGTAGCCGGCAACGCCTGCATTGTCGGTGGAAGCTGTCCAGGACAGATTGATGGCTGAGCTGGAAGCTGCTGTTGCCGTGAGATTGGCAGGGGTGGATGGTGCGGCTGTGTCAGAGGGGATCAGGCCAAGAAAAGCATTGATCGCTGTTTGAACCTCGGATATGGAGACGGTCCCGTCGCGATTCAGGTCGCCCGGTAGACCGGCGCTTGCCTGGACTGGCAACAATAAAAACATCGTGACAATGAAAATCATCAAGTGATTACTTTTGGACGCTACAGCCTTAATCATAATTGACCTCACCTTTTCGCTATTGCATTGAATGCTCTTACATGAATATTTCGGGCTGAATTATAAAGGTGGTTAGCAGGTCAGCGAATCAGCAGCGAAGCTGTCTTCGTCCCAATAACTTCTCCCGCGGATGCCCTTCAAGTGGAGGGCCGAGCCTCTCAATATCCCGCGCGCACCCTCGTTGCCAAGCGGCTAATATGGGCCGGGCTTGCGATGCTGCAAGGGGAATCCAATTCAAACTGCGCCAAAATAACCGATCCCGCACATAAAAGATACATTTTTTGTGTATTTGCCGAAATATAGCACTGACAAAAGCTGCAATAAGGCAGACACCAAAAGTGAAGTTAAGGATAAGTTTTAGTTAAATGGCCAGGGACGGATTTCCATGCAGGACAAGGATGTCGGAATCACTGTCTTTTGTCGTTGCCTGTTGATCCTGAACATCCTATTATTCTGTTTTCAATACTTTAATAGGGAAAAAGTGTTATTCGCAATGGCGATGTTCCTCTTAACGATTAGATTTGAGCTGTCATGAACTGAGGCGCGTTGGCACGCTGACAAAGCCAATGCCCCTTGCCTGCACGTGTGTGCGCGCGATTTTTTTTGCAGCGGCTGCTGCTTTCAGTGGTTTTCCAATGGGGTAGGGCAGGGCGGCGGGGGGGCTTTCGGGGCTAAGGTCTGTCGAGCATCTCCCGCACCTTACTCAAAAGCTCAAGGGGGCGGACCGGCTTCATGAGGAGCTCCGTCCCCTTCTCGAGCACGTCGCGGGTCTTTATGACGTCCATGGTATAACCGCTCATGTAGAGCACCTTCGCCCCGGGGTCCAGCTCCCGAATGGCGTTGCATGCATCCCTGCCGCTCATCCCGGGCATAATCATGTCCATCAGGATCAGGTCAACCCCTCCCCGCTCCGCGGCGAATCTCACAGCGGCTTCCCGCCCGTTCGGGGCAAGGATCACCCGGTAACCAAAGCTGGTAAGGATCTTCTCAAGCAACTGGCGCAGGGCGGATTCATCCTCGACCACCATGATGGTTTCGGGCCCTCCGGATGGCGGGGCCGCGCCCTGTCTCTGGTCATCGGCCAAGGCACACGTGGCGCTAAGCGGCAGATAGACCCTGAAGGTGGTCCCCAGCTGCGGCTCGCTATAGACGTTGATGAACCCGTTGTGCTGCTTGATGATGCCGTAGACGATGGACATGCCAAGGCCGGTCCCCTTCCCCAGCTCCTTGGTGGTGAAAAAGGGCTCGAAGATCTTCCTCCTGGTCTCCTCATCCATCCCGGTGCCGGTGTCCGATACCGATATGACAGCGTAAGGACCAGGTTCGCCGAAACCGTTTGCCTGCACGAAGAGCTCGTCGAGTTGCTGGATATCGGTCTCGATGGTGAGCGATCCCCCTTTGGGCATGGCGTCGCGGGCATTGGTGGCGAGGTTTATCAGGACCTGCTCGATCTGGCCGCTGTCGATGTTCACAAAGAGGTAGTCATCGCAAAGGATTGACTTGAGCTGGAGGTCTTCGCCGATGATGCGGGACAGAAACTTCTCCACATGCAGGATGACGTCGTTCAGGTTCACGGTGCGCGGTTTCATGACCTGCTTGCGGCTGAATGCCAGGAGGCCGGAGGTGAGCTGGGCCGCCTTGTCCGCGGCATCCAGTATGTGCTGCACCTGTTCCATTTGCGGGGCATCCAGGACGGCATCCCTTTTCAGCATGCTGGCGTACCCGAGGATCACCATGAGGATGTTGTTGAAGTCATGGGCGACCCCCCCGGCAAGCTGTCCGATTGCCTCCATCTTCTGGGACTGCAGCAGTTTTTCCTCCAGGTGCTTCCGTTCGGTTATGTCCTCGGAGATGCCGAGCAGATAGAGCGCCTTCCCCTGGTTGTCGAAGAGCGGAATCTTCTTGGTGCGCAGGATGCGGTCGCCGGACTTGGTCTGGACCACCTCCTCGGGGATCTCGACCAGTTCCCCCCTCTCCAGGGTCTGCCGGTCCTTGAGGGTGAAGAACTCGGCCTGTGCCTCGGGAAACAGGTCGTAGTTATTCCTGCCGAGCAGCTCTTCCCTGGAAAAGCCGAGCAACTCTTCGCCGGCCTTGTTGATGGCGACAAAGCGGAGATCTTCCGCCTCCTTGGCGAATACTACGGCGGGGATGTTCTCGACGATTTTCTTCAGGAACTCCTCGCTCTCGCGCAGCGCCTCCTCCACCGCCCTGCGTTGGGAGATGTCGCGGGCCACGGCAAGGACGTAGGCGCGGTCCCGGAAGTGCATGCGGTTCAGGGTGAGCTCCGCGCAGAAGCGTCCCCCGTCTTTTCGGTGCAGGTCGGTGACGGTCAGTGTCCGCTCGTCTCCCTCCTCTGGGGAGCTGATCAGCGTCTTCGCAGCCGGGCTTTCCCGTAGATCTGAAATGTCGAAGAGGGAGCGTTCCAGCAACTCGTCGCGACTCCACCCCATCTGGCGACTGGCGGAATCATTGACATCCACGATGCATCCCGTGGAGGCCTCGGCGAGAAGGATGGCGTCGTTGCTGTTGTCGATGAAGGCCTTGAAACGCTCCAGTTCCTCGAGGCGCTGCTGCAGTTCGGGGTAGTAGGTCTTTCGGACCGAGGTGTCCCCAAAGCCGGCCAGCTTATTCTGCAAGGCGGCGAGAGCGTCCGCCGCGTCAGAGCGACTCTTCATAGACGACCTCGATATCCCGTCGGGAAGCGCGCCGCGGGTTGGTCGCCATGCAGGGGTCCTTCAACGCCTTCTCGCTGTAAAGGGCAACATCGCCTCGCCCCACCCCCACTTCCGCCAGGGTCCGGGCGATACCCGCCTTCGCCTTGAGATCCCGCACATGCTGCAGCAGGACCTTCTTGTGCTCGGCGGAACTCCTGCCTCGCAGCTTGAGACCCATCGCCTCGGCTATCTTCTCGAATCTCTCGGGCGCGGAGGCGAAATTGAATTCGATGACATGGTCCAGCAGTATGGCGTTGCACTCTCCGTGGGCGAGGTCGAGCGCCCCACCGAGGCTGTGCGCCATGGCATGGTTGGCGCCCAGTATGGCGTTGGAAAAGGCGAGCCCCGCTTGCAGGCTCCCCTGCATCACATTGGTGCGCAACTCCAGGTCGCTCAGGTCGCGGATGCTGGGAATCAGGCTTGCCGACAGGAGGCGCAGCGCCTCGAGGGCATGCAGGTCGGTCATGGAGGAGCGGGCGGTCGATACGTAGGCCTCGATGGCGTGGGTCATGGCGTCGAGGCCGGTGCAGGCCGTCAGGTAGGGGTCCATGGTGGTGAGGGTGGCCGGGTCGATCAGGGCAAGATCGGGGACCACGGACTTGCTGATGATGGCGATCTTGACCCTTTCCAGAGGATTGCTGATGATGACGAACTGCGAGACGTCCGCAGAGGTTCCTCCCGTGGTCGGGATGCAGATCAGGGGCGGCATGGGGGACTTGACCATGTCCACCCCTTCGAATTCGAGGATGTGCTTGCGGTTGGAGCTGACGATGCCGATGCCCTTGGCGCAATCGATGGGGCTGCCGCCGCCGACGGCGACCAGTGCGTCGCACTGCTCGGCCCGGTAGAGGGCGACCCCAGCCATGACCTCCTCGGCCTTGGGATTGGGGGTGACGCCGGTGAAGAGGACAAAGGGGAGCCCTGCCGCCTCCAGGCTGTCCGTTACGTCCTTGGTCCATCCGGCCTTGACGACCCCCGGGTCGGAGACGACCAGGATCTTGCGGCCTCCCAGGTTCCTGGCATAGCGTCCCGCCAGTTGCCTGGCGCCAACCCCGAAGATGAACTCCGGGGCGAGAAATTTCCTTAGTTCCAAACTTTCCGCCATGTCCCATTCTCCCTTGAGTGAAAACCTTGACGTTCAGTCTTAAAAAAATTAAATACAGTTGGTTTCACTCCCGTCTCCAACTCTGAAAGTATAACAGTATTCTGCTGACATTGCCAAAAAAAGCGGGACTGGTATGGTGCATGGCTATTGAGATTAAAATAAACACACCAGCGGCCGGCCTCCATAAATGTAGCAGTCGGAGTTAAACCGAGGTGGTGTAATCCGTCCCAATGGTTATCGCTATTAATAGCATCAGTTCCCCCTCCTGCTTACTGCCGCAGTACAGCTTCCCGTTGAATCAGGTCCAGCCGGAGTGCGAAGGTCAGATTATATCCCGCCAGTAGATGATTGCCGTCCAAGGTCACAGCTGCTTCGGTCACTCCGGTGACCACCATGATTTTTGAGGCCCCTCCGGCAAATTCGATGCTTAATCTTTGACCCGGCTTGATCTCTTTTTCAGCAGGAAATGAGCGCCGGGCCAGTTGGATGATGTTCTCCTGGAGGCGGGGTCCGTAGGCTTCCGCGGCGCCGAGGACGATGTTCCTGGTCTCAGCGGCGCGCATGCCTATGATGGCCTTTTCCAGGGATGGGAACAGCTGCCCGGCGCCGATGGTGACCGTCAACGGCCCGTGCTCCTCTGTGCTGTGAAAAATAGTGCCGTCGTCCAGCGTCCCGATATAGCTGATGGTGACGGTATCGCCGATCTGTGCCAAAGTCATGCTGTCGCTCCTTTTCTCCTGTTCTTTCAAGAACCTGCACTGGCGCATGCGCCACAGCTGCAGACTCTTGAGCCGCACTCCCGGGCCGGTCCGGCGTTCGATGA
>Ga0209317_1001562_pt1 | contig 19461 bp, 19 predicted proteins | sample RifGroB2_FD_183994 | JGI IMG/M metagenome (GOLD analysis project Ga0209317, IMG submission 183994) | Soil microbial communities from Rifle, Colorado, USA - Groundwater B2 (SPAdes) (version 2) | ecosystem: Environmental > Terrestrial > Soil > Unclassified | place: Rifle, Colorado | collected... | reverse complement strand
TATTTTTTTCTTATTTTTAAATTATGGCCACCGGGGGAAAGAATTTAAACGGGGGCACCTTGGTTTATTAAAAACCCGCCCAGGCTCGCTGTTCGCTCGCCCTGGCGGGCTTTTCTGTTAATGTTATGTAGCCCCCGTGGGGAGTGGGGGGGGAACCTGCAAAGAAAATAAGGAGAGGCCAGGGCCAGTAGCGGCTTTCCTCGAGATGGACGCCGCCCCTGGCCCTGGCCCGCCTTAACTGCCCCCACCCATCTATGGTACGGCAGAATTACCCACCCGGGAACGCAGAAAACAGCAAAAAAAGCGTTTTGCAACCCGACACTACGCTGTCGGGATGGTCTGCTATACTATTTTCGTAAACCATCTAGATTTCGATATAGAAGCAAGGGGACCACCTATGGGCGATTATACAGACATTGGAGATTTTCACGACGGGCTGTGCCGTGTATCTACCCTACACATCACAAGAGCCCAGGTTGGCGATTCGCCTGATTTTCCGCCCGGCCTCTGGGGCTACATCAATGCCGCAGGCAAGGAAGTTATTAAGCCTCAATACATCTATGCCACAGACTTTCAGAACGGAACTGCCCTTGTATGCAAAGGACAATGGGAACTGCTCCCCGGCAAGATTAAATACAACTCGCCGCACCCCGAAGAGGAAACTGCCCGTTATGGATCAAGAGAAGAACTTTGGGGATTGATAGATAGAACCGGCAAAGAGATAATCCCGTGCATCTATGCCGAGCTTCACACTTCGGAAGACGGAAAATACGTTATTGCAGAGCGCGAGGCCGGCGCAAAGAATACCAGCCTGGTCATGGACATCGAAGGAAAAGTGATCTTTGCGCCGGAAGGTCAGACGATTATCACTTACGAACATGATGACTTCGTTACGGTTTGCCGGGGGGAATATCCCGGCGAAGAATTGGTCGGGCTTTACAACCTGAAAACCAATCAGTGGCTCTTTGGCTGCGAATACGAGGACATCACTGTCCGCGACGATGGCACTATCGAATTAACTGCTAAAGGCAAGGCACCCGATAAGCCGCAGACAATTTAGGGAGGTTCTATGGGACACGGCGGCCAACTTATATGCTTCTCGTGCGGTTACTCTTTCGATGTCATGCTTGGCATCGGCATGATGCAATGTGGAGCCTTTGAGGTTCCCAAAGAGAAAGATGACGGGACGTTTGACCATAGGCTCCGGAAGTGTATCCCGAACAGGGCGGAGTATAACCTTGTAAGAGACCTGCTCCTTCAAAAACATGGCGTTGCGCTTGCATATGGGTATGGGTTGTACCGCTGCTCTAAATGCGGCAAATTCAAAAACCTTTTTCACTACCGGATAAAACATGATGGTGGCATCTATGAGCCCGACTACGAGTGTAAGAGATGCTCAGTAAAGCTCGACTATCTCGGAGATGAAGCTGAAACCGAAGAAGGATCAAGCCATATTGATGTGGCGCAATTCCCTTGTCCAAAATGTGGCAAGCAACCATTGATGCTAGGTGGCGGGATAATGTGGGACTAAACCTAGCCAGAATTCGGAGGGATCTCTGTGGACACCAAAATCGGGGGGTATAATCGGGCTCATACTAGGCGTCTCAATGATGATATCCAGTCTTTTGAGGTAAAGAAAAGCGATAATATTCTTAAGGTTAGGAGGGGAACTCATGTCACAGGACGAATTCTACAAAACCCAAACAGATGTCACCGCCGCTAAAGTAAAATTCTACAAAGACTATATTGGCGGCTACTTGATCAAAGTCTTAATGGCTTTCAGAAAGTGTTTTGTCGCGGACTTATTCTGTGGCCCCGGGAAGAATGGGACCAAAGCGGGGAGTCCATTAGTCCTGATTGAAGAAGCCAAGCGAATGTTGGCCTCGCCAGCACTTTTGAAGGGCAAGATAACACCGGAAGTTAAGATACTTTTTAACGACATTAAAACTGACCACACCGAAAACTTAAAACGAGAATTGGCGGCTTTTGGTGCAATCCCGGGGATATCGATTACGGCCATAGAAAACAAGCCATTTGCCGAGGTACTAACCCAATTACTCCCTGTGTTAAAAATGAACCTGCCTAAGTTCTTTTTCCTTGATCCATTCACATATAGCACCGTCAAATTGGAAGACATCAAATTACTAATGGATTCCCCTTATACTGAAGTACTGCTATTTCTCCCAGCGCAAGACGTCTACAGATTCGCGGCAACGGAGAAGATTCCGCCCACGACGAGGAATTTCTTAAATGATTTCACAACCAAGGGCGTCTTCGATTATGCTGGTGTTGAAGACTTTAATGAATCGATATGCCAGAAATTCCGCGAGAGTTTTGGCTTAAAGTTTGTACGTCCCATACTGCTCGACGGAGGACAACGTAAACACACGCTCTTTCTTCTCACACGCCATGTCCGGGGCATGATGCTAGCGAACAAGATTTTCTGGGACAAGTCCCCAGACGGCCTAGGGATAAAAGACGGGATAGGGGAACAGCACTTATTTAACACCGGAACATGCCGCGAGGACTTTCAGCAGTTTGCGACAGCATTTGAAGACACCCTTAAAGCACAAGGGAGTATGAACAATACCCAAATCATTGTTTTTACCGCAAGCTATGGATATCTTCCGGAACACGTAAAGCAGGTTTTGGACAACCTTAAGAACTCCGGCAAAATCACAGTAACACATGTAGGCACCGGGAAAAAGGGCTATTATGTGGCCGAAAACAATTGGGATGAGGTGAAAAGTATCATAAAATATATAAATTAACATAAAGACGCGAAAATTATGTCACAGAACTCTGCCATTGAGTGGACTGAGTCCACTTGGAACCCCGTAACCGGCTGTACAAAGATCAGCGACGGCTGCCAACATTGCTATGCCGAGCGCATGACCAAGCGCCTGAAAGCGATGGGCTCGGCGCATTATAAGAACGGCTTTAAGCTGACCACACACAGGGACGCACTTGAGCTACCTCTCACCTGGAAAAAGCCACAGGTAATCTTTGTGAATTCCATGAGCGACCTTTTCCACAAGGATGTTCCCGACGCTTTCATCAAGGATATGTTCGAGGTAATGAAGAAAGCCCATTGGCACAAGTTCCAGATACTGACAAAGCGTTCCGAGCGCCTGCTCTGCATGAGCAAAGAATTAGCCTGGGCCGACAATATTCTCATGGGTGTTACGGTTGAGAACGAGAAGCATTTAAACCGCGTAGCCCACCTCAAAAAGACTGGAGCCAAGACAAAGTTCCTTTCCCTCGAACCCTTACTTGGCCCTCTACCGCGCCTGGACCTCAAAGGGATAGACTGGGTTATCGTCGGGGGGGAATCCGGCCCGGGCGCGCGCCCGATGCAACCGGAGTGGGTGACCGATATTCGCAACAAATGCGCCAAGGTCTCAGTCCCTTTCTTCTTTAAACAATGGGGCGGCGTGCGTAAGAAAATAGCTGGCCGCTCATTGGACGGGAAAATCTATAGCCAGAAACCGGAAGTATTGGTGGCATAAACGATTGAGGGAAAATGCAAAACACTACAGACACGACTAAAGAGCAGGAGCGCACCGAACTTCATCGCGCCATATGGCAGATCGCCACCGATTTGCGCGGCAGCGTGGACGGCTGGGACTTTAAACAATATGTTTTAGGGATGCTTTTTTACCGGTTTATCAGTGAAAATCTTACCAGCTACATCAATGAAGACGAGCGGCGTAGCGGCACCAAAGATTTCGACTATGCCAAACTTACAGACAAGAAAGCCGAGTTCGGTCGTGCCGATACGGTAAAAGAAAAAGGGTTCTATGTTTTGCCGAGCGAGCTTTTTGTTAATGTCCGTTCAAAAGCTAGCAATGATGCCAATCTCAACGAAACATTGGCTAAAGTGTTCCGGAATATTGAAAAGTCGGCAAAAGGTTCGGACAGCGAGGATGCCCTCAAAGGTTTGTTTGATGATCTTGATGTAAACTCCAACAAACTCGGGGCTACGGTCGAAAAAAGAAACCAAAAGCTTACAAAGCTTATGGATGCAGTCGGTGACCTGGGGCTGGGCAACTACTACGATAACACTATTGACGCCTTTGGCGACGCCTATGAGTTTTTAATGACTATGTACGCTTCTAACGCGGGCAAGTCCGGAGGAGAATTCTTCACCCCGCAGGAAGTAAGCGAATTGCTGGCGTGCCTAACGACCGTAGGCAAGAAGGAAGTCAACAAGGTGTATGATCCGGCCTGCGGTTCCGGTTCGCTTCTCTTGAAATTTGCAAAGATCCTCGGCAAGGAAAATGTCCGGGTGGGTTTTTTTGGGCAAGAGAGCAATATCACGACCTACAACCTTTGCCGCATCAATATGTTTTTGCACGATATCAACTATAATCACTTTGATATCGCCCACGGCGATACGCTTATCGACCCAAAACACTGGGATGACGAGCCCTTTGACGCGATTGTTTCTAATCCGCCATACTCCCTTAAGTGGGAAGGCGACAGCAACACAATTCTTATCAACGACCCACGCTTTGCACCAGCAGGAGTATTGGCGCCCAAGAGCAAAGCTGACCTTGCCTTTACCATGCATATGCTCTCGTGGCTTTCCACCAGTGGCACGGCGGCGATCGTTGAATTCCCCGGAGTGCTCTATCGCAGCGGCGCGGAACAGAAGATCCGCAAATATTTGATAGACAACAATTACATAGATACCGTCATTCAACTGCCGCCTGATCTTTTCTTTGGCACGACGATCGCCACCTGTATTATAGTGCTCAAAAAAAGCAAGAAGGATAACAAAACCCTCTTTATTGACGCCTCAGCCGAATTCGTGCACGGAGGCAATAAGAACAAAATAACCGATAAAAATCGCGCCAAGATACTGCAAGCGTTTATAAAACGGACGGACATGGCACATTTTGCCAAGTTGGTGAGCAACAAAACCATTGAAGACAATGCCTACAATATCGCGGTATCCAGTTATGTGGTGCAAAAAGACACCAGGGAGATAATTGATATTAAGAAGCTCAACGCCGAGATTATAGGCATTGTTGCGCAGCAGAATAAATTGCGAGCGGGGATTGATGAAATAGTCGCCGATATTGAAGGCGACCATGAATAAGCCGATGAGTAAAATCGAAAAATTGATTGCAGAGCTCTGTCCTAGGGGGGTCGAGCTTAAGGAATTGAGGGAGATTGGCACTCTTATTAGAGGAAATGGTTTGCAGAAGAAGGATTTCGTTGAAGATGGAGTTGGTTGCATACACTATGGTCAAATCTATACATATTATGGGACGTTTGCCGACAAAACAAAAACATTTGTATCAGCTGAATTAGCTAGAAGATTAAAGAAAGCCCAAAAAGGCGATGTGCTTATATCGGGGGTAAGTGAGAATATTGAGGATGTATGTAAACCATTGGGTTGGCTTGGTGGTGAGATTTGTATTAGTGGAGATATGTTTGCGTTTCGCCATAATCAAGACACTAAATTTATCACCTACTTACTACAAACACCAGATTTCAAAAGATACAAGGCGCGGTTTGCACTTGGAGCTAAAGTGATTCGTGTAAGACAAGATAAAATACTTGACTACAAAATCCCCATCCCACCCCTCCCCATCCAGCAAGAGATCGTAAAAATTCTGGATAACTTTGCTAAGTTGGAAGCGGAGCTAGGAGCGGAGCTGGAAGCGGAGCTGCAAGCAAGAAAGAAGCAGTATGAACATTATCGAGAGAATCTATTTGCTTTTGGAGAGGAGACAGAAAAGAAATCATTAGGGGATGTCGGAGAATTTATCAGGGGTAAAAGATTTGTCAGGAATGATATTACCCAGGAGGGTGTTCCCTGTATACATTATGGTGAACTGTATACTCACTATAAAACATGGGCACGAGAATCTAAGTCTTATTTGGAGCCGATTTTAGCGGCAAAGCTTCGAACTGCTAAAACCAATGATGTAATCATAGTGGCCGCTGGCGAAACCATTGAAGATATTGGCAACGGCGTAGCGTGGCTAGGTGAATCGGATATAGTTATTCACGATGCCTGTTTCGCATTTAGGCACAACTTAAACCCAAAATATGTAGCGTATTATTTGCAGACAAATTCTTTCCGATCCCAAATCAAAAGATTTATATCATCGGGAAAGATATCCTCTATTAATGCAGCTGGCTTAAGCAAAGCAATTATCCCCATCCCGCCAATCGCCGAACAAGAACGAGTTGTTACCATTCTTGATAAATTTGACTCACTGGTGAATGATCTTTCGGATGATTTACCAGCTGAAATGAATGCCCGTCGGAAACAATATGAATATTACCGGAGCCAGCTGCTTGCCTTTACGCCGCTGAACAAAGAAAATGCCAATTAATAACCGATACAGGTTAGTGGCGGAAAATCCGCAAAGCACGGTGGTGGCGGAATACAAGGCTATATATAGTGCCGCCAAGTCATACCAGAGCGAGGCGGAGCTGGAGCGCGCCTTTATTGAGCAGTTGCAAACACAGGCGTATGAGTATTTGTCCATTACGTCTGACACAGATCTTGTGCACAACTTGCGCAAACAGTTGGAAAAGCTGAATAGCTTCATATTTTCCGATACAGAATGGGAAACCTTTTTTACTGGTGAGATCGCCAACCCCAATCAGAGTATCGCCGAAAAGACTGCGACAATCCAGGAAAATCACATTAGGAACCTGAAACGCGATGACGGAACGGTAAAAAACATTTATCTGCTCCGCAAAGACAACATCCACGAAAACAATTTGCAGGTGGTCAACCAATACACCACCGAAGAAGGCCAAAGAGCCAATCGCTACGATGTGACAGTATTGGTCAATGGCCTGCCGCTAGTGCATATCGAGCTTAAACGGCGCGGAGTAGCGATCCAGGAAGCATTCAACCAGATCAACCGCTACCAACGCGAAAGTTTCTGGGCCGGCTCTGGGCTCTTTGAGTATGTCCAGCTTTTTGTCATCTCCAATGGCACGCACACCAAATACTACAGCAATACCACGCGCGCCGAACACATCAAAGAATCTCTCGAAGGCTCAGTTAAAAAAGGGAAAAGATCGAGCAACAGTTTTGAGTTCACCAGTTGGTGGGCTGACGCGACCAATAGACCCATTACAGACCTCGTGGATTTTGCCAAGACTTTTTTCGCCAAACATGCGCTTCTCAACATCCTTACCCGTTACTGCGTGTTTACCACTGACAAGCAGCTTTTGGCGATGCGGCCGTATCAAATCGTGGCGACCGAGAAGATATTAAGCAAAATCGAGGTTAGCACTAATTACAAGAAGCTCGGCACCGTGGAAGCCGGGGGGTACGTATGGCATACCACCGGCTCCGGTAAGACTTTGACCAGCTTCAAGACGGCCCAACTAGTCAGCAAACTGCCATATGTTGATAAAGTGATTTTCGTGGTTGACCGCAAAGACCTTGATTATCAGACAATGCGCGAATATGACAAGTTTGAAAAGGGCGCGGCCAATAGCAATACCAGCACGGCGATATTAAAAAGACAATTAGAAGATAAAGACGCACGAATTATTATCACTACGATTCAAAAGCTTGACCGGTTTATAGGGCACAACATAGGGCACACCATTTTCAACGGCCACATCGTCCTGATCTTTGATGAATGCCACCGTTCGCAGTTTGGCGAGATGCACACGGGAATTACTAAATCGTTCAAGAACTATCACCTTTTCGGTTTTACCGGCACACCGATCTTTGCCGTGAATGCTTCTTCTGGCGGCCGGCCCAATTTTAAGACCACCACCCAGGCATTTGGTGACAAGTTGCACACCTACACTATTGTGGATGCTATTGCCGACAAGAATGTCTTGCCCTTTAAGGTGGACTATGTTTCCACCGTGCGTGAAGCAGAAAATATTGAAGATAAAAAAGTGCGCGACATCGACCGGGAAGCAGCGCTTTCCGCGCCGGAACGATTAACAAATATCGTCCAATATATCCGCGACCATTTTGACCAGAAGACTAAACGGAATAGTTTTTACAAACTCAAAGACCGCAGGCTGGCGGGATTTAATTCTATTTTCGCCGTTTCCTCCATTGACGCGGCCAAGAAATATTACGCTGAATTTCAAAAACAGCTTTTAGACGTATCAAGTGATAAAAAACTCAAAATAGCGCTTATATACAGCTTTGGCGTAAATGAGGAAGAGATTGACGGCGTGATGGATGAAAACTCGGAAGACACCAGCGGACTGGATAAAAGCTCAAGGGATTTTCTCGAAAGCGCTCTCAAAGACTACAATGCCATGTTCGGGACATCCTACGACACCTCTTCCGACAAATTTCAAAACTACTATAAAGATGTCAGCGAGCGCGTGAAAAACCGGGAAGTGGATATTTTGCTGGTGGTCAACATGTTTTTAACCGGGTTTGACGCGACAACGCTTAATACCTTGTGGGTGGATAAGAATCTCCGCTTGCACGGCTTATTACAGGCGTATTCTCGCACCAATCGAATATTAAACACCGTCAAAACATTCGGAAACATTATTTGCTTCCGCAACCTGGAAAAAGCGACCAATGAATCCATTGCCCTCTTTGGCGATAAGGAAGCCAGCGGGATTGTGCTCTTAAAGTCGTATAACGAGTATTATAACGGGTACAAAGACGACGACAAGGAAGTCCGTGGATACACCAGCCTTATTGAGGAACTTTTAAGTAAATTCCCGCTTGGCGAGCGAATTATCGGCGAACAGAATCAAAAGGATTTCATCAGATTATATGGCGCGATTTTGCGTCTAAGAAATATTCTGGTGACTTTCGATGAATTTAAAGGCAGCGAAATCCTAACCGAGCGGGACATTCAAGATTACCACAGTGTCTACATTGACCTCTATAACGAATTTCGCAATACGAACACGCGCGACAAGGAAAATATCAACGACGACATCGTGTTTGAAATGGAGTTGATCAAGCAGATTGAAATTAATATCGATTTCATTTTAAGTCTAGTCAAAAAGTACCACGAAGACCACATCAAGAACCGCGAACTGCTTATCGATATAAACAAGGCAATCGACTCAAGCGTTGAACTGCGCAACAAAAAGGATCTTATCAATCAGTTTATCGAGTCACTTGATGCCAATTCGGTGGTGGATGAAGACTGGCAGAAGTATGTGGAAAAGAAAAAGATTGAGGAGCTGGAAGAGATTATCAAGCACGAAAACCTCAATCACGACGAAACCTATAAATTTGTGCGGAACGCGTTTCGTAATGGCAACATAGCTACCACCGGCACCGCTTTGTCCAAGATTTTACCGCCTGTATCGCGCTTTTCTCCTGGGGGAGAGCGGTCAAAAAAGCGCGAGACTGTTCTGGACAGATTAACACGCTTCTTTGAGAGATTTTTTGATATTTCTAATGGAAAGGCTCCCACTCCAGATTAAATGCCATGTACAACTATGAGTTAGTGGGAATCAACCAAGGAGGAGCAAGTGGCTATTAATTACGTTAAACATGAAAAGATTTCGTTAAAGAACAACCCTGAGTTCAATGAAACTCAAATTCAAGGGATAATTGCCAATGACCCGTCTATCCTGGGCTTAGGCGATTTGATCCTGAAAGACAAAGAACGCATTCAGCCGCACGCAGGACGATTGGACCTGTTGCTCCAAGACGAAGACTCCACCAAGCGCTGGGAAGTCGAGGTTCAGCTTGGGAAGACCGACGAAAGCCATATTATCAGGACCATTGAGTATTGGGATATTGAGAAGAAGCGCTACCCACAGTACGATCACTGCGCCGTAATCATAGCGGAAGACATCACAAGCCGGTTCCTTAATGTAATAAGCCTTTTTCATGGAGCAATCCCGCTGATTGCGATACAGATGTGTGCTGTTAAGGTGGGGGACAAAGTTTCCCTTATTTTTACAAAGGTCTTAGACCAGACCCAGATTGGATTAATAGATGAGGACGAAGAAGAATCCGAACTTACAGACCGTAATTACTGGGAACAGCTCCGCGGCACCAAAAAGACGGTCTCAATGGCAGACGATGCGCTTGCCTTAATAAACTCTTTTGCCCCTGGCCTGTCGCTTAAATACAATAAGTTTTATATTGGCCTTGCTCGGGACGGACAGCCAGACAACTTTGTAATTTTCCGCCCGCAACGCAATGCCATGCGCCTTGAACTCAGGATTGCCAAGTCCGACGATGTTGAAAAGAAGATAGACGCCGCAGGCCTGGTCATGCTCGATTACGATGCCCGCTGGGGCCGCTACAGGCTAAAGCTGGACATTGGGGATGTAAAAAAGCACGAAGTCTTTTTAACGGAACTTCTTAAACTTGCGGTGCAAGAGAAATAGACGGAACTTGCTATGCTGATAAAAATTAACCGCAAAGAAGTTGTGGTCATCCCACAGGAGCAATACCAGATTAAGCATTTAGAAAAACACCTGGAAGAGATTGTAGAGAACGCGCCTGAGGCCTTTTTAGGGATGGATGTCCTCTTAATCGGAAGGCAAGTCCGCACTGAACGTGGAATAATTGATCTCCTTGGTTTAGACAAAGATGGGAACACAGTAATTATTGAGCTAAAGCGCAACGAATCGACACGTGAGATTATCAGCCAAGCCATAAGTTATCGTTCCTATTTCCGCCGCAAGATAAACATAGAGAAGTTGAACAAAATCGCTGAAGGATATATAGGGCAGACCTCCGACGACAACCTGCTAATAAAACAGAGGTTTAAAGAAAAGTTTGGAACCTTACCTGGCGAACTAAACAAGAAACAGATCATCGTTCTAATTGCGGAGCAGTTCTCAGAAGAAGTATTAGCCGATCTTGAAGAGATTGCCGACCATGTCTGCATCGAGTTCACATACTACGCCTCTTCCACAGGAGAAGAGTACATGGCAGCGCGCCGAACTTCTGAACCGGACCTTTCAGAAACTACGGATTCTGCCCCCAAAACAAAATCCCATGAGTTTGATGCTTTTTTCGCACAGGTAATTAAACGCGTAAAAGCAGTAGTTCCGAGCTCATTGGCCACATTTAATAACACGAATGCCGGGACACCGCAGACACAGTGGGTAAGATTTCACTGGCGCAATACGGATGTCCATGTCGGCCTATTCGCCAAACAGCGAAAAAGCGGTGCTTTGGTTTCAGTCTACTTCACGAACTGGAGTTTAGACCCCGCTATAGCGAAGATCCTAAATGAACAACGCAAAACATTGTCCGCCAGTTTAGGAATAACAGGCGCTGATGACGAATACACGCCGAACAAACGTACATCTATTGAAAAGGCTATAGGACAGCTTACAGAAAGCAGCCGCACAAAAGTTATTGAAGACTCGGCCCAGGCTGTGGCCTCTTTTCTCAGCACGCTTAAGCCATTACTAGGAGAGAAGCTGTAACTAAAAACGGAACCACCACACCGCGTCTACTGGAACCAGGGGGATACATGAAAAAGAAAAGCGCGTACAATCCAGAAGTTGAACTTGCTAAAGGGGCCAAGCTCGAAGCGGCCTCTTACGATAAAACGCAAAAGATTACGGTCCTTGTTAATAAAGTTACCGTAGGGGGGAAAGCCGGAATTGCTGAAATTTCAGGCATAGCCACCGGGTATATACCAGCGGCTGGGATAGAAGGGACTATCGACTTATGGCTTTCCATATTCCGCTATATGCGGCCGGATGGCACTATTGACCATGTGGGCGGCTGGAATATTCCCTTAGTCCTAAAAGCTAAACAAACGCCTATAGTGACCGCCAAGGCCTTTGCCACCTATATCAACGCCGGCACACGCCCTTACAGGGCCAAAGCTGCGGGCAATAAGGCTAAAGCCACAGTAACTATTGTTTTTGCCAATAAATAATGAAAACATACACATTGATATTTTTCGGTCTATTGGTCTCCGGGCTCTCACCAGCGCGGGCGGCGGAGAGCAAGCCCGTCTACAAGTGGGTTTCAGCTAATGAGTATTACATGATCATGCCTACGGGGCAGAGCCTGGACATCGCAGGCGGCGGAAACGAGACCGTTAAACCTTGGGGCTTTGGCTTCCGAGCCGTTGGCCATGAAACCATCTCCAAAACTGGTGGGCTGCAGTTCCAAAGCATAAAGGTTGATAATCCGCACACCGGGAAGGACACGTTCTATTTGTTTGACCTCTTGCTCGGCATGGAGTACATGACGCCAAAGGTGCAAGGCAAGCCACTGCGCTTTACCGCGCAGGCTTACGCCGATCTTGGACTATCTGATACGACGCTTTACGCCGCTCCCATGATTTCCGCCGGGATGCTCTACACGACCAATGAGTTCGCTGATACGCCCACCGGCTTCACCTTTGACATTTTCTACAGGCTTATAGACCTCGACCTGGACAACGTGGGCGGGGGAAAAGCCGGGACTTTAAAACCAGCTCTTGGTTTTAAAGTCGGCTATATCTTTGAAGGCTTTTGGACGACAAAAGAGAAATCCAAAGATTAGTGTTTCGTATCTTTCGGCGGGCACGGGTCATTGCCGTAGCTGTCCCGGTCACGAATTTTCCCATCACGCCCCTGTATTATTACGTCTCCACCCGTATTCCTTGCTTTAGGCGTGGCCGCTTTTATAGCCGCAGCCTGAGTTCGATGTATTGAAGATGCCCGCTCGGCGCCTTCCTTCTTTACGGCCCAACCGTCATCATGCCGAGTAACCCATGTATTTTTTGCCATGTCGCTTAACCTCTCTTCGTTTTTAATATGTATCGATAATACCCTTACAATACGGATAGCCACTGCAACCCCAAAAGTCTTCCCCAGCGTGCATTCCCCTGCGGGCATGCCGCAACACCATCCCTCGGCCGCAGTCCGGGCAACGCGGAGCAGTCAGCCACGCATAAAAGATATAACTAGCCGCCGCAACACCAAGCGGCAAAAGGTAGTTAAAATACGGTGATAGCTGTCTTAAACCGCCGATGACAAAACCATATGGGTCATGCGGTATATATCGATTTATGACGGCAAGATAAACGACTTCCCCGTAGATGTATGCCCATGCCGAGAGCAAGGCAGAGAAAACCCAGTAAACAATCATATCCGTCTCCTTTTTGATTTTATCCAGTCAACAACCTTATTAGTAATGCCGCGGCTTCGTTCCTGCCGGGCCTGTTCCGCCACTTTGTGCTTGGCGACAAATGTAATCCCCGATGAATCACCTCGGGCAAGCAAGCCAGAATAATAGCAGTCCGCTACGCACGGATTGGTATCGACATCCATTATGCCGGTAACATGGTGATAAAGCCTCGCGCCCAGGCTAGTGGGGCCATAATCAGGAACGACCAGTTTAAGGAAATGCTGTACTTCGAGCGCGGCGACACTTAAGCTGAACGCGAACACATTTTCATTATGGTGTACGTCGTGGCTAGGCGGCAGGCCTTCAATATATTTCGGATCGTCCAGAAAACCGTCACGGTCTTGCGCTACCGTTTCAGGGGTAATCTGGCCTAGACACTCAAGGCATTTGTGCCTTGGCGCAACGGTATGCGCCCTCCAGTCAGCGCTCTTGATGCCGGTATTGGTTCTATTGCTCCGGGCCGCGATACCCCCGTCTATGACGGGGATTAAATGCGCGTAGGCGATATGATTTAGAGCAGCTCTGGGATAAGGCCGGTCCACACAGCTAAAGATAACATCGCAGTCCAAGGCAGCGCTATGCCCCTCCTCCTCGATGACGCTGAACTCAAGCGGCGTAACAGTGAAGCCTCCCGCCGTAGCACTATTCTTCAGGGCTTTTGCCAGCATTTGGACCTTTGCTCTTCCATTAGCGGCGTCAGCCCTGCTTGAATGCAGTATCCTGTCCAGGTTATGCTGCTTTACTGAATCAAAATCTATAAGCGAAACTTTTGAAACGCCCATACGCGCCACAGTCTCCGCTATGATGGAGCCCACGCTGCCAAGCCCCACTATACCGACGTGCAGGCGTGATAGGTTTTGCTGAACTTTTTGCCCCCAGGCACTTTCGGTCCGGAGCAGTTCTTTCCTGAAACCGGGGGGAGGTGCAAGGTGATCTGCAAACGTTACCGCAAGACGCTCGCCCACAACTCGCACGGAGTAGCACCATCTCCTTTGGTACTTTTTGGGGCCGATTTTTTCCCAGAAACGGGCGCTCCAAGACTCATCCGTCCCAATTGTTAGCCCGACTAACGGCAACGAGGTTGCCGCCAGGGCCGCAGCCGCGTGGCCCCTTTCGGCTGCAACATCGTCAGGGCTCATACCTTGCCAGCCGGGGCCAGGGTGGCTATGCATTAGAGCAATCCCGGCCTTTGCCAATAGAGCCTCCTGCATGGCCCGTTCAAAGTATTCCGGATTAAAGCTTGCGTTGCCATGTACGCCCCGCTCCCCAGACTTGGGGAGCAGTAGCTTATGAATCAGCGCACTCTTCCGGTGATGGCCTTGGCTAGGATACCACAGGGCAAAGCAGACATCTTCCTGACCATCTTCGCGTATAAGGTGTACGCAGGCTTTTCGATGTATCTCTTCCGGCAGGGCGATGGAGTAGTTCATAGCGTGTCGAAGAGATGGCGGATATGCGCCATGTAGGCCTTCACCGTACGCGGAGTGGCCGCCCAATTCTGGAAAGGACGGCTCCAATAGTGCCAGTCAGGGCCGAACGGGCTATCGTGTATCCCGCCAGTCGGGTGCGCACCCCCGCCAAGGTTTGGATAAAGGCGGGGGGAGATATGCGGCCCGGTCGGAGGGGCCGCAGGGAAATCGTCTCCGACCGCAAACCCCATAGTAATAGCCTGTCCCATTCTGGGACCTACGGGTATTGTATAGGGGAAGACCACCTGGCCATTGCCTTTGTCTTGAACCGCATAACCCAACGCGGTCATTTGGCTTATAAAGTCAACTCTCGACATACTGGAGCCTACTTTGCCGACACCGGGGTCGGGCCAGTTGAAGAGGAGACGAACTTCATGTGCTCATGCATATGGAGTTCTTTCTCCGGGGTATCCTTATACGATTCCTTGTTAACCCCGATAATCTGAACCAGGTAATGCGTAGCGGGGTCTATCTCGGCTTTCAGCAAAATAGCCTTAGGGGTAAGGATATGCTCTGAGGTCGTCTGCGGCTCACCATCTACCGTGTAGTCAAACACCGGTTTCTCGTGTTTATCTCCTGCGGGGGCTTTTTCAGTCATGATACTTTCTCCTGTTTTCCATACTTCAGTGTTGGCCGCCTTCAAGGCCATGGCCACTCACCGATAAAAACAGTATACCTCCTTTTGCTTTATTTGTCAAGCGCCTGCTTCCGCTGTACTGCGGAAGCACTTGCTTTTGTTATACGATGTGGTATAATATTCCAGGGGAAATCGGAGGACACTATGGCGATGAAAGAACTGGGCGAAGTTATAAAAAACACCCGGATTACGCGCGGATGGACTCTACGGAAAGCAGAGGAGATGACAGGCGTAACGAACGGTTATTTATCCTTGCTTGAACAGGGAACAATCAAAGAGCCCTCTCCAAACATTCTAATGAAGTTATCCAAAGCGTACAGCATTGGCTACGTTGAACTGATGGAATTGGCTGGATACATGAACCAAAAAAAGGGGAAGCAGGCACAACCCAACCCAATTGGGATCGCTCTTTCAAGCGCCCTCACGGGGCTTTCCACCAAGGAATTAGGCCAGGTCCAAGATTACATCCAATTCATACGGTCTTCAAAGAAGAAGTAATCCAATGGATCAGGAAACTCGCACTGAAATTGAGACCGCAGCATCTTTCCTGCTGAGGGAGTGCGAGATTACAAAGGCCCCCACTGTCCTAACCCCAGTACTTCAAGAAAAACAACTTGAGCTGTTTCCTTTTGATGAACCGGAACACGGTAATATTCCGCTCGAGATTCGGGAAGCAGTACGTGCATTTATTGACGTCCCGGATAGGCATATTTACCTCTCCAACAAACTCCACGCAAAAAGGAAGCGCTTCGCTTCCTTTCACGAAGTTGGGCATTATGTCCTCCCTTGGCACAAGGAGACTTTTTACCATTGCTCTGAGATGGACCTGAGCCCCGACGCCCGTAAAATGTTTGAAATCGAGGCGAATCATTTTTCCGCCTCGTGCCTCTTTCAGGGAAAGAAATTTGCCGAAGAGGCGGATGACTCCAGCTTTGGGTTTAAGGCTTTAATACCAGTTGCAGATAAATACGAAGTATCCTATGAATCCGCTGCCCGCAGAGTAGTGCAGACCGCCGACACACCACGCGCGCTTCTCGTTTTTAACTACAAGCAAGGCGAAGATGGAAAACCGAAAGTCAGCCTTAAGTACCACATAGCTTCTCCATCTTTTCCAATCCAGATTGCAAATGAACTAGAACTATCCCACAAGCACATACTTCACGAAATTTGCGCCACCAGCACGTCAAAACCCATGACCGACAAGTTCCTACTAGCGCATGGAACACATAATGAGACCAAATGCTCTGGGAGCATGTTCTTCAACCAATACAAGATGATGGTTTTGCTTAAGCCCCGCAAATACAAATCCGGGACATTTCACCTGCTTTAGATATCCAGGCCAAAACTCCACGGTGATATATGGAACAAATCGCCACAAACATATTAATAGCCATAGTCGTTGCTTTTCTTAGCTCCTGGATTACCGTACAGCTATCCCTAAGCCGTTTTCGGACTGAACGATGGTGGGAGAAAAAGGCTGACACTTACACGAAGATTATAGAAGCACTCCACAACTCAAAAGCCCTACTTGAAGCCGAACTAGGATCTCTTGAAGATGGAGCCGACATGGCGGACGACAGACACAAAGAACTAAAAAAAAGAGCACATGTGGCATATGATGAGATTATAAAGGCAAGAGATGTTGGCGAATTTCTGCTTTCCAGAAAAGCACTGAATTGTCTAAAGCAATACAAAGACGACAGCATGACCGACCCGAATGCAACGTGGGACGAGTACCTTAACCAAGAATTTTCTGCCACGAAGAAATGCATCGATGCTTTAATTATTATTGCCAAGGAAGACTTAAAGATTACCACCTAATGTAATCTTTTTCCTCAACAACATACTCCGAATCTGAACTGGATTATTTCCACCGTGGAGAGGGGGGAACGGAAATAAGGTAGTTCCTTATCGGTGGCCATAATTTAAAAATAAGAAAAAAATAAATGCGGGGATGTACGGGCCGCAGAAGCGGCCCGGGAGCGGCTGCGCCAAGGCCCACGTTTATTGGGCCGGCCAGCCGCGCATCGGAGGTTGTTATAAGATGCAGCCTACCGGCGGAGCAAGAGCGAAGGCGCGTAGTGCCGAGCCTTGCGAACCCACTTCTTAGCGGCAAGGAGCAGTGCGGGGCCGCGCTGCGTGGCCACGCCTGCGACGACATCTCGCGGGTAAGCTCGGCCTACCGCTTCCAAAGACGATAGGGGAGCCGCATAGTGGCCGACAAGCGGCCACCCTGCGGCGGGAGGGAGGCTTCCTGCGGCAAGGAGCGGTGCGGGGCCGCGCTGCGTGGCCACGCCCGCGACGACATCTCGCGGGTAAGATCAGCCATACAATGTTTTTAGGAACTTATAGAGGGCAAGGCGGAAGCCTATCCACAGGTCAGCCGAACGTGACAATGTAGACGCGCTTCGCGGGGCCGCCCGGAACGGGCGGCGACGCTGGTTTTTGCGGTTTCTGCATTTGTTTTTTTCCTTAAAAATTAAATAATTAAATGGCGCAAAAAATTCTGCATTTTTAATTTTTTTGTCCCCGACTTTCATGTTCCTGCAGACCAGGTTGAGCAGGCGTTTCTTTGTGGCGGGGTCCGGCTCTTTCTCTTCCGGTTCCACGTCGGACACAAACTCGTGCACCTTCGCCAGATAGTCCGCGGATTTTTCGCGGTCTATCTGGCGCAAAGCATGATAAGCCGAGATCTTTTTAAGCTCTTCCCCTTCTTTCATTAAGTTCCGGTTCTTGGCCTCAAAAACTTCCTTGGACATGAGCCCGTCAACGAAGGCGTCGGTCAACTTGGTTTGCTTGGCGAGGTTTGCGGTCAACTTGGCGTCAACCTCACTTTTAGCCGCTTTATCCACCTCTTTGGGTTTAGAGGCCGGAAAAGTCATGTTCGTCCATCGGCTCGTGAATTGCTCGCTATTCAGGAGCATTTCCAGCCACTCATCCACCTGCGGCTCAAGGTCCTCGGCCTTAACGCTTGTGTTATTGCAAGACAGGTAGCCGTTGTTCCGCGAGGAACAACGGTACCATTTCTTGGTGGCCTTGGTGCGGTGGTTGCTTACGGAGGAAGCGCCTATATACTTGTGGTTGCACTTGCCGCAAAAGATTATGCCGGACAAAAGGTAGTCGCCCGGGCGGGCCTTGCGCATATAGATGCGCTTTTCAGCGAAAAGCTTTTGCGCCTGCGCAAAAACTTCCTCGCTGAGAATGGCCTTATGCTTGCCCTGTGAGACTATGATCTTGTCCAGGGCGTTCTTAACGTACTTGTAGCCCTTGGCGGTTTTCTTGGTCTTGTCGTAGTGGTGGACGTTCCAGACTATCTTGCCCTCGTAGATACGGTTCTTGAGGATGTCCCATACCGCCTTGGTGCCGAAATAGTTGCCCTTGCGGTTGCGCAGGCCCTTCTTGGCCAGCGCCGCGCCTATGCTCCAGGTGCTCTTGCCTTCAATATACAGGGCGAAGATCAGCCGCACGATCTCGGCCTCGCTCTCCACCACCTCCAGCATTTTAGCGGCCTTGTTATAGTTGTAACCGTAGGGCGCAAACCTTGAGCCAAGCCAATGGCCCTGCATGGCGCCCTTTAACATGCCGGGGAACACGCGCTCCGCTATGCGGTTGCGCTCGAACTCCGCAAAACTGCCAAGCTGCTGGAACATCAGCTTGCCGGCCGAGGTTGTAGTGTCAAAAGGTTCACCGGCAGATTTAAAGCCTGCGCCGCAGGCGCAGAGTTCTTCTACCAGGTTCAGGAGGTCGCGCAGGTTCCGGCTGAAGCGGTCCAGCTTAGCTACCAGCACCAGTTCGAACTTGCCGCTTTTGGCGTCAGCCAAAAGCGCGGTAAGCGCGGGCCTGTTAGTGGTGGCCCCGCTAATACCGTCGTCCGAGTAGACCTGGTAAACTTCATGGCCTTCCCGCTTGGCGTAGGCTTCAAGGGTTTCCCTTTGCACTTCAAGGGAGTAGCCTTCCTTGGCCTGGTCTTCCGTGGAGACGCGCAGATATAGGGCTATTTTCATTTGGCTACCTTATCGTGCTTTTCCAGCTTTTGAGTTTCCTGATATGGGTTTCGGTAAACACGGGATAATCTCGGTAATCCCTGCCCGGTTTTACCCAACCTTTCTTGATCCAGTAGTAGATAGTCTGACGGGTGACTTTCAATTCTTTGGCGGCTTCAACCATGTTGTAGCGCTTCATAAGTCTATTGTACCTTTTTTTACAGTTCCTGTCGTTTTCTTTTAGGGGTAAATGCACGCTTTTACGCTGCGGCAGCGGGAAAGCGGGAAAGA
>Ga0209317_1001561_pt1 | contig 19485 bp, 16 predicted proteins | sample RifGroB2_FD_183994 | JGI IMG/M metagenome (GOLD analysis project Ga0209317, IMG submission 183994) | Soil microbial communities from Rifle, Colorado, USA - Groundwater B2 (SPAdes) (version 2) | ecosystem: Environmental > Terrestrial > Soil > Unclassified | place: Rifle, Colorado | collected... | reverse complement strand
AGATCTTTGCCATAACCCCGCTCCCCTCGGAGATGTCGGCTACGCCGGAGATGAGCAGAGTTCCGGCCAGTACCACAGCGATAATCGACCAACTTGTCACCCTCCCGGACAGGGAGTCTTCGGTTCCTTTTTTCATGGCGTTCTCCTTTTCAATCGAAATTCCCCTCAGGGTTTTACCTGGTAATAGCAACGAGAGTGCCACGGCAGAATACAATTCAAAATACCGTGTAATTTCAAAGCATTATGCCAATCCAGACAAAACAAGGGGCAGACTGCACGCGGCAATCCGGAACGAGCAGACGGCCATCCCCGCAAAAGGTAAAATAGCTGCAAAGTCGATGGGTTGAAAGCTGAAGAGCGGCAGATTCGAAGGTAGTCATGCGGGGATACTGTTTCCTGCCGCACAGGAAAATTCCTGCGTCACAGGAAGATGGCGGGGGGGGTGGAGTCCGGGAAGGAGGAGCGAGGAGGTGGTGCTTTTTCAGGTTTACTGCGAGCGGTGCAGACCGTGGCTCTTCAAAAGCGCGTAAAGGCGCGACTGGGACAGGCCGGAAAGGGTGCAGGCAGTTGAGATCTCGTCGTGGGCCAGCGACATCAGGTCACACAGGTACTGCTTCTCCGCCTTCACGTACACGCTCTCACGGAAATCGTTCAGCTTGGGAAGCTCGCCTTGATATGCCGGCCGTCCCGTGGTTCCCGATCCGTAAGCTTCCGCCGGGAGGCCATGTTGCCCGACCCCCCTTTGGGTCACTTGGACCCGGATGGGGGCCGGGAGGTGCTGTGCGAACAGTACCGGCTCTTCCCTTGCCGCGATCACGGTGCGTTCGATGGTGTTGATGAACTCGCGGATGTTCCCGGGCCAGGTGTAAGCGGTAAGGGTGTCCATGAATTCGGGACAGCACCCCTTGGGAGAAAGCCCGTTCAGCTCGCAAAACCTGTCCATGTAGTAGCGAGCCAGCTCCTTGATGTCGTCGCTACGCTCCCTGAGCGGGGGAAGTTCGATGACGAACGAACTGAGCCGGAACAAGAGATCGCTTCTGAACTCCCCCCCCCGCGCCATCTGGTTCAGGTCCCTGTTGGTCGCCGCCACCAGGCGGAAATCGCTCTGCAGCTCGCGTTGGCTGCCGACCGGGCGGTAGCGGCGCTCCTGGAGCACCCGCAGGAAAGCCTTCTGCATGGAAAGCGGGAGCTCGCCCACCTCGTCCAGGAACAGCGTCCCGCCGTTGGCCTCGGCGATCAGACCCTCGCGTGCCTTCTCCGCCCCGGTGAAGGCACCCCTCTCGTGACCGAAAAGCAGGCTCTCCACCAGCGTTTCCGGCAGGCTCGCACAGTCGACGATGACGAACTGCCTGTCTGCACGCTTGCTATTTTGATGCAGAGCTCTCGCGAAAAGTTCCTTCCCTGACCCCGTCTCGCCCGTTATCAGGACCCCCGCCTCGCTCCCAGCCGCACAGGCGACCAGATCCAGGCAGGTGTTCAATTTCGCGCTGTTGCCTATGATGTTTTCCCGCTTCAGGGCAACCACCCCTTTTTTTCCGCCAAGGGAGAGCTTCTGCTTGCGGTATTCCAGGGCGCGTGCCAGCGACAGCGTTATGTCCTTAACCGAGGACCCCTTCTCGATGTAGTCCCAGGCCCCGCTGTTTATGGCCAGTTCGGCGCCCCGAGGATCCCCGAACCCTGTCATGATGATGATCTCGGGCCGGGAGGGTGCCTGCGACAGGCGAGGGATCATCTCCAGACCGTTGCCGTCGGGGAGCCTCACATCGAGAAACACCACGTCGAACGGTTCCGACGAGACCATTTCCACTCCCACGGCAAGGGTCCTGGCGCAGGAGGTGTCATGGCCGCTGCGCTTTCCTACCAGCGACATCGACTGGCAGATGCTCTCTTCATCATCGATGACCAAGATCTTCGCCATGATCCCCTTGAGCCTCCTCACTTTGGTTCAGCACGCGCCGAATCATCACCGCCAGCTCCTCCCGGTTCAGCGGTTTCAGCGCCACCTCCCGGATGCCCGCCAGTTCCATCTCCTCCCTCTGCAGGGCCTTCTCGGCAGTCGGCCCGAGACCGGTGCAGAGGATCACCGGCATCTCGGGCCTGATCAGTTTCAGCTCGCGGGACAGCTCCGTCCCCGTCATGCGGGGCATGGTCTGGTCCGTTATGACCAGATCGAAGCCATGGGGATTAGAGCGGAAGGCTTCGAGCCCCTCCAGACCGTCCCTGCCGATGGTTACCTGGTACCCCAGCCGCTCCAGCATCCGCTGACAGCCAAAGACCACATCCTCCTCGTCATCCACGAACAGGATCCTCCCTGTCCCGGAAAGGTCCTCCCCTTCCGTTTGGGCTCCCTGTACCTTATCCGCCTGATCTATGCGCGGCAGGAACACCTCGAAGGTTGCACCGGCTCCGGGCATGCTGCTTACAGTGATGGCCCCCGCATGATTTCTGACAATGCCGTGCACGACCGAAAGTCCAAGCCCTGTACCTTCCGCGTGCCCCTTGGTGGTGAAGAACGGGTCGAAAATCCGCTCCATGGTCTTTTGGTCCATGCCGTGCCCTGAATCCTTCACGGTCAGCTTCAGATAGCGCCCGGAGGGGAGATCCGGCGCCCCCAGCACCGCGGCAGTATCAAGCCCCACACTTTCGAGGGCGATCTCCAGCACCCCCCCATTGTGCCGCATGGCGTGACTCGCGTTGGTGATCAGGTTCATGATGATCTGGTGGATCTGCGTCGGGTCCGCCATGATCAGCCCCGGATTCTCCTGCAACTCGGTTCGGACGATGATGGAAGGGGACAAGGAGGCTCGCATGAGGTTCAGACATTCGCTGACGATCGGCTCGACCTGGACGGGCTGCCGCTCCTGCTCTCCCTGGCAGCAGAAGGTAAGTATCTGCTTCACCAGCTTCCTGCCCCGGTAGCTTGACTTTAGCACCACATCCAGGAGTTCGCGCTGCGGGCTCTCGGCGGGGACGTCGTCCCGGGCCATCTCGGTGCAGGTGATGATCGAGGCGAGGTTGTTGTTGAAGTCGTGGGCGATGCCCCCCGCCAGGGTTGCGATCGCCTCCATGCGTTGCGCCTGGCGCAGTTGCCGCTCCAGGTGTACCTCGTGGGTGACGTCACGGATCAGCACCGCATGGGTGGTGGCCGTCCCCGGGCTCTCCGAGATGGACCACAGCCTCGCATCGATCTCGTAGAAGTCCCCCTCCCTTCCCTTCTGGATGAAATGCCCGCTCCTTGTCTCCCCCCTGGAGAGATCGTCCCAGATGTAGCGGTAGAATTCCCCCCCCGCCTCGCTCCCACCAAGCATGCCTATGTTCTGCCCCACGATCTGCTGTGCCTCGTGGCCGGTGATGGTCTCCATGGCGGGGTTCACGTACATGATCACGCCGTCTGCGTCAAAAAGGATCAACCCCTCCCGTGACTGCTCGATCACCGAGGCGAGCAGCATCAGTTCCTTCTCCACCTTCTTGCGCGCAGCGTTCATGCGGAAGGTGTCGATGCCGAAGGAGAGGTCATCGGCGAGGCTCTCCAAAAGCTTCACCTCCTCTTTGCCGAACGCCCGCTTCTCCACCGCGAAGATGACAAGCGCCCCCAGCGGGCGGTCGTTGATCATCAGCGGCAGAGATATGGAGGAGGCGAAGCCGTGCCTGATCCCCTCCTCGCGCCAAAGAGACCAGGAGGGGTCAAAACGTATGTTCTGCACCACACGGGTACTACCGGTCCGAATCGCCGTCCCGGTTGGACCGCGTCCGCGGTCGGTGTCGGCCCAGCTGAGGTCCAGGTTAGCGAGATAGCCGTCCGTGTCCCCCCAATGCGCCACCGGACGCACCGTCCTCCAGGTATCGTGCTCGGCCATGCCGACCCATGCCAGCCGGTATCCCCCGACCTCGACGATGGTGCGGCAGATGTCGTTCATCAGCTGGACCTCATCCGTGGCACGGACCAGCGCCTGGTTGCATCCGCTCAACGTCTTGAGCGCGCGGTTCACCCTGGAGAGCGTTTCCCTGCCCCGCATGGCTTCGCCTTCGCTACGACCGATCAAAAGGTAAAGAAGACCTGCGGTAGCCAGGATGAAGAGTGCGTGGTTCAGTGTCTCCACGGCATTGTACATGAAGGATTTGTGGGAGAGGACGGCGGGAAACAGACATGAGGCGGCACCCCATGTCACACCGATGATGGCATAGACCATGGTGATGTTCAGTGGCGTCAACCTTCTCCTGTCATCAGAATGGTTCATGCGTCCACCTCTGTCCCGGCAGGATCGTTGAGGGAAGAACAACGCGTTTTAGTGTAGCACAGTGGAAGGATCTTTCTATTGCAGCGGTTGCCGGAGGTGCCGACTATGCAAGCCAGGCATGTGTCAGATGGGAGTTACAGGGTGATCTGTGCCAGTGGCGACAAGTGATCAATTGGGAAAAACTGAATGGGGGAAACAAAAAGAGCGCACTCTCCCCAGGAACGCGAAGGGGTGACGCTGTTCTTGCCGGCAGGCACGGCTGCCGCCATTGCATGGAGAGGCCGCGAAGCCGGGAAGGGGCGCGCTACTTGCCGAAGTAGTCCTTAACGGATATGCCCAGGCGCTTCAGCATGGTCTGGAAGTTAGGACGGAGCATGCCGGTCTCCTCCGCGGCGCGAGAGATATTCCAGTTGCTCCGCTTGAGCGCGCTCATCACGAACGCCTTCTCCACGCTTTCCACGGACCGGTCCCGGATGTGCCGTTTCATCTCCTTGAGGGCCTCGGCGTTGGTGGGGATGAAGCCTTCGAACCCGGTGCAGAGTTCGGCCGAATCGCCGAGTTCCAGGTTCTCCTTCTGGATGATGTCCCCCTCGGCGAGCACCACGGCCCGCTCGATGGTGTTGACCAGTTCCCGCACGTTCCCGGGATAGGAGTAGTTCTCCAGGAACTGTATCGCCTCGGGGGAGATGCCACGCAGGTCCTTGCCGACCTCCTGGGTGAACTTGTTCATGAAGTGGCTGATCAAAAGCGGGATGTCCCCCTTTCTCTCGCGCAGGGGGGGAAGCTCCAGGGGGATGATGTTGAGGCGGAAAAAGAGGTCCTCCCTGAACCTCCCTTCGGCGACCATGGTCTTCAGGTTGCGGTTGGTGGCTGCCACCAGGTGTATGTTGAAGGATATCGGCTGCGTCCCCCCGATCGGGGTCACCTGGCGCTCCTGCAGCACCCGCAGGAGCTTCGCCTGGGTGGCGAGGCTTATGTTGGAGATCTCGTCCAGAAAGAGCGTCCCGCCGTCGGCAACCATCAACAGTCCCATCTTGGTCTGTATCGCGCCGGTGAAAGAGCCCTTCACGTGCCCGAACAGCTCGCTCTCGAGGAGGTTCTCGGCAAGCGCCGTGCAGTCCACCGCCACAAAAGGCTGGTCCCTTCTCGGGCTGTTCTTGTGGATCGCCCGCGCCGCCAGCTCCTTCCCGGTTCCGGACTCGCCGCTGATAAGCACGGTGCTGTCGGTCGCCGCCACCTGCATGATCCGGCGGTAAACCTTCTGCATCTCCCGACTTTCACCCACGAACTCATCGAACCCGTGATGGCAGTCGAGCTCTTTTTTTACGAAGAACTCCTCGACGGAGGTCTTCTTCTGCTCCAGGGCGAGATGAACCTTTTCCAGGATCTGGTCGGGAGTGAAAGGCTTCACGATGTAGTCGACGGTGCCGTTCTTCATCGCCTCGACCGCGGTTTCCACCGTGGCAAATCCGGTGATCATGATCACCGGTGTCTCCGGCTGCAGTGTCTTCACCGCATTCAGCACCTCGAAACCGCTCATGCCCGGCATCTTCAGATCGGTGATGATCAGGTCGAATTCTTTTTGCTGCAAAAGCTCAATGGCGGTATGGCCGTTCTTTGCCGTGTCGACTGAAAAGGAATCTCCTTCAAGTATCCTGGCAAGGCCATCCCTGATCACTGACTCATCATCAACCACAAGAATATTCATAGCACTCACCGTAGTTAAACTTCAGTTATAGACGCGCCACTTTTGTGTAGGTTGTTGTACCTGATGCAGCGGAAAGGATCAGCTCTGCCCAGGCGGACAAGAGATCACAGCAAATTGGGTTGATCATGCTGCTATCAATAGCCCACATCAAAGCCCGTGTCAACAAAAAGACATGAAAGAAGATTCACCTCTGCCGTCGAAGGAGAGAACGTCCCCCTTTGCCCCCCCCGCGCCCCGCCTCCCGGCTCTGAACACGATTTGACTGTACACGATGGTGTATGCCGGTGCCATACACCCCCAGACGGCAGCTTAATCCTTGATTTCACGTGTCTTTGCCAACCGCCCCAGGAAAAGCCGTCACCGCGGGGCATGCGGCATGTATACCCGGTCTATACATTTCTTGCTGCTGAAATGCTCCACCGCACCCCGGCCCGAAGCAAAAACACCGCAACTGCGGCATGTTACAGGAACAAATTCACGATGGCACGCTCGATGCTAAACAGGTTGGCATGCCGGTAAAAGTTCAATCGTGCTGGTTGAATCCTGGAAAAGGAAAGGAGATTATCATGAAACTTCTATCCGCAACTACAGCGTCACTGATGATTACCGGGACTCACGCCCTGGCATCCGCCGGAGCAGCCGAAGACGGGGGCATGGGGCTTCTCGCAACCTTCTTCATCGCCTTCGTGACGCTCGTCATCCTGTTCCAGTTCCTCCCCGGCCTGACCCTCTTCCTGGGCATCCTGAAAGGGATCTTCTCGTCGGAGGCAGACCAGCAGGCCAAGGAGGCTGCCAAAAACAACAGGACAACCCCTTGACGGAGCACAAACCGGCGGAGCCGGTGTTCCCGGGCTTCGGGCCGAGATTCAGGGAAGGTCGTTCCAGCCGGGAAGCATCACTCCCAGCCATGTGAGGGTAAAGCCATGCAAGGACTTCTCATAGTGGATGAAGACATGGATTGCAGGAAGCAGATGGCCGAGATGTTCATCGAGTCCGGCTACAACGTCATCGTCACAAATTCGGTGGAAAGCGCACTCTCGGGGATCCTGAAAAAGACCGCGCAGGTCGTGCTGCTGGGGACAAAGTTCGACGAGTTTACCGCGGCCGAGCTGATACCGCTCCTGAAGCAGTGCAACCGCAAACTGACCATCATACTGATCGCCGCCGGCACCTCGCTGCCGCTCTCCAGAAAGCTCAGAAGCGAAGGGATTTTCTACCACGCGTTGAAACCGGTGGATGCCCAGGACCGAGAGGAGATCCGCCAGGCGGTTCGCTGCGCCTTCGAAAGCCTGAGGCCTCAACTGGCCTGATCCAGTACAGAAACAGGGAACGCAGGTTCCCCAAACATACAGTGAAGAGACCAACAAAACCCCAAGGAGGAACACCATGAAAACGAGAACGAGTCTTTCGGCGGCAGCAAACAGTGCCATAGTCTTTCTCATGACGACAGCCGACGCTTTCGCAGCCTCGACCAGCAAGGTCTTCGTCAGCAAACTGGGCATCTTCATCTTCCTCGGTTTCTGCGCCCTGGTTCTCCTGGTGCAGCTGATCCCCGCGATGATGACCCTCTACGGGATGCTGAAGGGGATGGGTAAGGAGCAGGAGAAATCCCCGTCGCGGGTTAAAACGCACTAGGCTCAAGAAGAGTTGAAGCTTTGACACTACATCTGCAAAGGAGTGATCGTCATGATCCAGGAATCTATGGGCACCATCGGACAGATCAAAGAAGTATTCACCCTGGTCGACTTCTACCAGTACATAAAAGGAGTCGAATACCTTATCTGCGTCGCCTTTTTCATCGGGTTCCCCATGTTCTACCGCTACCTGCACAAGCGCGGGCAGGGGTCCGAGGTGGAATCGAAACAGTAGGAGATCGTGCGAAAACTTCCTTGACGAGCGAAAACGTCCACCAGCGGGGAGCCCCGGCTCCCCCCAGACCAGGCAGGAGAACATATCATGCCATCTTACAATTCGATGATACTAGGAGCGCTTTCCCTGTGCGCCATATCGGTGTCCTACCCTGCAACCGCCCAAAGCGCGCCGGTACCGGACTCCATCACCCTCAACGAGAACGGCAAACAGTTCAAGCCGTTTTCCTTCGACCACGCGAAGCACATCCAGTTGATCAAGGAATGCGCCGATTGCCACCATCACACCACCGGCACCCTGGTCCTCAATCCCAACTGCGTCAAGTGCCACCAGAACTCCAGCCCGACGGAGGTGGTCTCCTGCAAAGGATGCCATTCATCCTCCCCGTTCTCTCCCGAAACCCTGGCCGCCAAGCGCGCGGACAAGCAGCGCTACCACCTGGACAAGATGGGGCTCAAGGGCGCCATGCACCAGGGGTGCATCGGCTGTCACAGCAAGCAGGGGGCCGGTCCGGTAGGATGTGAGGAGTGCCACCCGCTGACCACACAGGGGGAGGCCTTCTTCAGTACGGCAAGAAAGGGGATGAAACCAGCCAAGGGCGAGGGGCACCACTAATAGCAGCTCATTATGAATTGAGGAGGACGCTGATGAAACGAAGAAACTTCCTGAAGGCGTGCCTGATAGGCGGGACGACGATAGCGCTCGGCAAGACCAACAAGGGTTGGGCCGCCGGTTCCTTCGAGGGTTACCCTGAGGCGATGGGGGTCCTGGTCGATACCACCCGCTGCATCGGCTGCCGCAGCTGCGAGGCTGCCTGCAACAAGGAGCAGAACCTTCCTGAGCCGGACACGTCCTTCAACGACAACTCCGTGTTCCAGGAGGACCGTCGTCCCACCGCAAAGGCGTACACGGTGGTCAACGCGTACCAGAAAAACCAGCCGGGCGGGCCGGTGTACCGCAAGGTGCAGTGCAACCACTGCAACGAGCCTGCCTGCCTCACCTCGTGCTTCGTCAACGCCTACACGAAGACCAAGGAGGGTGCCGTCATCTACAACCCCGACGTCTGCGTGGGGTGCCGCAACTGCATGATCGCCTGCCCCTTCAACGTCCCGGGCTACGACTACGAGAGCGTGACCAACCCGGTCGTGAAGAAGTGCATCCTCTGCTACGACACCCGCCTCAAGGTCGGGAAGCCCCCCGCATGCGTGGAGATCTGCCCCCAGGAAGCCCTCACCTTCGGGCACCGGGCGGACCTGATCAAGGTGGCGCACGAACGGATCCGCGCCAACCCGGAGCGCTACGTGGACCACGTCTACGGTGAGAAGGAACTCGGAGGTACCAGCTGGCTTTACCTGGCCCCGACCGATTTCGACAAGATCGGCTTCGACACCACGCTCGGCAACGATCCGATCATCTCCAACGTCAAGGACTTCCTCGGCATGGTCCCGATGGTCCTCTCGATCTGGCCGGCGCTTTTTTCCGGGATACACCTGCTCTCCAAGCACGATGCCGAGGGGCACGGGCATGACACTGAAAACACTGAGGAGGACCGCTAGCCATGAAAAAAATGATCCAGCACGGTTTGGCAGTCGTCGATTCACCTTACAACGAGTCCGGGGCTAAGCGGACCATCATGGACAAGCTCCTTCTGGGGCTCACCCCGAGCCAGTACCTGCTGCAGGCTTTCAGGAACCCGCTCAACTGGATACTGGCCGCGATCTTCGCCATCGGGATCCCGATCCTCCTGGGGCGCTTCGTCTTCGGTCTGGCCTGGGCCACCAGCGGCTCCAACGATTACCCCTGGGGGCTCTTCCTCGGTTTCGGCCTCTTCGCCATGGTGCCGCTTTCCTCGTCCGGCTTCCAACTGGGCACCGCCTGCGAGATCTTCGGCAGGCACGACCTTGAGCCGATCGAGCGGCTGGCCCTTCTAAACGGCCTCCTCGGCTACTTCTTCGCCGTGGTGTACCTTCTGGCCGATCTGGGGCAGCCCTGGCGGCTCCCCTACCCGATGGTGGTCTCCTTCGGCCCTGCGGCCGTGCTTTTCCTGGTCGCCTGGCACGTCGCCACCTACCTTTCGGTTCAGGTCGCCGAGGTTTCCACCGCGTTCTTCGAGTGGATCGGCTTTCCGGCCGGGAAGCGAGGCGTGCGCAGGATCACCCTCGGGCTCACCGTGTCCGGCATCATCCTCTCCACCCTGCACCAGGGCGCACTCGGTGCCCTTTTCACCTACGCACCGGGCAAGGTGCACCCGCTTTGGTACTCCTCCTCCTTCCAGTGGCTGCATTTCTTCGTGTCGTCCCTGCCTGGCGGCCTCTGCATGGTGATCGGGGTCAGCACCATCGCCGCCAAGACCATGACCTGGCGAACCGACGGCAGGTTCCAGAAGAACCTGGACAGGATCACGGTGTCGCTAGCCAAGGGCGCCTGCATGGGTATCGCCACCTACATCACCATCAAGCTGATCGGCATCGCACACGACAACAAGTGGAGCTATCTGGACAGCGGCTGGGGGCAGTGGTTCATGCTGGAGATCATCATGGGCTTCATGGTTCCGCTCACCCTGATGACCTACGGCGTGCACACGAGGAAGATGGCCATCGTCCGACTGGGCGCCTTCATGACGGTGTTCGGCGTGGTGCTGAACCGGGTCAACACCGCCATTATCACCTTTAACTGGAAGCTTCCGCACCGGGAGATCCCACCCTGGCGTGAGGTAGTGATCAGCCTGGCCATTTTCGCCATCTACATCGTGGTCTACCGCTTCATCCTGTACCGGCTCCCGATACTGTACCGCTGGAGGCTTCAGGAGCAGGAGGCTCCGGTCACCGAGGCGGTGCACGCTCCTGCCGCCAGGCGCGAGAGCGCCCCTGTACCGGTCGCAAGCTACAGCAACATGACGGAGCTCGATTAGTTCAAAGGGAAATCATCCGCGGCTCACCGGAGGGGACGAGGGTCCGCTGAGCCGCGGAAGGAGAGGAAGGGGTCGTCTGTCCCGGAGGACGGGGCAGCAAGGGCAGTCAAATGGGAGATGGCGCCATGTTCGACAAAATCGCTGGTAGGGCCCTGGTTCCCGTAGGTATAGTCGTCACAGGTTTCCTGGTGGTCTGTTTCGTTCTGCTTTACGCGGCGATCAAGCAGGTCGTGATCCGGGATTCCATAGGGCACGCGAACAACCTGGCCGGGATCGTATTGAAGTCGACCCGTTACGCCATGATGAAATCGGACGGGGAGCTAAACGGCGCCATCATCCGGAACATCAGCGAGCAAAACGGCGTGCAGCATGTCAGGATCTTCAACAAGAAGGGGGTAGTGGCCTTCTCCTCGAAGCCCGAAGAGGTGAACCGCCAGGTGGACAAGAAGGCCGAGGGGTGCGTGGTCTGCCATGAAAAGGCGGCGCCGGTGACCACGCTCGGGAACATGCAGAAGGCGAGGACGTTCAAGAACGCGGCCGGCGAGGAGGTGCTCGCCATTACCGCGCCGATCTACAACGAACCGGAGTGCGCCAACGCCGCCTGCCACTTCCATCCCGCGGAGCAGAAGGTCCTGGGTACCCTTGATATAGGCCTGTCACAGGAGGCAACGCTCGGCTCGCTGGCAGCGATAAGGATGGAAATGGTCATCTTCTCGATACTGACACTGTTCCTGACCATCGCGGGAGTGATAACACTTCTAAAGATGATTGTGCTTGTACCGATGCAAAAGCTGCAGGAATACACTGAAAAAAGCGCACGTAACAGCCATGCCTCGCGCCCCACCAATCTGCCTTATGAGCTTGACAAGATAGCTGAATCCTACTATTTTATCAGGACTAAATTAAACGAGACTGAAGAAAGTTCCTTTAAAACAGTGGATGATGCGCCCGTCTGCCAGAACAAGTGACTGCAACCGAGCCAGATAGCAAACGAGTGATGCATGGAGCAGGCAGACAACAATGGAACCGAGGCCGTGGGACATGCAGCGTACGCTCCACAGGCCACACTTCGCCAAGGGCTGCTTGACGAGATAAAGCTCCTCCGACGGTTCTCGAACCGGGGCCTGTGGGCGCTTTCGCTCTTTCTCGTGGTCAGCACCCTCGCCTGGCGCGACTTCTGGTTCCTTCCCTCCCCCGCATCCGTCGTGGCATCCCTCGGCGCTCCGCCAACGCCCATGATGATCAGCCTCGTGCTGGTGCTTTACACCTTCTCCGCCATAATCCTCAGTCTTTCGCGCATGATGTCCGGCCTGCGGCACAAAAGCAGCTTCTGCCATGTAGGCTACCTCGGCGGGTTCTACCTCTTTTACTATCTCGCCGAGGCGCTCACCGACAACTACTGGGCGGTGTTCGGCGCAGGTTTCACCATCCTCTGCCTGGAAAGCTACCGCATCTGGACCTTCTGCAGCGAAAACATCACCAGGAAACTCGAGCAACTGGCCTTTCTGGAACGAAACGGCCGGCTTCCGCCTGAAGAGCCCGACCTGTCAGAATAGCCCCTTCTTCTCCATCTGTTCGTGCAACATCTTCTTGATCTCATTGCAGCGGCCGTCAAGGCAAGCGACAGCCATACACGCCCATGCTGTTGCCTGAAGGCATTGCCATGCAAAAGAAAGGAGACACGTGGAATACAGGCTCTCACTCATTGTGAAACTCACCCTGGCAACGGCTGCGACGCTGCTGTTTTTCATGTGGGTTCTCAACTACAGCAACATGAAATACTTCAACGATGTGGTCATGGAGTATGCGACCTCCAGCGCAGACCAGGTCTCCGAGATAATCAAGAAGAGCACCTTCGAAGCGATGCTGCGCAACGACAAGGAAAGCCTTCACGAGATATTTCGCAGCATCGGCCAGAGCAAAAACATCATCCAGCTAAGGCTGATCGGCCCAAGGGGTGTGGTTGCCTACTCGAGCATCCAGTCGGAGGTGGGAAGTACCCTCGACAAGAGTTCGGCAAATTGCATCATCTGCCATGACACCCGGACCCCGCGCGACTCGGCGAGCACCAGGCAGAAAAGCAGGACCCTGACCGACGGAAACGGGGAAAAGGTCATGGGATACACAACGGCGATCTACAACCAGGCCAGTTGCTACACCGCGGCGTGCCATTTCCATCGCCAGGGTGACAGGATTCTCGGCGTGCTCGATATCGTGATCTCCCTGCAGGTGTTCAACGCAAAGCTGCACGAATACCGTCTCCAGTTCCTCATCATGACGTTCCTGTTGCTGTTCATGATCGGGCTGATCATCACCTGCATGATGCAGCGCCTGGTTAACCGCCCGGTCCAGGCCCTCAAGCTGCACGCGGGGCGGGTGGCCTCCGGCAACCTCGACACGCTGTTGCCGGTCGTCTCAAACGACGAGATGGGGGATCTCTCGGGGGCGATAAACCAGATGACGGCCAGCCTGAAAAAGGCCAGCGAGGAGCAGGAAGAATGGGGGCACAGTCTGGAGCAGAAGGTAGAGGAGCGGACCCAGGAAATAAAGAGGATACAATCCCAGCTGTACCAGTCTGAAAAGCTCGCTTCACTGGGTACCCTGGTGGCAGGTTTCGCTCACGAAATCAACAACCCGCTGACGGGCATCGTGCTCTATTCCTCCCTGGTAAAAAATGACAAGAGGCTCGAAAGCGATCTGAAAAAGGACCTTGAGAAGGTGATCAGCGAGGGGCAAAGGGCCTCGGTGATCGTGAAGCGGTTGCTGGAATTTTCCCGGGAGGCGCTCCCGGCCAAGCAAAACGCCGCATTGCATCCGCTGCTGGACCGCATCATCGCGATACTGGACAAGCAGCCCAGGTTTCAAAACATCGCCATCGTCCGGCACTATCACCACGATCTGCCCGACATACAGATGGACCCCAACCAGATCCAGCAGGTATTTTTCAACCTTTTCCTCAATGCCAGCAAGGCGATGCAGGAGGCCGGGGTGCTGAAGATATCCACCCGTCTCTCCGATGACGCCCTCTACGTGATCACGGAGGTTTCAGACTCCGGCTGCGGTATCGGAGAAAAGGACCTCAACAACATCTTCGATCCCTTCTTCACGACCAATCCAGACGGCACCGGCCTGGGGCTCTCCATCTCCTACGGGATCATCCAGAACCACAAGGGGACGCTGCAGGTGCGCAGCACGCTCGGAAAAGGAACCATCTTCACCATAACCCTCCCCGTGCAAAGCCCGGAAGAAGAGCCTGACGACCTCGAGGACGGAAGCACGGCGTAGGCGACTGCCCCGGTTTGGCGTCACGGCGCCACAAGAGATCACAGGTGCGCCGCTGCCCCCTGCGTCACACAGTGGTGGTCTGAACCATGCCTGTGGCCGTGTTCAGTGCAGACCTTATCCGTGCAAAACTCCCGCAACGCTCCCTCTCGAAGGGGAACCAGGTTCCCTTGCACCAGGGGCGCGCCCGCTTCATATACCTGATATCCTGCGCCCAACAGGGAATGCAGGGCCCTGTCCCCTATCCCGACCACGACCACAACATCCACATGGAGCCCCTGCAGGGCGCCGGCGGGATCGCAGGTGCCGTGGGCATGGGCCCTGTCGGCATTTGCGACTATCTCAAAACGGCCGGTGACTGTATCTAGCAGCAGGAAGTGCGGCGCCGCACCGAAATGCTCGAATATCTTGCTAGCCATGCCATCGCTTTTGATGATAGGAAAACAGGCTTTCATGTCATCCCCTTCATTGCAAAGATAAAAAGACGAAAATCGTCAAAGGATACGGGGAATTCGTGAGGCGCTGGCGTACCGGCGACGCCGGAACTCCCGGACCCGGCAAAAGACGGCGCTCCCTTCCTGAAGCCCGCCTTCATGGACCGGATACGGCCTGAGGCCTCCCGGCTTTTGCGGCTGATCCGGAAATGCTCAGTTTGGAGCGGTCTGAACCTTCTGATAGCCGCTGCAGGGGCCGCCGGTCTTCATGCGGGGTACGTCCCGTACCGTATAGATGGTGCAGCGCCCATTCAAATGGAGTTCGCAGTCGGCGTAGCTGCAGACCACGTAGGCGCGGTCGTTGGGGCCTGTCAGCACCCTCTCCAGCTTTTCCGCGATCTCTTCGTTTTGGCCGGCCACGGCGGCCATCCGTGCCAGTTTTTCGTCCATGGCTCCCCCCATTCTCAATAAGGATCTTGCATAAGCTCCGGCCTGCGGATGGCAAGCCTACCACGTGCCGGCGCAGTCATCCAGAAAAAAAGGCCCCCGGTACCGGGGGCCTTGCTTTTTCACTGGTCCGGTCCCCTCAGGACCGCTATCCCTTCTCCACCTTTACCTCGACCAGGTTGCAGCCGCCGGTGAGGAGCGCGTTGGCGTTCAGCTCCCTGAAGTGCGAGGGTGCGAAGAGAAGCCCGGGCTGCAGCTTAGCGCTGATCCTCGCCGGTGCCGTGAGCGAACCGCTCGGGGAGCTGAGCTTCACCGCGCCCCCTTCGGAAACCCCCAGGGTGGCCGCGTCGACGGGATGCAGTTCTACGAACCCCGCCGGTGAGACCTCGAGGTTCGTCCCGGAGCGGGTGGTCGAGGTGCCGTTATGGAAGCCCAGGGGGCCGACCAGCAGCTGGAACTTCGGCCTTGCCGGTGCCGACACCTTCGCAACCGGCGCCAGCGAAGGCTCACCCTTTCCTTTGGCGCCCTTGCGGATGCCGTCTCTCGAGCCGTCGAAGGCCTGGTAGGACGGGACGGCCAGCTTGATCTCCTCCATCAGCGTGGCGGGTGTCAGCGCCCGCACCGAGCCGGTGACCATGCCGTAGAGTTCTGCAAGGATGGCCCAGTCCTCCCTTGCGGCGCCGGGTGCGTTCACCGCCTTGAAGATCGGCTGCACCCGGTTGTCGGTCGAGGTGAAGCTGCCGCTCTTCTCGGCGGCCGCCGCGGCGGGGAGCGCCACGTGTGCGAACTCGAGCGAATCTCCCTTGAATACGTCCTGCACGACGAGGAGCTCCAGCTTCGCGAGCGCCTTGCGGATCCTCTGGTTGTCGGGGAAGCCGGCAAGATCGCACCCCATGAGGTAGAGCGCCTTGATGGAGCCCTGCTCGATCCCGTCGACGATCCCGAAGAGGTCCTTGCCGTTGCCGGCCTCGGGCGCCACGCCCATGTCCAAGAGCCCCACGGTGTTGTTCTTGGCGTCGACCGGGAAGACCCCTCCCCCCCCGTCCGTCGCCGATCCGGTCAGGATGGCGAGGTCGGCCAGGGCCGCGATCTTCGCGGCGGCGTCAAAGCTTCTGATCAGGTCGGCGCCGAAGAGGATGGCGACCCGGCTCTTGCCGGCTATAAGGGCCGCTGCGTCGCGCACCGCCTGCTCCGTCACCCCCGCCTGCTCGCAGAGTTCGGCCATGGAGAGCCCTGAGAGCGCCTCCTTTACCCCTTCCCCCCCGGCGGGAACGGAGGCGCCCGCCTCGATGATCCCCTTCATCAGCGCGTAGATCACCTGCAGCTCGGCACCCGGGATGTTCTTCAGGTGCGCGTTGGAGAACTTCTTGAGCTTGACGTCGCGCATGTTGACCAGCACGAGCTTCGCGTCCTTCTTGGTGGCCGCCTTGATGACCCGGTACTCGGCACCGGTCGCCTCGGCGTTCAGATCGCAGCCAAAGACCAGGATCGCCTGGGCGCTGTCCAGGGCATCGATCCCCTTGCTCGCCCCGGTGAAGCCGAAGCGTCTCGTCATCTGGGCCTGGGCCTGGGCGTAGCCAAGCCGCGCCTCGGAGTCGATGTTCGCGGTACCCACCGCCTCGCGCAGGAACTTCTGGAACAGGAAGTTCTCCTCGTTGGTCACCCTCGGGGAGCCGAGGCCGGCCACGGCCTTCCCCCCGTCCTTCGCGACGATCTCCCGGAGTTTCCCGGCGGCAAAGGTGAGCGCCTGGTTCCAGTCGGCCTTGGCAAGCGCCCCGGATTCGCCCCTGAGCATGGGGTCGAGGAGCCGCTCGGCGGAGTCCAGGTAGCGGTAGCCGAAGCGGCCGTTGATGCAGAGGTTGCCGTTGTTGAAGGTGTCGTCGTCGCTCGTCACCCGCTCGACGCGACCCTCCTTGGCGTGGTACTCGATCTGGCAGCCGTTGCCGCAGAAGGCACAGACGCTCTGGACCCGGGCGAAGGACCAGGGACGCCCCTTGAACTTGAACGGCTTGGAGATGAGGGTCCCGGTCGGGCAGACCGCGACGCAGTTGCCGCAGAACTCGCAGTTGAGCGGCTTGCCGTCCACGGTGTCGATGATGGTAGCCTCCCCCTTGTTCACCACGGCGATGGCGTCGCATCCCACCACCTCGTGGTCCACCTTCACGCATTTCTCGCAGAGGATGCAGCGGTTGGGGTCGCTTTCTATGAGCGGCCAGTCGTAGCGGATGGGGCGGCGCTCCAGAAGGGCCGAGTACTCCTGCTTGGTGGCGTCCAGGGCGTAGCATGCGTCCTGCAGGTCGCACTCGCCGCCGGCGTCGCAGACGGGGCAGTCCAGCGGGTGGTTGACCAGCATGAGCTCCATGATCTTCTTGCGGGCGTCCCTTAATGCCGGCGTGTCCGTGGTGACCTCTATCCCCTCCTTGACCGGCGTGTTGCAGGCGGTCATGGTGCGTTCCACCCCTGCGACCTCAACCGCGCAGACGCGGCAGGCGCCGGTCGGGGAAACTTTCTTGAGCCAGCAGAGCGTCGGGATCTTGATCCCCACGGTTGCCGCTGCCTCCAGGATGGTGGTACCTTTTTCGACCTGCACGCTTTTGCCATCGATGGTTAAGCTGACCATATAAAAAACCTCAATGTTCCGTGTAATGAATTGAATAGGTCCTGCAAGAGGAGCTTATACGGCCACCATGGCGACGCGGTAGCAGCGCAGGCATCGTTCGGCCTCGCGCACCGCCTGGCTGTTGGCGTAGCCAAGCTCCACCTCGCAGTAGTTCTTGAAGCTCGCCCGCTCCTTGCCGTGAATCTCCGCCTGGTGCTCGCGGGAGGCGCTGTCGAGCCACTGCACGTCCTCGTTCTTGTCGTAGACCCCGAAGTAGGAGAGGATGTCCTCCATCCGCTCCTGATCGGTGAGCTGGATACCCTTGCCTTCCAGGTAGCGGGCGATGACGTTTGCCGCGCGGTGTCCGCTTCCGATACAGGCCACGACGGTGAGCGGCCCGATCTCGGCGTCGCCGCCGGCGAAGACCCCGTCGCAGTTGGTGATCAGCGTCCTCGACAGGTCGTTCCCCATGCCGTCCTTGAGCGCCTTGCCGTCGGGGCCTGTCAGCGGGATGTACTTCGTTACGATGGTGCTCCACTTGGTGGTATCGATACCGGCCTCGGCCGGGATGAAGGAGAGGTCGGCATCCTGGCCGATGGCCGGGATGATGGTGTCGCACTCGATGATGAACTCGGAACCCGGGACCGGCTCGGGGCGGCGGCGCCCGGAGGCGTCGGGCTCGCCCATCGCCATCTTGATCAGCTCCACGCCGGTGACCTCGTTCCGGTCGTTGGCAACGACGCGGGTCGGGAGCACCTGGAACTCGAAGCGTACCCCCTCCTCGTCGGCGCCGTCGACCTCCCAGACGTCTGCGGGCATCTCCTTTCTGGAGCGGCGGTAGACGAGCACCGATTCCTCGGCCCCCTCCCTGAGCGCCACCCTGACGCAGTCGATGGCGGTGTTGCCCCCCCCTACCACGAAGACCTTCTTCCCCATCCCGGTGGGAAGGCCTAGGTAGACGTTTCTCAGGAAGTCGATACCGCCGGTCAGGAACCCCTTGTACCCCTTGTCCTCCCCTTCAACGCCCATGGGCTTCGAGCGGTGCGCGCCGGGCGCCAGGAAGACGGCGTCGAACTTCTGCCTCAGCTCATCGAGCGTGATGTCCTTCCCCACGCGGGTGTTGTAGATGATCTCCGCGCCCATGGAGGCGACGATGTCGATATCGCGCTGCAGGAGGTGCCGCGGCTGGCGGTAGGGGGGAATGCCGACTGCGACCATGCCCCCTCCCAGGGGAAGCGCCTCGTAGATCGTTACCGGGTACCCCTCGAGCGCCAGGTAGTAGGCGGCGGCAAGCCCCGCGGGGCCGGCGCCGACCACGGCGACCTTCTTCGACTTCCTCTCCTTGGGGACCATGGGGGGGAGATGGCCGTGCTGCCACTCGTAGTCGGAGGCGCTTCTTTTCAGCACCATGATGTTGATCGACTCGTCGACGTTCTTCCTGCGGCAGGCGGTCTCGCAGGGGTGCGGGCAGACCCTGCCGCAGACGGAGGGAAGCGGCATGGAGTCGCGGATGGTGGAGAGCGAATCGCCGAACCGGTAGTCCTTGACCGCCTCGATGTAGGCGGGTATGTCGATGTGCGCCGGGCACTTGTCCATGCAGGGGGCGGTGTACTTCTCGATGTAGCGGAACTCGGAGGAGAGGCTTTTGGCGCCGCGGATGTAGTTCACGAAGGCGTCGCGGAAATGGGTGACCGCGTCGATGACCGGGACCGAGGAGCTCGGGCAGAGGGTGCACTTGCAGTGCTTCAGCACCTCGCCCAGGTCCAGGATGGTGTCCAGGTCCTTCTCGGAGCCGCGCCCCTCGACGATGCCGGCCAGCGCATCCATCATGACCCGGGTCCCCTTCTTGCCCGGCGTGCACTTGCCGCAGACGTACTTGGTCTGCACGCGCTTCATGTACTCGGCGACCATGGCGGGGATATCCACGTCCTTGTTGTAAAGGATGATGCCGTCCCAGCCGATGAAGGCAGAAAGCGGGCGCTCCCCGTCGTAGGTGA
>Ga0209317_1001560_pt1 | contig 19492 bp, 19 predicted proteins | sample RifGroB2_FD_183994 | JGI IMG/M metagenome (GOLD analysis project Ga0209317, IMG submission 183994) | Soil microbial communities from Rifle, Colorado, USA - Groundwater B2 (SPAdes) (version 2) | ecosystem: Environmental > Terrestrial > Soil > Unclassified | place: Rifle, Colorado | collected... | reverse complement strand
CGGAGTGGCCGTAGCCACCTCTTCGGTGGCCACGGAGCTGGTAATAGGAATGAGCCTCGACGAGGTGCAGGCGCTGGATCATCTGGCCATAGCCGACGCGCTGGGAGGCCTGCCAAAAGAGAAGATGTACTGCGCTGAAATGACCATAGCGGCCCTGCACGCGGCCGTTATCGATTACCGGACCGGTGTTGACGCGACCCTGCCGTCCGTACCTGAGCACTCTCACTTCGAGAAAGGGATCGCGGCCGTAAAGCGATAGTTCTCCCCTTTGCGTGACGGGGTGAGTCGCAATCCCCCTGACTTTAAATCTCGTCCTCTTCAAGCGGGAATTGAAAACTCCGAGAGCGTTTGCGATAGCGTGCAAACATTCCCGGAGTTTTGTTACGCGTACATCCGCAGCGAGTAGACTAAACGGCGACCTCATTTTTAGCAGGCCGGTTTGATCTCTCCTTAACAAGCCTCAACTCCAGCCGGCAGCCAAGGGCGTGAGCATATTTTTGCAATGTTGCTAAAGAAGGAGAATGCTTTCCACTGCCGGATTCCAGCCGCGCTATTGCTGATTGCGTTGTGCCAACCCGTTCGGCGATTTCGGCCTGCGTAATGCCTAGAGCTGCGCGTGCTTTCAAAAACTCGTCAAGAAAGGCAAATTCATCCTCAAGCTTATCGTACTCGGCTTTTACATCCGCACGGTCAAGTGCTCGGCTTTTGAGTTCATCGTGTGTTAGCATTGGTCATCTCCTTCATCCTCCGCCGCGCTGTTTCAAGCTCTCTACGCGGTGTCCTGTCTGTCTTCTTTACAAACTGGTGCAGCCAGTCTAGCCCTGCATGCTCTTTTGGCCGTCACTCACCGCTTAGAGCATGAAATCGGTGGAGAGGAAGTGGGACTTCCTTTCCTTGACGATGCTCGTTATGATCTCGCGGTTGGCGTCGGTCTCGCGCGCCGCCACCACGATCCTGATGGAGAAGATGCGCAGCGCGTCGGCGACCGACTGGGTCCCCTCTGCGGAGTTCTTCCGGCCGTTGAAGGGGAAGCTGTCCGGGCTCCTCTGGCACTTGCTGTTGATGTTGATGCGGCAGACCTGGTTCACCAGGGCGTCCACCAGTTGCGCCAGGTGGTCGTCGTTGCGCCCGAAGATGCTTGCCTGCTGCCCGTAGTTGGAATTGACCACGTACTCGATGGTTTCCCTGATGTCGTCGTAGACCACCACCGGGACCACCGGCCCGAACTGCTCCTCGTGGTAGAGGCGCATGGCGGGGGTGACCGGGTAAAGTAGCGCCGGATAGAAGAAGGAACCGCTCCTCCCACCCCCACCCTCGTTCACCACCATCGCCCCATGCGCCTGCGCATCATGGAGCAGCCCCTCCAGGTACTCCGGCTTTTCCGGCTCGGGTAGCGCCGTGATGGCAACCCCCTCCTCCCAGGGAACCCCGCATTTCAGCGCGGCGATGCCGGCCGCCATCCCCTTGACGAAGTCGTCGGCGATCTTTCTGTGCACGAAGATGATCTTCAGCGCGGTGCAGCGCTGGCCGTTGAAGCTCAAGGCACCGTTCAGGCATTCCTCCACGGCGAGCTCCAGGTCGGCATCGGGGAGGATGATGGCCGGGTTCTTGGCGTCGAGACCGAGCACGCAGCGCAACCGGTGGGGGCGCGGATGCACGGCGCGCAGCGCATCCGCCACCTTGTGGGTGCCGATGAAGCCGAGCACGTCCACCTTGCCGGAGGCCATCAGAGGCGGCAGCACCACCTCTCCGTCGCCGTACACCGTGTTGACCACCCCCGGAGGGAAGCAGTCGCAAAAAGCCTGCAAAAGCGGGGCGAAAAGGAGGATGCCGAAGCGAGGCGGTTTCAGGACGATGGTGTTCCCCATGACGAGGGACGGTATCAGGGTGGTGAAGGTCTCGTAGAGCGGGAAGTTGTAGGGGCCCATGCAGAGCACGACCCCCAGCGGGGCGCGGCGGATCTGGCCGATGATCCCCTGCTGGATGACGAAGCGCGACGACACCCGGTCCAGTTCCTTCAGCGCCTCCACGGTGTCGTGTACGTAGGCGATGGCCCGGTCGAATTCGGCCTGCGCCTCCGCGAGCGACTTGCCGATCTCCCACATGAGGAGCGTCACCACCTCTTCGCGCTTTTCCTGCACCGCGCGGCTGAAGCGGCGCACGCAGTGGATCCGCTCGCCGACCGACATGGTGGGCCAGGTACCCCTGCCGTTGTCGTAGGTGCGCACCGCCACCTCCAGCGACTCGAGCGCCGCCTCCACGGAAAGAAGCGGCGCCTCCCCTACCCGTTTCCTCTCAAGGCCCTTCCCCTCCCTGACCTGCACCGGCGACACGACGTCGTGCAGGGGTCCGTCCCAATGGCGCAGATTGCCGCCTATCAGGTAGTAGTCCTGCCGGATGGGGTGCTCGATGCGGTACGGTGCGGGGATCTCTCTTTGTGACGGGGAGAAGGATGCGATTTTCTTGTTCACTGTTCTCTTTCCTAACTGACATGGCGCACCGGCAGCAGAAGCCGTTTCATAGGCACTGACCAAGCGCTTGCATGGCATAAAGTTGGTGGGATAACCTGAAGCTATACGCCAAGACAGTGGCGACGGTCAACCCTTTAATGAGCAGTGCTGCGTCGTAGCATCCTACCCCACTGTAGGAGCGGCTATTCCTGCCGCGATCAACCTTTGGCAATCGCGGCAGGAATACCGCTCCTACGACGACCACTACGCTCCTTTGTCCCGAGTGCCTCATCCTTTTATTGTGTGAGCGGCGTTTGCGCATTGGCAATCGACTTGTATAATCGTGAGCGATTGCCTTTGAGACAAAACCTATGACAACGATACGTGCAATGCCTTACGGCAACAACCCAATGTGGTACAGCAAAAGGAGAAAAAGATGGGATCGAAGGGACGCGAGATTGTCGGGATGGACGTAGAGGAACTGCTGGGGCTTTTGCAGCGGGCGTACAGCGACGAGTGGTTTGCGTACTACCAGTACTGGCTCGGAGCCAAGGTGGTGAAGGGCCCCATGAAAGACGCCGTGGGCGCCGAACTCCTGGTGCACGCCACCGAGGAGCTGGCCCACGCCGACATGGTCGCCATGCGCATCATCCAGTTGGGTGGGACACCGGTCACCCGCCCCGAGGAGTGGTACAAGCTCACCAACTGCGGCTACGACGCCCCCGACGACCCCTACGTGAAGAAACTGCTGGAACAGAACATAAAGGGTGAGCAGTGTGCCATAGGGGTCTACAAGAAACTTCTGGACATCACCCGCGAGAAGGACCCCGTCACCTACAATATGGTGCTGACCATACTGTCGCAGGAAGTCGAGCACGAAGAGGATCTGCAATCGCTTCTGGAGGATTACGAGCTGCTGGTGGGTGCGATGAGGATGTAAAAACGAAAGGGTCTGGGGAGCGCAAAGGACTCTCCAGACCCGGACCCGCCGTGGGCTACAGTTTGACGAACATCCTGAAGCCGCCGTATGCCATGCGCTTGCAGTCGAAGGGCTGGACTCCCGCCTCCATCATCTCCTTTATCCTCGGATCGTCCATCACCGCTTTGTTGACCTTGTCGCGATGCTCCCTCGATTCATAAACTATCCAGGAAAACATGACCGTTTCCTCGTCGGATGCACCGGCGGACTTCTTGAAGGAAACCATCTCCGCCTGTTCCAGGTCATCGCCCATGCATTCGATGTATTCCAGCGCGCCATGCTCCTTCCAGACCTCGCCGGCTTTTTCCGCCATTTTTTTATACTCGTCTATTTTGTCCTTAGGTACCGGAAGCAAGAAACCATCTACGTATCTTCCCATGACGTCCTCCGTCTGATTCCTTTGAAAGACAGCTGAAAGTAGTTTCACCGCTGGCTGCTCCAGCACTTTCTATTTTAGACCACATCCGTCACCCGGGTCCAATCTCCCCTTTGCCCGCCAGCCGTTCCCGCCTACGCTGAAAATGGCAGAAACTGCGGGTTCATTGTCCTTGAACGTTAGACGCCGCTATGCAATTATTCTCGGCAGGAAAATCAGGCAGACAGGGGTGGACAGATGACCAGAGGCAGACGCAGGGTTGCCGTAGCCGCATACGACGGTGCCGAACTGCTCGACGTGACCGGGCCCATAGAGGTCTTCAACATGCTGAACCGCTGCCTCGGGAAGGAGGGAGCGGACAGTGCGGGGTACGAGGTCCTCTTGCTGGCGGAACAGTCCGGGGCTTTTGCTTCATCCTCCGGGATCAAGCTGGTCGCGGACCTGGCCTGGGGCGAGCTGACGCAAGAGGTGGACACCCTTATAGTCCCCGGCAGCCCGGACGACGCCCTTGCTGTGGCTATGGGCAATGTCGAGCTGCTGGCATGGCTGCAGTCGACGGCGAAGCGGACCAGGCGGCTCGTCTCCGTCTGTACCGGCGCATTTCTTCTTGCCGAGGCAGGCCTGCTGGACGGGCTGCGGGCGACGACGCACTGGCTGGACCTCGAACGGCTGCGCAGGGAGTATCCGCTCGTAAACGTGGAACAGGATGCCATCTACACCAGGGATGGTTCGGTTGCCACCTCGGCCGGGGTGACCGCGGGAATGGATCTGGCGCTCGCACTGGTAGAGGAGGATTTCGGCAGGAAGATGGCGTTGACGGTAGCCCGGCGCCTGGTGATGTTCCTGAAAAGGCCCGGCGGGCAGGCCCAGTTCAGCACCCACCTCCGCGCGCAGATGGTGGAAGGGGGACAGTTATCGTCCCTGCTCACCTGGCTTAGGGAGAACCCGTGCCGCAGGACAACCGTTGACGATTTGGCTTCGAGGGCGGCCATGAGCCCCCGGAACTTCGCCAGGGTTTTCCTGCGCGAGACGGGGAAGACCCCGGCGAAGTACCTCGACCAGTTGCGCCTGGAGCGATCCATAACCCTGCTCGAAGACGGCTCCCTTTCCATGGAAAAGGTTGCCGTCGACAGCGGCTTCACCTGTGCCGAGCAGATGAGACGCATCTTCATCCGGGAAATCGGCGTTACCCCCCTTGCCTACCGGACGCGATTCTGACAAAAGGAGGTCCCATGAAATACGTGCTTTGCAAAGGCGAATTGCTGACGTTGGAGAGCGACGGTGCCATTGAAGCGATCACGGTTGCCGATGGCCAGGTGTGGCTCACCAGATCCGACGACACCCGGGATTACTGCCTTGAGGCCGGAGCCAGGCTGCCGGTTTCCACCGCTTGCAAGCTCATAGTCGAAGCCCTGCAGCCGGCAACGCTCATACTCAGCTGCAAGGAATCCGGGATCGCTCCCAACATCACGATGGGATGGAGAGGGTTGAACGGGATGCCCGGAGCAGCCTGATCAGCTGAATGCGGGTATTACTGTAGCAGAGTGTGTTCAAGGAGAATCTTCAAACCTATGAGACAGAGCACCACCCCGCCGCAGACCTCGACGCGCCGGCCCCACTCGTCTCCCAGGCGCCGCCCCAGCAGCATCCCCGCCACGGTGAGCACGCCGGCCACAACGCCGATGACCGCGGCAGGAAGCCAGACGCTGACGCCCAGCATGGCGATGGTCAGCCCCACCGCAAATGCGTCGATGCTGGTGGCGATCGACAGCATCACCATGGTGAGGCCCCGGGTGGGATCCGATGCAGCCTTGTCTTCATCCTCCTCGAACGCCTCGTGGATCATCCTTCCCCCCACGTAGGCGAGAAGAGCGAAGGCGATCCAGTGGTCGTAGGCCGCGATCCACTTTTGCACCGTCATGCCGAGCAGCCATCCGCCTATGGGCATCAGCGCCTGGAACAGCCCGAAATGAAACCCCAGGCGGAACAGGTGGCGCCCCGTTATCGGGTTGATCACCGTTCCCGAAGCCAAGGCGACGGCGAAAGCGTCCATGGCCAGGGCCAGGGCAATACCGAAAATGGTTAACCAATCCATGCGGAATCCTTTAAACCTGCAACAGACTCAGGTAGGGGTGAGACGAAAAGGGGCCCGCTTCGGGCCCAATCACGTGCAATATAGACCGGTATGGATATTTTGCAAAGAGCAAAGTGGCGGCGGAAAGGCTACCCGGCGCGCCTGCGGATCAGGTGGACGGAGGTTGCCTTGAAGGATGCGTAGATCTCCTTCCCTTCGCAAAGCGCAAGGTGGGCAAAGGATTCGCGGGTGACGTAGGCGGTCAGCGGGAAGCCGCAATCGAGCTGCAGCTTCAGGAAAGGTCCCATCGAGGAAACCTCGACGATCCTCCCGGGATAGGCGTTTCGCACGCTGCTTTGCCCGGAGGGATGACTCACGCTGACGGTGACGTTCTCGGGCCGGATGCAGCAATAGACGTGGTCGCCGGGCTTTTCGTCGCCAACGGTGTCTATCTCGTGACCGGCTACCGTTACCGCCATCTGCTGCTCGCGGTTCTCGATCACCTCCCCCTCAAGGATGGTCTCCATGCCGACGAAGTTGGCGACGAACTGGTTTACCGGCCTGTTCATAACCGCCGCAGGGGTCCCTTCCTGCACGATCAGGCCGGCGTTCATGACCACGATCCTGTCCGACATCCTGAGAGCCTCGGACTGGTCGTGGGTGACCAGCACGGCGGAGATCCCTCTGTCGCGGATGATCCTGTCCATGTCGTCGGTGAGCGCCTGCCGGGTGGGTGGATCGAGGTTGGCGAAGGGCTCGTCGAAAAAGATCAGCTCCGGCTCGACGGCGAAGGCACGCGCGAGGCTCACGCGCCTTGCTTCGCCTCCGGAGAGTTTCCTGGCCGAACGCTGGGCCATGTCGGCCAGGTTGAACCGCTCCAGGTAGGCCATGACGCGGCTGCGGATCTCGCCCCGCCCCACTCCCCTTATCTTCAGGCCGCTCGCCACGTTTTCGTAGATGGTGCTATCAAAGAGAAGCGGCTCCTGCAGCACCATGGCGATCTTGCGGCGCAAATCCAGCCATGCCGATTCCGAGCGGATCTCCTCTCCACGGTACTGCAGGGTGCCGCTCTCTCGCTTGATGAGCCCCATGATGGAAAGTAGCAGGGTCGACTTCCCCGCCCCGTTCGGCCCTATCATGGAGACGAACTCGTTCCGGTGCAAAGAGAAAGAGGGTATATCGAGTATCTGAACTCCGCCTCGATCTACCCTCAGATTTTTCAGGTCTAGCACGATTTGCTGCTGTGTCATCTGGGTCGTTCCCGCTGCTGTATGTACGTCAGGATGTAGTTGATCGCGAAGCAGAATAGCAGAAGAATCAGGGAGAGGGCAATGGCTATGTCGAAATTGCCCCTCCCTGTTTCCATTACCGTTGCTGTAGTGAGCACCCTGGTGTACCCCCTGACGTTCCCGCCCACCATGATGGATGCACCGACCTCGGAGATGACGCCGCCGAAGCCGGCCATGACCCCTGCCATCAAAGGGAGCCTCGCCTCCTTGATCAGCATCCACACCATCTGTATCCGGGTGGCGCCAAGGGCCAGAATCTGCAGCCTCAGGTTAGAGGGGAGGTTCTGCATGGCGCCGATGGTGATCCCCATCACGATGGGAGTGGCGATGATGGACTGGGCCACGATGATGGCGCCCGGCGTGTAGAGGAGTTCCATAAAGCCGAGCGGGCCGTTGCGCCAGAGCAGGATGGAGACGAAGAGACCGACCACGACAGGGGGGAGTCCCATGCCGGTGTTGACCAGGCTCACCAGGATCTTCTTCCCCGGGAAACTGGTCAGCGCGATCAGCGTGCCTACCGAGATGCCGATGATAAGGCTTACGAGGGTCGCCAGTCCGGACACCTTGAGCGAGAGCATGGCGATGCCCAGCACCTCGTCATCGAGCGAGACGAGGAGCTGGAACGCCTTTATGATCCCTTCCAGAATCAGGTCCATTTACAGCCCCAGGGACGCCGGCAGCCTTCCTGCGTCAGGGAAGAACAGCGGCGAGCCGAATTCCTTCTTGCCGAAGGTGCGGATCACGTTCTGTGCCTTCTTGGAAACCATGAAATCGCCGAACGCCTTGGCGCCGGCGTTGTTGGCCTTGGGCCACTTGGCGGGGTTCACCTCGATGACGTGGTAGATGTTGAGCAGTTTCGGCTCTCCGGCAACCAGGATCTCAAGGCCGAGGCGCGCTTTCTTGTTGAGCGCCAGGTAGGTGCCGCGGTCCGCCAGCAGATATCCCTTTTTCTCGGCGGCGACGTTCAGCGTCTCGCCCATGCCCAGACCGGTCTGCTGGAACCATTTCTGCCCCTCGGGGTTGATACCCGCCGCCTTCCAAAGACCCTTTTCCTTGGCGTGGGTGCCGGAGTTGTCTCCCCTGGACATGAAAAGGGATCCGGAGCTGGCGACTGCCTTCAGCGCCTCGGCGGCGCTCTTCGCGTTGCGAATCTTGGCAGGATCGCTGGCGGGGCCGAGGATGATGAAGTCGTTGTGCATCACGAGCTTCCTGTTGATGCCGAACCCCTGTGCAACGAAGGCCTTCTCGGAGTCGGGCGAGTGGACGAGCAGCACGTCCGCCTCCCCCTTCTCTCCCATCTTCATGGCCTGGCCGCTACCCACCGAGATGGTTTTCACGAAGTAGCCGGTCTGCTTCTCGAAGATCGGGAGCAGCACGTCCAGAAGACCGGAGTCCTGGGTGCTGGTCGTGGTGGCGAGGATGAGGGTTTTCTGCTCCGCAGTCCAGCCGGGAGTAACAGTGGCGGTTGCAGACAGTACGAGGAGGGGAACAAACAGGGACAGCATTCTGAAGATACGGTTCATCGATTTACTCCTTTTGTGGTTATTTCTTCGCCATTCATTCCGAGCGCTATAGCATTTCAGCTACAACGCCAAACCATTAAAAAGGGAGCGGGTAGGAGCGCTCCCTCCCTTTTTACGCTAGCTCACGCCGAGGATTACGCTGGATGCCTTGAACAGGGTGCAGGCATGTCCGCCGACCTTGAGACCGAGATTGCTCCCGCTCTCATGGGTGATGACGGCGCTGATCGTGTTGCCGCCGCCTACCTCGACGTCCACTTCGGTGGAGACCGGCCCCTCGATGATCTTCGACACGGTGCCGCACATGATGTTGCGGGCGCTGATCTTCGCATCGTGGAGATCGCTTCCCACCATGACCGAGCTCGCTTTGATGATGGCGTAGGCCGACACCCCCTCCTTCAGGGCCAGGTTCTCGACGGCTCCGTTGGTGATAACGGCGATGAGCGGCGTGCCGCCGGTCAGGGACAAGGCGACTTCCGAGTTGACCGCCCCCTTGGTGATCTTTGTGATGGTTCCAGCCAGGACGTTACGGGCACTCACTTTCATGGATATCCTCCTTAAAAGCTGGTAGAGGCTTGCTGTGTCACCGAGCCTCCCTTCCAGGTTCTCCAGGAACTTCCGGTGCTCCTCCTGGAGCACGCCGTACTGCCGAATAACCTGCTTTCCGTAATTGGTGAGGGTGGTGCCGCCCCCGCCTTTCCCCCCGGCCACACGCTCGACAAGCGGTTTTTCGGCCAGGTTGTTGATCATGTTTACCAGGTCCCAGGCGTTCTTATAGCTGATGCCTACCGCCTTGGCGGCCTTCGTGATAGAGCCGAGTTCGCCGATCCTTTCCAGGAGCGCGATCCTGTCGCCCCCCAGGAATTTCTGGTCATCCTTATGAAACCAGAGTGCCCCTTCAAGTTCGATCCCGCCCTTTCCCTCATGACTCAAATGCGCACCTCGTCGTACCGGCTCTACCGCCACAGCTCACTATTATCAGAGCGGTTTTTTTCTCACAGTCGTTTCATTGCTAATAGCATTTGCGAACGTCGTTATATCATAAACAATATGGCGCTTAACAGGAAAAATTGACCCCGGATAGCGTATACATTTCCAACGGATACACGGGTGGCTCTCGGTTCCGGGGGGCAGTATCACCCTACATGGACGTGAGGTACTCCTCCAGCTCCTCCGCCCGGCAGGCGGCTGAATGGGATTGCAACACCCTCTGGCGCGCCCGCTCCCCTATGGCCCGGCGTTCGTCTTCCGGGAAGTGCTGCAGGATGCGCAACATCTGCGCGGAGTCGGCAGCGATCAGTATCTCTTCGCCGACCTTGAAGAACTGCTCCAGCCCCGGCCATCGATCGCTGACGACTGGAACGGCACAGGATGCCGCCTCGAACAGGCGCACGCCCGGCGAAAATCCGGCGAGCTGCATCTGTTTCCTGGTCAAGTTGAGGGTGAATCGCTGCGAAGAGTAGAACTCGCTGTGGCATTCCGGCGGGAGGTGCTCGATCCGATGCGTGTTTTCCGACCATGCAATCTCCGGCGGATACTGCGCGCCGGCCACCGCGAAGCGCCCCTTTTTCCATGACAGCGCCGGCCGGCAGAGGAGCTCTTCCAGCCCCGGCTGCCGGTCGCTGCTGTAGGTCCCCAGGTAGCCGAGATCCCAGCGCGGGGTCATCTGCACGGGGTAATGAACCTGCGGGTCCACCGAGCAGTACAGGGGGCGCGCCGCCGGGGAGCCGAAATGGCGCTCGATCTCAACCAGCGTGGGGCCTCCGGTGAAGGAGAGGTACAGGTCGTAATGCGGGATCAGCCCCCGGCTCAGGTACTTGCAGTCATCCTTTGCCAGGGCGGCAAGGGTGACGGGTGTGTCGATGTCATAGAACGCCTTGATCCCTTTGGCATTGCGGGTGACCCATTGTCCCACCTCGATCCCCTGGTGCACGTAGGAGCCGACGATGACGCAGTCGGCATCGCAGATCTCGGGGCCGTAGTCACCAAACAAGGTAGCGAGGGAGTTGTAGACAACGGTGGTGCAAAACGGGGGCTCCGGCAGGTCGCGGTTGGCGGCATGCCAACGCGCATCCCGCTCCAGGAAGAGGATCTGGTGCCCCCGTCTCTCCATCTCCCGCAACAGGCCGCGGTAGGTGGTGGCATGACCGTTACACCAGGAGGAGGTTATCGACAATCCGAACACGACGATCTTCATGACGCCCCCCGATGCTGACCTCCCCCGTCCCCTCACCTTGGCTACCTGCAATCGGTGTTGCCGACCCCTTGGCACAACTGGCCGTACAGCGCCAGGTACCCGGAAACCATCTTCGATGCCGTGAAACTCCGGCTGCGTGCCAGCGCCTTCTCACCAAGGCTCGCCTGCATGGCCCGGTCGGCGCACAGCGCGCAGAGTTCCTCCTGCAGATCATCCGGTGATTCCGGGTCGACGAAGATGGCGGCGCCGTCCCACAGTTCGCGCAGGCTCGGTATGTCCCCAAGCACCAGCGCGCAACCGGATAGTGCCGCCTCCAGGACAGTCAGGCCGAAAGGCTCGTACCGGGCCGGCAGCACATAGACCGAGGCCGCGGCGTACCAGGGCGCCAGGGCCTCGGGTGCCAGGAAACCGAGCCGGTTTACGCCGTCCATGGTGACGGCCCCCCCGTCGGGATGGTTTATCTCACCCGCCACGTATACCGGCCAGGGGAGGTCGTAGGCGTTTCTTACCAGGGCGCCGATATTCTTGGCTTCATCCCAGACCCGTCCCACCGAGAGGATGAATTCCTCCTTTCTGCCGGGGCGGAACCTGGTGCGGCTGCGCGCATTATGGACGACCCGGGCGTTGGGCAGGGGGAGGTAGAGATTCCGGATGACTTCCAGCATGGCCGCCGAAGGGGCCGCCACCAGGTCGGCTGCGGCGAGTCCCTTTGCCACCCGCCTGCGATACTGCTGAAACCTTAAGGGGAGTTCCTCCCGGCGCACCGCCTGCCACCAGGAGAGTATGCAGGAATGAGCCACCACCAGGCAGGGACTCTGCCAGGGGAGCGAGGCGTGGACGTAGCCGTTCAGGTGCACCAGGTCCGGGTGCAGGTCCGCCTCAAGTGAGAGGAGCCACTTGCCGCTTTGCTCGACATCCCCCCACGGATCATCCATCCACTCCAGCCGGTATTCGCTTTCGTACAGGGTGACGTTCCCCTCGTCGGCAACCTCGCGCCGCTGGTCGGGAGAAAGGGGCTTACCCATGGTGGCGAGGGCTATTTCCACACCATACGCCGACAACCCGCGCGCCAGTTCCAGCACGTAGTTCCAGACCCCGCCGATCGGGTCCGCAGTCATGAGTACCAGCCGCGGCGCTGCGGCGCGAGCTGTTTCGTTACCTGATTTTGAGGGATCCGAAGTGGTCATGGCAAGGGCTCGCATTACCGGCCGTAGGCCGCGTCCAGGACTGCCGCAACCCGGACCAGGTTCTCGGCCCGGGGATCGAAACCGCCCCCAAGCGATCTGAGCTGCCGGGCCCAGGCGACGGCGCACCTCCCGCCCCATTCATCGGGAGGAACGGCTATGGTCTCCGTTTTCGTGCCACGGAACCGCTCGGCGACGAAATCGTTGAAGGAGCCCTGCACGTTCCTGAAGGAGACGCCCCCTTGGGTCCCGTAGAAGCTCGACTCGATCACCGCATCCCTGCCGGCCGAGACGTTCCAGGAGCAGGCAACCCGTACCGCGTGCCCGTCTGCCAGCACAAGCGAGACCACGGCGTAATCCTCGACCTTTCCCGAGCCCCCCTTGAGCCTCTCCCCCCCGGCGAAGATCGAGCTGGACACGCTCCTCACCTCGGGGTAGCCGAAAAACCAGAGGGCAAGGTCGACCAGGTGGCTCCCCAGATCCATCAGGCACCCGCCACCGGAAAGCTCCGCGTCGTAGAACCAGGCCTTGTCAGGGCCGTAACCGCTATGGAAGACGAGGTCGGCGGCGTAGACCTGCCCCAGCTCCCCCGAGCTGACCAGCCGGTGCATCTTCTGGACGGCGTCGGTGAAGCGGTAAGAGAAATCGACGTCCAAAAGCCGGTTCGCAGCGCGGGCGGCCTGCACCACCATCAGGGCCTCCTGGGCGCTCCTCCCCAGCGGCTTCTGGCAGAATACGGCAAGCCCCCCCTCCAGGGCCCGAACCGCCTGCGAGCAGTGCCCGGCACTCGGGGTCGCTATCACAACCGCGTCCAGCCCAAGCTCAAGCAGCGCGTCCAGGGAATCCACCACCACGGCACCCGGGGCGAGCTTCGACGCCTCCCTGGCGTTCTCCTCGCAGACGTCGGCGATTGCGGTAACCTCGGCTTCCTTGCTCTGATGGATCGCCTGCATCCTGTGCCGACCGATCCAACCGGTGCCCAAAAACCCTATCTTAGGGAGTGCCTGCTTTTTCTTCATCCCTTCCCCTTTCCCAATGCTCGCGGACCCGGTAGCCTTGACGAAGAAACTCATCCGCCAAGGAACCAATGAAACCCGCCCCCCCGTGATTAGAATGCTTCCTGCCCTATTGATTCTCCTTGCTGCAGAGGGATTTCCGGACCCGTTTTGTCTAATTAGCAACAAGTTAATCGCTTCAAATTAATAAATGTCAATACTAACAGTGCCGCATTTCCTGTCAAACTTTTTGCATCAAAAAATCGCTGATTCACCCAATGACTTGGCAGACATCCGCAGCCACCCCCCTCTTCCCATCGAACCATCTATTTGCTGCTTTGCTTTGCTGCTTTGCCGCGTCAAACCTCCCGCTGCAACGAAGTGTCGGCAGATCTCGCGCGCCGGTAACGGTTTTAAATCCGGCAAACTATGTTATTTTAGAGCGTGTTAATTTTTCTCCGTAACTCCCGGCAGGCCGGGCCATCAAGTAAGAGTTCCCGCCGTTTCGGCTCCCGCCCGGGATACCGGGAGAACAGGAGGAGGCAATGGCTGCACCGCAAAGAAGGCTTCCCATCGGGGCAGAAGTCGTGCCGGGAGGGGTGCATTTCCGGCTATGGGCCCCCGGCCACAAAAAGGTCGATGTGGTTTTCGAGGGGGAAGGGCATTGCGGCACTGCCATTGCCCTCATGGCGGACAAGGACGGCTATTTTTCCGGGACCTGCCGCCAGGCGAGCGCCGGGTCCCTGTACCGCTACCGGCTGAACGACGGGGAGAGTTTCCCGGACCCGGCGTCGCGTTTCCAGCCCGAAGGGCCGCACGGCCCCTCGCAGGTGGTGGACCCGACCACCTTTGAATGGAGCGACGGGAGGTGGCACGGGGTAATCCGCGAAGGGCACGTCATCTACGAGATGCACATCGGCACCTACACCAGGGAGGGGACCTGGAATGCGGCGAAGGAGCATCTCCCGGCTCTCGCCGATCTGGGCATCACACTGGTGGAGGTCATGCCGGTGGCGGATTTTCCAGGGAGGTTCGGCTGGGGCTATGACGGCGTGAACCATTTCGCCCCGACGAGGCTCTACGGCGAGCCGGACGACATGCGCAGCTTCGTGGATCGCGCCCATGCGCTGGGTGTTGGTGTACTGCTGGACGTGGTGTACAACCACTTCGGCCCGGAAGGAAACTACCTGCCACGCTTCTCACAGGACTATTACGGTGCCCATGAAGGCAATTGGGGCAAGGTGATGAACTTCGACGGCAAAAACAGCGGTCCGGTAAGGGAATTCTTCATGACCAACGGGGCCTACTGGATCGAGGAGTTCCACCTGGACGGCCTCCGCTTCGATGCCACCCACGCCATCATAGACACCTCGCAGGTCCACATCCTCGGGGACATAACCGAAGCGGCAAGGAGGGCGGCAGGAAAGCGCAAGGTCCTGATGTTCGCCGAGAGCGACAGCCAGGAGTTCCGCTGCCTGCGCCCCAGGGAGGAAGGGGGCTTCGGCATGGATGTCGTCTGGAACGACGACTTCCATCACAGCGTACACGTTGCCCTCACCGGCTACCACGACGCCTATTACTCCGAGTACTTCGGCTCCCCCCAGGAGATGATCTCCGGCGCGAAGTGGGGTTTCCTGTACCAGGGACAGCGCTACTTCTGGCAGGGCAAAAGGCGCGGCTCCCCAACCATCGGCATCAGCCCCAGCTGCTTCGTCAATTACACCCAGAACCACGATCAGGTCGGCAACTCCGCTTGGGGTATCCGGCTGCACAAGCTGACGAACCCGGCGGCGCTCAGGGCGATGACCGCGTTTTTGATGCTCTCCCCGCAGACGCCGATGATCTTCCAGGGCCAGGAATTTTCCGCCACAGCCCCCTTTCTCTACTTTGCGGACTTAAGCCCCGAGACTTCGCAGCAGGTCCACGCCGGCCGCATCGAGTTCCTGAAGCAGTTCACCAACATCGATTCTCCCGAGATCATCGACAGCATCGACAAGCCTTACGAGCTGGAGACCTTCGAGCAGTCGCGTCTGGACCTGAGCGAGCGCGAGCGCCACGCCAAGGTGTACGCGCTGTATCGCGACCTGATCAGGCTCAGGCGCGAGGACCCGGTCTTCAGCGTCGGCCACTCCTTCCACATCGAGGGAGCGGTACTGGGACCGTCGGGATTTCTGCTGCGTTACTTCCTGGGCGAACGGCAGCGGCTTTTGCTGATCAACCTGGGGAGGGAGATGCACCTGATCCCGGTCCCCGAGCCGATGCTGGCACCGCCCCTGGGGTGCGTCTGGGAGATCCTTTGGACCAGCGAGAAACTTGAGTTCGGCGGTTCCGGGACGCCGAAGCTCGACACGGAAAAGTTCTGGCGCCTGCAGGGAAACGCCGCGGTGGTGCTGATTCCTGTTCCCGAGGGAGACAACCAATGACAACGGTGACACGAGAGTTCATCTTCGACAGGCACGATGAGAAGCTGCGCACACGGCAGCTTCTGGAGCGCGAGTGGCTCCTCACCAACGGGCTCGGGGGGTATGCCTCCGGGACCGTTTGCGGCGCCCTCACCCGCCGCTACCACGGCCTGCTCATAGCAGCCTACCCCTCACCGCTTGGGCGCATCGTGATGCTGAACCGGCTCACCGAGGCGATCCGGTTCGCCGACGGCAGCATGGTCCGCTTCGGCGGCGATCAGAAGGAGGCGGGGCTCGAGTTCCACGGGCTGGAGTATCTCTCAGGTTTCCGCCTGGAGGACGGCCTTCCGGTCTGGAGCTACGAGATACAGGGGAGCGTGATCGAGAAGCAGTTGGTCATGGTGCACAAGCAGAACACGGTACACCTGATCTACCGCCTGGTCTCGGGGGAGCAAAAGGTGCGGCTCAAGCTGCAACCCTTCCTGCAGTTCCGGCCGCACGACGCCTCCGTCGACCTCGAGTCCGACGATCCCTACATGTTCACCGCGGTGCAGAACCGGTACCAGATATCCTCCGGGATCAACTCCCCGCACCTGAGGCTCGTCATCGACGGCGGACGGGGGAACTTCACCCTTGAGGAGAAGCACAGCACCGACATCTTTTATGACGTGGAAAACGCCAGGGGGTACGATGCCCTGGGAACCCTTTGGACCGCCGGCTACTTCGCGGTCGACCTTGAGCAGGGGGAGGATGCTGCGCTTACCGCATCCACCGAAACCTGGGAGACCATAGCTGCGCTCCCCCCGGTTGCCGCCCTCGCCATGGAGAGGGAGCGGCGCAGGCTGCTTCTTGCCGCAGCCGACCCGCGCGCGCGCCAGGGGGTGCCGGCCGAACTGGTGCTGGCGACGGACCAGTTCATCATCACCCCGGCCGGGAGGCATAAGGACAGCGTGAGGGCACACGCCATGGGGGACGAGGTCTGCACGGTGATCGCCGGATATCACTGGTTCACCGACTGGGGACGGGACACCATGATCTCCCTGGAGGGGCTTACCCTGGCCACCGGCCGCCACATGGAGGCGGGGTGGATCCTGCGCACCTTCGCACAGTACGTGAAGAACGGGCTGATACCGAACCTCTTCCCGGAAGGGCAGAACGAGGGGCTCTACCACACGGCCGACGCGAGTCTCTGGTTCTTCCACGCCCTGCACCGCTACCTTGAGTACACCGGTGACCGCGCCACCCTGCGCATGATCCTGCCGCAGATGCGGGAGATCATCGACAAGCACCTTGCCGGCACCAGTTTCGGGATCGGGGTGGACCCAAGCGACGGGCTCCTGAGACAGGGGGCCGAGGGATACCAGCTCACCTGGATGGACGCCAAGGTCGGTGACTGGGTGGTGACGCCTCGCCGCGGCAAGGCGGTGGAGTTGAACGCGCTCTGGTACAACGCCCTGCGCCTTTTGCAGCTCTGGAGCCAACAGGAGGGTGACGACGCCTACTCCCGCCAGTTGGGGGCCTACGCCGACCAGACCTATCTATCCTTCAACCAGCGCTTCTGGTACGCCGAAGGGGGGCACCTCTACGATCTCGTCGACGGCGAACTGGGAGACGACAACGCCTGCCGGCCGAACCAGCTCTTCTCCATATCGCTCCCCTTTGCCGCACTGGAACGGGACAAGTGGCCCCAGGTGCTGGAAACCGTGCGCCTGCGTCTCCTTACCCCGGTAGGACTGAGAACCCTGGCCCCGGGGCATCCCGACTACAAGGCGATCTACAGCGGGGACCTGCGGGCCCGTGACGCCGCCTACCACCAGGGTACGGTCTGGCCCTGGCTGATCGGGACCTTCATCGACTCCTGGCTAAGGCTCTACCCCGAGCAGGTGCCGGCAGCGCGAAACTTTCTGGACGGGCTGGTAGAGCAGATGAACGAGCAGTGCCTGGGATCCATAAGCGAGATATTCGATGCGGAGCACCCCTATGTTCCCAGGGGGTGCGTGGCGCAGGCATGGAGTGTTGCGGAGATGCTCAGATGCTGGTTGAAGACGCACATCGATCCGGCCGGCGAAAGGGCCTCATGATAAAGATCTTCCCGCAAACCCTCGCACCGCTGACCGATGCATCTACCCCCTCCCCGAAAAGGAGGGGGCTTTAGTGCCAAAAAAAAACCCGCCGAGGCGGGTTTCGATGCAATGGTGTGCATAAAGGCTATTTCGCAATCAGGTCGTTCTTCACCTCTTTCACGCCCTGGACGGTCCGGGCTATCTCCCCTGCCTTTCTCGCGTTTTCCGCCGAGTCGACGAACCCGCTCAACTGCACTGTCCCCTGGAAAGTGGTCACGTTGATCTGGAACGTTTTCAGGGCCAGCTCGTCGAAGATCGCCGCCTTCACCCTGGTGGTGATGACGGAGTCATCAACGTACTGCCCGGCTGTCTCGCGTTTGGGGGTGGTGGTGCAGCCAAGGAACGAGGTGAGCATGCAGGCGCAGATCAATACCATCACGATTCGCTGAACCTTTCCCATGACGATTCTCCTTTTCTTTGCAGGATATTGACAGACATTTAGCGCATTAAGAATAGCCAACGCTGCTGCCATGTCAACACGGGAGAGTCGACGGGTTGTCGTTTGAATTGTTCAATCCTTACAATATACTTGGCGGGTACAAAAGGGAGGGAGTCTCTGTTAAAGGGAGGAATCGTGAAGACATTTATGCTGATCTTGATCCTGCTGCCGGCACTGCCGATGGAGGCTGCCCTTGCAGCCGATGCCTCCATCTGCAATCCGGGCTCGACCATTGCCTACTACCCCAACGGCGAGCTTAAATCGTGCCCGTTGAAGGACGTAACCGTGTTAAGCGCTGTGACCTGCAACGGGCACGCGCAGGCTGAGTTTTACGAGCTGGGGACGCTGAAGAGCTGTGTAAGCAGGAATTTCTTCAATTACGACGGGATCGTCTGCAACGAGTACAGCACGATAAGTTTCTACCTGTCGGGAAAGCTCGAGGGGTGCATCCTGGCCAGGCGCGTCGAGGTGGACGGCAAGACCTGCGACGAGTTTCAGCCCATACTCCTGTTCGAGGACGGGGGGTTGAAATCGTGCACCACGCCGCGTTAGCGCGCCTGACCCAGGTGAGCCATGACCAGCTTCATGTCGTTCCAGACGTCACGCTTCAGGGCCTCGTTCGAAAGCATCGCGTCGGGATGGAAGCTCGGCATGAGCTTAAGGCCGTCAAAGTCGTGGAACCTGCCTCTAAGCCGCTCCAGCGGCTGGTCACCTGGAAGCAGCAGTTTCGTGGACTCTTCCCCCAGGGTCACCACCACCTCGGGACCTACCTCGGCGATACGTTGCGTCAAGGAGTCACGCCAGGCAGCCGGGGCACCATCCGGACAGGAACCTATGCTGAGCAGGCAGATCTTCTCCCTGGAAAATCCCATGGCCACGATGATCTTTTCCAGCAGCCCCCCCGCCTCGCCGGCAAACCCCGGTCCCGTCATCACGAACAGCAGCCGCGCCCGCGGGCTCCCTTCCATGCGGCAATCAAACTCGGCTGCCGGCCGGCTGGCGAAGACCAGTTCGTCCACCCCGCTTTCCGCGAGATCGGTCAGGTACCCTTTCAGCGAGCGCAGCAACGACTCCCGCTCCTCAACCTCAACCATCCGAAACCCCTTTACTTTTTCAGCCCCATTCACTATCCTCGACAGCATGTCGATACTACTTGCAGCAACCGCAATGCTCGTCCTAGCACTCCCGGAACATGCCTTCGCCTGGGGCGCCGGAATTCACCTGCAGCTCGGCATGAACGTCCTGTCCAACCTGGAAGCGCTGAAGCCCGCGGTCGCGGCGATCATCGGCGCCCACCCCTACGACTTCCTCTACGGCACCATCGCGGCGGACATCACCCTCGGGAAAAAATTCACCCACTACCTGCAGCACTGCCACCGTTGGCGCATCGGCCACAGGGTGCTGGACAAGGCGGGTGACCCCGCCCAGCAGGCCTGCGCCTACGGCTACCTGAGCCATCTCGCC
>Ga0209317_1001559_pt1 | contig 19497 bp, 17 predicted proteins | sample RifGroB2_FD_183994 | JGI IMG/M metagenome (GOLD analysis project Ga0209317, IMG submission 183994) | Soil microbial communities from Rifle, Colorado, USA - Groundwater B2 (SPAdes) (version 2) | ecosystem: Environmental > Terrestrial > Soil > Unclassified | place: Rifle, Colorado | collected... | reverse complement strand
GTGCACCACGCTTGTTAAAGAGCCCATTGTGACGCTGCAGGATCTCAAGGTCGTGTCGCTCAACGGCGGCGGGGCGGGGATGGAACTGCACCTGAAGGTGACCAACACCAACCCCTTCGACGTCATGCTGACGGGCTACAGTTATGACCTGAAGATCATGACGCTCCAGTTGGTCAAGGGGGTGGCGCGCGAGGAGATGAGATTTCCTGCCGGTGCCGCAAGCGACCTGCGCATACCGATCCGGATTTCCTTCGGTGACCTGGTGGAGATATTCAAGCGCAAGCCGGACCCGAATAAGGTGCCATATCAATTGGCGGCCGGTCTGGATCTGCAAACCCCGCTGGGGCGATTGACCGTTCCGGTTAATCGCACCGGTACCTACTCCATTCCGGAAAAGTACCGCCCCGGGAAACTCCTCGACCAATTCAACGACTTTTTCCGCCATTGAACCGGCAATCTCTGTGAACATCATCGTTTTGAATTTACGCATTACTTTTCTTTGGAGTCCGCATGAACGTAGTTGATATCATAGGCCTTTGCAAGAGCTTTGGATCGAGGGAACTCCTCGACAGCGTGACCTTCGCCGTGGGCGAGGAGGAGCGGGTAGGATTGATCGGGGCGAACGGCGCCGGGAAGTCGACGCTTCTTACCATCCTGGCCGGCAGCGAGGATCATGACGGCGGATCGATCGCCATGAAGCGCGGCGCGTCCGTAGGCTATCTCAGCCAGGAGCCGGTGCTGGACGACAGCTCCACCGTCGCCGCCGAAATAGAGGGGGGACTGCAGGAGATCCGCAGCGCCATCGCGACCTTCAACGAGCTCTCCGATCGCATGGCGGCCAACCCAGCGGACCTGGACAAGCTCCTGGCGCGCCAGGGGGAACTTTCCGTCTGGATCGAGCATCACGGCGGCTGGAACACGGACCACCGGGTCGCGGAAATAATGACCCACCTGCAACTGCCTGATCGGGACCAGCGCATCGGGACCCTCTCCGGCGGCACAAAACGCCGGGTGGCGCTGGCGAAGCTACTTCTGCAGGCTCCGGAGTTGCTGCTTCTGGACGAGCCGACCAACCACCTGGATGCGGACACCACACAGTGGCTGCAGGAACATCTTAAGGCCTATCCCGGCGCCGTGATGCTGATCACCCACGATCGCTACTTTCTGGACGAGGTGGTCACCAGGATGCTGGAGTTGGAAAGGGGAGGGATCATCTCCTACCTGGGGGGGTATTCGACCTATCTGGAGCAGCGGGAAGAGCGGCTCATGGGGGAGGCGAACACGCGTTCTCGCCTGTTGAACCTGCTGCGCACTGAAACCGCCTGGATGCGGCGCGGCCCCAAGGCGCGCTCCACCAAGCAGAAGGCGCGCATCGACCGCTTTTACGATCTGGAGGAGAACTGCTCGGGACCCGGCAGGAGGGAGCTGAAGATCGGCTTCAACACCGAGGAAGGGTTCGGCGGCACCATCCTGGAACTGGCCCAGGTCTGCAAGGGGTACGGGGAGAAGGAGCTTATCAAGGGGGTCTCCTTCGGCATGAAGCGTGGCGACCGGGTCGGCGTAATAGGGCCGAACGGCTGCGGCAAGACCACTCTGATCCGGATGATCATGGGAGAGGAGGAACCGGACCAGGGGAAGGTCGTGGTCGGCAAAAAAACCAAAATCTCCTACTTCGACCAGTTGCGCGAGGTGCTCGACCCGGGTCAGACCATCTACGATTTCTTCGGGGAAGGGGATTACGTCACCTGCGCGGGGGAGAAACGGCACAAGATCGGCTACCTTGAGGATTTTCTGTTCTCGCCGGAGGACCGGAGGCGTCCCATCAGCAGCCTCTCGGGCGGCGAGAAGAGCCGCCTGATACTTGCAAGGCTCATGCTGCAGGACTCGAACCTGCTGATCCTGGACGAGCCGACCAACGACCTCGACATCCCGACCCTGCAGCTTCTGGACGCCTCCATCGCCTCCTTTCCCGGATGCGTGCTGATGGTGACCCATGACAGGTTCTTCCTGGACAAGGTGGCGACCGGCGTGCTCGCCTTCGAAGGGGAGGGTGGCGTCACCTTTTACGAAGGGAACTACACCAACTATCGTGAGCGCAAGGAAGCGGCACGGGTGGCCAGTGCTGCAGTGCGCGTCGAGAAGCGCGAGGCGCAGGCTCAGGCGAACAAGGCAGACAAGGCGAAGAAAGGGCTTACCTATGCGGAACGGATCGAGCTGGAGCGCCTGGAGGAAGGGATAGCCGTGCTGGAAGCGGATCTGGCCGCCGTCGAGGCGATGCTGGCTGATCCCTCATCCTATGCGGCAGTCGATGGAGGAGTAGCCGGGATATCGGCAAACTACAGTCAGCTGGAGGGGGAGCTCGCCGCAGCGTATGGACGTTGGGAAGAGCTGGAAACGAAGAAAGGCGATTGAAAAGGCAATTGGCGATGGACAATTAATGATTGCCAATCGTCAATTGTTTTTAAGAGTTTCCTTCGCCAACCGCAGCCCTATCTTCCGCTTGGTGGCGATGGCGAAGCGGTTGATGGTCTCCAAAGTGTAAACCAGCGACGGTATGTCGCGCCGCACCCTCAAAAGCATCTCGTCGATTACCTCGTCGGGAAGCGACATCTGCCGGTCTTCCGCCAGCTTTTTCAGTATCATGCGTCTCGACTCGTCGTCCGAGACGTCCATCCGCGCCACAAGCCCCCACAGCAACCGGCTGGTAAGATGCCCGTCCAGGTGCGGCAGCTCCTTGGGCGGGGTGAGCCCGGCAATGGCGATCCTTCTCCCCGAGGTGTAGAAGGCGTTGAACAGTTCCCATAATTCCACCCTCACCTCCTGATTGTCGGGAAGCAGATGCAGGTCGTCGAGGATGAGTGCGTTGGAGTCCGCGAAAAGGTTCGCGAGCCTGGAAGGGCCTTCGCTTCGATAGTCGCCGCAATACAGGGTGTCGGCGTCGCGGAAAGAGAAATATCTCCCCCCGACAGCGTTGGAGAGAGCGGTCAAAAGGTGAGTCTTGCCGGACCCCTCGGGACCGTAGATGTAGAGCAGGTTCTCGGTAGCGTCGCCGGTAGCGAGTTTTTGAGCGAAGTGGTAGGCCGTCTTGTTGCCGCTGCAGACCACGAAGTTCTCGAAGCAAAAGCGCGGTATGACGGGAAAATCGAAGATAAGCTGCATAGAACCTCAACACTTCAATTGACGATTGACAATTGACAATTGACGACGAAAGGCTGCTCAGCGATGCGGAAGAAAACTTCAGGTTTTCCGGTGGGTATGGCGCATCGTCACAAACCGGACCAGAAACACTGGAATTTAAATTGCCTTTAAAACATTGTCAATCGTCAATTGTCAATCGTTAATTGCCTTTAAGGCAATTGCCTTCCGAAATGGCTGTAGGCGGCGGCCGTCGCCACCCGTCCCCTAGGGGTGCGGTTCAGGAAGCCGTTTTGAATAAGGAACGGCTCGTAGACGTCCTCTATGGTGTCGCTCTCCTCGCTGATCGCCGCGGCAATGGTGTCCAATCCGACAGGTCCCCCGCCGAACTTGTCGATGATGGTAAGCAGTATGGCCCGATCCATGGTGTCGAACCCCATCTCGTCGATCTCCAGAAGCGCCAGGGCCTGATCCGCCACGGAGCGCGTAATCACGCCGTCCGCTCTCACCTGCGCGAAATCACGCACGCGGCGCAGCAGGCGGTTGGCGATCCGGGGGGTGCCGCGGCTGCGACGGGCCAGTTCCATGGCGCCGTCGGCGGCGATCGCCATGCCGAAGATGCGAGCGGAGCGGGTGACGATGAAGGCCAGTTCCTCGTGTGTATAGAACTCAAGCCGCGAGATGACGCCGAAGCGGTCCCTGAGCGGCGAAGAGAGCAGTCCCGCACGGGTGGTGGCGCCCACCAGGGTGAACTTGGGGAGGTCGAGCTTTATGGTGCGGGCGCTGGGTCCCTGGCCGATGATGATGTCGAGCTGGAAGTCTTCCATCGCCGGATAGAGGATCTCCTCGACCACATGAGAGAGGCGGTGGATCTCGTCGATGAAGAGGACGTCGTGCGCCTCCAGGTTGGTGAGGATCGCGGCCAGGTCGCCGGGGCGCTCGATAACCGGCCCGGAGGTCGATTTGATGCTCACGCCCATCTCGCAGGCGATGATGTTGGCGAGCGTGGTTTTCCCGAGTCCCGGCGGTCCGTACAGGAGCACGTGGTCGAGCGCCTCGCCCCTGCCGCGGGCGGCGTCGATGAAGAGGCCCAGATTCCCCTTCGCCTTCTCCTGCCCGACATAATCGTCGAGCGCGCGCGGGCGCAGCGTCGCCTCGAAGCCGTCGTCTTCCGTTTTTTCAGGGGTGATGGTGCGGGTCATACCTCTCCGTGCTGTGCAAGCCGCCGTTTTGCCGCGGACCGGGGTCAAGTTATAACAGTTGTCGGTAAAGGTCAAGCTGTCGTGTTCCGCCTACTGGAGATGGAGCCTGCTGGAGATGGAGCCTGCTGGAGCTGCGCGGAATGGATGCCATTCATCTTGGCAGCGCATTACTTCATCAGCACCTTGAGCGCCTGCTTCAGTATCGATTCCACCGTGGCGTCCTCGGCGATACGTACTTCCCCCAGTGCCTTCTGCACCACCGAATCCTTGTATCCCAGGTTGATCAGGGCGGAGAGGACGTCCTCTCGGATCTCCTGCTTGGCCGCCGCGGGAGCGGCTCCCGGCTGCTCCTGGGCCATGCCGAGCTTTTTCACCTTCTCCTTCAGTTCCAATACCAGTCGCTCGGCGGTTTTCTTGCCGATGCCCGGGATGGCCGAGAGCCTGGCCAGGTCGCCGCGCAGCAGCGAATCCGCAAGTTCCGCGGGCTCGCTGTTGGACAGGATGCCGTTGGCGAGCTTCGGACCCACGCCGGAGACGCCGATCAAAAGCTGGAACAACTCCTTCTCCTTCTGGGTGCGGAAGCCGTACAGGTTGATGGCGTCCTCTTTCACGGAGGTGTGGATCTGCAACGTGACGGCGCCGCCTTCGGCGGGTAGGGCGTAATAGGTGGAGAAGGGAATCTGCACCCGATAGCCGACGCCGTTCACGTCGAGGATGATGTAGTCGGGCGCCTTGTAGGCGATCTTCCCGGTGAGGAGCGCGATCATGGAACCTCTTTTTTAAGGCAATGTACGATTGACAATGGACAATTGACAATGACGGCTGTTTTTGGAGGCAATGTACGATTGACAATGGACAATTGACAATTGACAATTGACAATTACGGCTGTTTGAAGGGCTTGCCTCGGAAGAGGCCGCTTTGGAGGAGCCTGGGCTAGATCCTTTTCAGGATGCTGTTCATGCCGGCGGAGTGGGCGTGGCAGACGGCTACGGCCAGGGCGTCGGAGGCGTCCTCTTGCGCTACCTCGGGCAGATTGAGAAGCGCCTTGATCATCTGCTGCACCTGCACCTTTTCCGCCCGGCCGCTGCCGACTACCGCCTGCTTCACTTGCAGCGCCGTGTACTCGTAGACCGAAAGCCCGACATTTACAGCCGCAACTATGGCGGCTCCGCGCGCCTGGCCCAGCTTCAGCGCGCTCTGAGCGTTCTTGGCGAGGAAGACGTTCTCAACCGCTACGGCTTCGGGCTGGTACTGCGCGATGACGGCCGACAACCCCTTGAAGATCTGATCCAGTCGCTGCGGAAAATCCTTGGCGCTTTGGGTGAAAATGGCGCCGTTGTCGATATGGATCAGACGGTTTCCCTGTTTCGAGATGATGCCGTAGCCGGTGATCCGAGATCCGGGATCGATGCCAAGAATAATCATGCGCCCTCCTGAATGAAGAAAACTCTCTATAAAAAAGCGCGACAGGCGAAAGGTCCGATTACCCTTTCCGCGCTGCCGCGCCTTGAGTTTTACCGTGACGTAGCACTGGACTACATCATCTTCTCCATCTCCTCCTCGGAGATGTCGAAGTTGGCGTAGACGTTCTGCACGTCGTCGTTGTCTTCCATGCGGTCCATCAGCTTCAGCATGCTTTCCGCCTGCTTCCCTTCCAGCTTGACCATGGTCTGCGGGATCATGGTGACCTCCCCGGATTCGGCCTTGAACCCGGCCTTCTCCAGCGCGGTCTTCACCTCTTGGAAGGCGGACGGTTCGGTCAAGACCTCGAACTGCTCCCCTTCGTCGATGACGTCGTCCGCACCCGCCTCGATTGCGGCCTCGAACAGCTTGTCGAAATCTGTCCCCTGCGGGAAAACGAGCAGCCCCTTCTTGTCGAAAAGCCAGGAGACGCAGCCGGTCTCGCCCATGTTGCCGTTGCACTTGCTGAATATGCTTCTTACATCGGAGACGGTACGGTTGCGGTTGTCCGTCATGACCTCGACCAGCACTGCGGTGCCGCCGGGGCCGTACCCTTCGTAGGTGGTCTCTTCGTACGTGGTCCCTTCCAGGCCGCCCACCCCCTTCTTGATGGCGCGCTCCACGTTGTCCTTGGGCATGTTCTCGGCTTTCGCCTTATCGATAGCAGTTCTCAGGCGCGGGTTGCCGTCCGGGTCGCCACCGCCCAGCTTCGCTGCAACAGTAATTTCCTTGATGATCTTGGTGAAAACTTTGCCCCGCTTGGCATCGGCGGCGCCTTTCTTGTGTTTGATGGTGCTCCATTTGTTGTGACCTGACATAAAGTACTTCCTTTCCGATCATTTTGTGATAGAAACGCGAAATAGTAGCACGCCTAAAAGAGTGTTGTAAAGTGAGAAAATGACAGTTAAACTGTCTCGGGACCGAAGAGCGGCGGGCATTTAGGCCGGATAGGGAGAAAAAATGGACGGGATTTCGGATTCATGTAAACGGTTTTTGCCGGCGTTTTTGTTGGTCTTAGGCATCCTCGTCACCTGCGGCTGCGCGACGGTTTCGGCGGTGATCGGAGATGCGCCGCCGATACTTACCCAGGAGGAACTGCTGCGTCCCTACGACAGGGTAAGCTCCATAGAGGTGCGCCGCGTGCGCTACGGCTCCCCCGAGGACCTGACCCCGGAAGATTATGGTTGGGCCCATGACGCGCTGCGCGCGGAAGCGGCGAAGATGGGAGCTGATGCCGTAATCTTCCCCGAGGTCACCGTGGAACTGCGCAGGTATGTTTTCTTTCCCCGGAGCGAGATGAAGGCCACTGGAACCGCTATAAGATTCCGCTAATTTTGTCCGTCTTAGAGAATTACATTGATCAATGCGACATATATTTGAGATAGTGTGCGCCTGTATACGGTAAGGTATTGCCGTCGGCGCTTTGGCCGGCATGAATTTATCAATCAAGGAGGCGGAAAACATGAAGGCTGTATTGATGGAAGGTTTTGGCAGTATCGAGGTGCTGAAGTTGGGCGAGGTGGCAAAACCCTCACCTAGGGAAAACGAGGTGCTGGTCCGGGTTCATGCCACATCCATCAACCGTCCTGACCTGGTGCAGCGGGAAGGGAAATATCCCCCCCCTCCCGGAGATTCCGAGATACTCGGGCTTGAGGTAGCAGGTGTGGTCGAGGAACTGGGCCCCGGCGTCTCCGGCTGGAAGGTAGGGGACAGGGTCGTGTCGCTTGTGGGTGGAGGCGGTTACGCGGAATATGCGGTAGCCTACGCGAACCACCTGATGCGCATCCCCGAGTCGGTGAGTTTCGAGGAGGCAGCCTGCATCTGCGAGTCCTACATCACGGCATTTCTGAACGTGTTCATTATCGGCGGACTGCAGGACGGCGAGACCGCCCTGTTGCACGGCGGCGGCGGCGGCGTCAACACGGCGGCCATCCAGCTTTGCAAGGCGCTGGCGCCCAACTCCAAGCTGATCGTGACGGCCTCCCCGGAAAAGATCGAGCGGGTGAAGGAACTCGGCGCGGACCATGTCATAAACTTCAGGGAGACCCCGGATTTCACCGAGATCATCAAGGAAATCACCAACAAGAAGGGTGTGGACGTCATCCTGGACCATGTCGGCGCCAAGTATCTCGCCCCCAACATGAACTCGCTCGGTTACAAAGGAAGGCTGGTCATCATAGGCGTCATCTCCGGGATCAAGGCGGAGTTGAACCTGGCGCTCATGATGGTCAAGCGGCAGCAGATCATCGGCAGCGTGCTCCGTTCGCGTCCTGTTTCCGAAAAAGGAGAGATCGTCGCCGAGTTCGTGCGCCGCGCCATACCGAAGTTCGCCGACCGCAGCATCGTGCCGATCATAGAGAAGGTCTTCCCGATCGAGCAGGTGGCCGACGCGCACCGGATGATGGAAGAGGACAAGCATTTCGGCAAGATCGTGCTCAAGGTTTCGGCATAGGTCCACAAGAAAAAGGGCCCCGCACCAGGGGCCCTTTTTCTTAGTATCTATTGGTTAATCTCAGCGATCCTACAGGCTCAACTCCGCATGCCCGTTGCAAAGCGCCTCGCGTGCCGCGGTCACTTCCGGATCCTCCAGGTACTCGTCGAAGCCCATCATCCGGTCTATGAACCCGTTCGGGGTGATCTCGATGATCCTGTTGGCCACGGTGGAGACGAACTGGTGGTCGTGGGAGGAGAAGAGTATCACCTCGGTGTAGGACATGAGCCCGTTGTTCAGGGCGGTGATCGATTCTAGGTCGAGGTGGTTGGTAGGCTCGTCCAGGACCAGCGCGTTGGCTCCCGCCAGCATCACCTTGGAGAGCATGCAGCGCACCCGCTCGCCTCCGGAAAGAACGCTGGTCTTCTTGGTCGCCTCCTCGCCGGAGAAGAGCATCCTCCCCAGGAAGCCGCGAGCGAAACTCTCCCCTTCGGTGGGGGGGGAGTACTGCCCCAGCCACTCGATCAGGTTCAGGTCGCTCTTGAAGTAATCGGCGTTCTCCTTCGGGAAGTAGGCGTGGGTGATGGTGATCCCCCAGCGGAAGCTCCCCGCGTCCGGCTCCATCTCGCCTTCCAGGATCTGGAAAAGGGTGGTCTTGGCAAGCGAGTTGCTCCCCACGAAGGCGATCTTGTCCCCTTTCCTCACCATCAGGTCCAGATCCTTGAAGATCTGCACCCCGTCGATGGACTTGGCGAGCCCCTTTATCTCCAGGATGATGTCGCCGCAAGCGCGCTCGGGCTTGAACACCACGTACGGGTATTTCCTTGAGGATGTCGGCATGTCCTCGATGGTGAGCTTGTCCAGGAGCTTTTTCCTGGAGGTCGCCTGCTTCGCCTTGGAGGCGTTGGAACTGAAGCGCTGAATGAATTCCTTCAGCTCGTTCGCCTTGTCGGTGGTCTTCCGGTTGTCGTCCTGGCGCTGCTTCAGGTGCAACTGGCTTGCCTGGTACCAGAAGTCGTAGTTGCCGACGTAGACCTGGATGCGGCTGAAGTCGATGTCCGCTATGTGCGTGCAGACCTGGTTCAGGAAATGACGGTCATGGGAGACCACGACCACCGTGTTGTTGAAGCGGTAAAGGAAATCCTCCAGCCAACTGATCGATTTCAGGTCGAGGTGGTTGGTGGGCTCGTCCAGAAGCAGCACGTCGGGGTTGCCGAAAAGCGCCTGGGCCAGCAGCACGCGCACCTTGTCCCCCCCCTCCAACTCCTTCATCAGCTTGCCGCGCATCTCCTCGGGAATGCCGAGGCCGTTTAAAAGCACCGCCGCTTCCGACTCTACTTCGTAGCCGTTCATCTCGGCGAAGTCGGCCTCGAGCTCCGCCGAGCGGATGCCGTCCTCCTCGGTGAACTCGGGCTTGGCGTAGATCGCCTCCCGCTCGGCCATAACCTTGTAGAGTTTCTTGTGCCCCATGATGACCGTGTTGAACACCGTCTGCTCGTCGTAGGCGAACTGGTCCTGCTTCAGCACCGCGATCCTTCCCTTGCCTGCGGAGATGTCGCCCTTGTCAGCCTCGATTTCCCCGGAAAGGATCTTCAGGAAGGTCGATTTGCCCGCTCCGTTGGCTCCGATCAGGCCGTAGCAGTTGCCGGGGATGAATTTTATATTGACGTCCTTGAAGAGAACCCTCTTGCCGTAGGCGAGGGTGACGTTGGATGCGCTGATCATTGGCTTGCTCCCTTTTTCTAAAATGAAAAAACCACAAGGGCGTCCCTGTGGTCGTGAACCTTGTATGTATAGCATTCTTGTGCGCGTCCCGGCAACGCATTTTTGCCTGCCTCCATGATTTTACGACCTTTTATGCCGGTGGCCGCTCTTTACGAAATCAGTTCCAGCCACTCTGTTCGCGTCGCGACCCGCGACAAAAGTATTTATTTTCCGCTTTTAATATGGCAATGTGTGCTCAGAATTTCAAGTCATGCGCCGCCTCAAAGGCACGCCGGAGAGTACATGAGAATAGTAGACAAAATGGACCAAGGCGGGCAGTTCATCTCCCTTGAGTTCTTCCCCCCTAAGGACAAGAACGAGTGGCCCGCTTTCTTTAAGACCGTCCATCGCCTGTCGCGGTTGAACCCCCTTTTCGCTTCGGTCACCTACGGGGCCGGCGGCAGCACCAAGGGGGACACCCTTGAGATCGTCAGCAGGTTGAAAAACGAGAACGGCCTCGATACCATGGCGCACCTCACCTGCATCGGGTCCTACCGCGGCGACCTGCAGCAGTTCCTCGACAGCCTTGTCCTGGCCGGGGTGAACAACGTCCTGGCGTTGCGGGGAGATCCCTCCAATGACGCGCCCCCCGAGTTCTCCGCCTGCCGCACGCTGCTGCACGCCTCCGACCTTGCGGCCTTCATCAAAAAAGCCCATCCCGGCATGGGGATCGGAGTGGCCGGCTATCCGGAAACACACCCTGAGGCGCTGGACCCGGAACATGACCTGAACTGCCTGAAATTGAAGCTGGATCAGGGGGGGGATTTCGTCATCACTCAACTGTTTTTTGACAACGAGCATTTCTTCGATTTCGTCCGCAAGGCCCGTAGCGCCGGTGTTGACAAGCCGATCATTCCCGGTATCATCCCCGTGGTCAGCCTCAAGGTGATACGGCGCATCATCTCCATGTGCGGCGCCACGCTCCCCCCCGCCTACCTGGCGGAGCTGGAGGAGGCCGACCAGCGCGGCGGCGCGGCGGCGGTGCAAAAACTCGGCATAGCTTATGCGAAAAGACAGGCGCGGGAACTTCTGGCCGCCGGGGTTCCGGGCGTGCACATCTACACGCTGAACCGGGACGAGGCGGTGCTGGAGCTGGTCGACGGCTTGCTGCCGTCTTGACGCTGTTTTAACGGCGCTCGCTCGACCTTGGGCGGTTCGGGTATATTGAAGTCCGTGCCCCGCGGTATGGGGCAAATTGTAAGGCGGTCGCTGATGGCCATGCTGGTCGAATGTATTCGATCGGGTTGTCGGTACAAGGGGGGGAGATGTCTAATGCGGTAATGTTGTCGGCGATACTTATTGGTGCATTCTGCTGTAACTGCATGATCCCCTCCGATCTGTTCGCGGATTATTACAAGTACACCGACAACCGCGGGGTGATCAGCATCACCAACAAGCGAGATTCCGTCCCTGCCAAATATCGCTCTACCATGAAGGTAATGCGCGAGGAGCCCAAAGCGGATGCCGGCTTGGGGGGGCAGGTTCCGGAGCCGCAACCTGCAGCAGCGATTCCCCCCGGGCAGGCCGCTGATGCGGCGCCTGAACCAGGGCTTGCTGCCGGGAAGTTTGCGGAGCTTTCCTCGCGCTTTGTCTGGTTCAAGCCTTTGGTTTACCTGGGCGTGTTACTGGCCCTTACGGTCATAATCATCAAGCTGGCCTCCCTTATCTCCTCGCCGCTACTTTCGAAACTGATTTACCTCTGTTTTTTCCTCGGCGTCTTTGTCTTTATCTACAAATCCTACGTTGCGCATGTGGTTGAGAGTTCCACGAAAATAAAAAACGACGCGGTCTCGGTCATCAAGAACTCGATGCAGCGGGAGGAGTCTTTGTCGCCTGGTGCGCCCCCCTGAGTAGCGGGGGAGGGAATTTCCGGCGGTACGCCAGAGGGCCGAGGAGGTGGACATGCATCTGATCCAGATTTTGCTGCCGCTTTACGATAACGAGGGGAAGCCGTTCACCCAGGACGAGTTCCTGCGGGTGCGCGACGCTCTTTCCGAGCGTTTTGGCGGGATAACCACCTATATGCGTTCGCCCGCGCGCGGACTCTGGAAGGAGACTCAGGATACCACCGTGCACGACGACATCGTCATCTACGAAGTGATGACGGCTGAACTGGATCGGGTTTGGTGGAAAAAGTACCGTCACCAGTTGACCGCCAATTTCCGGCAGGCACTGCTTATCGTCAGGGTGAGCGAGGTGGAATTGCTGTAAGCGGAAAAAACGACTAGACCTCCATGCTCTGGTGTGGGAACGCGGCATTGACGTTCTGCGTCTTATGCCGGGGCAAATCGGGCGTAGGGGCGTAACGGACGCATTCCAATGCCGGAGCGTCGGAACGATGAGGCAGTGAAAGGCCGGGTTCTGCGTGGCGACCATGCTCGTCATCCAGGCGAACCCGGCTTTTTTTGTCGTGAGACTGGACTAAAACTTCTCGAAAGCCTCATCCATATGCAGATCGGTGCCGACTACATTGCCCAAGGCAGATCCGCTCGGCTTCTTTTGAGGTCCCCTGCCAAAGCTCATTTGCCTGGCCGCCCTGTCTTTCTGCCTGGCGGGGGCCCCTCTCCTCGCTTTCGCCATGTCCTGGTCGCCGGTCTTGAAGAAGGCAATCGTGCTCTGCAACTGCTCTGCCTGTGAGGCGAGTTCCTCGGCCGTGGAGGACATTTCCTCCGAAGCGCCGGCATTTTGCTGGATAACCTGATCGAGTTGCTGGATCGCCTTGTTGATCTGCTCGGCGCCGGTATCCTGCTCCTTGCTGGAGGCGCTTATCTCCTGGACCAGTTCCGCCGTCTTCTGGATGTCGGGCACCATCTTTGCCAGCAATTCGCCCGCCTTCACCGCGACATCGACGCTGTTGGAAGACAGCGCCGAGATCTCGGCCGCCGCCTTTTGGCTCCGCTCGGCGAGCTTTCTCACCTCGCTGGCAACCACAGCGAACCCCTTGCCGTGTTCGCCGGCGCGCGCGGCCTCTATGGCCGCATTCAGGGCGAGGAGGTTGGTCTGACGGGCTATTTCTTCGATTATGTTGATCTTTGAGGCAATATCCTTCATGGCTTGCACCGTTTCCTGGACCGCCTTGCCCCCCTCCTTGGCGTCTTCCGCCGACTTTACCGCGATCTTCTCGGTTTGAATGGCGTTGTCAGCATTCTGGCGGATATTGGCGCTCATCTGCTCCATGCTGGAAGAAGCTTCCTCCGCCGCTGCCGCCTGTTCGCTCGCCCCCTGGGACATCTCCTCGGAACTGGAGGAAAGCTCCTGGCTTCCCGCGGTAACGTTGTCCGTGGCGGATTTCACCTCGGAGACGATCTCCCTGAGCTTGTTCATCATGTTGCTCATCGCCGAAAGCAACAGGCCCGTTTCGTCCTTTGAAGCGGCGCCTATTTGGAAATCAAGATCGCCCGCGGCAAGTCGATTGGCCGTTTCAACTCCCAGTTGCAGCGGCCGCTTGATGCTGCGGGTCACCAGGAAGCTGAGCAGCACGCCAATCGCTATAGCGATCAAGGCAATGCCCAGCAGCATAAGCAGAACCGATTTCGTTTCCTTATCGATGAGCCCCTTCGCTCCTTGCATCTCTTCGTTGGCGGCGTGAGACAGGCTGCCGGCGGCGTCCTCCATCTTCTGGGATTCTTCATTGATCTCGTCGAGGTCGGCACTCGCATCTGTCAGGGTTTTGATCCGCCCTTCCCTGATGGAGTCCGTGAGCTTTCCGAATCCGTCCTTATAATGATTCAGATTTTCCTTTATTATCTTTACCTTCTCTTTGTCGTCTTGATGAATGACGACTTTTTCGAGAGTGTCGACATCCTCGCTTGCTTTGGTCGCTTCCTCGGCCCATTTCTGGGAAAATTCCTCGACCTTCTTTACATCGGCCAGATTCAGTAAAACGTCCTTCTCGTAGCGCCTCATGCTGAGGATATTCGCCTTGGCGCTCGCTGAATGCTCGGCCAGTTGCGCTTCAGTGTCGAGCAAGGTATCTATGACCTGCTCCCCCTCCTTGACTCCCCAGTAACCGGTTCCCGCCACCAATCCGAGCAGCAGTAAAATCAGTCCGAAACTCATGAGTAAGCGGGTGCCGATCTTCATGTCGTTTAACATGTCTTTCCTCCCTTGCATCTCAATCGAGCTTTTCATCATGGAGATGAGTAGATGGTATCGGCGGGAGGCCGTGACGGCTGCATGGGAGATTTGGAAATGGACGTGTCGTAATTGGTAGGCGACGGCAATGATGATTGTCGTTTAAGTAGTTGCCGGCACGCTACCAGGGCCGGTTTGCGACTGTGGCGCATAAGGTAAGAGCAGCCTGTCTCCGTTTGGAAAAAGCTCCGGCGGGATTGCGGGCTTTGAGATGTGGGACAGCAGGAGAAGGCGCCTCAGGCGGGCTCGTACTTGTAACCTGCGCCGTAGATGGAGTAGATCAGTTCCTGGTCCGGCGCGACGGCAGAGATCTTCTTGCGCAGCTTCTTTATGTGGCTGTCGATGGTCCGGTCGCTCACGATGCGCTGGTCCGAGTAGATCCGGTCCATGAGCTGGCTTCGGGAGTAGATGCGCCCGGGGTTCTGATAAAGGAAGTGCAAAAGCTTGAATTCCACGGCGGTAAGGTCCAGATCCCTTCCTTTCAAGAGGGCGCGGTAACGCTCCGCGTCGAGGGTGAGCGCTCCGTCCGCCGGCGTTGACGCCTGTTCGCCGGATCGGCGCAGCACCGTCTTCACCCGCGCCACCACCTCGCGCGGGCTGAACGGCTTGCAGATGTAGTCGTCCGCGCCAAGCTCCAGGCCCAGCAGCCGATCGATCTCCTCGACCCTGGCCGTTATCATGATGATGGGGAGTTGCGAGAAGCTGCGGATCTCCTTGCAGATCTCCAGCCCGTCGCGCCCGGGGAGCATCAGGTCGAGCAGGACCAGGTCGGGAAGCTGTTCCCTCACCCGGGGCAGCACAAGGCTGCCGTCCGCGATCCAGACCGAGTCGAATCCCGACTGTCTCAGGTAGTCGCCCAGAAGGCTCGCCAGCTTTTCCTCGTCCTCTACGATCATTATGGTCTGTTTCATGATTTGCTCCCGGAAAGCGGCAGTTCGATCCTGATCAATACGCCCCCCTTGGGGGAGGGGAGGGCGCCGATGCTACCCTCGTGCGCCTCGACTATGTTCTTGCAGATGGCAAGCCCCAGTCCCGCGCCGCCCAGGGCGCGGTTTCGGGAGCTGTCGACGCGGAAAAGGCGGTCGAAAAGAAGTTTAAGTTCCTCGGGCGCCACCCCCGGCGCGCTGTCGGCAAAGTCGATCGTGGCGAGGCCCTGACGCCGCTCCAGCCGAACCGACAGCTCGCCTCCTCTATCCGTGTACTTGAGCGCGTTGTCCAGCAGGTTGTCGAAAAGCTGGCGCATCCTGCCGGGATCGGCAAAGGCAGGAAAACCGCCGGTGCCGGGAAGGGTCGTCTCCAGCGAAATCCCCTTCTGGGCCAACTCGGGTCCAAAGGATTCCAGCGCGTCCGTCAGCACGGCCCGCAGGTCGACAACCTCCTTCCTGTAGGTGAGAGCGCCGATGTCGTAGAGCGAGATCTGGTACAGGTCGTCCACCAACCGGCTCAGGTGCATCACCTCCGCGTGCAGGGAGCGCATCGAATCCGGCCCCCCTTGCCTGACGCCGTCCTGGATCGCTTCTATCTCTCCTCTTAGTATGGAGAGCGGGGTGCGCAGTTCGTGAGAGATGTCCGCCACCCAGCGGCGGCGCGCCTGCTCGTTTTTTTCCAGTGAGAGCGCCAGGGTGTTGAAATCGCGGGCCAGCTGTCCCAGTTCGTCCTCGGGACCCACGGCAACGCGGGTGTTGAATTCCCCTAGGGCGAGACGGTGCATGGAAGCTGCGAGCCTTCTGATAGGCAGCACCAGGCGGTTGGCCATGGGAAGCGAGATGGCGGCCGAGATCAGCAGCATGACCCCCGCTATCATCCCCATGGCGAGCTTTTGCTGCTTCACGAAGAGGAGTTGGTGGGAATCGGTAAGGCGCTGCCTGGGCCTCAGGCCGAGATATCCCACCAACTGGCCGCCGCTTTCGATCCGCTTCAGGACGATATGGTCGTTCTTTCCGGGTGCTCCGGCGATCTGGACCCGGTCGGTGTCGAGCAGCAACACGCGCGCCTCGAAGCGGTGTGCGACGCGCGGCGGCAATCTCTGGCCGGTCATGTCGGAAAACTGAGGTGCTGGCCGGATGCCCCTTGCTTCCTCCCTTTTCTCCCGGCGTTCCCTGCGCTCAACGCGCTCCTGGTCCCCCTCCACGCGAGTCGCTGAGGCCAGCTTGAACCAGGCAGCGGGGTCTTCGCGCAGAAACTGCCAGTTGCCGCCGTACTGGTAGGATCGCTCCAGCACCATGGCCAGCTTGTCAAGGCGCTCACTCTCGATGGTGTTGACGTACGAGAGGAAGCCGCGCCCGATGCTCCACTGCATGATGAGGAACATGCAGATGACGACGGCACCCGTCGCAGCCAGCATGGCGAAGAAAAGCCGGTATTTGATCATTACCTTCATGGCGTCTCACACTCTCTTAATACATATGGCTCACCTTTTTTTAACATAGCTCTGGAAAATACGCCACGGCATCTTCGGGAAATGGTATAAATCCACATTTGCTCCACATTTAGTCCTTATTCTGCTGTTAGTGTGGTTCCCGTAGCAGGAGGCACCACGGTCAACTTTTCAACCGGAACATCCTGAACATGGGGACCTGCAAGAGGGACCTTCAGGACTAACATCGGCCCTAAGCCGCAAGGGGAACACCATGAAAAAGTCAATCGTAGCAGCAGCACTTCTTTTAGTCGTGGTCGGGGCGGCAACCGCCCAGGCCAGGGTCGATTTTCACGTTAACATCGATATCCCTGTGCCGGTGCCCGTGGTGAGCGACCCTGGTTACCAGAGTTATCCTGCTTACCCGGCCTACGCCCCTCAGGTGGTGGTCGAGGAGGCGCCCAGATTCATCTATTCGCCCAACCTCGGTTTCTACGTGTCGGTCGGGACACCTTACGACATAGTCTATGTGGACCGCAGTTACTACCAGTACAGGGGTGGCAGCTGGTATCTTTCCCCTTCCTACCGGGGACCCTGGACCAGCGTGTCGCAACGCTGGCTGCCATCCGGACTGCACAGGCACAAATATGAGCAGATCCGCCATTACCGCGACCGCGAGTACCGCAGCTACCTGAACGATCGTCAGCATTATCGGGGCAGTTGGTATCGTCCGGCCGGCGGTCACGGACCGGAACGGTACGAGCGCCACATAGAGCGTCGCGATGACCGCCGCGATTACCGCAGGGACCATAGGTACGACCGCAGGGACCACAGGGTCGACCGCAAGGACCGTAAGGATGACCGTAAGGATCACAGGGATGACCGTAAGGACGACCGCAAGGACCGTAAGGACGACCGCAAGGACCGTAAGGACGACCGCAGGGACCACAGGGATGACCGCAGGGATGGCCGTGGCCACTAGGCGTCGGGCGGGCCTTCCCCTCCGCTACGTTCTCACCGGAAGCAACCGTAGGGTGACGGGGGGAGGGACATAAATAAAATACGCCACCTTTTAATGATTCATGGTATAGTCTAAGTCTAATTAGTCACAAGACCCCAATGGCCTTCCAGGCTTCTGGGGTTTTTTGTGGCGCGAAAAAACGAACAGATAGGAGTAACAGTGGATTTCAAAGAGTTCAATTTGCACCCCCAGATTCAGGCCGGAGTGGAGGCCCTCGGGTACGTTACCCCGACCCCCATCCAGCTACAGGCGATCCCCCCGGTAATGGACGGGCAGGACGTCCTGGGGCTCGCCCAGACGGGAACAGGTAAAACCGCGGCCTTCGGGCTGCCGATGTTGCACCGACTCTCCCAGGGAGAACGCGGCCATGTCCGCGCGCTCGTCGTCGCCCCCACCAGGGAGCTCGCCGAGCAGATCAACGACGCGCTCAACGCCATGGGGAAGCTGACCCGGCTGCGCAGCGTGACCGTCTACGGCGGCGTTAACATAAACACCCAGATAAAGAAGTTGAGAGAAGGAGTCGAGATCGTAGTCGCCTGTCCGGGGCGTTTGCTGGACCACATCTCCCAGGGGACCGTCGACCTCTCCAAGGTCGAGATGCTGGTCTTGGACGAGGCGGACCAGATGTTCGACATGGGCTTTCTGCCGGACGTGAAAAGGATCCTCAAGGTGCTCCCGACCGTCAGGCAGACCCTGATGTTCTCGGCCACCATGCCGGACGACATCAGAAAGCTTGCGCACGATATCCTGCGCAAGCCGGTAACGGTGCAGGTGAGCCGTACCGCGCCCGCCGCTACCGTATCGCATGCACTCTACCCGGTTTCCCAGCATCTGAAGACGCCACTTCTTTTCGAGCTGCTGAAGCACACGGACACCGAGAGCGTGCTGATCTTCACCAGGACCAAGCATCGCGCCAAGCGGGTAGGCGAGCAACTGGAAAAAAGCGGCTACAAGGCGGCCTCCCTCCAGGGGAACCTGTCCCAGAACAGAAGGCAGGCGGCCCTGGACGGCTTCAGGGACGGCACTTTCCAGATCCTGGTGGCAACGGACATCGCGGCCCGCGGCATCGACGTGTCGCTGATCTCCCATGTCATCAACTACGACATCCCCGATACCCCTGAAGCGTACACGCACCGCATCGGCCGGACCGGCCGCGCGGCCAAGACCGGAGACGCCTTCACCCTGGTTGCCAACGAGGACGACATCATGGTCCGGGCAATCGAGCGGGTGCTCGGCGGCAAGATCGAGCGGCGCAGCGTGGAAGGGTTCGATTACAACGTGCCGGCGCCGAAGAAGGATGCCGAGTTCGTCAGGGCGCCGCGCGAGCCGCAGCGCCGCAAGGAAAATTCGGCCAAGCCCGCCGCCGGTCGCCATGCGGCAGGCGCGGGAAATAAGAGCGCCCCGGCCGCCGGTCGTCATGCCGTGGGAGCCGGAGCCAAGAGCACGCCGCGCCCCCCGAGCCATGCGGCGCGTCGCAGCGGCAGGTAGGGAAATTCAGCAGCCGCTACGTCAGCAATATTTCGCTTAACATGATCCCCCCTTTGAAAAAAGGGGGGATTTTGCGTAAGGGGGCAATGGTATGGAAGGTATGTGAAGGCGATGAGCAGCGGCCGGGATGGGGAGGTGTAACCTTTTGAAAAGATAAGTTTTTTTAACCTGAGGGTCGCTAATGTTCTAGTGCCTGCCGTCCGATAAGCCACTCAAGGGGAATCCGTCACGGTTTCTGGCGGGGATGAGGGCGCCCGTCAAATGCGGATACGGAGCCGGGCGAAGAGCGGAAGGGGAGAAATATGACCGGAAAACAGAAGGTGCTCGTGGTGGACGATGATCGGCGCATGGTCAAAACCATCTGCGACATCCTGCGGGTCAAGGGTCACGACCCCCATGCGGCCTACAGCGGCGAGGAAGCCGTGAATAAGGTGCGGGGGGAAGGCTTCGATTGCGTGCTGATGGATCTCAAGATGCCCGGGATAGACGGCCTAGAGGCGCTGA
>Ga0209317_1001557_pt1 | contig 19514 bp, 21 predicted proteins | sample RifGroB2_FD_183994 | JGI IMG/M metagenome (GOLD analysis project Ga0209317, IMG submission 183994) | Soil microbial communities from Rifle, Colorado, USA - Groundwater B2 (SPAdes) (version 2) | ecosystem: Environmental > Terrestrial > Soil > Unclassified | place: Rifle, Colorado | collected... | reverse complement strand
ATGTTGTGCTGGGCAAATACAACCATTTCCCTTATTTCTGTTGTGACAAGATAGTTTTCATCCTGAGCAGTAAAAAACCGGTTCAGTCGCTCAGGTGATACATCGGCAGTAATATTTGCAGGAAAAATACCTTTTCTGGCTGTTTCTATGGCTTCATTGTCGAGATCGGTAGCAAAAATCTGCAACAAGATACCTCCATGCGGTTTTACTTTTTCGAGCGCTTCTTTAAAAACCATCGCCAGTGAATATGCCTCTTCTCCGGTTGAACATCCAGGCACCCAAGCCCTCAGAATTGAACCCTCGTGAAGGTTGGCAATCAGATTTGGAATAACACTCTCTTTCAACTTTTCCCATACAGGGGCATCCCGAAAAAAATTAGTTACCCCAATCATTAATTCCTTGAAAAGAATCTCTACTTCTTTTGGATTTTCAGTTAAAAAATTAGCGTACGAAGCAATCTTGCTGATGTGATGAACCCCCATTCGCCTTTCGATCCGGCGATACATGGTGTTTTTTTTATAGGATGAAAAGTCGTTGCCGGTATGGATTCGCAACTGGGAAATGATTCTTTCGAGCGAATTTTTGTCTTGAAACTCTATTCCCTGATCTGATTTAACTACAGGAATATGTTTTAATAAATTGATGAGACTTAAAGGCAGTTCATTGGCCGGAGCCACAATATCCGCTGCCACCGAATTGATAGCATTGAGGGGCATACTGTCGAATTTTGCCGTGACAGGATCCTGTACCATAACAATCCCGTTATGTTCTTTTATGGCGCTAAGTCCTAAACTGCCGTCGGAGCCCATTCCCGAAAGAATAACACCGATGGCATGTTTATGCTGGTCGTCGGCAAGTGAACGCATGAATAAATCAATCGGAAGGCGAAGTCCTCTTATTTCAGCCGGTTCGACCAGATGAAGCGTTCCTTTTGAGATAGACATGCTCTTGTTGGGCGGAATAACATAAACGTTGTTGGGCTTAACCGCCATGCGGTTTTTCACCTGAAGAACTTTCATGCCCGAAACCCGCTGAAGTAATTCGGGCAGCATACCTTTTTGTGTTGGATCCAGATGTTGGATAACCACATAGGCCATTCCGCTATCCGGGGGCACATGACCTAAAAATTGCTCCAAAGCTTCCAGTCCGCCAGCCGAAGCTCCGATACAGACTATTGGAAACTTGCCTTTTTCCGATTCAGAATGTTTTTCTGCTGAGGTTACTTTAGATTTTAGTTTTCCGGATATCATGAATCATATACAATTAGCATCAAATAAAGACTATACGCACCATTTTTTAAGTGTAAATATAAATTTTAATTTTGCCTTTCGGCAAATTGATCTGAAATATTACGGATATGATCAATTGCGCTGAAAAAAGGTTCGCTTAAGAATGCCCGCAGCATCCAAAGCATTTTTTCGTGCTGCTCTATTATACCCAACACAAAATCAATGGTGCCATAATCTTTTATTTTTTCGGAATTTGGAATGATATCATTCCGAATGATGTGAAGGATCGTTTCATGATCAATGATCAGGGTTTGAATAATCTGGGTTGAATTACCGAAGTCGCTGTTCTCTTCACTCACCTGGGTAACACGGAGGAAATCTCTTAGTGAGCCCAATGCAAAATGACCTGTAGCACGGATCCGTTCGGCAATGTCATCAATCATGACATCCAATACATCGTGCTGAATTTCGAAAAACTTATGCAGTTCGTAAAAGTTTGACCCGGTAACGTTCCAATGTGCATTGCGGGTTTTGGTGTATAGAACATATTCGTCGGCAAGCAGTTTGTTTAGAAGAGTTCCAACTTCATTTTTAACTTTGTCCATCATTTCTGATTTTAGTTTCATAATCCTGGTTTAAAACATATCATTTACGGGCATCAATGTATTAGATGTAACGCGGCAAAGTAAATTTGAATTTGCTTCCTTTGCCTGGTTCGCTCTCCACCCAAATTTTTCCGCCATGCATTTCAATAAATTCCCTGCAAAACAAAAGTCCAAGTCCGGTACCATGTTCATTATCAGTTCCCAGTGTTGAGTGAAACTCGTCTGTTTTGAAGAGTTTTCTTTTGGTATTTTCTGAAATTCCAATGCCGTTATCCTTTACTTCAATTTCGACAAATTGATTGCCTTCTGTTGCACTTACGTAAATTTCGCCGCCACTATTCGAATATTTTATTGCATTGCTGATCAGATTTCTGAAAATTGTTTGAACCATTTGAATATCAGCAGTTACAAGTGTATTATGGCCGATGGAATGACCCATTGTAATTTGTTTTAGAGTAGCTGAGGTATTGAAACTCTCAAATTCATTGATAACCAATTCGCGCAAATTAATTTTAACCGGATTGAAGTTACTCTCGGTGTTTTGTGAAACTGACCATTTCAGAAGGTTATCGAGAAGCTCCAGTGTCCGGACTGCTGAATTGGAAGCAATATGAATCAGTTTTTCCAATTCAGCTTTGTTGTAATCCTCCATATTTTCAGCTAATAAATCCAAAATACCAATAATGGAATTGAAGGGATTTCGTAAATCATGCGCTACAATAGAAAGGAATTTAGCATTTAATATAATCCTATCAGATAGTTTCTTTCTACTTTCATCTAAAAGATTTACTAACTGATCATTGATTTCTTCCATTTCAGACAAACGCAACAGTAACATTTCCTTCGAAGTATCCATTTTACTTTCAATGCCCGAAATAGGATTCTTTATTTCGGAACTTCCGTTTATATGTTGAAGATTGCTTCCGGGAGATTTCAGGTTGTTTGGTAATTCATGTTGTTTAGTTCTCATGTAATAGATGGAATGTTAGATAATTAATTAAGCTCAGGAATAATGTTTTTACAGAACCGTAGTTGTTTAAAATGGGAGGGTGTTAAACCCGTTTGCTGTTTAAACTGATTGGTCAATGCTGCCGTACTGCTATAATGCATTTTACGCGCAATTTCGTCAAGATTTAAATCCTCATAAACCAGTAATTCTTTTATCCGGTCAATTTTGCGTTTGATGATGTATTTTTCGATGGTTATACCTTCAATTTCTGCAAATAGTTTATTCAGAGAAATAAAGTTGTGGTCAACACTCATACTGATGTAATCTGAGAAGCTTATTTTCAAATCTTCATCAGAATAATGCTCCACATCCAGTATCGCCTTTTTTAACTTTTCAATAAGCTTGTTATTGCTTTCGCCAATTAGTTCAAATCCACATTGTTTCAAAGCCGCGGCCAACTGTGAACGCTGAACTGAGCTTATTACTTTTTCAGTATCTATTTCTCCTATCTTTACGCTAATAAATTGAATGCCAATCTTATCCAGCTCTGATTTTACTGTTCTTTTACAACGGTCACAGACCATATTCTTAATATAGAGCTTCATATATTTTGATTTTTGTAAATTACTTCATAATGATGAATTTTCATAAAAGGCTGGTTGATTGTTATTTATTCGAATTTGGCTATTCTCGTTAATTTCTGGATTAGACATGAATAACCGGATCATCCATGCCATTTTTTTGTGCTTCTCCAATATTTCTGTTAAGAAAATGGCCGTACCACGATCACTAAATACTTGTGATATAGGAGATAATTCATGTTTAATAATGCTGATAATCCTTTGGTGATCGTTTAGGAGCGTTTCAAAAACCTGTCCTGAATTTCTGAAATTTTGACTTTGGTCGTTAATTTGTGTCATACTCAGGAAATCTTTCAGTGAGCCCAACGCATAATGACCCAGTGACCGGATCTGTTCCGCAATTTCATCAATCATCAGGTCCAGCATATTATACTGGTTTTCCAAAAACACATGTAGTTCGAAGTAGTTTGATCCATCAACGTTCCAGTGTGCAGTCCTTGTTTTGGTATATAGCACGTACTCATCAGCCAATAAAAGATTGAGAAAAGTCACAACCACTTTATTGTTTTCGGTCGAAGTTTCGGTAGTCTGGTTCATAATTTAAGATTTAAAATTTATTATTTAATCCATATATAGTCCTGAAATGATAACCATACACTGAAAAAGTAAGCGCATCAGTGATTAGCGCCGGTCGCCTGAAAAGGGTCCAGATCAGAAGTTTCCAATATTCACTTCTGCCTTTACTTACAATCCCAATAATAATTACCGATTTTATAAAACCAAGGAGAAAGGGAAAATCCCTGGTTTGCCGCCCGGCATGAAGCTTTTTGTAATTCAGCAAAAACTGCCGGATTCTTTTGTAGTATGGTTTTGCGGAATAGATATTCTGTATGATCTTTTTATATCCATCCAAAAGCTCCTGGTGGTTCATTACAGGGACAAAATTCATGGATGAGTCGGTGTTGTTCCCCGATGATTCGGAGGTTAACCTGTTTTCGGCTTTAAGCCGTTTGTAAAGTACCGTATTTTTGGGGGCGTTTAACAAACCAACCATGGCCGAAACAATACCACTTTGCTGTATAAAATCAATCTGTTTCTGAAAAACAGTCGGAGTATCTGAGTCAAATCCTACAATAAATCCGCCCGAAACCTGTAATCCGGAATTTTGCATTTTTTTTACGCTTTCGAGCAGGTCCCTGTTTTTGTTCTGTCCTTTGTTGCATTCCTGAAGTGATTTTTCGTCGGGAGTTTCAATACCAACAAAGGTGGACGTAAACCCTGTTTCGGTCATTAACGACATCAGTTTTTCATCATCAGCCAAATTAATGGAGGATTGAATGTTAAATGTAAACGGATATTTATGGTTTTGCATCCATTTTTTCATGGCCGGGAGCAAGTTGTTTTTGACCTGGTATTTGTTCCCTATAAAGTTATCGTCAACAATTAATATGGGTCCACGCCAATTCAAATGGTAAAGGATTTCAAGCTCTTCAATAATCTGACTGGTATTTTTCATCCTTACCCTGTGGCCCAAAAGAGAAGTTATTTCACAAAAATCGCAGGAGAAAGGGCAACCGCGCGAAACCTGAATATTCATGGTAACATAGTCCTTTATTGATAACAGACAGTAATCGGGAACCGGTGATTTGGTTATATCGGCAAAATCATTGGTTTTATACACTTTTTCAGGTTTCTTTCCTGCATTTAAGTCATTCAGGAACAGGGGCATCGTTATCTCTGCTTCATTTAAAATAAAATGGCTGATTTGCGGATAGTCCTCATATTCCTGGGTAAACAGCGGGCCGCCTGCAATAATTTTTACTTCATACTTCAGGCAAAGTTCAATAATTTTGTTCACCGATTCCCTTTGTATGTACATAGCGCTAATGAAAACATAATCGGCCCAAAGGATATCTTTTACCTGAAGAGTTGTAACATTGAGGTCAACGAGTTTTTTATGCCAGTTTTTCGGAAGCATGGCCGAAACGGTGATTAATCCAAGAGGCGGCACAGTGGCTTTCTTGGCAATAAACCGCATAACATGTTTAAAACTCCAAAAAGAATCGGGGTATTGCGGATATACTAATAATACATTCATAAACAAATTATTTATGAATGAAAGTTAGATAGAGCTCAAGCCAGATGTATTACACAATTTTCGAAAAGATTTACATCATTCACACATTTAACAGTAGTTTGTACGGTTTACCTACCATCGGGCGGAGTAACTCTTTTCATTCTGAGGCTCTTAAAGAAAGTAGGATTTAATCCGGTAACTTTTTTAAACTGGTTGGATAAATGGGAAACACTGCTGTAATTCAATTTATATGAAATTTCGGTAAGACTGAGTTCGTCATAGATCAGCAATTCTTTTACCCGTTCAATTTTATGGGAAATAATGAAGTGTTCGATGGTAATTCCGGTTACTTCTGAAAAAAGACTGGCCAGGTAGTTATAGTCGTGCTTGAGTTTATCACTGATGTATTCAGAAAAAATAATTCCGGAGAGTTCATTAGAATAATGTACCTTTTCTACTATTGTATTTTTGATCCTTTCAATCAGAATAGATTTTTGATTGTCCATCAGCTCAAGGCCTGATTGTAATAATCTGTATTTAAGCTGGTCGAACTGTTCTTCATTAATATTCTCCATGATCTCGACTTCGCCTAATTCAATCTTTCCATAATGGAGGCCTAGCTTATCCAACTCAGATTTCACCACCATTTTGCAGCGCATCGAAACCATATATTTGATAAAAATTTTCAATTTTGGTTTTTAGTTATCCGACATCTGTTATAAACACTCATACCTATGGGATTGTAAATTTTAGCACGAATAAATATAACAAATAACTTTGAAACTTATTTTTTTTTTTGGATTCTGAACCTTATAAAAAGTAGAAGGGAGCCTGGCGGCTCCCCAATAATCTACATTATTGCGATTCGTGAAAAAGGGACTTGTTTTCTCTGACTGAAAGGCAATGATGATGCTGTTTGATTAAAACATTTCTTTCAATAAATGTCAGAGCTTCAAAATAATTTATACTTTCTTTAGCAGTTTGTTGTCTCATTTTTTTAAGTGCACATTCAATAAGTTCACTTCCAAAAGGACAATTGAATAAAAGACCGTAATAGTTTGAATAATTTTCTCCCATTCTTTCTGCTATCAAATACAAACTATACTTATTACATCAGTTTATTCTATAAATACAGAAAAGGTAACCCTCCAAATCAATAAATTTTAAAATTAAAAGTTTAAAGATCGCTTTGGCATATTTTTATATTTTTGCAGAAGTTTTTTTTAATGAATTTTTTTTTAATAGATATGTTTGAGAATCTGAACGAAAAGCTGGAACGGTCATTTAAACTTCTGAAAGGTCAGGGGAAAATAACCGAAATCAATGTTGCCGAAACTTTGAAAGAAGTTCGCCGCGCTTTGCTCGATGCCGATGTTAACTTTAAGATAGCCAAATCATTCACCGAGAATGTCCGTAAAAAGGCATTGGGTATGGATGTATTAAACTCGATTAAGCCAGGTCAGTTGATGGTAAAAATCGTGCACGACGAATTGGCTGAATTGATGGGAGGAAAATTTGTTGATATCAATTTAAAAGGAAATCCTTCGGTTATTCTCATCGCCGGTTTGCAGGGATCGGGAAAAACCACTTTCTCAGGGAAATTGGCCAAAATGCTGAAAAGCAAAAAAGGGCGTCACCCATTACTTGTTGCCTGCGATGTTTACCGGCCTGCTGCAATCGAACAGCTTAAAATTCTCGGACAGCAAATAAATGTTCCTGTTTATTCTGAAGATGGCAACCTCAATCCGGTAAAAATTGCATTGGATGCTATCAGGCAGGCCAAATTACAGGGAAATGATGTTGTTATCATTGATACTGCCGGCCGTTTAGCTATTGATCAGCAAATGATGAACGAAATCAGTGCGGTCAAAGATGCGGTAAAACCTCACGAAATTTTATTTGTCGTAGATGCTATGACCGGGCAGGACGCCGTTAATACTGCCAAAGAGTTTAACGACAGGCTTGATTTCGACGGTGTCGTACTCACCAAACTGGACGGTGATACACGTGGTGGGGCTGCAATTTCGATACGCGCGGTGGTTGATAAGCCAATTAAATTTGTTGGTACGGGTGAAAAGCTGGAGGCGCTTGACAATTTTCACCCTGAACGTATGGCCGACCGTATTTTGGGAATGGGCGATATCGTTTCACTGGTGGAGAAAGCGCAGGAACACTTTGATGAAGATGAAGCAAGGAAACTTCAGAAAAAACTGGCTAAAGACCAGTTCAGTTTTACTGACTTCCTGAAACAAATTCAGCAGATTAAAAAAATGGGTAACCTGAAGGATCTGGCAACCATGATTCCCGGAATGGGAAAGGCCTTAAAAGATGTTCAGATAGAAGATGACGCGTTTAAACACATCGAAGCTATTATTTTTTCGATGACACTGGCCGAACGTGAAGATCCCAGCTTATTGAATGGTTCGCGCAGGAAAAGGATTGCTGATGGATCAGGCACTAATATTCAGGAAGTTAACAGGTTGATCAAGCAGTTTGCTGAAACCCGAAAGATGATGCGTGTTGTTTCGCAGGGAAATAACATGAAACGGATGATGGGAAATATGGGCCAGAAAAGATAACCGGATAAAAATTTACCAATGATATTAATTGACGGAAAAAAAACAGCGGACGAAATCAAAAAGGAAATTGCCGAAGCAGTTAAACTGATTGTTTCAACGGGCAAAAGGCCTCCCCATCTGGCTGCTGTTTTGATTGGTCATGATGGCGGCAGCGAAACCTATGTGGCCTTCAAAATTAAAGATTGTGAAGAAGTTGGTTTTCGTTCAACGCTTATACGTTTCGAAGACGATGTGACTGAACCGGAGCTTATCGCTAAGGTTCATGAATTAAACAACGACGATGATCTGGATGGGTTTATCGTTCAGCTTCCTCTTCCGAAACACATTTCAGAGCAAAAAGTAATTGAAGCGATTGATGCCAGAAAAGATGTGGATGGATTTCATCCTGAAAATGTTGGGCGTTTGGTGCTCGGGTTACCGGCATTTTTATCGGCTACTCCTTTCGGTATTGTTGAACTGCTTAAGCGATACCAGATACCAACTTCAGGAAAGAATTGTGTCATAGTCGGGCGGAGCAATATTGTTGGCCGGCCATTGAGTATTTTAATGTCTCAAAAGGCTGTAAATGCTACAGTTACCGTTGCCCACAGCCAGACAAAAAATCTGAAGCAGGTTTGTGCTGAAGCCGACATCCTGATTGCAGCGCTTGGCTCTCCTGAATTTATTAAAGCCGATATGGTCAAAGAAGGAGCTGTGGTCATTGATGTTGGAACCACGCGGGTAAATGCACCCGATACCAAATCAGGCTGGCGTTTAAAGGGAGATGTAAAATTTGATGAAGTAGCTCCCAAGTGCTCATACATTACCCCGGTACCTGGCGGCGTTGGGCCAATGACCAGGGTTTCGCTCCTGCAAAATACTTTATTGGCAGCCAGTCGTAACATATAAAACTATGAAATTTATGAAACTCAAAATAAACATGAATCTAAGCAAAGTCGGCTTTTTATCATTGGCGCTGTTCATTCAGGCATGTAGCACTGTGCCGCTAATCGGACGAAAGCAGGTAAGCCTTCTGCCGGAATCGAACATGGTGGAAATGAGTTTAACCAATTACAGTCAGTTCTTAAAGGAGAATAAACTATCAACCAGCAAAGAACAGACGGATATAATAAAGCGGGTTGGAGCCCGGATGTCGGTAGCCGTCGAAAAATACCTGAATGAAAACGGATTTAAGGACCGTATTGCAGATTTCAAATGGGAGTTTAACCTGGTGGAAAATATGGTGCCCAATGCCTGGTGCATGCCCGGTGGAAAGGTTGTATTTTATACCGGAATATTACCACTGACAAAAAATGATGCGGGTGTTGCAGTAGTTATGGGTCACGAAATTGCGCATGCCGTTGCACGGCATGGTAACGAACGGATGAGTCAGCAAATGTTGGTTCAATTTGGAGGTATTGCACTTTCGGAAGCAATCAAAACCAAGCCGGAACAAACTCAGGCCATCTGGCAAACAGCCTACGGACTGGGGACACAGGTTGGGGTAATGTTACCTTATTCGCGGCAGCACGAATACGAAGGAGACAAGCTTGGCCTGATTTTCATGGCTATTGCAGGATATGATCCCAAGGAAGCCATAGCTTTTTGGGAACGAATGGCAGCAAATTCTTCAGGAAAAACGCCTGAATTTTTAAGTACTCACCCGGTTGAGCAAAATAGAATTGAAGCAATCAGACAATTTTTACCTGAAGCCGCAAAATACAATACAGCTAAATAATGCTCACACTGAATCTGAATAATTTGATACCGGAATTTATATCCTGATTCAGGTATATATTTGCTTATCATCCAATGTAATTTATGTTCACGTGTTTGTTAACATTTTTTTTAAATTCTCATTATTTTTGCCTATTTTTGAAAAAACAAGAACGGAATAAACTTTATAAGAGCATGATGGAAGAAATGGAAAAAAATGAGGATCGTTTAGAGAATGACAGCAAATTCAAGGAAGAAATATATTCTGTAGCTGTCAGGGCAGGGAAAAGAACCTATTTTTTCGATGTGAAATCAACGAGAAGAGATGAATTTTACCTGACCATTACTGAAAGTAAAAAACGATTCGAACAGGATGGAAGCTTCCATTTTGAAAAACACAAAATTTTTCTGTATAAAGAAGATTTTGAAAAGTTTATGGATGGATTACAAGAGGTAGTTACTTATATTGATCAAAATCAGCAAGATGATTTTGAAAGTCGGGCTGATTTGGAAAACTATCAAAACAAGGAAGAACGGGTTCTTGAAAATGTGAGCACTTCAAAAGACTATACCAAACTCGAATTTGATGATTTAAATACATAAATGTTTTGCTGCTATTTTCAGTTCCAATATACGATCAACCGGATAATTATCCGGTTGATTTTTTTTTGTGCCAGACCATGAGTTTGAAAAAATTCGATCCAAAAGGAAAAGGATTACCATTTTATGATAATCCTTTGTTCCAATTTTAGTTTAGTTCGATCGGAAAATAGATATTTGGTTAAAAGAGAAAAGGTTTTCTATTCTATAGAACCGCGATGCTAATATAATAGTTATTTGAGAACTCCTTTTAATATTTTTTAAAAATTTAATAATGTTGGATAATGTTAAAAATAGTTAGTATTGTAAATCACTGTTTTTCAGGAGTTATATTTTAGGAATATGTTTTATAATATCAGATCGCGCATTACACGCGGGAAATGAAGATAAGTACTATCAATGGCAAAACCAGCCATTGATAACGTATATTCAGACATCAATGTCTTAATTTGTGTTTTGGTTTATTACATTTGCACAAAAAACAGTTGACACGCTTATATAACATAGTTGATGCAAAGGTTTTAAAATCCAATTTAATGAATGAAACTTATGCTCGTAAGACGATCTCATTTTATCGGTATTTTATACTTGAATCTCCAACTGAATTTAGAGATCAGTTGTATAAAGATTGGTCAGGATTAAACTGCTTCGGAAGGATTTATATTGCCAGGGAAGGAATTAATGCTCAAATGAGTGTTCCGGAATCAAATATGGAAGCTTTTCACGAATCGTTGCTCCGATATCAAATATTCGACCGGATTCCGATCAAATATGCCATTGTGGACAATGGAAAATCTTATTACAAACTTACCATCAAGGTTAAAGCTAAATTAGTTGCAGATGGGCTCAGCGACGATACATTTGATGTGACCAATGTAGGCAATCATTTGGAGGCTGAGGAATTTCATTCTTTGGTTGAATCAGGTAAGCATATTGTGGTTGATATGAGGAATCATTACGAATCGGAAATTGGTCATTTTAAAGGAGCTCTGTGTCCGGAAGTTGATACTTTCCGTGAAGAAATGGTCCTGGTAAAAGATATGCTCACTGACCAGAAAGACAAAAAAATATTACTCTACTGTACCGGAGGTATTCGTTGTGAAAAGGCAAGCGCTTATTTGAAACATCATGGTTTTAAGGATGTGAACCAGCTTCATGGTGGAATTCTGGAATATGCCCGTAAAATTAAGCAGCTCAAACTGGAGTCGAATTTCATCGGAAAAAATTTTGTATTTGATGAGCGGTTAGGTGAATCGGTAAACGGTCAGATCATTTCGCATTGCCATCAATGTGGAAATCCCTGTGACGACCATGTGAATTGTGCCAACGAACTCTGCCACTTGTTGCTTATCCAATGTCACGAATGTGCTGAAAAGTATGAAAAATGTTGTTCTTCAGCATGCTGCACCATTAAGAATACTCCTGTATTGGAAAAACAGCTTTACAGACTGCAGGCAAATCGCAAATTCGGAAACCGCCATATCTACCGGAAAAGCTTTCTCCTGGCAAAAAATAATACTTTTACCGGTTGTAATCCTGAAAAAGAATAATAACCAGTAAAGTAATATGTCTAATTTTTGGGAAACCCTTCAGAAACCAATGTTTGCATTAGCGCCTATGGAAGATGTAACAGAAACCTCATTTCGGGAAATTGTTGCGGGGCTTTCTGATCCTCAATATCTTCATGTTCTTTTTACTGAATTTACATCGGTTGATGGAATGAATCATCCGGTTGGAAGAATCAGGGTAGGAGAGAGGTTGTTAGTCAGCGAATCGGAAAAGCAATTATTGAAACAGAAGAACATCAGGCTTGTTGCCCAGATTTGGGGCAAAAAACCAGAATTGTTTCATAAAATTGCCCGCGAAATTACCTCGGAATATGAGTTTGATGGTCTGGATATTAACATGGGTTGTCCGGTTAAAAATATAGTGAAAAACGGCTGCTGTTCGGCTTTGATAAATGAACCAAGCCTTGCTAAGGAAATCATACTGGCCACTAAGGAGGCCACTCATTTGCCGGTTTCTGTCAAAACCAGAACAGGCATCCAAGCACATGATACCGAAGTCTGGATCGAACATCTGATGGAAACCAAACCTGCTGCAATCATTCTGCATGGACGTACCCAGAAGCAACAATCTGACGGACTGGCAGATTGGGAGGAAATATCAAAAGGTGCGCGGATCAGGGACCGCATTCATCCCGGAACCAGATTTTTGGGAAATGGAGATGTTTCATCTGTTTCACACGGAATAGAGCTATGCAACAATTACAAAATTGACGGAGTTATGATTGGACGGGGAATTTTTCAAAATCCATGGTTTTTTAATCCTCCACATTTGCCTGCTTCAAAATCAGAGAAACTGAATCAGTTGTTGCTTCATACCCAATTATTTGAGCAAAATTGGGGTAGAAAAAAGAACCTCAATATCCTGAAACGCTTTTATAAGATTTACACCAGCGATTTTGCCAATGCAGCAAAATTACGTTCTGACCTGATGGAAGCAAAAACATTTGAAGAGGTTTACCACTTTGTTCATAAAGAACGCCATTCCTGATATTTTCTTTCGGTTGCTGTAAAATAACTTTCACTCCTTATCATTTTCAAAATTGGAATAGTGGAATTCCAAAAAAAAATGAATTGGATGTCGAAATGAATGATTTTACTCCTTGTCTGTTAATCCAATTTAACTTTAATTTGAATTTCAGGAAATTGATTGCATATCGTTTTGTAACGGTTTCGTACTCATTTTATTTAAACAGTGGATTTTTTGTTATAGCCAATCTTCAAACTAAAATAATTTTGGATGAACATTAGAAAAACATTACGGTCATTGCATCGGGATTTTGGTTATTTTGTGGTTGGTATTACCTTTATTTATACTGTTTCGGGCATTGCACTAAACCATCGGCAAGACTGGAACCCTCATTATTTTCTTATTTCAGAAGAACTTACTATTCCATTTTCAGATCGTACTGACCTTAATAAAGACGAAATACAGTCGTTGCTGGATCAATTTGAATTCAGTCCGGTATATAAGAAGCACTTTGTGACCAAAAGTGGAAATATTAAAATTTTTGTTGAAGAAGGAACCGTCATTTACAACCCTCAGAAAGGGTTGGCCGAACTCGAAATCTTGAAAAAACGACCTTTCTTTTTCCAAATCAATAAAATTCACCTGGCGCAAACCGGTAATCTTTGGATTTGGATTTCGGATGCGATGGCTGTTTTCTTGTTGTTTGTTGCTATTTCAGGTCTTTTTTTATTGAAAGGCAAAAATGGAATAAAAGGCCGCGGGCTTTGGCTGACCAGCTTCGGAGTTGTAATTCCATTGGCAATTATTTTGTTCTATTTATCCTGATTGTATAATCTTTAATCCATATTACGATGAAAAAATCATTGATCCTAATTTTTTGCTTATCAGTATTGTTGTCTTGTTCCAATCAGAACAAACAGAAAAAAGAAGAAAAATCGGCTGAATTGGTTGTTTTAACTGTTGATGAATTGTTGGCCCAGGGGAAGGACCTGGTAGGAAAAGAAGTGACGGTAAAAGGGACGGTTACACATGTCTGCAAGGAAAGCGGTGCCCGTTGTTTTGTGATGGGAAGTACCGAAGACATCAGTATTCGGATTGAAGCCGGAAAGATCGGTTCGTTTTCGCAAGAACAATTGGGAAGCGATATCCAGGTTAGCGGTATTCTTCAGGAAGTAAAACTGGAGGAAGAAGATCTGGTTGAAATGGAAAAAGCTGCTGCAGCTGGCGAATCGGCCAATATCGGACATGCATTAGGTCACGACGGCCCAAAACTACATGATGTTGACGGTGGTAAACACGATAGCGTCAATCAGGAAAAGAAGCTGGAGGAAATGAACCGGCAACTTGCTGAAAGTACCGAAGGATATGTGCCTGTATATTATTTGGAAGGATTAAAACTCGTTGAAAAGAAATAATTTACAAGTTGTTATTTGAACTTTTACAATTAGGGTAATATCATAAATCATCCGGAAAGTCAATTTTCAAAATTGGCGCATCCGGATGATTTTATTTTTTAGGATCGGCGACAAAATTCAGTGAAACTGAATTTACACAATGCCGGGTATTTTTTGAGGTGAGTCCTTCGCCTATAAAAACATGACCCAAATGGCCTCCACATTTGGCACAGGTTATTTCAGTCCTCCGGCCGTCGGAATCTGTGGTCCGTTTCACTGCGCCCTTTATTTCATCGTCAAAACTCGGCCACCCACAATGCGCGTCAAACTTATCGGTTGAGCGGTAGAGTGGGGCATTGCATTTCCTGCACAAATAAGTTCCTTTTTCTTCGAATTTATAATAGATCCCTGTGAAAGGCCTTTCCGTTCCTTTACCCTCAATAACCGACTTTTCAAATGCATTCAATTCATTGAATTTCATAGAAGTATCTTTTTTTTGCTTGTTAATGTCCTGTGCATTGACAATCATTGACAAAAAGGTCAAGATCCCTATCAATTTGCGTTTCATCATTTTCTTTTTTGATTAAATACAATTTAGACAAGCGGAATGTTTACGACATAGATAATAATTATTTAAAACTCATATATTGTTCCTCCTTCGATGAGATCGGTAAAAGTCGTATCTTTCACAAAAAAAAATATGAAACGGCTTTTTAAATATTTTCTTCAGGGCTTATTGTTTTCCGGGCCTTTGGCGGTGACACTTTATACGGTTTTCCTGATGTTTAATTACGTTGATCGTTTAATTGGGGATCCGTTAAAAAAGCATTTTCAATTAGATATTCCGGGTATCGGAATTGTTCTTTTGTTTATTTCCCTGACTTTGTTAGGACTAATCGGACAAACTATTATTGCCCGGCCATTCATCAGTTTTACCAAAAGGCTGCTTGCCCGTGCCCCTCTCCTTAATGTTATTTACACTTCGCTGAACGATTTGTTCACAGCATTTGTAGGTAAAGAGAAAAAATTCAATGTTCCGGTCATAGTTTGTATGAATCAGGAAAACAATTTATGGAAACTGGGGTTTGTAACTGAGAAAAATCTCAGTGAATTTGGCCTGAATGAGATGGTTGCAGTTTATTTTCCACATTCGTACAACTTTTCTGGCGAGTTGTACATTGTCCCGGAAAAATCAGTAAAGTTGATTGGATTAAGCCCGTCAGAAGTGATGAAATTTGTGGTTTCAGGTGGTGTAACAAAAGTTAATTGAATATTATGTCCACAGAAGTAATATTAATGGGTGGTTTTTTGTTGTTGATCATTTTTGTGTTAATGATTGATTTATTGGTTGTTGGAAGACATTCACACATTGTTTCGACCAAAGAAGCACTGGGTTGGACAAGTGTTTGGGTTGCGCTTTCGATGGGCTTTTATGTGTTTCTTCGGTTTTATGGTCACATGCTGCACGGAATTGAAACGCAGGCAGAGTTAACAGATGTTGTTAGCAGATATGCTCCGGAATTGAGGTTCCGGCTGACTGATTTTGAAGGAATGTTGGGTGAATACCGCGCACACATGTCAATGAGTTATCTGGCAGGTTATTTCATTGAACAGACTCTTTCGGTAGATAATGTTTTCGTGATCCTGATGATCCTTCAGGGTTTCTCGGTTCCGCAGAAAAATTACAAAACAGTACTGTTCTGGGGTGTTTTAGGCGCTATTGTTTTACGGTTTATTTTCATTTTTGCCGGTGCTGCCCTGATTCATCGTTTCGAGTGGGTGTTATACATTTTTGGCGCATTCCTGGTATTTCAGGGAATTAAAATCCTGGCTAAAAAAGACGGTCATGTTAAAGATCCGCACGATTATGCCATTGTCAAATTTTTATCGAAATATCTGAATATATCAAAGGAATATCATGGCGATAAGTTTGCCTTTAATCACCACAAAAAGGTTTATTTTACACCATTAATGCTGGTTTTGGTTTTGGTCGAATTTACTGATGTCATTTTTGCGCTCGATTCGATACCAGCAGTTTTTTCGGTATCGCTCGATCCATTCGTAGTGTTCTTTTCCAATATTTTCGCCATTATCGGACTTCGCTCCCTGTTTTTCCTGTTGGCTAATATGATTGATAAATTCCGGTTTCTGAATATTGGTGTAAGTGTATTGCTCATATTTGTCGGAGTGAAACTACTTGCTCATACCTGGCTCGAAGAAATCGGCTTTAAACCATCTTATTCATTGTATTTCATAGCTACAACATTAATACTTAGCGTGGTGTTTTCTGCTCTTTTTCCGGAGAAAGAAAAATCATAGCCTGACCTGATAACTATATTTTTTACGTTTAAAACCTTATGGTTTGATCTGAATGACATCAATTAATCACTCATTTACATTACAGGAAAATGTTAAAATTCGCTTATCAAAAACCATTTCCGATTAAGAAGGATACCACGACGTATCGTCTTCTGACTAAAGATTTTGTATCAACTGTTGAGTTTGATGGACGTAATATTTTGAAAATTGCTCCTGAAGGGCTTGAATTGCTGGCCAAAGAAGCTTTTGCCGACGTTTCATTTTATCTGCGGGCATCTCATCTCGAAAAACTGGCTTTAATCCTGAAAGATCCGGAAGCAACCGATAACGACCGTTTTGTGGCCCATACGATGTTGATGAACCAGGTAGTTTCTGCTGAAGGTGAATTGCCCACCTGCCAGGATACAGGCACTGCTATTGTTATGGGGAAAAAGGGCGAAGATGTATATACAGGCGTAAATGATGCTGAGTTCCTTTCAAAAGGCATTTTCAACACCTATCAGGACCGCAACTTACGATATTCGCAAGTGGTTCCGTTAACCATGATGGACGAAAAAAATACCGGAACAAACCTGCCTGCACAGATTGATATTTATTCAGAAAAAGGCAATACCTACGAATTTCTGTTTATAACCAAAGGGGGAGGTTCCGGCAACAAAACTTACCTGTATCAGCAGACCAAATCATTGTTGACCGAAGAAAACCTGACCAAATTCATCAAAGACAAAATCATGGATCTGGGCACTTCAGCTTGTCCACCCTATCATTTGGCCGTCGTTATTGGAGGTACATCAGCCGAAGCAACTTTGGCAACCGTTAAAAAAGCTTCTGCCGGATATTTGGATCATCTGCCAACCGAAGGAAACGAAGGTGGACAGGCTTTTCGCGATCTGGAATGGGAAAAGAAGATTGAAAAAATTGCATGGGAATGTGGCCTCGGCGCCCAGTTCGGAGGTAAATACTTTGTTCACGATGTGAGGGTAATCCGTTTACCGCGCCATGCTGCTTCTTGTCCTGTTGGACTTGGCGTAAGTTGTTCAGCCGACCGCAACATCAAGGCAAAAATTACCGAAGACGGTATTTTCCTTGAAGAACTGGAACGTAACCCGGCCCGTTTTCTTCCGTCAAAGGCTCCTAGTATGAAACCTGCAATTGACATTGATCTGGATCAGCCGATGGCAGAGGTGCTGAAAAAATTATCACAATACCCGGTCAAAACCCGCTTGAACCTTTCAGGAACATTGATTGTAGCACGCGATATGGCTCATGCCCGTCTGAAAGAAATGCTTGATTCAGGCGAACCAATGCCTGAATATTTGAAAAGATACCCGGTTTATTATGCCGGACCTGCCAAAACACCGAAAGGAATGGCTTCCGGTAGTTTCGGGCCAACCACTGCCGGGCGCATGGATCCCTATGTTGATTTCTTCATGAGCCGTGGAGGTTCAATGATCATGCTGGCCAAAGGAAACCGAACCCAACAGGTGACCGATGCCTGTAAAAAACATGGTGGTTTCTACCTCGGTTCTATTGGCGGACCGGCTGCAATCCTGGCAAAAGTTAGCATCAAATCGAGTGAGGTGATTGATTTTGAAGAACTGGGAATGGAAGCCATCCGCAAAATCCGTGTCGAAAATTTCCCTGCATTTATTATTGTTGACGATAAAGGAAACGACTTTTTCAAACAACTGTAGTATGCATTTACCCAACCTGCAAAACAGTAACATCAGTTATTTTCTGAATAAAGAAGATATTATTCTGGAAACAGCACAGCAAATCATGAAAGATTTTGGCATGTTTGGTATAGAAATCTCATTCTCCGGAAATGTAGAAAATGCTTATCACGAGTTACACGAACAATTGATTAATCAAATTTCGGTTTACCTCGATAAAGATTACAACCGGTTAATGGCCGTTTTGTACCAGGTTGACATTACCGAACATGAAATTGAAAAGACCCACCGCGAATTGCCCCACTACAACGATCTGGAAGTGCTGGCCCATCAGGTCATCTTCCGCGATCTGAAAAAAGTACTGTTCCGGAGGTATTACAAATCGCAGCCGGAATAACTGATTGCAAGGTTAAATTATGAATGAAAAACCTGCAATTCTAAGCTACTCTCAAAGCCTTGATGCCTATTAACCGTTAATTAATAATTCACAGGATTTTATATCTTTGAATAAAAGTAATGCCATGAGAATACATAAAGAAGTTGTGCTTAATGACCTGAGTAGTCTGTTGAAATCCAGATTCTCTGATAATTTGAAGGACGTTGTGCTTTTCGGATCTCAGGCTTACGGAAAGGCTCATAAAGATTCTGATTATGATTTCTTAATTATTATGAATCAAAAAGCAGATTGGAAAACTGAACGAGAAATATCTGATATTTGTTATGAAATTGATTTAAAGTATGGCATTTTAACAGATGCTCACATCATGAGCGAATCAGAATTATCGACATTGCGGGGGAAGCAACCAATTTTTGTTAATGCACTTTCAAATGGATTACACGCATGATTGCAGAAAATGACATAGAGGTTGAGTCATTATTAATCGAAATGACAGATTTTATTAACGAAATAAAAAGAATCATAAATAATGCTACCTGAATTTTCCTTTTTCCAAGATATTTTGGTTTATTCTCAATACCAAGAAAAGCTCAATCGTTGTTTAACTGATTAACATTACCCACCGCGAATCGCTCCACTACAACGATCTGGAAGTATTGACCCATCAGGTGTTTAAACAAAAAAAGAAAGCAATCTGATTTCCAAATTGCTTTCCAATGATAAGTGTGTTAAAATGGTATGCTGCTTAATTGACGTATCCACCCCACCATTACCGTCTTACACCAGTAGGTTTTTGTCGATAAATTGCGGCAGCAGATCTTTGACTTTGGAAGTTTTGGTATCGTTTATGTTTTGGATCACATAGGTGAGCCATTTTTGGG
>Ga0209317_1001556_pt1 | contig 19520 bp, 16 predicted proteins | sample RifGroB2_FD_183994 | JGI IMG/M metagenome (GOLD analysis project Ga0209317, IMG submission 183994) | Soil microbial communities from Rifle, Colorado, USA - Groundwater B2 (SPAdes) (version 2) | ecosystem: Environmental > Terrestrial > Soil > Unclassified | place: Rifle, Colorado | collected... | reverse complement strand
GGTGTGTGGTTGTAATGGTATTTGTCGGGCGTGAGCCGGAACAGGGCGAAATCCCCGTCGCCCATGGCATCGAGCCAGCTGCGCCCCAGAAGCTCCTCGAAGCTGAAGAACTTGTCCTTGATGAAAAGGCAGGAGCTCTCCCGGCACGACCCCACCAGGACGCGCGCGTCGGCAGGGGAAACCACGGCACCGGGGTCGTCCGGCATGGGACGGCAGTCCCAGTAGCGGATCCGGCGCTCGAAGACCTTGCGCGGGGTATCCAGTTCTTCCGGAAGGGCCAGACATTCGCCCAGGTCGATGTCCAGCTGCTTCAGGAACCTGCTGCAGGCCGAGGCGCCGGTACCGAAAGGGAGGTCGTAGTTTATCAGGCCAAGGAGACCTGTCATCCTGGCACTGGTCAGGAGCCGGAACAGCATGGGCGCATTTTCCCGCACGCCGTTGTACATGAGCTTGATCAGCCTGTCGGCGAAGAGCGGCTCGTCACAAAGTTTGCCGCTATCCCGCGCGATATACTGGTGCCGTAAGGTCAGCATTGCTGTCTCTCCTTGATAAAACGGTTTCGGCTGCCGCCTGGTCCCGGTTGATGGTGAGCAGGGTCAGGTTGATCAGGCGCCGCAGCTGGCCGGCATCGAGCCGCTCGGAAAGAAGGTCGCTCCTGACGCCGGCCAGGTAACCGGCCGCCCCGTCGGGCTCCCCCAGGGAGTGCATGGCACGACGCAACCCTGCCTCGTCGCTGCCGGCAGCACGGTCCAGGTCGCGGAAGTCCTGCTCCAGGATGGCGATCCCCTCCTCCATGTGCTTTTGCCGCACCCCGCCGCGGTAATAGCGCTCCGCTCCCCGGTTGAAATCGTCCGCCTTCACCCGCATGGGATCCCTGGCATTCAGCTCGTCCAGGATGCCGCGGCCGAGCTTTCCGGCGGCGGAGCGGGTTTCCGGGTCGGTCAGACGCAATTCCAGATCGGCTATGGTCTGTTCCAGCCCCATCATCTCGATCAGATCTCCGGCGTCCTCGCGCAAAATCCTGAGCAGCGCCAGCCGGTATTGGCTCACCTTGACCCTCAGGTACCCGGGGTAGCGCCCGCTGCCGCGCACCTCCCCGGTTTTGCCGATGATGCGCTGCAGGAAGCGGTTGCAACTGTTCTTGCGCACGAAGAAGGTCGGGTTGCCGATGGCCGCGGCGAAGAAGATCTGGCGCCGCTCGCTCTCAAGCGACGGTTCGTCCGGTATCTCCGCGTGAGACAGGCTCCCCTTGGCCATGTACTTGAAAGCGAGGGCGTTGATCAGCATCTGCAGGTCGGTGGCGCGCCCGAGATCCTGCTCCAGGGAATCGAACTGGCTGTAGTGGCGCCCCTCGAAGCCGGAGAACCCCATGACGTCGAACTCGCGCAGCTTGTAGAGCAGATAAAGCGACATCTGTCCGTCGAAAACGCCGAGCTCGGCCAGGTCCCTTTTGAGCTTCTCGCTGTTGCCGGCGCGGCCGTTCAGCGCCGGGCTTTGCGGCGTGCTCATGAGGCAGATCAGGTAGTCGACCAGGCGGTAGTCCGGCACGAAATCCCCCTTGAGCCCGAAGAGTCCGCTCACCAGCCGGTCGATCCAGGGGGGTCCGAACGGGGTGACCGGCCGGCCCAGGACCGAGATGCTCGCCTTCTTCTGCCAGCGCCTCCAGAGCATGCGCAGGTGGGTATAGTCGAGCTCGTGCGGCAGAAAGCCCAGGGCCCGTTCGGGGTGGAAGTCGGTGTAGCCCAGCCGGTAGGGGGAGGCCGAATAGGTCCCGACGAAGAGCGGCAGAAAGTGCTCCGCCATCTTGATGGTCAGGTCCCCGAGGTACTTCTCGTGGGGCTGGGAGAAACCGGAAGCCGGATCGCTTAGGAGCCTTCCCAGTTTGCGGCTCCCCAGGCTGACGTGGGTGCCGTTGTTGGCGAGGCTCACGTTGGAGACGTTGGGGAGCACCACCAGGTTGTTGCTGATGATCCCCGCCTCGCGCAGCTTGGCGACCGCGTTCACCTGGTGGCAGAGCTGCATGTAGCGGTGCTTCTCCTCCCCCTTGTCCCAGCCGGAGAGGCAGGGGCTCATGAACAGCTCGCGGTAGAAGGCGTCGGCGACATGCTCGTTCAGCTCCTTCTGCCTGACCGGCGGGTGCGGCGCGAAATAGACCATGGCCCGCTGGCCGCTCTCCTTGAGTCCGAAGCTTTCGTTGGCGTACATGACCAGGAGCTGGGTGAAGAGGAAGCGCTTGGAGGTTTCCCGGGCCAGGGCGGCTCCCATCCCCCCCTCTCTGGTGAGCGGCACCACGTGGAAGGAGAAGGTCTCCGGCGAGGTATTGTCGTTCAGGTAGTGCCCCAGAAGGCGCCTCCCCGTCGTCTCCAGGAGTTCAGGGAGTCTTTGGGAACCCAGCAGGTCGGCAAGGGAGAGTTTCAGCAGGTAGCTGATCGGGAGCCTCAAGAGCTCCTCGCCATCGGCACCGGTTGCGAAAAAGCGCCCGGCGTCGCTCCTCTTGCCGGCCGAGGGGTTCTTCTTGTCGCTCAGGAGATCCCCCTCGAACACCTGGAGGGCGAAGGGAGAGAGCCTTTGCCGGGGGAATCTCACCCAGCTGTTCTCCCAGACCTTGTCCTTGCTGCCGCCAAGATACTGATCCAGATCCGCAATCAACCTTTTCGGTGTGTCCCCGGCCGCCGCGCGCTTGGTTATGTTGGCATAGTACTCCGACTGCTCGATGATGCAGGGAAGATCCACCTCTCCCCTTTCCCCGACGACCACGGCCTGCAGCTCGGTCTCGGTACCGCCGGTGGTGTCCCCGGCGCTGAAGGGTAGCCGCTCCAGGAAGCTCCCTCCCGCCCCTTCCGAGTGGAGCAGCCGGGTCATGATGTTTTTCAGATAGTGGGGGTGCAGTTCGGTGATCGATGCCGGCGGTTTTTCGGCACTGCTGTCGGGGAACTCCTGCTGTCGAGACAATGCAGACCTCCTTTAGTTATGGATACGTCCTATGCTGTAACTTTTTACCGGAAAATTATGGAGATCGTGTGTACATCTGGTAAAACCTCGGTTACTCGGGAATTCGCGGCAAGGCATACGGCAAGAGGGGATCCCCGGCCTCGACGGCATGGAGGGGGCGCCGGCTGCTGAAAAGAAACCGCAACGCGCTGAGAGTGGCGCGGGAATGGTCACAGCCGGGATGACGTAAAGGTAAGTAGTAGCGGCAACCTCAAGGGGGCAACGAAATGGAGGCGGAAAGAGTGGGCGGAAATGTGGGCGGATACTTTGAGATTAAACGGTCTGCCACGCAGGGGGTGGCTTAGGGAGGGGGAAAGCTTGATCGACCTCACCCGCTTCCCGCAAAACCGAATCGCTCTTACCCCCTCCCGACTTCGGACTGAAGCGCTTCGGCGGGCAAGCCTCTCCTCCCCCCGCTGGGGGGGAGGAGAGTTGCTAGATGCTGATAAATAGATGCTTCTTTCACCGGGACAAAACGCCGCCGCAGGCGGGTCGGCTGCTGATCGGGGCCAATCGACCCTGATCCGGTCTTCGATCAAACCTGCGTTTTTACCCACTGCTCAATCTGCGCCTTTATGGCATCGCGGATTTCCCGTGTTCCCTGCAATTTGTCTTGATCGGTTCCCTGCAACGCTGACGGGTCAGGAAAGCTCCAGTTCAACCGGGTCGTTATACCTGGAAATATCGGACACCTTTCAGCATTTGCACCATCGCAAACCGCTATCACATAACTGAAAACTGCTCCTCTTCTATACAGGTCGAACACGCCGGTGGTCTCTTTTTGTGAAATGTCGATACCGACTTCTTCCATGACTTTTACGGCATAAGGGTTAAGCGCCCCGGGTTCGATGCCTGCGCTTTGGGCTTCGAACTTATCCCCTGCGATATGGTTCAGAAACGCCTCCGCCATCTGGCTGCGAGCGCTGTTATGTACGCAGATAAACAAAATCTTGATTTTCTCCATAGCAATCTCCTTTTCTAGAATTCTAGACTTTCTTGTCATTGCCTATCAAGCACATCCCTGACCAGGCATAAGAGTTTTTGCGGCAGGATCGGCTTCTGCAGAAAATTCCCGCCGTCCTCCAGGATACGCTGCCTGTCGATGACATCGCCGGTGTAGCCGCTTATGAAGATGGTTCGCAGGTCGCCCCTGATGGCGCGCATCTCGTCGCAGGCGTCGCCGCCGTTTTTCTTGGGCATGATGACGTCCAGTATGGCCAGCGCTATCTCCTCCTGATGCGCCCTGAATTTGTCGACTCCGTCGGCTCCGTCCACCGCCTCGATCACGCGATACCCCTGGGCGGTCAAAATATGGCTGATGAGCGAGCGCACCGAATCGTTATCCTCCACAAGCAGCAACGTTTCATCCCCGCGCGGGACGGTTGTGACGGGGAGCGCTGCCGGGCGTTGCACCAGGACCGGTGCCACCTGAGGCAGATAGAGCGAAAACGTGGTGCCGAACCCGATTGTGCTGTCGACGGTGAGGAAACCGCCATGCTGCTTCGCAATGCCGTAACTTATGGAGAGGCCGAGTCCGGTCCCCTTCCCCACTTCTTTGGTGGTAAAAAACGGTTCGAAAATTCTCTGCCTGGTTGATTCATCCACCCCGCTTCCGGTATCGGAAACGGTGATCCGGACATAGGGCCTCCCCTCCGAGCTGCTGAAGGGCTTGACGAACTCGTCGGAAAGCTCCAGGGAGCTCACTTCGAGAGTGATTCTGCCGCCATCGGGCATCGCATCGCGGGCATTGGTCGAGAGGTTGACCAGCAGCTGTTCGAGTTGCCCCGCGTCGGCAAATACATGCTGCGGTTTATCGGATAAATTCATGATCAGATCGATGTCTGCGCCGATCAGCCTCTCCAGAAATCCGACGATGTTTCGCACCAGGGCGTTGCACTCCAGGACCGATGCCTGCACGCATTGCTTTCTGCTGTAGGCAAGCAGGTTCTGGATCAGCGCCACCGCCCTGTTGGACGACTCGTCGATCTTCTCGAGAAAGCCCCGAAACGGCGCGGGAGGGTGGAGCTCGGTCAGAAGCAGGCTCGTGTAGCCGATGATGGCCGTCATGATGTTGTTGAAGTCGTGCGCGATGCCGCCGGCCAGGGTGCCTACCGCCTCCATCTTCTGCGCATGAAGCAGCTGGCTCTCCAGTCGCTTCAGTTCCGTTACGTCGTGGAAGGTCCACACCCTCCCCACCGCCTTTTCCCCGTTCATCTGCGGCTTCGAAATGCACTCGAAGCACCGGCCGTCCGTCAATTCGACCAGGTGGTAACTTTCCTGCTCGGGCTGCCAATAGAGCTCGGTCACCTGCTGGAAGAATTTCGCCGAGTCCCGCACCTGTCCCAGGAGCGAAATGAGCACCGTATTGGAGTCCCCGCAGGCCAGCACATCGTCGGCAATGCCCCACATCTCGGCGAAGCGCCGGTTGCATGCCGAGATCTCCCCATGCGGATCGACTGCCATGATCCCGTCAACCGTCGACTCGATGGTCGCCGACAGCAGGGAGCTCGCGGCGGCCGTCTCCTGCCTCGCCTCGATGCGTTCGGCTATCTCCCGCTCCAGGTTGCTTTTCGACAGCTCCAGCTCCACGCTTTTCTGTGAAAGTAGCAAAAGCGCCTCTTCGGCCCGGCGACGCAGGGAACTCTCCTGCGCAATCCGCAGGCTCAGCCGCTCGTGACGCTGAAGGGCAAAAAACGCCCCTGCGGTAGCCACCAGACTGCTGAACATGATCGTTATGAGATGCGAGTTCCAGATGCCGATGTCCGGCGCCACCATCTGTTTAAGCCACTCATAACTGGTCATCAGCAACAGCGAAGAGATCAGCGTCAGTAAAAGTGCTCCCGCGAAGGAAACGCTCCTGGCCTCTGAGCCTGCGCCCGGATCCGTCCGGACCTGGGCTACGTCAGAAGCCTGTTTCGCAGGTGAGTCCGGTTGCCGCGAGATCTGCTGTTGCAGCGTTCCAGGGGCGTGCCGGTGTGTCGCAGGCGTGCAACCTGATTCGGCGCCGTACATCATTCTTCCTGTGACTGTTTTGGCCGGTCCGGCACTATCTGATACCAGTGGCAGCTCTCCGAAAACCGGTGCCGGCGCGAAAAGGTTTTGGTCCGGATTCACGGGCGCCCCCTACCAGTCGTTGAGAAGTTTGGCCATCTCCTCTCCGTATATGGTCACGTTCAGCGCCCGATAGGAATCGCGTATTTCCTCGAGTTTTTCTATCGGCCGGTCCAGCCCGCCGAAATCGGGGAAGGCGAACAGCATGCGCAAGAGCCTCATACCGGGTCTCCTTTGCCGTTCGCACCGGCTGCGACCGGGGAAGCCAACAGGAAGATTCCGGTCATCTTGAAGAGCATGGCGTGCATCGGCGTCAGCCCTTCCAGGGTAATCTCTGCCTGCTTTTTTTCCCTGATCTCCTTGAAGCAGCGCAAGAGCAGCGCGATTCCCATGGAGTTGATGCGACCCGCAGCGGCGAAGTCGAACCTGACCCGGCTCTGCCTCACCTTTGCGGGGAGATCCTTGAAATAGCGCTCGGAGCCGGCGTCGACGGTCCCCTCTATGGCGAAGTAGTCGAACTCTCCGGCGCTGCCGCCGTTCGTCTGGCTGGTCATGCTGCATCTCCTTTTTTGTATTCTGTTATGTGGAAGCCGCGCGGGGCTTCGGGATCGAGAGTGCGCGACAACCGCAGATCTCCCCCCACCACCGTTCTCTTTCCCGGTACGACGGACACGTGAAAATGGTCGAAAAAGCGCCAGATGAGGAAGAGTCCCCTCCCCCCCAGGTCGTCCCACCCCCCCGGCTGGGCCTGGTTTCTGGCCAGGTACTCGACCACCAGGTCGGGGTCGAGGGTGCCCCAGTTATCGGCCATCTCCATGGCCAGGGTTTCCCCGTCGAAACCGAAACTGAAGACGAGACGCTCCTCGGGCAACAACTCGCGCTGCTCCCCTTTTTTGAAGAGCTTCTCCCCGGCGGCGTCCCTGGGGGCGCCGTACATGGCGTTCTCCATCAGTTCGTCCGCCAAAAGCGCCCCCCTTTGCCGGAAAAGCTCGAACTCATCACCAACTCCGGCTATTGCCGCCTCCAGGGCGCCAACCACCCCCTCCTTCTGGTTCGAGGAGCGCAGGTCGATGGAGCGCACCCCGGTCCGGGAGCCGAGACAGTCGCCGATGGTCCAGGGGCGCCCGGCCACCAGCTTTTGCAGCACCCCTTCGAAATACTCCTTGCCGAGCGGGTCCCCCGGTATCGAATTGACGGCGAGGTGTCGCACCGTATCGGCACAAAGCGGCAGCAGCGGAGGAGACGGCTCTTCGGATGAAGAGACAAGCAGCAGCTCGGCCTCGGGAAAATACCCCCTGATCCTCGCCACCAGTTCCGGATCCTCCGTCGGGTAGAGTCGGGAGGAAAGTATCACCAGGCAGGGATCGATTCCGCGTCCGATCAGCCTTTCCAGCGCATGCCCCAGGCCTTCGTGCGCCGTAATGCTCCACAATGCGGAGATCCCGTCCAGATAGGCGGCCCAGAGGCCCTGGTCGCGTTCGTCCTTGAATATCGCCACTATCGAATTCATCTGCTGCACGAAAATCCCCCCTGAAGGTCCGGGTTATCGGTTTGAGCTTTGCCGCGCAGAGCCAGGAGCGTAGTCACGTCGTCGTCGAAAAGAGTCGTTCCGGTAAAAAGCGCCGCACCGGCCATGAGAGAGTCGTGCAGCAGATGCGTAGCGCCCGCATCCATGCTCTTTTGCAGCAGTGCCGGCAGGCGTTCATAGCCAAGCTCCTCCCCTTTTTCGTTCTCGCACTCGACGATGCCGTCCGTGTAGATGAAGAGAGCGTCGCCGGAACCGAACGAGGTGCGGGTCTCCGGATAGGCGTATCCCCTTTCGAAGCCGAGCGGAAAGCCGACCGTCGTTTCCAGGAGCTGCGGCTCTTTTGCACCGTCACGGAAAAGATAGGGGAAATTGTGCCCCGCATTGGCAATGGTAAGGGTATTGTCCCCGGTATCGATGCAGGCGATCAGGCAGGTCATCAGCAGGCTCTGGCGCGCCGTGGCAAGAATGGCGTTGTTCATCCCGGCGAGAAGCCCCGCGGGTGTGGTCACCCCCAGGGAAAGCAGGGTATGGAGACTCGCCTTGGCAGCCGTCGTGACCATGCCGGCCTGCACGCCATGCCCGCTCACGTCGGCGATGAGAAGCCCCAGCCTGTCTTTTCCGAGCACGAAATAGTCGAAGAAGTCTCCGCCAATTTCCGAACTGGTGCTGACACCTGCGGCGACCGCGATGCCATTGAAGCTGTACTGCGACGGAGGCAGCAGGTCCTGCTGGATCTTCGCTCCCAGCGCCACCTCCTCGCGTATCCGCGAGCTTAGCCGGTCGAGTTCCCCGAGCAGCCTTTTCTGCTCACCGGCAACGGCAAGCATCAGGTCGGATACCACAACCACCCCGACGCATGCGCCCTGCTGCACCAGGGGAAACACATCCGTCTGGAGCGTCGGATCGAGCGAGAGGAGCTCGATCGCCGCGGCGTTGATGTCCGTATCGGGCCCCATGACCAGAGTTGAGCCGGGCAGATCCCCGAGCAGGCTCTGGACCTGCTTCTTCGCGTAGAGATCCAGGGCGAAGGGGCGGCTCATCAGATTGAGGAGCCCCTTTCGGCTCACGCAGCTGAGGTAACCGTCCGCTCCGGTAACCGATACGATCGACAGCTCCGGGTCTTCCTGAAACAGCGTAAGCAGCGCTTGTACCGGCTGCTCCGCCGCAACTGCAACGGCCTTTTTGCAGATGCCGGAAATTTTCGGGATACTCTCCTGTTGCGTCATTGCCAAGCCCCCCCTTTTCATGAGGGGAGTATCCTCCCCGATTCTTGCGTTCGTGTTACAGCCTGGCAACTGTTTGCTGAACTTGCCGGAATGCGTGTTTTTTTGTTTCCTGATGATCTGCAGGCATAAGACCTCCCCCCTTTGTAAAAGGGGGGTCGGGGGGGATTTTACCCAGGTTGCTACGGAGTGCCGACGGCGCCTTAAGGCAAATCCCACTAAATCCCCCTTTTTCAAAGGGGGACTTGCCTCTCTCGTTCCCAAGCTCCAGCTTTCATCTCGTTCCCAAGCTCCAGCTTGGGAACGTAAAGGCTACGGGAAGCTCCGCTTCCTTCAACGACTCAAAGCTGGAACTTCACCCGCAGTGGCATTCCCAAGCTGGAGCTTGGGAACGAGAAAAGCGAGAAGCAGATTTATGCTGAATTTAACCCGAAAGCCACCCGGCTGTAACTTTAGTCGGCTAAAGTGCAGCCAGTGCAGTCGACAACCATATTTTGGAGGATTTATGACGTTAATGCTTTTGGGCGATTTTTATGCCTGGTACTGCGAATGGTGCGACACCCGCAATCTGACACCCTGGACCAAGCTGGAGAAGAATCAGCTTTGCTGCACCGCCTGTCAAAAGAAGTTCACTGCATCTGAGGAAGTAGGACTCCCAAAGATACGCCACGAGAGCAATTCCTTTCGTATGACTTGCTGAAGCCGGACGCAGCACTCGCAACGGACCTTCGCTCTGCTGTTTTACCCGCGCCTGACCCGGCTACCATTACTGCCCCGGTTCAGGTTTTTTTGTGACCGAACTGTGCCCGCGGCCCTTGATACTGAAGCAAACCGGGCCTGCAATGTCACAATCGTGTGAACTCTGCACCCTTGGGAGCAAATCCGCGGCATTTCGTTTGACAAGGTCTTTTTGACCGTTATAAGTTGCCGCAGATTAAATATCGACCGAAGCGACAGGGGAAATGAAATGGCAAAGGCTACGACTGACTTGCAGCAGCTAAAGGGGATCGGCAGGGTATTGGCTCAGCGCCTGAAGGACGCGGGGATCGAGAGCTGCGACGCTATCGTGGAGTCGGGTGCGGAGGGTCTGGAAAAGATCCGCGGCATCAAGACGCACGCCATACCCTCGATCCTCGACCAGGCAAAACTGCTCTCGCACGGCAAAAAAACCACCAAATCGGAGCGGATAGAAGCGATCAAGGGGAGGATCGGCGGGGTAAGGGAAAAGGTGCAGCACCTTGCCGAGGCAACCCGGCTCCGTTTCCACGAGGATCTTGAGGGAAAGTGCGGCAAGAAGCTCGCGAGTGACCTGGCGAGAGTACTCCAGACGCTGGACCGGATCAACGCTGCCAAGCTCAAGCGGTTGAAAGGCGCCGGACGGGGACTCGACAAGGCGGAAAAGCGGATGGACGGGCTTGGGGAGGCAGGAATCAAGAAGGTCCGCAAGGGGCTCAAGAAAGCAAGGAAAACGCTGCTGAAGGCGCTCGCCTGACCGGCATCCGCCGCGACCTCGCCGATTACGCGTTCATCGGGACACGGCAACCGGCATCGGCGCGCTCAGTCGCTCTTCAGGCGGTAGCCGACCCCCAGTTCGGTGACGATATGCCTCGGGCGCGAAGCATCCTCCTCGATCTTCTGCCGCAGGTTGCGGATGTTGACCCGGAGCACATTCTGCTGGTCAGCGTGGGCCGTGCCCCAGATCTGCCTCAGGATTTGTCCGTGCGTCAGAACCTTGCCGGCGTGGCTTACCAGAAGCCGCAGCAGCTCGTATTCGGTAGGGGTGAACTGAACCTCCTCGCCTCGCACCAGGACCCTGCGCTGCGCCAAATCAACCTCCAGGCCGGAGCAACGGTACACGGGCTCCGGCGCCTGCTGCAGGCTTCTTCTAAGCGAGACTCTGATGCGCGCCTGCAACTCGGCGACACCGAAGGGCTTGATCAGGTAATCGTCCGCGCCTGCGTCGAGTGCTCCCACCTTGTTCTCCTCGCCGTCGCGCACCGAGAGCACGATGATCGGCACTTTGGACCACTCCCTGATCCTTCGTATCACCTCGACACCTTCCATGTCCGGGAGCCCCAGATCGAGCAGGATGATGTCGGGGCGGACCGCCGCAGCCGCCGCCAGCGCCCCATGGCCGTTATCAGCCTGATAAAGGGAGAACTCGCCGGTGTCGAGCACCGAGCGCAGGAAACGGAGGATGGTGACCTCGTCGTCGACCATAAGCAGACGCGGAAGGCCGGCATTATTCTTCATACTGGACACGGTACGCTTCCTCTCTTTCACTCTCAGGTACAGGGAGCTCCACTATCATCCGGAGACCTCCCCCCTCCCGGTTTTCCGCACGTATGCTCCCGCCGTGAGCCTCGACAATCCCCCTGCAGATGGAGAGCCCGAGCCCCGTACCGCCCGCCCCCTCCGGAACCGGCACCCGGTAGAACTTGTCGAAAACCCGCTTCAGGTCGTTTTCGGGGATGCCGCGACCGCGGTCGCAAACCTCCAGGATCAGGGTTCCGTCGGCAAGCCGTGCTGCCAGCTCGATACTGCTTTGGCGCGGGGTGTACTTGACGGCGTTATCGAGCAGATTGACCACTACTTGTGCCATCAGGACCATGTCCATCCTGACCAACGGCAGCCCGGACGGGACAGTCACCTCGATGCTCCGTTTGCCGAGCTGGGGCTCCAGTGCGGCCAGGGCACACCCCAGGAGGTCCTGAACGTCGCAGGGAATCAACTTGAGCCTGAGAGCACCCGATTCCAGTCGGGTCATGTCGAGCAGGTTGCCTACGAAACGGTTCAGCCGTCCGGCATCCTCCCAGGCGGCGTCAAGGAGATCCTCCCTGGCCTCCTGCTCCAGCGGGCTCCCCTTGTCCCTGAGCGCGCCGAGCGCGCCGGTTATGGAGACGAGCGGCGTGCGCAGGTCGTGGGAAATGGAGTTAAGAAGCGCCCGCTCCAGGGACTCGCGAGCCTGGAGAATCTGGGCCTGCTCCGCCTGCTTCCCCAAATGGACCCGCTCGATGGCCAGAGCCGCCTGGGTGGCAAACGCCTCTAGCAGTCTGCGGGAAAGCTGCGAGGTGTAGTCGGCCTCGTTGCCGAGCCTCACCCCGAGGACGCCTAGCGCAGCGCCGGAGCTCTGGATCGGGAGGTATAAGAGGGCCGCCGAGATCAGGGTTTCCGTGCCGCGCCCTGCCGGTCTGCGGTTCCTGAAAGCCCAGTCGGCAACCGCCAACTCCTTCAGGTCCAGAACCAGCCCGTCGCTCCCCCGCTTCAGCTCCAGCCGTTCCTTTTCCGGCAGCAACACAGCGATTTGCGCGTCGTGGCTCTCGGTGATGTTTTTGAGCAGGGCATCCAGAATCCCCTTCAGGTCGGAGGCGACCGCCAGATCGCGGCTCAGGTGGTAGAGGCTCGCGGTCTGGACCTCCCGGTCGCGGATGGCTTCCGCCCGCTCGCGGGACTGCGAAACCAGCGAACTTATGACGATGCCGACGGTGAAAAGGGCGCCGAAGGTGATGAAGTACTCCGCGTCGGTCACCGCGAAGGTGAAGCGGGGGGGGACGAAAAAGAAATCGAAGGCCAGCACGCTCAGAGTCGCGGTCAGCACCGCCGGCCTGCGCCCCAGCCGGACTGCCGCCAGGACCACCGCGAGGAGGAAGATCATCACCAGGTTGGTGGGGGCAAGGTACCAACGCGCGGGTTCGCAGACAAGCGAAGTGAAAAGCACCAGCAGCAGGCTCTTCAGGTATTCCGACCAGTCAACCGGCCTGGGAGCGCCTTTGGGAACGGTCCGCTCCCCCTCCCCGGCGATGCTCACCACGTGGACGTCGATTGGGCCGGAGTGGCGGATGATCTGGTCCACCAGCGGCTGGCGCAGGAACTCGCGCCAACGCGGCTTGGTCGGCTTCCCCACCACGATCTTGGTGACGTTGTTTTTCACGGCGTAGTCGATGAGCGCCTCGGCGACCGAGGTCGAGGAGAGGGTCGCCACCTGCGCCCCGAGGCTCTCCGCCAGGCGTAGATCGCGCCAGACACGGGCCCGGTTCTCCCTGGTATAACGACTGCCGCCCGGAGTCTCTATGTAGACCGTGTGCCAGGCGGCCTTCATCTCGTCGGCGAGCCTTCTCGTGGTACGGATCAGCCGCTCGCTGAAGGGACTGCCGCTGACGCAAACCAGCAGCCTCTCGGCCACGGGCCAGGGGCCAGCAATGGAGCGCGACTCCATGTAGGCCCGCATCTGGTCGTCCACGCGGGATGCCGCACGGCGCAGGGAGAGCTCGCGCAGCGCCATCAGATTCCCCGGCTTGAAGAACTTCTCCGTGGCAAGTGCCGCCTTCTCGGGTATGTAGATCTTCCCTTCATGAAGCCGTTGCAGCAGATCCTCCGGGGGGATGTCCACCAGCCTGATCTCTACGGCGAGGTCAAGGAGGCGGTCCGGGACCGTCTCGCGCACGACAACCCCGGTGATCTGCGCCACTACATCGTTGAGACTCTCGAAGTGCTGGATGTTCACCGTGGTATAGACGTCGATGCCGGCGCCGAGGAGTTCCTCCACGTCCTGCCAGCGCTTCTCGTGGCGCGAGCCCGGGGCGTTGGTATGGGCCAGCTCGTCCACCAGCGCGATATGCGGGCGGCGGGCGAGCACGGCGTCGATGTCCATCTCGGGGAGGAGCACCCCCAGGTAATCGATCCGGGCCTGCGGGATCACCTCAAGCCCCTCGAGGAGGAGGTCGGTCTCCGGCCTGCCGTGGGACTCCACGTAGCCTGCCACCACGTCCCTGCCGTCCCCCTTTCTCTGCCGGGCGGCCTCCAGCATGGCGTAGGTCTTGCCGACGCCGGCCGCATAGCCGAGAAAAATCTTCAGCTTGCCGCGGCCGTATTCGGCCTCCTCGGCCTGGGCGACTCTCAAAAGCGTCTCGGGCGACGGTCGCGCCTCTTGGTCAGTTCTCATCAATTCTTCTCCTGCATCACAACCCGCAATTCACTTGGACAAGGCGATTTCTGGTAAAAAACGTACCTCGCGGAGAGTCGAATTTGTAGGATGTGGTGAGGTACGAACCGCATCGGTTTAATGATGCGGTTCACGAGGTTCACCGCATCCTACGGGTGTATTTATTACTGGCAATCACCCGATATCTCCCTCGCCCTCCGGGCGGGCGGGATACCGGAATTCCGCAATGCTGTTCACCGCCCCTTTCCATCCAGCGCCAGGTTCAGCTCAAGCACGTTCACCCGCGGCTCCCCCAGGAAACCGAGCTGGCGGCTCTTGGTATGGGCGGCAACAACCTTCCGCAGTTCCGCCTCGCCCATGCCGCGCGCCCTGGCGACCCTGGGCACCTGGAGTGCCGCCGACTCGGGCCCAAGGTGGGGATCAAGTCCGCTTGCCGACGCCTGCACCAGGTCGGAGGGGATGCTTCCGGTAATCCCAGTATCGCGCAGGAGCTTGACCCGCTCCCCTACCGCCTTCAGATAATCGGGATTGCTGGGACCCGAATTGGAGCCGCCGGAAGCCATGGGGTTATAGCCGAAACCGGCGCTTGCGGAGGGGCGGCCCCAGAAATACCTGGTATCCGAGAAAGGCTGACCGATCAGGCTGGAGCCGATCTCGCGGTTACTTTGGTCGGTGATCATGCTCCCCTTGGCCTGCTTCGGGAAGATGGCGTGCGCGATACCGGTAACGACGGCCGGGTAGATGCCGCCGCAGATGACGGTGAACAGGACCAGCATCAATATGGCTGGACGAATCTCTTTCATGATATTTCCTCCAGTTGGAACCCTTGTGTATTTCCCGCGTAACTGGAAAAGACTCCCCTTCCACCTGGCGGTGGAGGGTCGGGGTGAGTGGAACGCTGCCACAGCGTGACAGCTCCGCTCGCTGGCAACGCCCTCACCCCCGCCCCTCTCCCGGAGGGCGAGGGGAGACAAGCTGAGTTGAGCCCTTTACACCAGCAGACCGACCACTATGTCGATCGCCTTGATCCCCAAAAACGGCGCGATCATTCCCCCCACCCCGTAAAGGAGGAGATTGTGGATCAGGAGCTTCTCGGCCGGCATGGGACGGAACCTGGTTCCCTTGAGCGCGAGCGGCACCAGCACCGGGATGATCAGGGCGTTGAAGATGACCGCAGACAGGATGGCGCTGAAGGGAGAACCGAGATGCATCACGTTCAATACCCCAAGTTGCGGGTAGATGGAAAGGAGCATCGCCGGGATGATGGCAAAATACTTGGCGATGTCGTTGGAGATGCTGAAGGTGGTGAGGTTCCCGCGGGTCATGAGAATCTGCTTCCCCACCTCGACTATGTCGAGCAGCTTGGTCGGGTTGGAGTCCAGGTCGATGATGTTCGCCGCCTCGCGGGCCGGCTGGGTGCCGGTGTTCATGGCGACCGCCACGTCGGCCTGGGCCAGCGCAGGGGCGTCGTTGGTGCCGTCGCCGGTCATCGCCACCATGAAACCGGCCTCCTGGTACTCCTTGATCAGCTTGAGTTTATCCTCCGGCCTGGCCTGGGCCAGGAAATCGTCTACCTCAGCCTCGGCGGCGATGGCCGCGGCGGTCAGGGGATTGTCGCCGGTGATCATCACGGTCTTGATCCCCATGCTGCGCAGCTGCAGGAAGCGCTCCTGGATTCCCGGCTTGATGATGTCCTTCAGATTGACGACCCCCAGAATCTCGGCGTCGCAGCTCACCACGAGCGGAGTCGAGCCGGCGCGGGCGATCTTGTCCACCACATCGGTCAGGTTGCCCGGGATGTCGAGGGCGCCCGACTGTTTCACGAAGGATACCGTCGAGTCGGCGGCACCTTTACGGTACTTTTTGCCTCCCGTGTTCACCCCGGAAAGCCTGGTGTCGGCGCTGAAGGCGATGCTTTCCGCGTCGCCCGGCAGCGCCTCCGGCTTCATGCCGTACTTCTGCCTGGCCAGCAGCACGATGGAGCGACCTTCCGCTGTTTCATCGCTGAGAGACGCGATCAGGGCTGCCTCGGCGAGCTCTTTGTCGGTATGCCCCCCTACCGGGACGAATTCCACCGCCTCGCGGTTACCGAGCGTAATGGTGCCGGTTTTGTCCAGGAGCAGGACGTTCACGTCCCCCGCAGCCTCGATGGCACGCCCGGAGAGGGCGATCACGTTCTTCTGGAAGAGCCTGTCCATCCCGGCGATACCGATGGCGGGCAAAAGCGCCGCGATGGTGGTGGGCGCAAGGCAGACAAAGAGAGCGACCAGGATGGTGAGCGACACCGGTGTGCCCTGCCCCGCTGCCTTCACGCTGTAGGCGGAGAGCGGGCCGATGTTGACGCAGACCAGCAAAAAGACCAGTGTCAACGCGATGAGCAGCACCTCCAGTGCGGTCTCGTTGGGGGTCTTGCGCCGTTTAGCCCCTTCGATAAGCGAGATCATGCGATCGAGAAAGGTCTCTCCCGGATTGGCGGTGATTCTCACGATGATTGCGTTGGCTATCACCTCGGTGCCCCCGGTGACAGCAGAGCGGTCCCCGACTCGCGTACCACCGGTGCCGACTCGCCGGTAACGGCCGCCTCGTTCACCAGGGCCGCTCCGGCCACCACGTCGCCGTCGCCGGCGATCATATCGCGCGCCTCGACAAGGATGTAATCGTCCTTGCGCAGCGTTTCGGCGGGGACCGTCTCGAAGGGGCTGCCGAACTCCGGTTTTTTCAGACGTTTGGCGCTGACGTCGCTGCGGCTTTTTCGCAAGCTGGCGGCGCGCGCCTTGCCGCGTCCTTCGGCGAGTGCCTCGGCAAAGGTGGCGAAAATGACGGTGAGCCAGAGCCAGAGGGAGACGAGCCCGGTGAACCAGACAGGCTCCCGGTTGGCGCCGGTGAGCGACATGGCGAAGGTGACCAGGGTGATGACACTTGCGATCTCGACGCACAACATGACCGGGTTGCGCCACAGATCCCTGGGGTCGAGCTTCTTCAAGGATTCGACCAAGGCCGGTTTCACGATGCGCAGGTCGAATATGGAAATCGGTTCAGCCGGATGCTTTGACATGGTCAGATACCTCCCTGCATGGTCAGGTGCTCGACGATCGGCCCCAGGGAGAGCGCCGGGAAAAAGGTGAGCGCACCGACGATGACGATCACCAGCGCGAGCCAGAGGGCAAAGGGCGCCTTGTCGGTGGGGAGCGTTCCCAGGCTGGGCGGGACGTACTTCTTCCCTGCCAGCGAGCCGGCCATGGCGAGCGTGGCCAAAACGGGAGCGAATCGTCCAACCAGCATGCAGGCAGCGCCGGTCAGGTTGTAGAATACGGTGTTGCCGTTTAGCCCCGCGAAGGCACTGCCGTTGTTGTTGGACATCGAGGCAAAGGCGTAGAGCAGTTCGCTCAGACCGTGGGCGCCCGGGTTGTTCATCGAGGCGACAGCAGAGGGGACCAGCATCGCGATGGACGAGAAGATGAGAACGAGTATCCCCGAGGTGAGCACAGTAACCATGGACAGCCACATCTCGCGCACCTCGATCTTCTTGCCGAGAAACTCGGGGGTGCGCCCGATCATGAGCCCCGCGATGAATACCGCGATCACCACGAAGGCGAGCATGGTATAGAGCCCGGTGCCGACACCGCCGAAGATCACCTCGGAGAGAAGGATCAGGCTCAAGGGGACCATGCCGCCCAGCGGAGTAAGGGAGTCGTGCATCGCGTTAACCGCACCGCAGGAGGTACCGGTGGTGGCGGTTGCGAACATCGAGGTTGCGGCCAGTCCGAAGCGGGTCTCCTTTCCTTCCATGTTGATGCCGTGCACGCCGAGCTTCGCCACCAGCGGGTTGCCGCTTTGTTCCGCCCAGTACAGGGTACCCATCGCCATGACGAGGATGGCGAGCATGACCGCCAACAGGGCCCACCCCTGACGCGGATTGCCCGCCAGGTAACCGAAGCTGTAGGTGAGGGAGCCGCTGATGAGCAGGATCAGGAATATTTCCGCCATGTTGGAGAGCGGAGTGGGGTTCTCGTAGGGGTGCGCCGAGTTGGCGTTGAAAAAGCCGCCGCCGTTAGTCCCCAGCTCCTTGATAGCCTCCTGCGAGGCGACCGGTCCCATCGGCACGCTGACCTCGTTCACCCTCAGCTTCTCGGTGACCGCGTTTCCCCCGGCATCCTTGACCGGGTTCCCCTTGTGGTCCAGCTTGGGCTGCCGGTAGCCGGTCTCCTGAAGCAGCGGCACGCTCTTGTAGGCGCTGAAGTTCTGGATCACCCCCTGGGAGACCAGGAAAACGGCGAAGATGAGCGACAGCGGCAGCAGGATGTAGAGGATGCTCCGGGTGAGATCGACCCAGAAATTGCCGATGGCGCCGGATCTGCGCCGCACCAGGCCGCGTATCAGGGCTATGGCGATCACCATCCCGGTGGCTGCCGAGGTGAAGTTGTGCACGGCAAAGCCGAACATCTGGGTGAAATAGCTTGCCGACGACTCGCCGCCGTAGTTCTGCCAGTTGGTGTTGGTCATGAAGCTGACGGCGCTGTTCAGCGCAAGGTGCCAGGAAAACGCCGGGAATTTCTGCGGGTTGAGTGGGAGGATTCCCTGCAACAGCAATATGGCGCAGAGAAGGAGTCCGCCGGCGATGTTGAAAAGGATGACGGCCCAGGCGAATCGTTGCCAGCCCATCTCCTCGTCCTTGTTCACCCCGCAGATCCGGTACAGCAGATCTTCGCACGGGACGAGAACCGGCGACAGAAAGGTCCGCTCCCCCTGGTAGACCCTGGCCATGAAGGTGCCGAAAGGCTTCACCAGCAGCAGCAGGACGACAAAAAAGAGGATCGTTTCCAGCCATTCGTACATGTTCATTGCTTTCTCCGGTTGTCAGAGCTCCCTGCTTCGGAGCCGCTCGGGTTCCCTTGGCGGCTTTCCCGGTCGGCACTGAAGCTGGTCCAAAAGAGCTAATATTTCGGCTTGAGGCGCGTCGTGATGAGACAAGCCACCGTCCCCTTGATTGCCAGGTAGCCGGGCCCCGCATAACCTTCGATCACCTCGCCCACCAGATAATAATCACCCAGCGTGGCGACAACTCTCACCTTGCCGGATTCCTTGATGACAGCCGAAATGTCGGGCGGATATTCCCGATAGACGGTGAGGACGTCGTTGACCTTCAGGGCATGCTTCACATCATCCGTGCCGCTGTGGAACAGGTAAAGCTTCGCCCCGACCCTCATGACCTCTTCGTCCTTAAGATATGTCGGCTCCCCCGGGGGGTAGGATACCGCATGAAGAGGATGCGCCAGGAACAGCGGAACTGCGAGGAACAGGAACAGTAGTTTTTTCATGGTCATTTCTCCTTTTGGCCTGGCGCACACTCACGAGTGTAGCGGTGTTTCTGAGTATAACCATAAACTTCTCGACCTTAAGACGGTGTTAAAATTCAGCTTAAAGGCATTAAGACGGCATTAAGATCAGCATCATCATAAAAAGCATCTTTACGAAATCTTTACGCCAATCGAACTCATCTTAACGCCCAATTTATGCGCAATCGTATAGCCTGCCTATATGGGTGCAGTCGGTTCGAAATGGATTTGCCCTGCTTGTGGAGGCTTACGCTGTGAAGGTTTATCTTTACTCAATTGAAACCGGTGTATATCAGGGAGAGGATTTTCTGGACGAACGCCATATTGAGGTTATCGTATGCTGCAGATCAGCACTTCTGAGTAAGTTAATGGTAGGTTGCCACTAGTCCCCTCCCCCGGAGGGGGAGGGTTAGGGAGGGGGAACACTGCGAGTTCTTCGTCAGAAGCTT
>Ga0209317_1001554_pt1 | contig 19544 bp, 18 predicted proteins | sample RifGroB2_FD_183994 | JGI IMG/M metagenome (GOLD analysis project Ga0209317, IMG submission 183994) | Soil microbial communities from Rifle, Colorado, USA - Groundwater B2 (SPAdes) (version 2) | ecosystem: Environmental > Terrestrial > Soil > Unclassified | place: Rifle, Colorado | collected... | reverse complement strand
CCAAGGCGGCTGGACTTTTCTCGGGGTTTTGAAACTGTTTGCCGGCTTCGTCGCTATGGCGCCGCCCTCACCCTAACCCTCCCCCGCTGGGGGGAGGAGAGTTGATAAAGGCCGATAGAGATGGCACTTACTCTCAGACAAAACGCCGCCGCAGGCGGGGTCGGGTGCTTCTGAGGAACTTCAAAGGCAAATCCCCCCTGTCCCCCCTTTGCTAAAGGGGGGGACCCAGTATCAGGGATCTCTGAATTAGGGTAGAGTTCCTCTCCGATAAAACGCCGCCGCAGGCGGCGTCGGGTGCTAATCAGGAAAAAAAAAGACCGACGGAGGAGGGCCGTCGGTCATAACAATGCAAAATTAGGATTTGTCTAGCTGATCTTACTTGCCGATTTTACTGATACTGACAGTCTTGCTGAACTCCCGCCAGAGAAACGGATCGCTGTTCAGGGATCCAAACGGCAGGTACCAGAGCTTCACTTCGATATTCAGGTCGTAGTCCGATGGCCTGGAGACGGTCTTGCCGTTTTCCTCCACCTCCACCAGAGGGTAAGGAATCTCGAATCGCTCGTGAACCATCTTGCCAGGCGGCAACCCGGTGTCCTCGATGATGCCGCTCTTCTCGTAGGGGCCGCGCCCCATCCGGTCGCCGCGCCCAAGCTGCTGCGGTACCGGCATGTAGATCTTGTCCTGGTTGTACACTTCCTTGCCGTCTTTCGTTGTTGCTATTACCGACAGAACCAGTCGGTTGGGGGTCGGTCAGCCATCGGGTATGGAATGGCCGGAGCGGTTGATCATCTCCACCTTGACCACTGCCCTGGGCGCCACGTTCCCGCCGTCGCGCCAGTGATAGCCGAAGGCCTCGGCCTTGAAATCCACGGCCGCATCGGTCATCGCCTTGTCCCGGTAGCCCTGGATATTGTGCCCCTGCTTGTTCTTCTTCATGTGGCAGTCCTGGCAGCTCTCCTGGCCTACCTCTGACTTGTAGGCCCAGAGATAGCTGCCGTAGGAGGTGCAGCACTGGGTCGGTTCGTCCAGCTCCAGGTTCGGCCCCATGCCGTGGCACTGACCGCACTGGATCGCCTCGCTCATGATGGGGCTGATCGCCATCTTGGGAAACTTGTCCGAGGGGTGGTCACCCTCCTGGGAGCCGTAAACCACCCCCGCCTTGGCATAGCCGTCCTGCCACTTGTGCGTTATCGCGTTTCGGTTATGGCAGATAAGACAGGTGATGCTGAGGCTCTTCAGCTTGGTCTCTTCCCGCAGCGCCGTGACCTTGTCCTTCTTCTTGCGGGCGTCCTGCCAGCTGTACAGCGTGGTTACCAGTTCCTGGGCCACCGAATCCTCGGCGTCCGCGAGCTGCGGCAGGTGGCACTTGGCGCAACCCATCAGGTGCTCGACCTTCACGTCCTTGGGGCTCTTCACCCCCGAAAAGGGCTGCTCCATCAGGCCGTTCTCGATGCTGGTTATGAAGGTGAGCGCCGTCCGTCCCGTGCCGTAGATGGAACGCGAATGAATCGATTTCTGCGACTGATCGTGCTGCTCCTGGTGGCACTCGACGCAGGAACTCGAGTCGTACATCTTTGCCAGTTCGGCGATGGTCTTTGCCTTGCCGTTTTTGGCGACTATGGTTTCCTTCCAGCCGATCCCAGCTTTTTCGGCGAAGCTGCTTGCCGGATATGCGAACAACAGCGCTGTCGCAATCAGCACGGGAAGTCTTAATTTCATCATGGTTTGCTCCGTTTTGTGCACTTTTTCGATCTCTCTGTTTCCCGGCGGTTCAACGCCCCCGGTGCTTCCCGGGGGCGTTGGACATGGATCAGCAACCCTGCATTTCGTCCCCGTCGGACTCGGTCACCGTCAGCGTCGAGTCGACCTTCATCTTGGCGGCCTTTGACTTGCTGAACCTGAGAGTCACTTCCTTCCCCTCGACCGACAGCACCTTGGGAGAGCCTCCCATGGCCGAGACGGTAGCTCCTTTCTTGGCCCAGGCAGGGGCGGCCCCTTCCATCGTTACCGTGACCTTGTCCCCTTCCACCTTGGTAACCTTGCCGGAGAACGAACCGGACGCGAACACGGTTGCCGCCAGTGCGACCGTTACCAGCATCGTTGTAATCCCTGTAATCAGCTTTTTCATTGCTTTTCTCCTTGCACTACCGGGTTTTCGCCGACTGCAGCCTTAGAAAATGAGCTGCAGCTGGGCTACGAACGTCGTGAAGTCATCGCTTCTCACCCCGCCGATGGTCCCCTCCGTGTCGAAATCGGTGCGGGACAGTTCGGCGGTCACTTTCAGATTCTGCCCTCTCAGGTAGTAGTTGGCGCCGGCTCCGTACCAGTCGAGCTTCTGGTCGAAGACGCCGTTAAGGGATGCGAAACGCCATTTTTCGTAACGGCCGAAGAACTGCAGCGGCAGACCGGGGAGCATGTAGCCTGCCTTGGCGTACCAGCCGTTTTTCTGCCCGGTGAGCCCTACGGTTCCCAGGTCCGGGTTGTCGCCCAGGTAGGCGTCGTCCAGGTCCACATCCTCGTAGGCGGCGGAAGCGGTGACGGTGCCGACACCCTCCAGCGGGTACTCCATGAATGCGTCGACGGTCCAGGCCTGGTAATCCTTCTTGTCGGTTCTGGCGACCGTATCGCCGTAGGCGACCTCAGGCTCGTACTGGTATGCTGCGCCCAGGGTCAGGACCTGTTTCTTCCCCAGGTAGGTCCCCTTGTAGCCGTACTCGTTCTCGGGGTCGAGCAGCGACACATGGCCGCGGACGGAGTAGCGGAAATCGGAGCTGGGAGCGGTGTTGCCGGACACAGCCTTGCGCCCTTCCATGACGTCGGCCCGGTACTGGAAAATGTCGTTGAACAGGTTACCCCAGACTGCCACCCCCATGTCGCGGGTAGTGGTATAGGCCGGGCGTATGAAGAGGGACCGGTCGAGGGTCAGCGGCATCTCGCACGCTTCCAGGTTCTCGCGGGAGAGGTTGTACTTGAACTTGCCGACGTTCACCTTGAAGCTGTCGGCCACGTTGAAGCGCATGACCGCGTCGAGCAGCTGGAACTCGGTTCCCTGGTTGGTATCGGCCACGCCGAGGGTGGTGACGTTGGGGTCCTCGGTATATTCCGTCTGGACATAGAGGCTCATCATGTCGCCGTACCTGCCCATAAGGGCCAGCCGGTTGCGGCGGAAGTTGAAGTTGGTGGTGGTATCGTCGTTGTTCTCGCCCGAGCCGTTATCCCGGACCGTCATCTGGAACTGCCCCTTGTAGTCGAGCTGCAGGGCTCCCTGCTCTTCCGGGCCGAAGGTCATTTTCGGACCGGCGAAGGCGGTACCGGCAACCAGGGTCAGGCCGAGCGTCAGCGCCGAAATTCTTTTGGCAGAAGTCGTCTTTATCATTCATTCACTCCTTTGCATCGCTATGGTTCCCCCGCTCAAGCGGCGGGGAGAGTTGAAAAGAAGGCCAAAGGCTAGCAGCCGCCGCCGCCAGTGGGTGCACCGCCGCCGCTCGTGCCGGTAACCGCACTGCGATAGGCTTTATCCGCTGCTTCGATCTGGTTCCCTTCGGCAAAACTCGGCTCTATCCCGAAAACGCGGCTGCCGTAGGGAACGATGGCTCTTTGAACGGTCACGGTAGTAGGAGGAGTAGTGGCGGGAACAACAGGGACGGCGACGGTACGACTCACGTTCCAGGTCAGGTTATCCATCAGGGAGGTGGTGTCCCAGATGGAGCCTACCGCCAGTTTGCCGCCGGCGTTGACCGTGGCGCCGACCGAATTCACGGCAGTATGGTCCGACGAGGCCATCAGGTTCCATTGGCCCAAAGAGCCGTCATACCATTTGATGTCGACGTTGGAATCGTAGTAGGCGATGCCGTCAAGGGCGAAATAGGCTACCGAGGCAGCATTGCCGGCCCTGCAGAAGACGATGAACGTTTTTGCCGCATCGCGATTGGCGTCGCCGATAGCCGTTGTGCCGTCTCCGGCAACTGCTGCACTGATATCGGCTTTTATGGTGTCGGCATCCTTGAAATTGAGGGTACCCGCCGGTGCTACCAGGTTGGCGTACGGGAAGCGGTAGGAGCCTTTCACGGCACCGTCAAAAGGAGTGAAGTTGTTGACTGTTGTTACCAGAAGGTCCGTGGTGCTGGAAACCGTACCCGGACGAATGGTGTCGAGAATAACGACTTTGTCCGCGTTACCGGCAATGATACCTTTAACATACCCGATCATCTCGCCAAGCGATACGCGCATCTCCGTATTTACGGTGGTAGTTCCGTTCGGGGCAACAGCGTAGGTTGATTTCTGAACGGTAGGGACATTGATGCTCAGAGCGTTACCTGCGGCAGTCCACCCGGCGTTTCCGCCTTGCAGAATCTTGATGCGGTTTTTCGGGAAGCCCCAGTAGCGGAAGGTCGCATACGCCCTGGTCATGTTGATGGTACTGGTTGTGCCCGTTGTCAGCACTATTGTGGTATTTTCGTCGATGCCGGCTTTTTGTACCAGAGCATCCATAGCGGCGCCGGTGGCGACCATATCGCCATTGACGCTCAGCGGCCCCTCGGCGCGTGTGTCGTCCATGAATGCATCCGACCCCAATACCAACTGCGCGCCGGGAATGTGGCCCACAGTATTGTATTTGTTCGAGCCATCAGCTTCGTTGCTGGACGAATCGAGAATCACGACCCTGTCATACCCTCCCGCCTTGTTCACCAGCCCCGAATCGATCCACTGCTTCAGCGTGTCGGCCTGAATCAGCGCCGTCGGCGTTTTCGTGGTCACCGCCGCGCTCGAGGGAGTGTCGTACCCGTCGGTCCCGCAGCCCACCACCGCCAGCAGGGTGAGCGCGACAAGGCCGCACATACCCGCCAGCACTATCCTACCCTTTTTCCATACCCGATTTGCCATGCTGCCCCCCTTGTTGAAAAGTTTCCGTACCCGACAGATCCGGTTCACGGCTGCGTAGCGCACCTGGCGGCTCCCTTAGCCACACCGGGCACTGCCCCGCCAAACTAGATTAAATTAATGTCATTAATTCAGTTTCTCCTATATTTAGATTGCACTATAACTCCATATTTGGCATAAGAATAAATGAATAATTAGCATGACGGTCATGCGCTTTACGCATGACCGCGCTCATCGAGGATCACGACAATGGATCTGATACTCCTTAAAACTTTTCTTAAGGTGGCAGCTGTCGGGAACATCACCAAGGCCGCGGCGCTCCTCTTCGTGACCCAGTCGGCTGTCTCGCGGCGCATAAAGCAGCTCGAGGAGTCCGTGGGGAAACCGCTCCTGGAGCGAAACGGGACCTCGCTGGTGCCGACGGAGACAGGACACCATCTGATCGAGAAGGGACGGAAGATACTCGACCTGGAGCATGAATTTTTCCTGAGCATCAGCATGGCCCCGAAGAAACAGAGAATCTCCTTCTGCTGCACGCCGTCCCTCGGCGTAGATTGCCTGTCCGGAGTCATCTCTTCGTTTTGCCTCGATCACGCCGAAAGCATCGATCTGAACTGCGTCTTCTGCATGCCAGAGGAAGCTCTGGCGGGAATCGATGCCGGGCGCTTCGACCTGGCCCTTGTGGACCACTGCGACGATATCGACCTTAAAGGGCGAGTTGCCCACTCCCTTCCCGATGACGAAGTCGTATTCATCAGCGCGCCTGCGCTCGGCCTCCCGGCGCAGCATGACACCATCGACCGGCTCCTGGACGAGCGCCTCTACCTCAAGACCGAGAAAGGGTGCGCCAGGCGTTTCATCGACAAGAACCTCCGCACTCTGGGCCGCAGTTGCGCGGCATTCTCGGGAGTGGTCTATTTTGACGATTTTGCCTTCATCATGAGAGAGGTACTTGCCGGCAAGGGGATCACCTTCGCATCGAGCAGCCTTTTCTCGCGAGAGCTTCAGAGCGGCAAATTTTGCGCCCATAGGGTCAGCGAGTTCAGCCACCTGAGGTCCCGCTCCCTGATACTTGCCCGCCAGCAGCTGTCACACCAGCACCAACTCTTCATCGACTATCTTTTTGCCCAGTTGGGCCTGATACGCCCCGTGCATCTCCCTTAGCGGGCGGGCAGCGTACGCCGCGCCCCCCTCGATTCTCGCAGTAGTATCCGTCTGCCGTTGGTCCATGCCATATACCGTGATCATTTATCGTTTATTGCCTGATCCCGCGCCCTGGAGCAAGGTCTCGCGAAGTATCCAGAGGTCGTATATGGGCCTGTACATATAAAAAGGGACAGATCCCAGTAAGAGATTTGTCCCTTTTTAATAAGTAAGCATTCGCCTGAAACCGCATCGATTTCAGGAAACAACAACTATCTTCCCGATGACTTCTCTACTGCTTTGCCGCCGCTCTGCATGTCTTCGCCGACGCCTTTCACGGTGTGACAGCCTGCCAGGGTCCAGATGGATGCCAGAATAATGAGTACTGCAGCAGCGAATTGGCGTTTCATTTCTGTCTCCTTTTGGCGTTTGGGGCTGCAACGAGCCCCAAGCACTGGTTTGATGACACTAATGATAGCCACATAGGTGTTTATATGCAATGGTGGATGTATCAATCAATGCAGCTCAGGCAAGAGCTCGACAATTTGCGCCGAAACTCTGACTCCCACCACCTTCAGCAGGGCCAGCGTCACCGGTAGCTTGAATCGCTTGCGACCGGCGCTCCCCGGATTCAGATACAGCACCCCATCCTTTTCTTCCATTGCAGGCTTATGGGAATGTCCGCTGATTACCACCTGAACGCCGCTTTCGTTTGCCGGCATGAGCATGGGAAGATCCTTCCGGTCATGCAGAACAAAAATGGCCACCTCTGCAACGGTCACCCTCTGCCACAGCGGGTAAGCCTTCGCCCAGTCACCCCGGTCGCAATTGCCGCGCACAGCCGTCACTGGCGCCAGTTCCTGAAGGGCGGCGATCACCTCGGGCGTGTCGATATCCCCCGCGTGGATGATGAGATCCACGCCCCGCAGCGCCTCCACGGCCTCCGCCCTGAGCAGATCGTGCGTGTCCGAAATAACACCTATCAAAGTCGCCATCTCGCCTCCTAGACATCCCAGCTACCCGCAGGAAATGGTACCGGAAGCTCCGCTGCAACGACTCAAAGCTGGAGCTTTGCCAGCGATGGCGATCCCAAGCTGGAGCTTGGGAACGAGAAACTGATGAGGGCTTACCAGGGTTTGCTCAACAGACATAACTGCAGAGAGAAAGTTAGCACAAATGGTTGCTGGCAAGTAACTGGTTAGTATACTTTCATGTCGCGCAAAAGCAGAGGGCCTCGTAATGACAGGGATAATGGTCACCCCCTGGGAAATTACCATGGACCCTAAAGCCATCTGTCAGGAACAGGAGGTAAGAGATGAGTAAGTTGGCGTGCAATATTGTAAGCTACCGTCCAGACCCAGATATGCTGGCTGCCAATTTCCGCCACTGGCACGTGGAAGCGCTGCTCAACGAAGCAGTTACTCTCATAGAGAGATGTGTGGTTGATTTCAGAGAATTTTCATCGCTCGATTTTGCCTGGAACCAGTTCCAAACGGATCTTGAGACTCAGGAAAAACAACTCCATCTAGAACAGAAAAATGAAGTCAAGGTTGAGACAGAGGTGGAAGCCAAGAGAGAAGTTGAGTGGGTATCAAATCAAGAACTACTCCCTTCCCAGGATGAAGCAACTGCTCCCGATGTCGCGCAGGAAAGTGTCGAGGAGGAAGAAGCCGGGAGAGCTGAGCAGGAACCGGCATTGGCGATGACAGCGGCTTCGGTCCCTCAATCCACTCTGCAAATTAGAGCGGAGGCCCTGCAGCGCAAAAAGGAACTCTCGGCTCCGGGCCGACCGTTCGCTCTGGATGAGCAGCGCGACCTGATACTCAAACGGGTCTGCCGCGATTACGAAGAGGCTATCAATCGTGCCTGCGTAGCGCATGAGGGGCTCAAGATAATTTTCGGCCTACACGAAATGTCATCGCCTCTGGGGCCCGAGGCCGAGACCTTGGCCACCTCCATCACCAAGCTCTCGATCTGGATCCAAAATGCCGTCGAGTGGCTGGTGGAATACCAGCAATTGGAACAGGAGTTCACCCGGGTGATTTCACTTCGCGCTCTTCTGAACCGCAGCGCGTGGGTTCAGCTAAAGCAGTCCAGGGATAATTTCTCGACCAAGGTGCAGATCCCGGCGGATCTATTCAAAGGGTATGATAACTGTCGCCTGAGAGGTATTGGTGCGGCGCTGATAGGCGAGGCGGGGAAAGTGCCTTGGTCGATAATGCTCAGGCTGCCAACCGAAGCGATCTATGAAAGGTCCGGGCGCATTGTTGATGTAGATCAGTCCGGCCGTTCCCAGTGTCTGTTGGGCCGGGTCGAGAATCGTCGATCTGACCGACCGCTGGAAATCTGTGGAGATACCATCCTGCTCAACGCGAGTCCTATCGGCAGATACAATGCAGCAGGAGGGTCCTGGTCCATAGATCTTGTCAAACCTATGGGCGCTGCATCAGAGTCTTTCGGTCACGTGGAGGATGTGGTGCTCGAAATTGATGTCCTGGGGATCCCGCAAAAAGAGTGACAGCTTTTTGCTATAGCTATTCACAGGAAAGGGGGCAGAGATCTGATTCTCTGCCCCCTTTATATTTCCAATCCATCAATATCCTGATTGCTTGCCTGTCATGCTCTCTATCAGTACTTTGACTACAGTAATGACCTTCAGAGCATCCTTTGGTATTGAAAAATCACCATCGGAGTAATGCCGCATGATTACATCAAGAGCCATCGACTTCTCTTCACTATCTTCGACAATTACTGCCTTACCGAATCCGATTACACTTTGATATTTCATGCTCCAGTTACAGGCCAGTTCATTTGGTACGGTTTGAGCGTTGATATCGAACTCAAAGCAGACCTGGCTGTTCTTTCTGATCATTTCAATCTTTTCACCATCTGGAGCAGAATGGAAATACAGGCAGCCATCCTGGTACCCGAAACAGAGCGGTACGATGTAAGGGCGATAGCCATCGCTCAGTCCGAGCCGGCACACCAACGATTGCTCGATAACCGACATAACAACCGAAGCGTCAGCAATTTCTTTTTCACTTCTTCTCATCACGCCCTCTCGTCTTATTAGGAAGGTAAAGAGTTCGCCTCAACCGCCTCACCCTACCCTGATATCTCAGTTAACTCATAGCATCACTGACTCACCCGACTGAAGCGGCGGCAGCATATCAGTTGAATTAGCGCTGGACAACCATAAATTTTCCCGAGTGGTGCTGATTTGTAGCTCGATCTGAGGCAATTATAGATTTCCCGCCGAGGTTATGGATTTTTGCAGGTCTCTATATTCTTCGCAATTGCCACAGATACTCTTCAGTTGGGCCAATTCCCCCCGGGCTTTTTCCGGTTGCTTGCTGGCCAGGTAGGCTTCCCCCAAATATTCATGGGCACCCAGATGTTTGGGATCCAACGCCAGGGCCTTTCGATACGCCTCAAAGGCCTCCGGTAGCTGCCCGCCTTTCCTGTAGGAAAAACCCAGGTAGTTGTAAGCGTCGGCACTACTGTCGTCTTCCCTGATATAGGCTTTCAGCAGCTTGATTGCTTCAGCATATTTGCTCGCTTCAATTTTCATCTTTATCTCTTGAAGGTTTGGAGCACTGGCTTTTTGTGAAACACCTTCGCTCCCGCCGCCACCTGCTAAAGCTGCCACTGGCATAAGCAAGCTCACTATCAGAATAATCCGTTTCATAAGTCCCCCCGTTTTCAGAGTATGAAGTCAACGGTCAAGCAATCTGTGGTTCCCGCAGTCTCAGTGTGTTTTACTTAATGTCATTTGCGCATTGGCGTAGAGCTAGTATACTGCTGCAATTAAAATTGTCAGGACTCTGAGAGTATAAACAGCGGCCTTACCGATCACCTGAGTCAGAGCCACAGTTATAGGCCCCCCTTTACCATAAAAAGATACAGCAGCACACATTGATCACAGACACAGCAGCGCCAACTTATCCAACAAGAAAAGGAGAGCTCGAATGGGATCGAAGGGAAGAGAGATCGTCGACATGGACGTAGAGGAACTGCTGGGGCTTTTGCAACGGGCCTACTGCGACGAGTGGTTTGCCTACTACCAGTACTGGCTGGGAGCCAAAGTGGTCAAAGGGCCGATGAAGGATAACGTGGGTGCTGAACTGCTGGTGCACGCCACCGAAGAATTGGCGCACGCGGATCTTGTAGCCATGCGCATCATCCAACTGGGAGGAATCCCCATTACCCGGCCGGAGGATTGGTACAAGCATTCCAACTGCGGCTACGACGCCCCTGACGACCCTTATGTCAAGACTCTGCTGGAACAAAACATCAAGGGAGAGCAGTGCGCCATCGGTGTCTACAAGCGACTGTTGGACATCACCAGAGAGAAGGATCCGGTCACCTACAACATGGTGCTGACCATCCTTCAGCAGGAAGTCGAGCATGAAGAAGATCTCCAATCGCTGCTGGAGGATTACCTACTGCTGGTTGACGCGATGAGAGGATAACTGGGCAATCAGGAGAAGCGGCGCGCGGCCCCTCCGTTTGCCGGACGCGTGCCGGCCCGTCCCGCCATATATGGCAATTCTTACTAAGCATGACGGATTCCGTTGACGGATTTATTTCGGGGGGAACTTTCCTCCCCGCTAAAAGCTGAGCATTATCAGCCCTGTCCACTTTAAACTCCCGCCTCTTTAATCCGGCACGTAAGTTGCGCTATGAGCGGTAGATGAAAAGCAGCAATTTCAAGGCGGGGAGTACTCTAATATGAATAAATTCTTGGCAGTAGCGTCGGCAGTTGTCTTGCTACAAACAGCTTCGATGGCTCAGGCAGCTAACGTTAACTTCCGCATCAACGTGGGAGGTCCGTCGGTCGTCATCTCTCAGCCGCCTGAATTCCTCTATCCACGGGAACTCGGTTTCGGAGTGGCTGTCGGCGTACCGTACAACATGTTTTACGTCTCCGGCATCTACTACGTCTACAGGGGGGGTGGCTGGTACAGAACCTCGACCTACGGCGGTGACTTGAGAAGTGTGCGGCATCGGGACCTTCCTCGTGAACTTCGCAGACACAAGATCGCCAGCATACATCAATACCGCGACCGCGAATATCGCGGCTACAGTAGAGACCGTGATAACTACAGGGGCAGATCCTATCGTCCTGACGGTAGAGGGCGCGGCGAACATCGCAATAATGGGCGTGATGATGGACGTGGCCATGACAACGGACGTGATAACAGGCACGATGACAGGCGTGACGGACGAGGCAATGACGATCATGGCGGCGGACGTAGATAACAGGCACGCGCTGGTTGTGTCTCACAAGGAGGATTCCCCGGTTTGCTAAAGGCGGGGCTCCCCCAACATCGTAAAGACAGGCTCCCCAATTTCGGTGACCATAATGGTCGCAAAAAATTGGGGAGCCGTTTTAGCACCATATTGGGTCCAATCACCTGCAGCCACGCCCCAAATAGCCAGCCAACTCGGAGATTGACATGTACAGCTCAGGAATAATTCGCCTCTCTCTGAAGATGCTGGCTTTGGCCATGCTGCTCACGGTCAGCACCGGTTTCGACAACGAAAAGCCGCCGGCGGTCAGCCAAGTCCCCGAGGTTACCGAGGTCACCCCGAAAGACGCACCCGGCTTCGAGTTGCAGCAAAAAACTCCGGAGTCGCCTCCCCGGCCCGGCGACTCCGACCTGAAGCGTGACAAGGCACTGGAGCCCAACCCCATAGACGCGGCGGGGCCGAACGCGGCTGCGGCCAAAGCGGGCCTGACGCCAAAAAACGTGCTTTCCTGGGAGACCGGAGCCGGCAAAAGCTACCTGATCCCTGCGCTGGAAGTGCCGGGCTTCCTGGGGCTGCTGCACATCTACGACCGGATCGCCTACCATGACCAGACCGAGGACGGGAGAAAGGTCTACAGTTCCAGCTTTTCCAGCATCTGGGAACACGTCAGAGAGCAGCACTGGGTTTTCGACAAGGACCCCTTCAACGTGAACCAGTTCGGCCACCCCTACGAGGGAGCCACCATGTTCGGCCTGGCCCGATCAAGCGGCCTGAACTTCTGGGAGTCGCTGGCCTACAGTAATGTGGGAAGCTTCGCGTGGGAGATGGCCGGTGAAACCGGCGACCCTTCAATAAACGACTTTGTCACGACCGGCAACGCCGGGAGCCTTTTGGGCGAGGCGCTGTTTCGCATGTCGGAGCTGGTGTTGCAGGACCCGCGTCCCAGAACCGGCAGCTGGCGCGAGATCGGTGCGGCGATCATTTCACCGCCTACCGCATTTAACCGTTATGCCTTCGGCGATCGCTTCAAAACCATTTACCCTACCTACGACCCAGCCACCTTCTGGCGCTTCAGGCTCGGTGTGAACCTGGATCAAAGCGACGGAACCGAGGCCATCCTCGATTTCGGCATGTCCTACGGTCTGCCGGGCAAGCCGGGTTATACCTACAAGCGCCCCCTGGACTACTTCGACTTCCAGATCAGCGGCCTGGGCAACAGCGAGAACCCCTTGGAAAACGTGATGCTGCGCGGTCTGCTTTACGGCAAGCAATACGAGGCCGGCAACGACTACCGCGGCATTTGGGGCCTTTACGGCAGCTACGACTACATTTCACCAGCCATCTTCCGGGTCTCCAGCACTGCGCTGTCGCTCGGCAGCACCGGCCAGTACTGGGTTGCGCCCGGCATTGCGCTGCAGGGATCTCTGCTTGGAGGCGTCGGCTTCGGCGCGGCGGGAGTCACCGAGGCAGACGGCCTGAGGGATTATCATTACGGTGCCACTCCGCAAGGGCTCCTGGCGCTTCGTCTGCTCTTTGGCGACAGAACCACACTCGAGATGGCGGGTCGCGGCTACTATGTCAGCGGCACCGGCTCCGATGACGAGAGGGGTTCGGAAAGGATCGTGCGCGCCAGCACCAACTTAAACGTCCGCGTCTACGGTCGTCACGGCATCGGCGTGCAGTACGTCAAATCGATTCGTGATGCCAGATACGGCAGCTCCCCCAGCAGGCACCAAAGTGACGGGGCCATAAGTCTCGTCTACACCTTCCTGGGAGACACCCATTTCGGTGCAGTAGAATGGCGCGAGCCAGAAGAGCGTTAACCGCTCTAGCTTTGCCACCATAGCGCTAATTCAAACCTGCAGTATCATCGGCACTTTCATCGGCGCCAACTTCTCCGCGACCGCAGGGCAGTTGGCGCTGACGCCACTAAGCAACCCGACGCCGAAGCCGCCATATCCAATTGTTCTGCTATATCCTGTGGTTCACATCGACGGCTTCCGCTTCCCCCCCGCACATTCCCTATACATAACAATCCTGAAATCAGCCCCTTACATACCGCCCCTCTTCAATTCATCCCTGGCGCGCTAGTTGCAATTTACAATCGTGAACCTGATTAGTGCTGATCTGCAGCTCGCATCAGCACTGTGAAAAGTCCCCCTTTGAAAAAGGGGGATTTAGGGGGATTTGCCTTAAGGCGCCCTCGGCACTCCGTAGCAACCTGGGTAAAATCCCCCCCGACCCCCCTTTTACAAAGGGGGGAGGTCTTATGACTAATCAGTTATCAACTCTCAATGACGCTGCACCAAATAAACGACTGTCTTAAATCACCCTTGCCAACATATCAGCCGAACCAAGAGGAGTAACACATGAAAAACATCATTATAGTCTGTCTGCTGGTATTGCTGGAACAATCTCTCGCCTTCGGTGCTACCGATTGCAGGATAGTGCAATACCCTGATCGTTCTGAAGCTATCTGCTCTGGAGAGAGTACGGCCAAATCGTTAAACAGTGCGATACCTTCATCGGTGGCGCAGATAGATGGTAAAACTGGCTCCTATTCAACTGTACAGCAAGCATACGATGCCGCGGTGGATGGCGATGTCATAAAGATCACCGGTGCAAATATCCTGGGACCTCTGGTCGCGAATAACCAGCTGCTAAACGAGGTAAGCTTTTTGGGTGGCTGCGACAGCTCGTTCACAGAAGTTCCGGGCAGTACGACAACAATTCGCGGTACGGTCGAACTTCAAACCGGCAGGGTCAACATGAACGCCATTAAAGTGGGATCAGGCGTCGCGTCGGTCAGGCTGCCGGTAAACCTGAGAACCGCCGGAAATTTCGTAATTCTCGCCAAAACAGGAGTCTCAACCACCGGAACCACCGCAGTAGTTGGAGACATTGGACTTAGTCCTGCAGCCGCGACTTTTGTCACAGGATTCGGCTTGATCGCAGATTCGACCAACACCTTCTCATCATCGTCTCTGGTAACCGGGAAAGTTTACGCCTCCAACTATGCGACACCTACCCCCGCCAAGATGACTGCGGCCGTAAGCGACATGCAAACCGCCTTCAGCGACGCCGCCGGCAGAACGTTACCTGACTTTACCGAACTGGGCGCCGGAAATATAAGCGGGCTGACACTGGTTCCCGGCCTCTACAAATGGGGCACCGGTGTGTTAATCACAAGCGCCGGCGTTACCCTCTCGGGTGGGGCAAATGACGTCTGGATCTTCCAGATAGCCCAGAACCTTACCGTGAACAACAGTGCCATCATCACCCTAAGCGGCGGAGCCCAGGCCAAGAACATTTTCTGGCAGGTCGCAGGGCAAGCGACGCTCGGGACGGCGGCACAGTTCAAGGGGATTATATTGAGTCAGACGCTGATCTCTCTGAATACCGGTGCAAAGATGACCGGTCGCGCATTGGCACAGACTGCGGTTACCTTGAACGCAACAGCCATTACCGTTCCGTAACATGGAGCTATTGCTTTTCAGGGTGAAATCAAAGAGGTTGAAATTGAGGTTTTGAGGGGGCTGTTGGGGAAGAGTCGCAAAGTTGACTTGAGTAATTTTCAGTCAACGGTGCGACTCTTCCCCCTTAAATCCAGTCATCGACACCCGGCAGATCTAATGCTGTTTTCTTCACAGTGCGAGCTTCTTCTTTAACTCAGCGTTCTCACGTTTCAGCTTGCGGATAATTTCGGCATCGGTAGTCAGATTTACTTTGCCAGGATAGGTTACTTCCTGCTTGGCAGAATGCAGGGCGATCCATCTGAACAGCGTCTCGACATGAATACCAAAATCTCGCGCCACGTGTTCAGCACTTGCGCCGCCACCGGTTATAAGCTTTACCGTCTCGATTCTAAACTTGCGGTTGTACGACTTCCTAACAGATACCATACTCGCCTCCGGGCTCCCCTTGGAGCAGATGCAACTCCATCCGCGTTACTGCCAGTTAAAGCGTTTTCCGGTCCGATTCAGCTGTAAGCCCCGTGATTCTGGTTGGTAAAGAGAAAACCTCACTCTACGCTAGTTACAAATAACGAGCAGTAAAAAAACCTGGTTCACTGAGCGTACGACTTTTCATTCATGGCAGTGATGGCACGGATCTCGACAGCTCCTTTTGCTCGGGCACAAGGTGTCTTAGCGACCAGTCGGATCGCCTCGTCAAGATCGGCTGCTTCGATGATGCCGAATCCCGCCAGTGGCAAACCGGCAACTGCGAATGGTCCGACCGAGGTCGTAGGTGTGCCGTCCCAGGCGCGCACCACGGTTATACTTTGCTCAACGGCCGCCAGAACATCCCCCCTCTTACGTAGCAGGTCGTCCTAGGCAAGCAGTTCGTCCTGTTGCGCACCACTTAAAGCATTCCACTCCTTCTCATCTCCGTAAGCCAGAACTAGGAACTTCATCTTGAAATCCTCCATGTCAAGGTCGCGTCGCACCAAGGTGACAGCGGCTGCGTCGAGAGACTTACTGAGTTAGTGCAGCGATTCTCTGAATGCCGGTGCAAAGATGGCGGACAGGCATTGGCACAGAGTGCGGTCGCTATAAATATAACAGCAAGCACTGTTATTGTTTGACCAGACACTAATGTTCAAAGATCTCCTTGCCGATCTCGGCGCGCTGGACCTAATTTCAAGCCCGATCAAAAGGTATACAATTCAAGACGTTTTGCTGGTTGATTAATAAACTTCGATACAGTAATGTTTCAGCATTTGAAATACTTAGCAAACATTTTCCTCCTTGAAGCATGCTAAGCGCCAATCAACCAGCAGTGGAAAAGATCAAGGTAGGTAAAGCCTAGCAGCGCAGCCAAGAGGAAGGAGGATTTGCCATGAAGGCAAAAATCAGGATCTGCATGGGGAGCTCCTGCTTCCGGCGGGGCAACAGGCAAAACCTGGAATTCATCGAGAGCTACATCGAGGATAATGGCTACGACGCCGAGGTGGAGCTTATGGGGAGCAGATGCGAGGAGGAGTGCCGCAAGGGGCCTAACCTCCAGATCAACGGCCAGATCTTCCATGAGGTGAACCATAAGATGCTCTGCGAGCTGCTACAGCGCTACGTGGCCGGGGCGGAGGCTTAGCGATGGAGTCGAAAAAGCCGGTTTATACCGAAAAAACCGAATGCCAGGACTGCTTCAAGTGCGTGCGCAAATGCCCGGTCAAGGCTATCGAGATTGAGGAGGGGCGCGCCTCCATTGCTTCTGAGCTCTGCATATTCTGCGGCCATTGCGTCGAGGTCTGTTCCGTTAAGGCCAAAAAGATTCGGGACGACCTGGGACGCGCCAAGGAGCTGCTCAAGAAAAAGAGCCGGGTGCTGGTTTCTCTGGCCCCTTCCTACGTGGGAGAATTTGCCGAGCTCCCCCCTGCCCGCCTGATCGCCTCCCTGAAACGGTTGGGCTTCAGTGCGGTGAGCGAGGCCGCGCTGGGCGCCCAGCAGGTTTCGGCCCGGGTCGCCGAACAACTGCAGCAAGGGGGCGCCAAGCTCACCATCTCCTCGGCCTGCCCCGCGGCGGTCGACTTCGTCCAGAAGTATCTCCCGGAACAGGCCGACCACATCACCCAGGTGCTCTCTCCGCTGCTTTCACACTGCAGGCTTTTGCGCAAGAGCTTCGGCGACGACATCGGCATCGTCTTCATCGGCCCCTGCGCCGCCAAGAAGAGCGAGGCGGACCGTCACCCGGACCTGCTCGACGTCGCCCTCACCTTCCAGGATCTGCACCGCTGGTTCGAGGAGGAGGCAATCGACCCAGCCTGGGCCGTCACCGACGCTGCGGACTGCTTCGTGCCCGAGGCGGCCGGCGAAGGCGCGCTCTACCCGGTGGAAGGGGGGATGAACGAGACCATCCGGCTCTACGGCGACTTCCGCGAGGTGCGCTTCATGACTCTTGCCGGGGTGTACTGCATTAACAGGGCGCTCACCGGCATCAAGATCGAGGAGTTGAACACCCGGGTCTTCCTGGAGATCCTGGCCTGTCAGGGGAGTTGCGTGCACGGTCCCTGTACCAGCAAGAAAAGACCGTACCTCTTGGACGAGCTGGAGGTATATTCGCGCGCCCAGGTGCCGACGGGACGCATCGAGCGCAACATGGTGGTCGAGATCGACGGTCTGCACCGCGAGGCGGCGCTTCCGGTGCTGCATCACAGCGAGGAGCAGATCCGCAAGGCGTTAAGCCAGGTGGGCGCTTTCGAGGAGGATGACGAGCTGAACTGCGGCGGCTGCGGCTACGACACCTGCCGCGTTCTGGCCCAGGCACTCCTCTCCGGGCGCGCCGAGCCCTCCATGTGCCTGTCGCACCTGCGCAAGCTGGCGCAGAAAAAGGCCAACGCCCTGTTGCGCTGCATCCCGATGAGCGTGGTCATCGTGGGCGCCGACCTCAAGGTGATCGAGTGCAACGACAACTTCGTCCGCATGTTCGACGAGGACCAGATCTTCCTCGGTCACAACGCCCCGACCCTTGAGGGAGCCTGTCTGAAAAAGCTGGTCCCCTTTCCGGAGCTCTTCGAACAGGTGCTGGACCAGGGGATCGACATCAACCGCGACGCGTTGCACATCGCCGACAAGATCTTCAACGTCACCATCTTCACCATCGAGACCAACCTGGTGGTGGGCGGGGTCATCCTGGACGTAACCGATACCGAGATGCACCGCGAACAGATCGCCCAGCGCGCCAAGCAGGTTATCCGCAAGAACCTGGAGACTGTACAGGAGATCGCCTTCCGGCTCGGGGAGAACATGGCAGACACCGAAATCCTGCTGCGCTCCCTGGCCTACGGATTTTCCTCCAAGGAGGCGAAGGTGCGGGAAGGGAGCGAGGATCCCAATCATGTACCCTAGCCCGAGAAGAACAGTGGCGCTTCCGGCCCTGCCCGATCCGGAAGAGATGCGCCGGCCGGACGATCTTTTCATCGAGATCGAGTTCTGCCAGAAGAACCGGCACGGCCAGGACATCTGCGGCGATTTCTATCGCACCCAGAGGATCCTGGAGCAGGACCGGGTCATCTCCGTGCTCTCCGACGGTCTCGGGCACGGCCTCAAGGCGAACATCCTCTCCACCATGACCGCCACCATGGCGCTCAAGTTCACCGCCAGCGACAACGACCTGATCCGCTCCGCCGAGACCATCATGAACGCCCTGCCGGTCTGCCGGGTCAGGAACATCAGCTACGCCACCTACACCATCGTCGACATCAAGATGCAGACCGAGATCAGCATCGTGGAGATGGACAACCCCCCATTTCTGCTGATCAGAAACGGCGCCGCCGTCAGCGTCCCCTATCAGGAGGTGGAGTCTCCCTCGCTGGACGGCAGGAAGATGAAGACCTACAGCCTGTATGCGCATCCCGAGGACCGGCTGATAGTGATTTCGGACGGCATTTCCCAGTCCGGCATCGGCTCTCCCGATCTCAAGCTGGGGTGGCGCGTCGAGGGGTGCAAGAGGTTCGTGCTGGAGCAGGTAGCCCTCGACCCGCAGATCTCCGCGCGCAAGCTGGCCGCCGCGGTACTCGACGAGGCGCTGCAAAAGGAAGTGGACCGCAGGGCCTACGACGACATGACAGTCGGGGTGTTTTACTTTCGCACCCCGCGCCGCATGCTGGTCCTGACCGGTCCCCCTTTCGACGAGAGCCGCGACGGTCATTTCGTGCGGATCTTCGACGACTTCAAGGGGCGCAAGGTGGTCTGCGGCGGCACTACCTCGAAGATAGTGGCGCGCGAGCTTAAGCGGGAGATAGTGGACCACCTGGAGACCACCGACGGCGACATCCCCCCCATCGCCACCATAGCCGGTGCGGACCTGGTGACAGAGGGGCTCCTGACCCTGACGCGGGTGGCGCAGCTGCTGGAAAAAGGTGAGAAGACGCCGCGCAGAAACGCCGCCACCTTGCTGCTCGATCTGTTGCTCGACAGCGACAGCATCATGTTCCTGGTCGGCACCAAGATCAACGAGGCGCACCAGGACCCGACCCACCCCATGGATCTGGAAATCCGGCGCAACCTGATCAAGAGGATAGCCGACTCCCTGGAGCGGAAGTACCTGAAAGACGTGCTGGTGCGCTATGTGTGAGGCGGGCGGGGTCACGCCGTCAAATTGAGGGTGCCTGCCGGCGATTTGCTCCCCCTCCCTTTATGGGAGGGGGTGGGGGGGCACTGCCATTAAGTTAAGGCGAATACTGTCTTTAAGCTTCGGACATATTGTATCTGTTTAAAAGTGACTGACACATTTATTTAATCGTATGCCTAGTATATGAACTAATG
>Ga0209317_1001553_pt1 | contig 19601 bp, 15 predicted proteins | sample RifGroB2_FD_183994 | JGI IMG/M metagenome (GOLD analysis project Ga0209317, IMG submission 183994) | Soil microbial communities from Rifle, Colorado, USA - Groundwater B2 (SPAdes) (version 2) | ecosystem: Environmental > Terrestrial > Soil > Unclassified | place: Rifle, Colorado | collected... | reverse complement strand
AATTGATGTGCGGGTGATTGCTGCGACGGCCAAAGACCTGGAGTCGGAAGCAGAAAGGGGGGCGTTTCGAAAGGATCTATTGTTTCGACTCAATGTAGTTATGTTGCACCTCCCGCCTTTGCGCGAGAGAAAGGAAGACATCCCTCTGCTCTGTACTTCGTTCCTGGCAAAACTGAACGACCGGTTCGGGAAAAAACTGCAGAAGATTTCTCCGGAAGCATTGGCCCTCCTCTTGCGGCATGATTGGCCGGGCAATGTTCGCGAATTGCAGAATGTCATTGAGCGAGCGGTAATTTATGCCAGTGGAGATGAAATTCTTGTTGAGCATCTGCCCGAAAAACTTTGTCACCTTCCAGGTACATCACCTCTGAATACATACCAGCAAACTCACTCCTTGAAACAGGGGAAACGCCTTATGGAGGAGTATCTCATCAGCAAAGCACTTGCGGCGACCAATGGCAATAAAAGCCAGGCCGCAGCACTTCTGGAAATCAGTTATCCGGCCCTGCTGGCCAAGATCAAGGAATACGGTTGCAGTGTTAAATAAGTTTTTAACTATTGCTTTAGTATAAACTTTTTTAATATAATCCGTATAGCTAAAGGTGTTGGACTATCGGATGTCTGTATCCATAAGCCCTTTTACTTACGTGGGATTGCGCGCAATAAGCGTTCTCTGCTGCTCGTATGTGCTGTTGGTGTGTTTATTGCTTGTTGAAAGTTACAAATGGGCTGTTTGAAAACTGTTTTACACAAGTGAATACTATGGGTCATATGAAAATAAGGATTACACCTTTTGACAGGAAGGTCTTCAGCGCCTCGAAAGGATTTACCTTGGTCGAGGTTATAACAGTTCTGGTGATCATCGGTATTCTCGCGTTGTTTGCAGCACCCGAATTCATCAATTGGCGGCCGAGAATGCGGCTGAAGGGGATAGCCGATACTTTGTCCGAAAATCTCCAAAGAGCGAAGATCCATGCCATCAAGAACAATAGAAACGTTATATTCACGTTCACTCCTGCCGTTGCCTGTCCAGGCGGCAGCTATAATTTCACAGATACAGGCGGTAATGTTGTGGCTAGCGATGTGATGCATGACTTGACGACACCGGACACGGCTGCGAGGACTACCAATGTCTGTTTGCAGGCCTCAACCTTTGTAGCTGGTGATGGTTTTACATCTCGTGGAGTGCCTATAAACGCAGCTGCCAAAACTGTCACCATTAGTAATACCGCTTTAAATAAAGTGGGTGATCCCACTTATGTAATAACACAATCCGTTGCAGGAGGGGTCAAACTTCAAAAGGTGCCAAAATCATGATATCTAGAAAGACATCTATCCTAGGCAATGCTAGAGGTTTTACTTTAGTTGAGCTCATGATCACACTGGCTATGTCTGGCATAATTGTGGCCGCCGTCTATTCCGCCTATGTCATTCAACAGAAAACCTACTTCACTCAGGACAAAGTGGTGGAGATGCAACAGAATATCAGGGCCGGTCTGGAAATGATGGCCAGCGAAATCCGCATGGCTACGTTTGATCCTGGAGGAGGAGCGGATGCCTCGATAACCACCGCAACGGCCTCGAGGTTTTCATTCACGGCAGATCTCAATGAGGATGGTGATTTAGCCGATCCAAACGAACAAGTAACTTTTTGTCTCAAAGTTGGTTGCGATGCTGACGGGATAGCAGACACGGGTGCGGATTCAGTCGTTAGAAATGGTCAGGCAATTGCGGAAGGGATCCATGCCATCGAATTCTATTATACGCTTGATGATGGTATCACCAAAACAAAGACTCCGACAGCCGGACAACTTGATCAAATTCGGAATGTGCAGATCTCAATGCTGGCGGTCTCCAGTCAGCGAGACCCTAAATATACTAATTCGCAGGTCTATACCACTGGTTCCGGCGCCACATGGGGAGCATATGATGATAATTTTCGACGTCGTTTGCTCACCTCATCAGTAAACATTCGCAACCAAGGGCTGAATAAATGAACAGGATAACAAGCAATAATGAAGGCTTTACACTCATTGAAACTGTGATAGCCCTCGGTGTTCTCGGCATAGGCATTCTTGCCATGTTTTCCATGCAGTCGCTGGGAATCAGAGGCAATGCCAGTGCCAGTCGCATTTCTACGCAGGCGAACTGGGGAGCGGACAGAATCGAGCAGCTGATAGCAGAAAATTATGATGACATCGTTACCACGCTTCCCGCAGCAATAGCAGGTGATCCCAAATATACCGTTGCCTGGACAACAACAAATAATTCACCTCTGGAAGATTTGAAGACAGTTAACATTACAGTCACAAGCGTTGCTGAAGGCAAGCAGGTGGTGCTTCGACAAATCATAGCTGATCAAGGTGCGTTCTAAATGTGTTGCTTGAGGATCGTATCCAAAAATAATTATCGGTTCGAAATTTTTGTAAATTAGATGTCCGGAAATTTGTAACGGAGTATCGGAGAATTATGCAACAGAATACAAAAGAACATATTCATCTTATACAAAACAGGATGTTGTATTTCCCTAAGAACGAAGATGGATTTTTGCTTGTGCTTACGATGTTTGTGTTGCTTGTTCTGACTCTTATTGGCATTTCGGCAACCAACCTGACAGAAGTTGAATTGCAGATCGCCGGCAATGATCGAATCCACAAAACCACTTTTTATCAGGCTGATGGCGGCACAGAGTTAGGTATGAGGCTTGCCTATGATAATGCAGTATGTGTGCAGGTCAACAGTGGGTTCGACGCCTCCGCGGGAACCAGCCGAACAATAGGCAATATCATTGTGAGTGATCTGGATTTTTCTAGCCCGCAGACTTTGGCTTCAACTGTCGTATCGAATGCAAACCGGGCAGTTGCCTATTACCCGGATGGTGTTTTAAATGATACATCCACCCATACAAACATCTTATTTGATGTTTCGACCACCCCTACGCCCGGCAGTGGTATGCAGATGGTTTCCGGATATGAGGGACTTGCCTCCGGCGCCGCCGGCGGTGGAACACACTCAGAATTTGATATTTATTCGCAACATCTCGGCCTCCAAAATAGTGAGTCTATTATCACCATCGGATGGAAGTTGAGTACGCATATCATCAACAGCGCAAGCACAAGCGATTGCAAGGCCGTATACAGAAATTAAGCGGTATGAAATCGGTCATTGCTATCAGCTTTTTAAACAAAGGAGGCATTATGGGTTGGTCAATGAGATTCGCTCAAAAAATGAGATGTTTTGTTCTGATTGTTGTTGGAATTTTCTCCTTCGGCTATCCCGCATCCATTTGGGCAAATCCTAGTTATACGATGAAGCAATTCGAGTCTTTCCCTATCAGCATTGTCGAAGATTCAGCGACACCTCAGGTGCAAATCAATGCTTCTAACGATCATCAACTCTTCTTCAAGGCCTATAATGATTATTCCGACCTTGATGACGATAATATTGCTGAAACCACCTATAAACATTCAATAAACTATTACGGCTATTTCGATAGCCAGAAATGTTATTCATATTCCGCAGCCAATCAAAGGTTTGAGCCAAAATCCGTGTCGTCGGATAAATATTGCAAGGGGGATGCGGCTACCGGTGAATGGAGTGGCAATTTTTTGAATTGGGCTTCTATGACCCGAATCGATGCTATCCGGAAAATACTTTTCGGTGGTCACCGACGCGTGGATACAACAAATGAAACTGTCCTCGAACGTGCCTTTATTCCTCCTGATATCCATGCATTTGCCAAACATTATGATCGGGTCGATCTTCCCAAATTGACCCCTTTCACGGCTAATCTCACAACCATCACAAAAGCCAGCAACACATCACATGATATAGCTCTTGGATCAAAAGTCTTTTCAGTTGTTGATCCAAAATCTTGGACGAGAGTCGGCGACTCTGTCAAAATCGCAGCCGATGCTGCAAATTTTATGGAAGGCTGGGTAACTGCCGTAGATAAAGTCAACAATAACAACATCACGGTAGATGTAACGTCCATTGGAGGGAGCGGGACCTATAGCAGTTGGACTATAACCAACAGTACCATGAGCGGGAAATCGCTGGCCAGCGCCACGGTTCGTTCAGTCGACACCACTTCCAAGGATTTTGTTTTTGCGACAGACCCTACAGGAACATTCATTGTCGGCGATTATGTGGCGGCTAAGAGCCGAACTGATGCGGACAACATCTTCATGAGGGGCTGGGTTACAGCTTTAAATGCAGGCACAAAGACTATTACCGTAAATGTTATAGGCGCAAGCGATATCACTGCACGAGTTGACTGGAAGATCACCAACACTCGGCCCAATCCGGACACCATAATTCCAAACACCACCTCATTGACAATCGGAACGGGCAAGAAAAAATTCTCTTTCGCAACTGATCCAACAACATCATTTCAAACAGGTGATGATCTGATAATCAAGAGCGATAGTGCACCTGATGCAAGGTACATGCAAGGAAAGGTTAATGAGATAAACACCACCGACAAGTATGTCATTGTTGATGTCATATATTCCCGAGATAATATCACGCATAATGACTGGGATGTTACCAATCTCACGCGTACGGGCATAACTCTTTGTAATGTCACGTATTCGTCGCTAACTCAATTTTCTGAGAAGATCACAGATCCTCCTTTAATCCGGGTGGCGGCAGGCAACTATTCATTCTGGGCTGCAGGTGAGGTGCATCAGTGTCTATGGGAAGATGAAGATCCGGGAACTAATGGGAAAAACTATAATATTCCGGAGTATTCGGGTATCCCTGCCGCACAGGATAACCCGAAAAAAACCGAAGGCCTTCTTGAGAAAGATTACGTCGCCCGTGTGGTCGCTTGCAAGGACCTCAATAATGATGGCACCTATGACGTCAATGATGGTGCGGAAACTTGCAAGAAATATTCACATGGATCCCCGAAGCCAATTGGTCTTTTGCAGGAGTACGGTGACAACGACGAATTGCTTTTTGGCATGATCGCAGGGACATACGGTAAGTCAACACTTGGCGGTGATATGGTTATGCCTCTGTTTATGAAAAATAACGGGGCAAATAACATGTGCCGGGAGATCAATCTCGGCCGTGATTGTAATGGTGATAATACAGTTGATGATCTTACGGCCGCAGGTCATATCCCTGGCGACGGAACATTTAAAAAGGTTTATTCGTATGTCGGTGGACCAGCTTCATCACAGGAGGCGGAGGGTGTTATTAACACCTGGAGCATTTATCGTATAATGGGATACGAATATGGAGCAGGAAAATGGAATTACACCAGCCAACAAGGAGATAAATGCCCTCTCGGTATCAATTTCTTTGGTGAAAGTTCGAGCAGCGAGTGCAAAAACTGGGGCAATCCTTTCTCCGAAATTTATCTGACTGCTCTGCGGCATTGGGCTGGGTTGAATGCACCACAAGCCTATCAAGCAAGCGACACAATCGCCAATAGTGTTTTTACAGGGTTGAACTATCTCAACGGCGTATGGGAGGACCCTTTGACGGCAGGCAACTATTGTGCGCCACTCAGCATCATCAACTTCAACTCATCCGTCAGTTCTGCTGATACCGCCTTCGATAAGAATAATCAGGATGACTCAGACGAATTGGATACATCTAGCCATGGTATTGTCAAAGACCTCAGTGCACCATATTCTTCAATACAATTGACGAACCAGATCGGAATTGCTGAAGGAATAAGTGATGCAGGAACAACATGGTTTATCGGTGAAACTTCTACCGATGGCAGTAAGACCTGCACCCCCAAAGCAGTTCCATTGCTTGGAGCTGCGCGGGGCTTGTGCCCGGAAGGCCCAGGATTGCGCGGAGGGTTTCGCATAGCCGGCATGGCCTGGTACGCTCACACCAATGATATACGTCCATCACTGCAGGGCATGCAGACGGTTGATAATTATTCGGTGAGGCTGGCCTCGGGCAGTCCTTCGATGACAATACCCGTCCCGGGAGCGGATAAGAATGTCACGATAATCCCAAGCTGTATCAATAACAACAAAAGTAATTACGGCTGTTCTCTCGCCGATTTCAAGATTATTGAACCCCATCATGTCGCTACGATAAATGGAACGGTTACAGGGCGTGGCAAGTTCCTTGCAACCTGGGAGGATAGTCTGCAAGGGAATGACTATGATCTTGATGCGGGGGGAACATATGAATATGAAATTACCAACAGCCAGATAAAGATCACCACAGCCGTTACCTTGGAGAATCTTGGGCATTCAATCGGGCATGGCTATGTGATCAGCGGTACCACCCAGGATGGTATGCATATTCATTCGGGCACGAATGGTTTTGACTACACGGATCCGACCGGCGTGCAGGGCTGTGTCGATTGCAACGGATATGTGGATGGAGGTACCAGTTCGACGGTAACATATACTATCGGGACTTCTTCTGGGGGTACCCTTCAGGACCCTCTGTGGTATGCCGCTAAATGGGGTGGTTTCGAAGATAAAAATGGTGATAAGAGACCTGGTCCGGATGTTACAGAGTGGGACAGCAAAATGAACAAAACCGGACAAAAAGGCTCTGATGGTATTCCCGACAACTATTTTTATGCCTCGCATCCGCAGCAGTTGCAGGACAGTCTGCGCGCAACATTTAACGCGATTCTGGAGAGGACATCCTCTGGTACTGCTGCCGCGGTTGTGGCAAGCAACGTGCGCGGTGAAGGCGCCTTGTTCCAAGCGTTTTATGAACCTTTGAAAAAACAGGACGGGAAAGAGGCAACCTGGGTTGGCACATTACAGGCCCTGTGGCTAGACAGTTATGGGCAGACACGACAGGATTGCACTCCACCTGCAAATTTTAACATCATAGACAACAAATGCGGTGCACCAGCAAGCTCCTGTGTTCCCAATGGAATACTCGATAACTACTGTGTCGATCAGGTGGTGGATACGTATTTCGATGAAAGTGAAAAACGCACGAGGGCAAGAATTTATAACAGCAACTCCCCGGATGAATATGACCCCTTTGCAATGCAGGGAGTGGTAACCGGCTACCTGAATGGAGCCGTGACAATGGTGCCAAACTCCATGGAGGGGCTTGCCTCATATGATGGTGGCACTAATTCCATGACTCTTTCCCCCTATTCAATAGAAGGTACCGTTACAGCCTATGATGACGTTAGTGGTGCTGTGACGATGACTGTTGCAGCGGCCGGTTGGCAGGTACCTTTGGGAGCGTCGGCAGAATCCTGGGAGGTACAGAATTCAACAAATACCACCACTGGAAAGAGTGTTTCAACAATTCTTTTTCCCGCATCGCCTCCCCCTTCCACTAGTGTGACATTCACGGTCACACCGGTTGGGACATGGATACAGATAGGAAATACTCTCACTTTAACAACTAAACGTCCCGTCGGAAGGCTGGGTGAATCCTTCTCTGACTGGGATGTTCAATGTTTGGAAGGCAGTACGGCAACGGGCAAATTGATCAACAATGCCCTAATTATTAGCAATGCTGGTGACGAAACCTTCCTGATCAGCAATCAGGTCGGATCCTTTGCCGGTTGCACCAGAGCGACTGTCACTTCTTACGACCTAAAGGGAACTTCCGGAACTTCCTATAATTTATGGAAGGTCACTAATCTTGAAACTGCTTTTGACGGAGGAATCAGCACAAGTACATTGACCCTTGCCAACTCCGGGGTGAAAAATTTTATTGTCAACCCTACCACTGACTGGTTGAAGGTAGGAGATCGGGTCTACGTATCCAATAATAGCAGTTTTACGACTGTCGATCTTAATGATATCAGTTATTTGTGGAATGCCAGAGAAGAACTTTACTTGAAGTCAGTTGCTCTTCCGAATACAACCCTGCAAACCAACCGAACCTACGGAACCAATGCCGCAACAGGCGTTTCAACTGAGATCGGAGGTAGGTATATTACAACCTGGGTTGACACTGATTTAGATGGCGATATAGATTCTGGTGAATACCGAGATTTTGTCTCAACCATGTTTACGACCGGTTCGCCTCTGGTAAAAAAAGGTTTTTTCAATGTTGCTACAGTGGCAGATGCAGTGAATGTCGTAAATTACGTCCGGGGCATTGAAGTTCCCGGCACAAGAAATCGGACCATCAGGTATGCTACCAGCGATTCTCAAGAACATGTTATGCGATTAGGGGACATCATCAATTCAACACCTTCCGTGGTTGGGGCGCCTCAGGAAGCATTCAACATCCTCTATAGAGATAGTTCCTATACCGAGTTTCGCAGGAAATACCAGAACAGAAGGGTTGTGATTTATGCCGGGGGCAATGACGGACTCCTGCATGCCTTCAATGGTGGATTCTATAATGTCGTAACTGTGAATAATGTCAAGACAGTTCAATATTCCGAGTCGGGCTTTAATGTGGCCCCGAGCACGCCAGTTCCAGCGGTTCAACATCCGTTGGGGGGAGAACTGTGGGCCTACGCTCCCTATAATCTCCTTTCGCATCTCCAGTGGCTCAAGGACCCGGCTTATGCAAAAAGCCATGTGTATTTCATGGACGCCAAGCCAAGGATTTTTGATGCTCAGATTTTCTCGCCCAGTATCGATCATCCTCAAGGTTGGGGGACCGTCCTTGTTATTGGTATGAATTTGGGTGGGGGAAACATGGAGGTTGACACCAATTCGGATGATCCTGCGAATTCCGCCGACAACAGAACATTACGCTCCGCTTATATTATTTTCGATATAACGAATCCGGAAATTGCCCCTCAATTGCTGGGTGAGATTCCAATGCCGGATAATAGCTTCACCACAGTCTTTCCAGCTGTGGTGGCCTTTAAAGACGTTGATAGGGACAGTTCACAGGTTTTGTGCACTGATGTTAATGCCAACTGTGTCAATAAATGGTATCTGCAGTTCGGTACAGGACCAAGTCATCTTGCTACCTATACAAGCAACCAGACAACCAAAATGTATCTTTTTGATCTCTCACAATTGACGACAGGGCCTATCAATCAGCCGGCTGTTGGGGCTACCGTTATTGATTCGAATCTTGCCGCCCCCAAATGCGTGGTAAGCACATTGACGACAAAGACAAATATCATACAGTGTGATACTGAAGTTGCAAATACCTTCATGGGAACACCTGTGGTGGTTGACTGGGATCTTGATTTTTACTCCGACACTTCGTATTTCGGGCTTGTTGGAGATGCAGCGGCGAATACCGGGAGAGTGATGAGATTTTCGCTGGAAAACAGTGAGGATCCAACACAGTGGGAGTTGCCGTCTACATTTTTCCAATCCGATCGTCCGGTAGTCGGCCAACCGGTTCCATCAATTGATGATCTGAAACGAAAATGGGTGTTTTTCGGAACAGGGCGTTACTTCAGCAACCTCGACAAAACCAGTAAAATGCCGATCGCCCTTCCGAGAAGGCCTCAGAGCCTTTTCGGAGTAATGGATGATGAAACTGGAGTTGCCGCATTGCTTGAAGAGCTCCTAAATGTGACCGATACGGAGGTGTATACCGATGAAACCCTCAATGCTCCTCTGGCTACCTTGCCGGGAGATCCTTTCAATGCGCAAACCTCTCTTACATCATTTGATCAGATTGAAGATTATATGGATGGGAAAGATGATAACACTCAATATAGCCCGATGGGCTGGAGGCTTGATTTGCCGCCGATAGTGGGTGCCGCCGGTATTGCTCCAGATACGCGTAATACGACCAGATCTGCTCTTTTGGGAGGAGTATTGTTCAGTTCGGTATTTCAGCCCAGTGAGGACCCATGTGTTGGGGAAGGTTTGAGCAGGTTGTATGGGCTATTTTACAAAACCGGTACGGCTTACCCAGGTCCTACTATATTCGGTACTTCTCCTGAGAGTGTCGCAGGAGAAGTGAAGTATCGCTCGTCCAGATTTGTTGATCTGGGTAAAGGGGTGGCAACAGCTCCGGCAATTCACTCAGGTTCAGGCACCGGCGGAGAAGGAGTTAGCGTATTCGCCCAGCAATCCACCGGAGATATTGTCCGAGTCCCAGCTGAGACGGTGGAAGCTGTTCGAACAGGAAAGACATCATGGAGCGATAGATAACGCTTAGATAACGATATCTTCACAGAAAAATAGCTGATAGAGAACGATTAACTGCCTCTCTGTCAGCTTTTTTTTATCAAAAAAGACAAAACAAATTTAAAATCAGAAATATGTAAGATTCAGTTTCTATCCTCCCTATGAATTTGGCAGGCGACCTTTCAAATCCAATTCAGGGAGAAAGAAAATGAAAAACGAAAGTGGGGTAACTCTCATCGAGGTTGTAAGCTGTGTGGCTACCTTTTGTGTAATTGCCGGAATTGCATATCCAACGCTTGAAAATACCAAGTCCAGAATGGCTATTCATAGCGAAGTCTCAAAATTAGTTGGAGAACTTCATAAAGCTCGTGTTTTTGCGCTTAAAAGCAATTCGTCTGTGGTTTTTTGCTACAATGACAGCGGCTATAAGACGTTTATCGATGATGGCAGAGACGGAGGGATAAAAGAAGATTGGGTTCAACAACCGGGAGAGCAAATTTTGGCTGATGTAACGCTTGACAATAGAATCCAGATAGATGTGGAAAAAAGTTCATTTTCATTACAGAGAACACATTTTACAAAGAGCCCGGGCGTTAAAGCTGGAGCCGTAGTCATGAGGGGTTGTGGGGGTAGCAAAAGCAAAATCATCGTTAATGCGATTGGAAGAGTGCGGGTAGAAAAAATGTGAAGGAAAGGTGGAAGGTGCATTGAAACCTAGGCATGCAACTGGTATGCACCATCGGTGGCCAACGCTTTTCACTTGACTTTTTAGCCATTTTTTATGTATATACTTCCTCGTAATGAATAACCGTTCAGTATGCTGTGCATAGGTTGCATGGCGTGAAGTTTTATAATTATAAACCCTTAAGAAAAGAGGAATTCTATGTCTAAATTAGTTGCACCTCATGGTGGAAAAGGTTTGGTTTGTGCTTTGCTCGAAGGTGCTGCTCGCGAGGCAGAACTGAAAAAAGCCGCTGGTCTCAAGCAGATTGAGATCTCCGCTCGGGCGAAAGGCGACCTAATCATGATGGGAATTGGTGGTTTTTCTCCGCTGTCCGGTTTCATGACCAAAGCTGACTGGAAGGGCGTTTGCGAGAATTTCCAGATGGCAGATGGCACCTTCTGGCCGGTACCCATTACTCTCGACGTCACTACTGCCGACGCTGCAGCCATCAAAATTGGCGACGAGATTGCCCTGGTTCGCAAAAATGAAGTCTATGCAACCATGAAGGTAACCGAGAAGTACGAGATGACCGAGGCCGATAAGCGTTGGGAATGTGAGAAAGTATTCAGAGGCGAAGGCGAAGAGTCGATTGGTGATAAATTCTGGGAGATCGCACCGAAAGATCATCCTGGTGTCATCATGGTATTTGCTCAGAAAGAGGTTAACCTCGCCGGTCCTGTAAAGGTTCTGTCCCAAGGCGAATACCCGGTAGAATACCCCGGTGTATATCTCACCCCCGCTCAGACCCGTGCAATGTTCGAAGAGCGCGGTTGGGCAAACGTTGCTGCCCTGCAGCTCCGTAACCCGATGCATCGTTCCCATGAGTTCCTCGCCAAGATCGCCATCGAAGTGTGTGACGGCGTTCTGATTCACTCTCTGATTGGTAACCTCAAGGCTGGCGATATTCCTGCTCCGGTACGTGTTAAGGCTATCGACATTCTGATCGAGAACTACTTTGTAAAACAGCATGTAATTTCTGCCGGATATCCCCTGGATATGCGTTATGCCGGACCGCGTGAGGGACTGCTCCATGCAACCTTCCGTCAGAACTATGGCGTAAACAATATGCTGATCGGTCGTGACCATGCTGGTGTTGGTGACTTCTATGGTCTCTTTGAGGCTCAGACCATTTTCGATCGTATCCCGAAAACCGGTGATGCCGGCAAGGATCTGCAGTGCAAACCGATGAAAATCGACTGGACCTTCTACTGCCATAAGTGTGATGGTATGGCTTCTCTGCGTACCTGTAATCATAGCAAGGAAAGCCGTGTCATTCTGTCCGGCACCAAGCTCCGTAAGGCTCTTTCTGACGGCGCAGAGGTTGTTGATCATTTTGGTCGTGACGAGGTTCTTGTACACCTGCGTAAGTACTACGAGGGATTGACCGAGAAAGTTGAGGTTAAAATGCAAGGTGCTGCTTCCGGCGCTGCCATGTAATCTCTGACTTCATCCGAGTCATTCGGGGGATGTCGCCTAAGGCGACATCCCCCTTTTTTTTTGCAATGAATTCGGGTATGTTGAAGAAGTTGCAGATGACATCGCTATCTGTACGATAACTCTATGTATTTACGAGGAACATATGCCGGAATTGCATGTTGGACTGGGGAAACGAAGTTATCCCTTAATTATTGAAAGTGGCTGTCTGCAAAACGTTGGCCAAGATCTGCAGTCAAGAAGGGTGGGGAAGAGGTACGGTATCATTGCCGATGATCGAGTAGCCGGTCTTTTGGGCGATATGTTGATGGAATCGCTCAAAAAAGCAGGAATAGCAGCAGAACTTGTCACTTTCCCCCACGGTGAGGCCAATAAGACCTTAAGGACTATAGAACACCTCGCCGGTGTTTTAACTCGACTGGGATTTGATCGTAAAGACGCCCTCATCGCTCTTGGTGGCGGAGTAACCGGAGATGTAACGGGATTTTTGGCATCTGCTTTCATGCGGGGTATTTCTTTTATCCAGATCCCGACGACGCTTCTCGCCCAGGTGGACAGTTCTGTAGGCGGCAAGACTGGTGTGGATATCCCGGAAGGCAAGAATCTGGTCGGCGCTTTTTACCAGCCCAAGGTTGTTTATATCGATATCTCTGTGTTAAAAAGCTTGCCAGAAGAGGAATTGCTGGGCGGCCTCGCCGAAGTTATCAAGTACGGAGTGATTCGTGACCCCGAGTTTTTTAAGTTTTTAGCCGATAACCGAGCAGGAATCCTTGGGCTCGATGAGAAACTCATCACCCAGACGGTCTTTACCTGCTGCCGGATTAAAGCCGAGGTGGTATCCGAGGATGAACGGGAAGGCGATGCGAGGAGAATCCTCAACTACGGCCATACCATCGGCCATGCGGTGGAAGGAGCGTCGGATTATTCTCTAATACACGGGTTGGCGGTCTCGATCGGCATGGCTGCGGCGGCCCGTTTAGCGGTATTGACCGGCCATTTGTCAGAAAAAGATGCGGCACGAATTACTGAACTGTTGCGCGCCTACGGCATGCCTGTGGATATTCCGCGAAACCTCGACCGCCAAAAACTGAAAAAATATCTGCAGGCCGATAAGAAGGTCGTTGGCGGGAAGGTTCATTATGTGCTGCCGACAGCGATCGGCAATACCTGCATAACCGCAGATGTAAGCGAAGATCTGGTGGATCGGATCCTTGCCGGAGAGTAAGATCAGAAAGCTACCAAATGAGATAAATCAACCATTCAGGTATACCAATCATGCCCATCTATGAATTTTACTGCGATACATGCAATGTGATTTTCAATTTTTTCTCATCCCGGGTGAATACCACGAAAACCCCGAGTTGCCCGCGCTGCGGCAAGAAAGAACTGGAAAAGCAGATATCCACTTTTGCAACCATCGGCAAGGCCAAAGAAGAAGGTGGCGATGACCCACTGTCCGGCCTGGACGAGGCGAAAATGGAGCGCGCCTTTGAGTCGTTGATGCGGGAGGCCGAGCATATCAATGAAGATGATCCGAAACAGATGGCGGCAATGATGAGAAAATTTACCTCCCAGACCGGGATCCAGCTTGGCGAGTCGATGGAAGAGGCTTTATCCAGGATGGAAGCGGGGGAGGATCCCGAACAGGTCGAGAAAGAAATGGGCGACCTGCTGAGCGGTGAAGATTTTCAGCTCGAAGCGATGAAGAAAGCGGCAGGTTCAAGGCGTCGGCCGCCTGCCCATGACGATAAGCTCTACGAACTGTAACTTCCGGCGGTGCCTGCCGCGCCATTTCTGCCGCAAGGAATGGACGAGGTCAGTGCACCGATCCGTCTTCGGGGTCATCTCCGAAATGCAGCTTGCCGTGTTCCGCTTCTTTCTGCATGAGAATTTCTTTAGCTTCTTTCTCATCCATCTGCAGCGCCTTTGCCAGATCTTCAAGATTGTAGCAGGGTTGACCATTGATGGTGAAACTGCTTGGCTTCAGTTCCGGGAAAGAACTTTTGGTTGCAGTCATCGAGGACTCAAGAAGCAGTTGCTTGATTTCCGCCGGACCATTAAGCATCAGCCATTCAACCGCCTCGGCCCAGAGCTTGCCATCCACCGTTTTATGGGTGAGCACCTTCATGGCACTTTCGATATCCCAGAGGTCTTTGAATTCCATACTTATTTTTCTCCTGCAAAAGTCGGTATTATTTGTGCTATGATAACGGTACTAACGCGGGCGAAAAATTTTTCGCCCCTACGGCACTGCCGCGCATCGTAATGTATATTTTTTGTTTCTTGGGGCAGAAATCAATTTATAAGGCACCAATATAAATGCTTTTCGCAGATCCGCAATCATGGCGGCAATAAAAGGCAAAGGAAGAGTTTATGAATACCTTCGATGGAATTTTTCTCGAAAATCTTGAATGGTTCGACGAAACCGGCAACGAACTGGTGCACCGGTTGCCGGAGAGTGGCTCGGGAGAGATAAAATTCGGTGCTCAACTGACGGTTCGGGAGAGCCAGGCTGCGGTACTTTTTTACCAAGGCAAGGCCTGCGACTGTTTTGGCCCCGGCCGCCATACGCTGAAAACCGCAAATCTCCCCCTGCTGACCAAATTGCTCTCCATTCCCTGGCGGGGCGACAGTCCTCTGCGGGCCGAAGTGTATTTCATTAATCTCAAGTTCTTCCCCAATCTCAAATGGGGCACCCAGAATCCCGTGGCCTTCAGGGATAAGGAACTTGGCTTGATCAGGATCCGAGCTCATGGTCTGTATACGATTCAGGTGGTGCAGCCGGTGCTCTTTATCAATTCGCTCGTCGGCACCATGAAGAAAATCGATACCGATAATGTTTCCGCGTATCTCAAGCAGATTATCGTCTCGCGATTTAACGACTATCTCGGCCAGACCCTCGATTCGATCTTCAACCTTCCCGGCAAGTTCGATGAACTGAGCGACGAACTGCAGAAACGGTTAACGGACGATTTTTCTTTTTTCGGCCTTCGTCTCAGTCAGCTCTATATCACCTCGATTACCCCGCCCGACGAGGTGCAGCGCGCCATCGACGATCGCAGTAGAATGGGGGTGATCGACGACATGGACAAGTTTATGCAGCTCAAGGCAGCGATGGCCATGGAGAAGGCTGCGGAAACCCAGGGCGAAGCAGCAAGCGGTTTGGGCCTGGGCCTGGGGATGATGCTGCCGAACATCTTCGCCCTGAGGCCAGCGGCTGCGGGAACGGCTTCGGGAAATCAGGAAAGTACGGCACAAGTTGTGTGTCCCGACTGCAGCAATCCAATTCCCGGCGATTCGAGATTCTGTCCCCGATGCGGGCATCAGCTATTGCAGCTGATCAGATGCAACAACTGCGGCAAGAACCTCACACCGAAGGCCAAGTTCTGTTCCCAGTGCGGGCAATCGACCGCACGGAAAACGGAACCGAAGATATGCGGGCAATGCGGTACGGAAAACTTGTTTAACGCCATTTTTTGCAATGAATGCGGCCAGCGTCTGGGGTAGTCGATGGAGTTGACCATTGACCAGAACTGCCCTTCCTGCGGAGCATCGATTGTTCTTCAGGAGGATGACAGACTGATCAGGTGCACCTACTGCGACGTCAGGAACTACCGGCTTGAAAGTGCGGCCGGAAGATATCTGCTGCCCGGCAGGTTTCCTGCCAACCTCGATGAATCGGCAATGTTTTATACCCCTTACCTGCGCTTTAAAGGCTCCATTTTCTATGTTCATGGGGCCGAAGTCAAACACAAGATCGTCGATACTTCGCGGCTTGGCATCGAAGCCGACAATATTCCGATATCACTTGGTCTTCGTCCGCAGGCCATGCGTCTTTCACCCGTCGTGTCGACAGTCGCAGGCAGCTTCATTCGTCAAACGGTGCCGACAAAATCTGTTTTTGCCCAGGCCGCAATGGTGACGGAACTGTTCGGCGAAAGACGGGACAGGAGTGTCTATCATCGTGCCTTTATAGGTGAAACCATCAGCCTGATCTACCAGCCCTGTTACGTGAGAGCAGGAAGCATTTTTGATGCGGTGGATTATCAGCTTTTGTGCAACGAAAAGTTGTTCGAGAACCATCTGGCAGTGGCGGGTCCCGGCAAGGCTTCCTGGGAGCCGCGGTTCATTTCTACCCTCTGCCCGAAGTGCGGCGGTCCTCTCGCCGGCGAAAGGGACAGCAGGGTCCTCGATTGCCCGAATTGTGAGACGTATTGGCAGGAAAGCGAAGGAAGGTTTCAGTCGCTTGCATGGCAGACGGTGGAATCGGCGGAATCCACCGCCAGATACCTGCCTTTCTGGCGGATCACCTTCGAGACGAAGGGATGGAGCTTAAAGAGTTATGGCGATTATCTTCGCTTGGTCAATCCGCCCATTGTTTTCGGCGATCGTTTTGATGCCGCGCCGCTTTCTTTTTTGATACCGGCCTTCAAAATCAATCCCAAGGCTTTTCTGCAGGTCGCTGCCCAACTCACCGTTTCGCAATGGAAACTGCCGGAAGGGAAGAAATATCGCGTTGGAAAATGTTATTCGGTAAACCTTGGGCAAAACGAGGCAATCGAGGCAATCAAGAGCGTGCTGGCGGCTACCATCGCAAATAAAAAGGAGAGGTTGCCGATGTTGCCCGAAATGGTGGTCGAGGCGGAACAGTGCAAGCTCCTCTACCTGCCGTTTATCGAGCAGCCGCACGATCTTATCCAAGAACACACCATGGCGACCATCCTGTCCGCGGCTCTTCGCTACGGACGGTCGCTTTGACCGGGAGCCTCTTTAATGCTTTTATGAGAAAAATGACTATAATTCAGCACGAAAAATACATGGAAATGGCGCTTAGCCAAGCCCGGGAGGCACTTACCGCCGGTGAGTTTCCGGTAGGTTGTGTCATTGAATACAATGGTGAGGTTATCGCCACCGGCAGACGAAGCAACAGTTGCGGCCGGGCCAATGAAATAGATCACGCCGAGATCCTGGCTCTCCGGGCACTTCTCGCCGGCGACCGGAAATTTGACATCAGCCGGGTAACAGTCTATTCGACCATGGAACCCTGCCTCATGTGCTATGCCACCATGCTGGTCAACGGCATCCGAAGATTTGTTTTCAGTTACGAGGATGCCATGGGTGGGGGAACCAATTTGCCGCTTGCGATGTTGTCTCCGCTGTACCGTGGGATGAGCGTTACCATCGTGGGGGAGGTCTTGCGGAACGAAAGCCTGATGTTATTTAAGGAATTTTTCTCCTCACCCAATTGCGAATATCTGCAGAGCAGTCTGCTCGCCACCTATACCCTGAGCCAGCAATTATGAGGATGTTGGAATTTCAGCCGATATTGACAAGCTTATGAAAAATATTGCCAGAACAGTAGGTTTCCGGAGAGGCGAACGAAACGTCTTCTTTCATATTCTCACGGCCTGTAACCTTTCCTGCCGTCATTGTTATATCAATAAAGCCCAGCATGGATCGATTACCTTAGCCAAAGAGACCATCCACAGGTGGATCGAACTCTTTGCCGATAAAGGGAAAAGAACCAATCTCATCTTCTTGGGCGGCGAGCCGACCTTGCATCCCGATCTTCCTTCAGCTATTCAAAAGGCCAAGGAATGCGGATATTTCGTTACCGTCGATTCCAATGGCTATCTCTTCAACGATCTGCTCGACAAAACCACCCCGGAGCTTCTCGATTACCTCAGTTTCAGCCTCGACGGACCGGATGCCGCGACCAACGATCCTATTCGTGGCCAGGGAGTGTTCGATATCTGCACCGCAAACATCAAAAGGGCGGTACAAAAAGGTTTCAGGGTAAGCGTTATTTACACGGTTAGCCGAAAGAACCTTCAGGCGCTGGCGAGGATGGTCCCGTTGCTCATGGAGTTGCAGGTGAAGAAGTTTTTTATCCAGGTCATCGGCCTGCGCGGTAACTCCGCTTTGGCCGAAAGCGAAGAGACAACGCAGGTGAGCCGGCAAGAATGGCTGGAGACGGTTCCCGAGGTCGCCCGGCTGGCTGCCGACAAGGGAATCCATGTGACCTATCCGAAGGTCTTTCTTGACCGGGATGAACAGTTTGAATGTGCCGGCAATGTTGCCGAGAATTTTTTTATTTTTCCCAACGGACGGGTGTATCAGTGCCCATTGTGTGAAGACCATCCGATCCATGCCTACCGTATCGAAAACGATACATTGATTAAAAACGAAGGCTTGATGGAAGACAAATTCTTCAGGTTGGAAATTGCCGAGGGCTGTGTGATGAACAAGCTTCTCCAGTCTGACAATATCGAATACGACGATCAGGGCCGGCCGCGTTATAAGATCTCCTGTTGTCTGTTGAAGCAGGAAATCGGCTGAAGTCAGCTGCTCTTCTGTTCTGCGGGGGACTTCTTGGTGAACAGCGCGGTGAGAAGGATCCCCGCCTCATATAAGGAAAAGAGGGGGAAGGACAGCAGGGCAGTGGCCATGAAATCGCCGGCGGTGAGCAGAAACGACAGGGCAATGATGGCAATATAAAAATACCTTCGCTTGCGGCGAAAATACGCCGGCCCAACAACACTGCCCTTGCCGGCCATGACCATCAGGAAAGGAATCTGAAAGGAGATGCCGAAGGTAAGTATCGTTCTGGCGACAAAGGTCAAATAATCGCCGAGCTTTGGCAGCGGTTCCAGTCCTTCATTTGCATAACTCATAAAATAGATCAGCATCTTCGGCAACACGACCAAAAAAGCGAAAGAAGCCCCGCCCGAAAAAAGCAGCACAGCCCAGAAAACGACGACTACCGCCAGTTTCTTTTCGTCCTTCTTGAGGCCGGGAGACACAAAGCGCCAGAGCTGATAGAGAGCAATGGGCATGCTCGCGGTTATTCCGACGAGAAGCGCGAGTTTGATATAGGCAAGAAATGCCTCGGGCAGGTTGGTATACACCAGCCGGTAGACCATCGGGCTTGCTGCAAATAGCGGCGAAATGAAGAGGGCGGCAATTTGCTCGGCGAAAAAATAGGCGGCAACGGTACAGACGACAATGGACAGAAAGACTTTGATCAGCCTTTTTCTCAGTTCCAGGTGATGCGGCCGGAAAAATTCGAGACTTCGCTCGAGAACCGGGATTGTACTTTGCAGATTGTAGTTTGCCATGTGCCGGAGACGTTCAGGGCTCGTTCTTTTTCGGTTCTATCGGTTCCGTGCCTGCTTCCGTCTCATCTTGCTGAGGCGTTTGCGTCGCATCGGCAGGCGTATCGGCGGGGGCAGCGGTATCCGCTTGAACCCCCGGTGGCGGACCGCTGGTTTGCTTCAGCAACTCCTGATATGCTTCTGCCGCCCGATCGGCAGGCTGGATAACCTGATTCAGGATATCCGTGTTGTGCGGGGAAGGATCCAGCAGGTCGTTGGTGAGAGATTTTGCCGCTTCTTCCAATTGCGGACGAATCTCATTCAGCGGGT
>Ga0209317_1001551_pt1 | contig 19618 bp, 19 predicted proteins | sample RifGroB2_FD_183994 | JGI IMG/M metagenome (GOLD analysis project Ga0209317, IMG submission 183994) | Soil microbial communities from Rifle, Colorado, USA - Groundwater B2 (SPAdes) (version 2) | ecosystem: Environmental > Terrestrial > Soil > Unclassified | place: Rifle, Colorado | collected... | reverse complement strand
CCTGGCGGCGGCCATCCTGCACGCGCCTCGCCTTCTGGTCCTGGACGAGCCGACGGTGGGGATCGACGCCCAGTCGCGCAACATGATCCTGGAGAACCTGAAAGGGCTGCGCGACGCCGGCATGACCATCGTCTACACCACCCATTATCTGGAGGAGGCGCAGCAGCTTTGCAACCGGGTCGCCATCATGGACCGGGGGAGCATCATCGCGGCCGGCATTCCGGATGCGCTGGTGCGCGAGGTGGAAGGGTGCGCCAGTCTGGAAGACTACTTTCTACACCTGACCGGGAAACAGCTGCGCGACTGACCCCGCCCGGGGACCCACAAAGGAGCGCCTTTTGCCGCGACTGAAACGACTGCAGATCGGAGAGATCCACGACCAGCCCTGGTGTCCCGGGGTGATAAGGAACGCCGTGACCGATTTCCTCCAGTACTCCTCCAACCATTGGGGGCAATACACGCCGCTTTTGCCGACGCTCTGCTATTTCCTGCAACGGGTCGAGGCCCGGCGCGTGGTCGACCTCTGTTCCGGCGGCACCGGTCCCTGGCTGCAGTTCTATCGCACCATCGGGCGCGCCTTCGGGGATGCGTTCCGCATCGTCCTGACCGACCGCTACCCGAACCTGGCGGCCTTCCGCCTGGCACGCGAGAGCTCCGGCGGGGTGGTCGATTTCCGGGAAGAGCCGCTCGATGCCGGCGCACTCCCCCCCGCGTTCTCGGGCTTTCGTACCCTGTTCGGCTCCTTCCACCACTTCGCCCCCCTTCAGGCGCGCAGGGTGCTCCAGGACGCGGTCGATTGCGGGCAGGGGATAGGGGTCTTCGAGATGACCGACCGGCGGGCCGGGACCTTGCTGGCCATGCTCACGGTCCCTCTTTTCGTGCTGCTGCATGCCCCGAAGATCCGCCCCTTGTGCGGCTGGCGGCTTTTTTTCACCTACCTGGTCCCGGTGATACCGCTGGTCGTCATGGTGGACGGCGTCATCTCCTGCCTGCGCTCCTATGACACGGAGGAACTGGCCGAGCTGACCGGGTCGCTCACGGGAAGCCCGTACGACTGGGAGATCCGGCAACTCGTCTCGCCCAGATCGCCTTTTCCGATCATCTACGCCATCGGCTGCCCGAAGCCGGCCGGAGGAAACGCCAACCGATGCTGACCGCTTGGGCAACCATCCTCAAGGAATTTCTCGAACTGCGCCGGGACCGGGCGGGCCTGCTGGTGCTCCTCGTCATGCCGATGGCGCTGGTGCTGATCGTTTCGCTGGTGCAGGATAACGTCATGCAGGCGACCGGGCAGGCTCCCATCCGGGTCCTCTTCGTCGACCAGGACCAAAGCTTCCTCGGAAAGGAAATCAGCCGCCAGTTGGTCGCCGGAGGAGGTTTCGAGCTGGTCTCCCGGCTCAAGGGAAAGCAGGTCGGCGCGGAGGACGCCAGGGGGGCGGTCATGAGGGGGGATTTCCAGTTCTCGGTGATCATCCCTTCCGGCACCGGGGCCGCCTTCAAGGAGACGGTCAGGGACAGGGCTGCGGGCGCCGTAATCGTCAAGGGAAAGAAACCGGAGCCCGCGGCGCCGCTTGCCGGGGGAGCGCCGTCGGGGGTGATCGTCTATTTCGACCCCGCGGTCCAGGGGTCCTTCCGTACCGCCGTGGTCAACGCGCTGCAGAGGGTCGTCCTCGGCATCGAATTCCAGGAGCAGGCCGCCGTCCTCGCCGAAACCCTCCCTGACGAAATGAGGAAAGCGATGACCGGCACCATGAACCCTTTCATGCCCGCCGCGTTCGCACCCGAGATGAGCTTCAAGATCAACACGGACCCGGTACTGAAACTGACCGAAGAGGTCGCCTTCAACAGCCGCCTGCTGGAAAGGCCGACCTCGGCGCAGCAAAACGTTCCCGCCTGGGCGCTCTTCGGCATGTTCTTCATCGTGGTGCCGCTCTCCGGTTCCCTGATCAGGGAGCGTCAGACCGGCACCCTGAGGAGGCTCATGACCATGCCGGTCTCGGCGCTCGCCCTTTTGACGGGGAAGCTCTGCGCCTACGTCCTGGTCTGCCTGACCCAGTTCGCGTTGATGCTGGGCGCCGGCTGCTTTTTGCTGCCGCTGCTCGGCACTTCCGGCCTGGTCTTCGACCGGCGGCTCCTGGTTCTCGCTCCCATCGCCCTGGCCGCGGCGCTGGCCGCGGCCGGTTACGGCATCATGGTCGGGACCCTGGCCAGGAGCTACGAGCAGGGTTCCATGTTCGGCTCGGTATCCGTCGTCATAGCGGCGGCCCTGGGGGGGATCATGATTCCGGTCTACGTCATGCCCCGTTACATGCAGCAGATCAGCCACGTCTCCCCCTTAGCCTGGGGGTTGAACGCCTTTCAGGACGTGCTGGTGCGGGGCGGGGAGCTCGGCTCGGCCTCCCGGGAGATCTCCTTGCTTCTGCTCTTTTTTATGGTAACCATCACGATTTCCTGGCTTGCGCTGCGCCGCAACCGCACGGGGGAATAATACCGATCCGCCGGCCGCGCCGGAGGCGGATCGCAGAAGGAGCACGCATGTTAGACAGTCTGGAGCTGGAGCTTTCCGAGATGATCATCGATATCTGCAGAGTATCCGGACCGCTTCCGGATGAGGTAGCGCCGGACGCGCCGCTCATCGGTCCCGATTCCCCTTACGGCCTGGACTCGCTGGATGCGGTCGAGATAGTGGTCGCGGTCCAGAAAAACTACAGTGTCAGGATCGAGGCACAGGAAACCAGCAGGGAGGTGCTGCGCTCCTTGAGAAGTCTCGCGACCTTCATCCGGAGCCAGCAGAAGTAGCGTATTACAACCATCTGCAGGTTTTGTGTTCTTACCGGTCCACCCGGTAGTTACCCATGAACAGCACGTCGAGCGGAGCCCGTTCGAAGCAGGCCAGCGCATCTTCGGGGGTGCAGACGATCGGCTCCTGCATGTTGAAACTGGTGTTGATCAGTACCGCATAGCCCGACAGCTTTTCGAACTCCTCCAGCAGAAGGTGGATCTCTGGGTTCGACTCCCTGGTGACGATCTGTATCCTCGCCGTACCGTCCACGTGGGTTACCCCCGGCAGGCTCTCCCGGTATTCGCTTCTCACCTTGGTGGTCGCCAGCATGTAGCGCGTCAGCTCCGAAAGAGGCTCTTGCAGCTCGAAATATTTCAGGGCGGCCTCCCTGGTCGCAACCGGAGCGAAGGGGCGGAAATACTCCCTTTTCTTGACGACGGCGTTCAGGTGGTCCTTGATGCCTATCCCCCCCGGGTCCGCCAGTATCGACCGGTTGCCGAGCGCGCGCGGGCCGCTTTCCATGCGCCCTTGAAACCAGGCGATCACCTTGTTTCCATGCAGCTCCCGAGCCGCCTCCCATGAGGGACGCTCCGACTCCCGATAATTGGCGCCTCGTTGCCGCAGGGCGCGCAGCATCTCCCCGGCTCCAAAGGAAGGTCCGAGGTAGGGGGAGAAACATGGGGATTCCGGCACCGTCTCCCCGCAGCAGGCAAAGGCGGCATAGAGGGCGGCGCCGGCCGCCCCACCGCTGTCGGAGGGGAAGGGGGGGACGAAGGTGCTCTCGTGGCTTCCTCCTTCCAGGATCTCCCTGTTGATGTCGCAGTTCAGGAACACCCCCCCCGCCAGGCAGAGGCGCCTGTGCCCCGACGCGGCTTGGGCGTGCCGGACCAGGTGCAGGATCGCCTCCTTGACGCTGTTTTGCATGCTGCAGGCGATGTCGAAATGGCGCTGGTCGAGCGGTTCGTCGCGCCGTCGCCTGGCGCCGAACTCGCTCCCCAGACCGTCCTCCCTGAAGTTCCAAAGCCCCAGGTATTTCTTGTTGAGCAGGGTATAGCCGCCGTCCGGTTTCAGCCCGACGATCCTGCCGAAAGCGTCCTTGTAGGTGTCGCGCCCGAAGGAGGCGAGGGCCATGGTTTTCCCTTCCTGGTACATGTCGAAGCCGAGAAAATTGGTGAAAGTGGTATAGAGGATGCCGAGGGAATCCCAGACCGGGGCACGCCAGCGCAGCCGGAAGCGCCCCTTTTCCATGGAGAAGACCGAGGTGGAACAGTTCTCGCCGTGGCCGTCGACGACGACTATATCCGCATCCTCGCTGTTGAAGGGGGAGAGGTAGTAACTTGAAGCGGCGTGCGCCAGATGGTGATCCACCCAGACCACCCGCCCCTTGAACTCTCCCGGGTAGAGCTCGTTGACGCTCTTTTTCAGCCTGAGCGAAGCGAGTATGGACCGGACGTTCTTGGGGGGCTTGGCGTTGCGCAGGATGCGGAAGTAGATCAGCGGGGCGACGGACAGCTTGAACATTTCCGCCGCGGCGGCCTTGAAGGGGTTCCAGTTGAAGGCGATGACGTCGACTTCGGAAAGCCGCACCCCTCCCTGCGCGAGGACGAAATTCACCGCGTTCGCGGGGAAGGCCTCGGTATGCTTGACGCGGTTCAGGCGCTCCTCTTCCACGTTCGCGACGAGCCGGCCGTCCCGTATCAGGCAGGCTGCCGAATCGTGAACAAAGGCGGAAATGCCGAGGATGATCATGGGTTCTGCTCCGCAAGCGGCCGGGGGCTTCCGGAATTGCTGTCCGGGCCGGCGTCTTTGATGGGAGCGCTCCGACGCCGCCGGTTCGGGTGCCGAACCGCAGGTCGGTGCGCCTTCGCGACTGGAAGCCGACGAAAGCGATTCTTCGGTCACGACGGGGTTTTTGTCAACTTTTCTAATAAAGTTTCCCAGCCGGGGGCGGCTATACGACGGTCAGCATCAGGTACGCCACCGAGAACCTGCCGCTTTCCGGGACCATGCAGAGTATGCTGTCGCCACGCCGGAGGCGCTCGGAGTGGAACAGCTCCGCCAGCATGATGTAGATCGACGCCGAACCGGTGTTCCCCTTGGTCGCCAGGTTGGTGAACCAGCGCTCCTGCGGGATGCCGAACCCGATCTGCGCCATCCGGTCGTGCAGGCTCTGGCGGAAATAATCCGACGAATAGTGTGGCAGAAACCAGGTGACGCACTCGGGAGAAAGACCATGCTTGGCGACCACCCGGGTTAGGGTCCTGTTTACTATGGTGCTGATGATCTCCCGGTTCAGCAGTTTGACGTCCTGCTTCACCAGGAAAGCGCCGGCGGCGGTGGCCCCGTCCAGGGAGCGCCAGCCGGTGATGCTGCCGTCGTCGTTCTTCACCGCTCCGCTGTACATGCAGGTTTCCAGCTCTCCGGCAAAGGAGAGATGCTCGATCCAGTCGATGCGCAGGGCGGGCCGCCCCTCCGTGGGGGCGGCGCCGATGAAGGCGGCCCCGGCTCCGTCGGAGAGCATCCAGCGCAGGAAATCGGCGTCGAAACAGTGGCTCGGGTTCGCCTCCAGTTCGGCGCCCCTTTCGGGCGACACCGCCTCGAAGAGCTCGGCCCGCATGAAGGTGGAGGCGAGCTCGGAGCCGGTCGCCACCGCGTTTTTGGCGGTTCCCGACGCCACGCTCAGCGCCGCGTACTTGAGGGCGCTGATGCCGGAGAGGCAGATGCCGGACATGCTTGCCACCTCGCAGGGGGAACTTCCCAGTTCGCCATGCACCATCAGGCCGTGCCCCGGCATGAGCTGGTCAGGGGAGGAGGTGCCGCAGGCCAGGCATTCGATCTGGTCCGGGGTGAATCCGTCGTGAGGGGAAAGGCGGCGCACCGCCTCGGCGGTCAACTGCGCGTTGCTGTGGGTGACCCGGCCGGTGGCCGGCTCGATGGCGTAGTGGCGCTCCCGGATCTTGTTGTTCCTGAGGATGATCCCGCGGGTACGCGAAGGAGTCTGGTGTACCATGCCGAGGACCTTCTCGATGTTCTGGTTGTCAACCGGCTCATTGGGAAGAAAGACTGCTATGTCGGTTATGTAGGCTTCCATTGCCGGCATTCTCCTATAGTTTCGCGTTGGCGTGAAAGGTGGTGATCAGTCTGGCGTACTGCTGGTAAAAGCGCTTTTCCCCGAGGCGGGTCGCCGTCACCGCGTTGGTGAGCGTGTAATAGTCCAGGTCCCGGTTGGTGATAAGCCCCTGCATGCCGGCGTGGAGCGGCGTCCCGGGAAGCGGCGTCAATACGGTCAGAATCGGCAGGTCGATGGCCCGGTCGACGACGTACCGCTCCAGCGCGTCGAAGCGGGCGTCGTCGTAATCGGGGGAGACGATGAAGTCCCCCACGATGGTGATGCCGAGCTCGTGCAGGATGGTTATCGCCTGGTCGTTGAGCGCCACGCTGTTTTCCTTGTTGAGGAAGGTGAGCTCGCCGTCGGCGATCTCCTCGAAGCCGATCACCACGGAGCGCAGCCCCGCCTCCTTCCAGAGCCGCATCAGGGCGGGATGGCGCACCACCGTGTCGGAGCGGACGTCGGCGATGAAGTGCTTGCGGATCCCCGAAGCGATGATCGCCTCGGCCAGCCGGCGCGCGTGCCCGGTGTTGCCGAAGGTGTTGGCGTCCACCAGCCGGATCACCGGGATGTCGCCCAGAAGCCGGATGTCCCTGATGATGGTTTCGACCGAATGGGTCAGGTAGCGCCCTTGCGTAAGAGAGCTTATGCAGCAAAAGGAGCAACTGTAGGGGCAGCCGAAGGCGGTCGCCACCATGCCGAGCCGCGCGCTCACCGAGGAGAGCACGTAGCTGTCGCGGTTGCCGGCCACCAGGTCGTAGCGGGGCGCTGCATGTTCCGCGAGATCTTCCGTGTCGAAAAGGCGCGGAACAAATCCGATGCGCCCTTTCGGGTTGGTCGCGGCGACTCCGCGGATCGCCCCGGTGGGGCGGCCCGCCTCGAGCGCCGCGGCCAGTTCGGCGAGACTCCCCTTCCCCAGGCCGATCACGATGTAATTCACCGCGCTCCTGTTGAAGAAACCGGGATCGCAACTGGCATGGATGCCCCCCACCACCACCCGCGCGCCGCAACTCTGCTTCACTTCCGCTGCCAGCCGCAGGACCGTGTTGGCCTCGCAGGTGACGGCGGTGAAGGCGGCCAGTTCGGGCCTGAAGTCGTCGAGGGTCTGCTGCATGGCGTCAGGCTGCGCCTTCAGGTCGAGGATGCGTACCTCATGCCCCCCGAGGTTTCCGGCCAGCACCTCGAGCGCCAACGGTTCGCCGCGAAAGATCCGGCGTATGGAGTCGATGCCGTAGCGCTCCTCCGGGATGCTCCTGCCGCAGTTGGGCGGGTTGATGAGCAGGATTTTCATTCGCTTGCCGCCTTTTCCACGGCGGCATCCCGACCGGCAGCCGCGTCGTCTCCCTTTCTCCTGCGTAGGGCACGTATCAGGATATAGGCCAGGAGCGCCCCCGCTGCACCGAGCAGCGGCCCCAGCAACAGCGCCCCGAGCAGCCACTCCCAAAGCCTCAGGTGCAGTTGCTCCAGCAGCGTGTGCCGGTTGAATTCGTACCAGAAGCCGCCGTGGATCAGGTAATGCCCGACCTGGATGCAGAGAAACGGCACCAAGGGGGCGCAACTGAGGTTGCCGGCCCCGACCGCGGCCAGCTTGTTGAGGTGGAGCCTTAGGCTCGCGTAGACGATGGCCGCGGTCCCGAACGGGATGATGGGGAGCGCCCCGATGAAGATACCTACAAAGACGGCGGCGGAGAGCTGCGCGGCGCTGGAGTGCTCGCTGCAAAGCGCCTTGAAGAAGCGGACCGGCTGAAATATGCTGGGAAGCGGGGGGGCGACCGCTTTGCCCTGGAAGAGACGGCGGTGCGGCCAGGGGATCAGCGAGCGCGTCACCAGGTAGGTGTGCAAAAAGCTCAGGCGCAGGTTGTCCTTGAATTTGTGGAAGTGGGAGACCCGCTCGTCACCGGGGGGGTAATACACCGATACCGGCGTGGAGAGTAGCGGCAGCCCAGCCCAGCGTCCCCGCACCAGCACCTCGACCTCGAAGGTGTAGCGCCGGGAAAGAAACCGGGAGAGCTGCAGGAACTCGACCGGATAGAGCCGGTAGCCGCTCTGGGTGTCGGGGAGCGTCTGGCCGCACTCCAGGCGCACCCAGAAGTTGGAGAAGTCCCTGCCGAAGAGGCTTGAGCGCGGCACGTTCAGGGTCTCCATGCGGCGGGCTCCGATCACGATGCAGGGCCAGGCGGACGCCGCGGTCCGCAGCAGCTCTCCCGCGTCGGCGGGATCGTGCTGGCCGTCGGCGTCTATGGTCAGGATCGCCTGGAAACCCCGGTCGCGAGCCAGCTGGGCAGCCGCGAGAATGGCTCCCCCCTTGCCCCGGTTCACCGGCAGCCGGTGGCGCTCGACAGGAAGATCGGCCACGGAGTCGAGGCTGCCGTCGGTGCTGCCGTCGTCGACCACGAGAACGGCCAGCCCCTGTGCCAAGGCTCCCTCGGCCACCCGGCGCAGCGTGGCTGCATGGTTGTAAACCGGGATAACCACGAGGGTTCCGGGAATGGTAATGCCGGGCTCGACCGGCGCCGGAGGCGGCATCCCTGCTTGCGCGCGGTTCATGCCCCCTCCCAGCCAGGTGCCGGTGCGGCGGCATCGGCTTTGCGGGCCACCACCTCCAGCAGCATGCCGCGGCAGAACAGCGATTTCAGCAGGTGCGAAGAAATGGAAATCCCCTCAAATCCGGCAGCCGCCAGCATCGCCTCCATTTCCCGGGTGCTGTGGGCCTTGAGCCAGATCCCCTGCCTCATGGCGTTGCCGACCTGGGTGAAGAGCCGGAACAGGGAGCTGCGGGCTGTTATGAAATAGAGCGCACCCCCCGGCTCCACCTGGCGCGCCAGCCGGGCCACGAAGCCGGGGAGGTCAGCCAGGTATTCCAGCGCCGAGAAGGCGCAGACCACCGAAAACGGCCCTTCCAGCTCCATGGTCTCCACGTTCCCCTTCATGGTGGCGATGTTCCCGATACCCTCGGCCCGCGCTTTTTGCTCCAGCACCAGAAGCATGTTCCCCGAGATGTCGACGGCCAGGACTTCGTTGCAGTTGCGGGCGATATCCAGGGTGAAGATGCCGGTACCGGCGCCGATCTCCAGCACCCGGCCGGCGCCGGCGAAGAGCGTGGGGATCCGCGCCGAAAAGAGCCGGTACTCGGTGGAGCGCGCCATCGAGACGGCGGACCCGAACTGCTCCTGGTCGTAATTGGAGGCGAGCCCGTTGTAAAACAGCTCGGCGGGATGGAGTGCGCCGCTGGAGGCGTCCCACTGCATGATCTCTTTTCCGATGAGTTGGGCCAGCGGGACGATCTCGATCCCCCTTTCCCGCACCCCCTCGATGAGTGTCGAAAACTCCTGCAGCAGCTGGGTGGCGTCCCCCTGCCGCGGCGCTACGTCGTGCAGCAGGATGATGTCGCCCGGGACCGTCTTTGCCAGCAACCTGCGCGCCAGGCCGGTAACCCGCCTGTTTCCGAAGTCCGCGGCACGGCGGCTGAAATTGACGCAGAACATGCCGTTTTCCAGCAGGACGCGCCAGAGGCGGGCGCTGGTGATGCCTACCGGGGGGCGAAAGGCGAGCGGCACGACGCCCAGCTTGAGGAAGACGTCCTGGGCCGAGGCGATCTCGCGCCGCAGGACGGCGCGCCCCTTTAGCATCAGGAAAGGGGAATGGCTGTAGGAATGGTTGCCGACCGTATGCCCGGCGGAAAGGATGGCCTGCATGATCTCCGGGTAACGCTCGGCACGCGCGCCGGTTACGAAAAACGTGGCGCCAAGGCCATGTCGCGCCAGGAGTTCCAGCAGGCGCGGGGTGACCTCGGGATCGGGACCGTCGTCGAAAGTTAGGGCCACCCCCCGGGCCCCTCGCTCCCCCTTGCTGATTATGGGGAGGAAAAAGCCGAGGCGAGGAAGAAACGGTGCGACGCAGCAGACCAGGACGAAAAGAAGAAGCGGCAGGATTGCCAGATTGACGTCGATGAAAAACAGCGCGAGAGAGAGTTGGAAGGCACCCAACGCGAAAAAATGGGCGGGTGACAGCGGACAGATCATCGATATTTCCTTTACCATGCCGAAGAATGAACATCCGGCCCGGCCGCTGCAGCTACTTAAATACTCCATTAAGAACGATGCATTGTGCCCGAAATCTGGTTAAAAGTCAAAAGCAAAGGTTCCAATGGGAGGAGCGCCTACCGGCGTGCGAGTCTTGCCGATATCGAGGCCAGGTAGCTGCTCCAGGCGGTCAGATACGCCGAGCTGTCTTTGGTGAAGGCGTCACAGTGTCCTCCCCCTCTCACGATGTGGAGCATCTTGGGTGCGCCGGCCCTGGCAAAGAGCCGCCTGGTCATCTCCACCGGGACCACGGCGTCTTCGTCGCCGTGAATGAGCAGTAGCGGGACCTCGAGCCGATCTATCTTCGCGAGGTTGTCGAAAGGGAGATTGATGCCCCACCAGCCGACCGTATAGTAGGCAAGCGGCGAAAAGTGCTTCACGATTTCATTCATGGAGGTGAAGGAACTCTCCATGATGAGCCCTGCGGGGACGGCTTCCAGGGCCATTTGAAGCGCCACTGCGGATCCCAGGGACTGACCGAAAAAGATCATCCCCTCGCGCCGCCAACCTTGCGCTTCCAGGTAGGATAGAGCCCCGCGCGAGTCCTGGTAGAGGTCGTTTTCCCGTAAAGGCTCACCTTGGCTTTTGCCGTAGCCGCGGTAATCGAAGATGAAGATAGGGAAACCGCCGTTATGCAGCAGATTTACGTAATCAAGGTTATCCGAGAGGTTTCCGGCATTGCCATGGAAGAAGAGCACCAGCGGTTTATCCCTTGCCCCGGACATGAACCAGCCGTTTAGCCGGGTACCGTCACGGGCCGGAAACCAGATCTCCTGGTAGGCAAGGTTGAATTTGTCGGGAGTGGCGGTTACTTCTTGTTTCGCTATGAAGATATAGCGGTTGAGGATGGCGCAACCGATGAGGCTGAAGATGAGTAGCGGCAAAACGAGGTAGCGCGTGATATGCCCGCGACACCGCATGCCTTCTGCTTGCACCTGGAACCCGAGCAATGTGGGGTGCCGCCGGGCAGGGGGCGGATGGATTCTGGGCATCGCTTGCGACCCCCTCGTTCTTGGGCGGTTTCAGTCCCGGGTGCCCGTTCCCGGCGAAGATCAGGCAATCCTCCGGGATGCGGGGCGTGATCCTTCCAGGCAAGGACGGCTGTTGGTTGGCGATTTTTAATAGTGCCGTTGAGAGCTTGATTGTCAATAGCTTGGAGTTGATCGCGGCTACCGATGTTTCCTGTACCGAAGCTTTTCCTTCCTGGAAATCGAGGCGCCCTGGAAATGATAATTGGTTTGACTCCGGGGGTAAAAAAAAGTAACGTAACCGGGATTATCTTGGGGGGTATGCATGTTGAGGGTGTGGCTCTACCTCCTGTTCCTGGTTCCATTCACGCTGCTTTGCAGTCTCTGGGCGGTGACGGTCGGGCTCTTCGACGGCAGCGGCCGGTCGGGGCACGCCTGTGCCAGGTTCTGGAGCATTTGGTGCCTGCGGGTGGCGCGGATCCGGGTCGTCGTTACCGGTCTGGACCGGATCCCCGCACAGGGACCGGTCATCTACATGGGGAATCACCAGGGGAATTTCGACATCCACTCCCTCACCCTTGCCATACCGCGCCTGTTCTCCTGGGTCGCCAAGGAGGAGCTGTTCCGGGTGCCGATCTTCGGCAGTGCCATGAGGCGGGCGGGGTACATCGCGCTGGACCGGAGCGGAGGGAGAAAGGCGCTGAGAAGCATGCGGGTTGCCGCGGAGCGGATCGCCGCGGGGACCAGCGTGGTGATCTTCCCTGAGGGAACCCGCACCCCGGACGGCTCCCTGCTCCCCTTCAAGCGTGGGGCGTTCCTGCTGGCGGCCGAGGCCGGGGTTCCCATCGTCCCCTTCACCATAAACGGCAGCAGGGAGAGAAACCCGCCCAACACCTTTGAACTGGAACCCGGGACCATCAGTGTGAGCTTCGCCGCTCCGATCGACCCGGCAGGTGTCGCGGAGGCGGAACTGATGGAGCTGGTACGCGAATCGGTAGCGGCAAGGCTGGAGGTGCACTAGATGGCGATGCTTTACCTGGCGCTCGCCCTTACGGGGGTTGCCATGATCTGCTGGGGTCTCCCGGCCTCTCACAGGTTACGCTCCCCCTGGGACATACTGGCGGCGCTGGCCGTCCTGGCAGGCGTGGCGGCGGCCATCCTCGGCGTGCTGCTGATCGCAGCGCCCCGCTTCTTCCAGGGGTGAACCCTTTTTCGGCTTCGACAGGAAGTGAAAAGTACATGGAAAAAATCAAGACCATAGCCGTAAACGTCGCGGTGATCGCGTTTGTCTCCCTTGCCCTGATCTGGGGCAACACCCTGTACCGGCAGCACGTTCAGTTCGACAAGGGGGAGAAGGGAATGGCGGCCGGGGATTTCCCCGCGGCCGTGGCGGGGTACGAGGCTGCGATCCACATGTACACCCCGGGGAGCCCGCTTGTGCGCAAAAGCGCGCAGAAAATCTGGGATATAGGGGAGATGACGGAGAAAAACGGCGACATCCCGCGCGCCCTGATCGCCTTTCGTGCCCTGAGAAGCTCATTTTACGCCGTTGCCGGCATCAACGCGCCGGGGCGGGACTGGATCGCGCGCTGCGACGCCCGCATCGCCTCCCTGGTTAAAATCCAGCAGGGGGGGGAGCTTGATTGAAGGGCCCGCTTTGACGCAACGCCATAGGTAACCCATGACCACTGAAGAGAGAATCGAAAAGAAGGAGATCGTTACCAAGGAGATGAAGGGGATGGCATTCGCCGCCGCCGGGATCTTCCTCGGCGTCGCTCTCGCCTCGTTTAACGGAGAGGATCTCTCCTTCAACAGCGTCTCCACCGCAATGCAGACTCATAACCTCGGTGGGCGCTTCGGGGCTCAACTGGCCGACGTTTTCCTGCAGATCTTCGGCCTTGCCTCCTATCTCGTACCTTGCACCCTCATCTATCTCACCTATCGCGCCTTCAGCTCGGACGTGATCAGGTGGCGTCGCTACAAATGGATCGGCTTCACCCTGCTCCTGACCTCCCTATCCGGGCTTTTCGCCTTCAACCTGCAGTTCACCGAATTCCTGGGGCAGCGGGTGCCGACCGGCGGTTTCGTCGGCTTCCAGTGCGCCACGCTCCTGAAGCGCTCCTTCGGCACGGTGGGGGCTCTGCTGATCCTGCTCCCGATGCTGGCCGCCAGCGCCATGCTCCTTTCCCGCTTTTCCTTCATCCTGTTCGCCAACTGGTGGGTGACGGCGATCAGGGAGAGGTGGGCCCGCTACCGCCGGCGCCAGGCGCTGAACCGGGAACTCCTGGGACCCAAGGGGGAGATGCCGAAACCGCACGCCCCCCCGGTGATAAAACCCGCCGCCGTGGCGCCCACGGTCAGCGCGCCCGCCGCCAGGAAGGAGAAAAAACAGGACGAGAAGAGGAGCGCGCCGGTACAGGAGGCCTTCGAGTTCATCAAGGCGGACGGCAATTACCGGACCCCGCCGCTCTCCCTGCTGGACCCGGTCCCCGAGGCGGGAAAGCGTCAGGACCGCGAGACCCTGACCATGAACGCCAGGCTCATGGAGAAGAAGCTGAAGGACTTCGGCGTCGAGGGGGAGGTCGTGGAGATCTGCCCCGGCCCGGTCATCACCATGTACGAGTTCTCTCCCGGCCCGGGGATCAAGGTGAGCCGCATAGCCGGGCTTTCCGACGACCTCTCCATGGCGCTGCAGGCGCACTCGATCCGCATCGTGGCCCCCATTCCCGGGAAGGGGGTGGTGGGGATAGAGCTCCCCAACCGGGATCGGGAAATGGTGTCGCTCAAGGAGATCTTCAACTCGGAGGAGTTCCACAAGGGGAAGATGAAGCTCCCTCTCGCGCTCGGCAAGGACATCGCCGGGAACCCGCTGGTCACCGACCTGGCCAAGATGCCTCACCTGCTGGTCGCGGGCGCCACCGGCAGCGGGAAGTCGGTCGCCATCAACACCATGATCCTCTCCCTCCTGTACACCTCGACCCCCACCGACGTCAGGGTCATCATGGTCGACCCGAAGATGCTGGAGCTCTCCGTCTACGAGGGGATTCCGCACCTTTTGCTCCCCGTGGTCACCAACCCGAAGAAGGCGGCGCTGGCGCTCAAGTGGGCGGTGGAGGAGATGGGACGGCGCTACCGGCTCATGTCCGACAAGGGGGTCAGGAACATCGACTCCTACAACCGGGAGCTGGAGCGAAGCGAGAAGGAAATCGCCGAGAACAAGTCGCGCGAGACGGTCGTGGTGGAGGAGATCGAGGAGCAGGAAGAGCATGACGACATGGAGGAGCGCGAGGCAGCCATACAGGCCTTCCTGGAAAAGGAGGACGTGCTGGAGCACGGGCATCTCCCTTACATCGTCGTCATCGTCGACGAGCTTGCCGACCTGATGATGGTCGCCGGGCGCGAGATCGAGGAGTCGATCGCCAGGCTGGCCCAGATGGCGCGGGCCGCTGGCATCCACCTGATTCTCGCCACCCAGCGCCCCTCCGTCGACGTCATCACCGGACTCATCAAGGCGAACTTCCCGGCCAGGATCTCCTTTCAGGTGTCGTCCAAGATCGATTCGCGCACCATCTTGGACGGCAACGGCGCCGAGTCGCTGCTGGGAGCCGGGGACATGCTGTTCCTGCCGCCCGGGACCTCCAAGATGCAGCGCTCGCACGGCGCCTTCGTCTCCGACGCCGAGGTACAGCGAGTGGTGGAGTTCCTCAAGAAGCAGGGGAAGCCGGTCTACGAGAAGTCGATCCTGGAGATGAAGCCCACGGACGAAAAGGGGGGGGGCGCCGAGGAAGATCTGGACGAGCGTTACGACGACGCCCTGGCCCTGGTGGCCGAGGCGAAGCAGGCCTCCATCTCCATGATCCAGCGGCGGCTGAGGATCGGTTACAACCGCGCGGCGCGCATCATAGAGAGGATGGAGCAGGAAGGGGTGGTCGGTCCCTCCGACGGGACCAGCAAGCCTAGAGAAGTTTTTATTAATAAAATTTAACAGCAAGGCCAAAAACCGTGGACACGGATTTGACGGATGGCACGGATAACGTCAGATCAGGCAAAGGCTTTTTTTGGGTTAACCTAAAGGCCGTTTTTAGGATTTTGCCTTTACCCGTTTTTCCCGTTTAACCTGTCTTTATCCGTATGATCCGTTTAATCCGTGTCCAATGTTTTCAGGGGGTACTATGAACGACTGCCGCAAGGACAATCTGGCACATTTCGCCGTCACCATCATCGGCAAGGACCGACCCGGCATCGTGGCGGATACCTCCGAGGTGCTCTACACCCTCGGCTGCAACGTGGAGGATTCCAGTTGCACCATGCTGGGGGGCGAGTTCGCCATGATCCTGATCGTCTCCCACGAAAAGCCTTTCTCCAAGAAGAGACTGGAGTCGGAGTTCGCCGCCAAAAACTCGGGGAACGGCCTTTCGGCCTTCATCCGCACCTTGAAGGACGACGAGGTCTGCTACCGCGAACCGGTGGGGGAGCTCTGCCTGGTGTCGGTGTACGGCAGCGACAAGCCGGGAATCGTCTACCGCATCACCCGCGAGCTGGCGGACCGCGGCGTGAACATCACCGACCTGAACACCAAGCTGATCGGCAGCCCCACCGAGCCGGTTTACGTGCTGGTGCTCGAGGCGGCTCTGCCCCAGGGCCTCTCCGTAGAAGACGCCTCCTTATTGCTGGAAAAACTGAAAAAGGAGCTGAGCGTGGAGATCTCGGTGCGGCTCATCACACCGGTCTCGCTCTGATATGGCAGTCAGGAATATAGTCACCTATCCCGACCCGATCCTGAAGACCCCCTGCCCGCCGGCCGGCGCCATCGACGCGACGGTGCTGCAACTGATCGACGACCTGGTTGACACCATGCATGCCGGGCCCGGCTCGGTCGGCGTCGCCGCATGCCAGATCGGCGTGTCCCTCAGGGTCTGCGTCATCGACGTCTCCAAGAACCGTCACGGCAAGGAGAACAACCACGGCCTGCTCCTGATGATCAATCCGGAGATCCTGGCGAGCAGCGGAAACTCCGTCATGCGGGAGGGGTGCATGAGCGTTCCGGATTACACCGGGGACGTGGAGCGCGCCACCGACGTCACGCTGCGCTTCACCGAGCCCGACGGCACGCTGAGGGAGTTCGAGGCCTCGGGCTTCGAGGCGGTGGCCATACAGCACGAGCTGGATCACCTGGACGGCATGCTGTTCCTGGACCGGATCACCTCCCTGAAAACCGGCCTGTTCCGGCGCAAGAGCTACAAATAAGATATGAAATGGCTTCTGGTCTCATCCGCCTTGCTCTACCTGGTTTCTTTCAGGCGCCCGATCTTCGCGGCGGCGCTTTGCGGCGAGCTGGTTTACTTGGCATCCCGCGGCATCGGGCTGGGCAGATTGCCGCTCATCGGCCCCCAGGACACGCTCGCCTTCTTCTCCTGTTCCATCGGGCTCATGGCGCTCCCCTTCGTGTTCAGCGGCGCGCTTTCCCGCGAGCGCCTGTTCACCTGGGGGTGCGGGGCGCTGGCAGGGTTCTTCGCGCTCTGCGCGCTCCCCTTCCCGACCCTGAACATGCCGCTCCCCCCCATCCTGGACACCTACTGGTTCGAGCTGCACGTGGCGCTTGCCTTTTTCGCCTATGCGCTTTTCGGCCTGGCGGCGCTCCTCGGCGCGCTCTTCCTGCGCAAGGGGGGGAGGCAGGTACTCGACCTGCAATATCGGGCCGCGCTGGTGGGGTACACCTTCTTCTCCCTGTCCATGATTTCCGGCGGGATCTGGGGTTATTACGCTTGGGGGACTTACTGGCTCTGGACCGCCAAGGAACTCTGGACCTCCATCCTGTGGCTTTTCTATTCGCTTTACCTGCATCTGCGGGTCAAGGGGGCGGGGTGGGATCGGGCCTTCGCCTGGCTGGGCATTTTGGGGTTCTTCGTGATGCTCTTCACCTACCTGGGGGTCAGCATGCTGATGCGCAGCTCGCACAGTTTTTAAGGTCAAATCCGGACACGGATCTGGCGGATTAGACGGATAAAAGCAGATAAATCTTAAGATTGACTGGAACAACGAAGTGTTGCAGGTAGAATCGTTTCTAACTCTGGGGAAAAGGAGGTAAAAATGATCTACCAAGAAACCACGGATGTCATTCTCAAAGCGTTTTATAAGGTTTATAACGTCCTTGGATTTGGCTTTTTGGAAAAGGTATACGAAAATGCTCTAGGTATTGAACTGGCCAAAAATGGATTGAATATCTGTCACCAAAAAAGCATTGCAGTGTATTACGAGGGAGAAAGGGTCGGGGATTACTTTGCAGATATCGTTGTAAATGACGCGATCATTTTAGAGCTAAAGTCGGCTGAAAATATAAGAAACGAGCATTTTGCCCAATTAACAAACTACCTCAAGGCCACCAAGATAGAAGTGGGTTTGCTTCTCAATTTTGGCAAAAGGCCGGACTTCAAAAGATTGATATTTACCAATGATATCAAACGCGGCCATCGGAAGGTGTTCCTAGAAGAACAGGTTCTTGATCTGAAGTTATCCGTCTAATCCGTTCAATCCGTGTCCGGTTCTGGTTTACCATGGGGTCCGAGTGTTGAAAAATTTCTATCTACGCCTTTGCTCCCTGAACCTGGGCCTCTGGCTCATGACCGGGGTGATGCTCGCCCTGGCTGCCGGGTCGTTCTCTCCGGCTAGCAGGCAGTCCGGCCTGAATGACATGCCGCTCTTACTCTGGCTGCAGCAGGCGCCGTTCTCCCTTTCCTGGTGGCTCTGGCTCTGCGTGGCGCTCATCGCCTTCCTCTCCCTGAACGCCCTTCTCTGCACCATCGAGGCGCTGCGCAAGAAAGGACGCAACATCGCGCCCCACCTGATGCACGCGGGCTTCCTGCTGGTGGTACTGGCTCACCTTTTTTCCGCCTACGGCGGCTTCAAGCAGCAGCTCCAACTGTACCAGGGGGGCTCGATCGGCTTTCCCGACGGGGACCGCGTCCATGTCGAGAGGATAACGGGGGAGGCGGGCCCCAGGGGGATGCTGACCGGCTATAGCGCTGATCTGCGGGTGAACGGCGGGGCCTCGAACGAGGTGCGGCCGAACCGGCCGCTGTTTCACAAGGGGTACGGGATCTACCTGAAGGATGTGGCGCTCGCCCCGGCGCCGGCGGCGCTCTTCGAGATCCACCGGGAACCGGGCGCTCCTTTGGCGCTCCTGGGCGCGCTGCTTTTCACGGCGGGAAACCTGATGCTGCTTATGCAGCGCAAGGGTAGATGAAAAAAGGGGCGCCCTGCGGCGCCCCCTCTTACTACTTCTGCTCCACGCTCTTGATCAGGATCGGCTGCAAAGGTACGTCGCCCATGCCGTTTCGCATCCCGGTACGCGCCGCGACGATCTTGTCCACGACTTCCATCCCCTCGATCACCTTCCCGAAAACCGCGTAGCCGTAACCTTGAGCCCCGGCGCCCGGTTTGTGATTCAGGAAACTGTTGTCCGCCACGTTGATGAAGAACTGCGACGAGGTGGAGTCTACCACGTTGGTGCGCGCCATGGCGAGCGTGCCTCTGTCGTTCTTCAGCCCGTTGGCCGCCTCGTTCTTGATGGGAGCCTTGGTCTGCTTCTGCTGCATATCCGTGGTGAAGCCGCCTCCCTGGACCATGAAGCCGGGTATGACCCTGTGGAAGATGGTCCCTTCGTAAAAGCCGCTCTTGGCGTAGTCGAGGAAGTTCTTCACGGATATCGGCGCTTCTTTCTGGAACAGCTCGACCTTCACGTTTCCGAGGCTCGTCTCGATGACCAGCGTCGGATTCTTGGCCTCTGCCGCAAAGGCGCTGCCGGCAAAGCAGAGCCCTAGGAACAGCGCACGGATAAATCTCTTCAGCATGTTGGATCCTCCTGTTTGAGTTGTTTTGTTGGACATTTATAAGCCAATCCCGCGCATTGGTCAACCTTTTGGACCTTGCGGCGCAACAAATGGTTGACAGATCGCCCGCTGCCGTGGAAAATGCCCAACATTAATGCCCATGGAGGATAGCCAAGTTGCAGATCCAATTCGGTACCGACGGCTGGCGCGGCGTGATCGCCGATGCGTTTACTTTTGAAAACCTGTCCCTGGTGGCTCAGGCGACCATGGACTATATGCACAAGGAAGGGCTCGCCTCCAAGGGGCTGGTGCTGGGCTACGACAGGCGTTTCCTGTCACGGGAGTTCGCCGAGCGTGTCGCCGGGATCGCGGCGGGCAACGGCATCAGGACCTGGCTCTCGGACGGCTTTGCCCCAACCCCCGCCGTTTCGTGGGGGGTGCACGAGAAGAGCGCAGGCCTCGGCATCATGATCACGGCAAGCCATAACCCGCCGCGCTATAACGGCTTCAAGGTGAAGGAATCGTTCGGAGGTTCCGCGCGCCCTTCGACCACCAAGGTGCTGGAGCAGATGGTGGCTCGCAATATCGCCTCCTCCCGTCCGGTACTGGCGCTAACGCTTGCCGAAGGGATCGACTCCGGGGCGGTGCAGCTCTTCGATGCCTCGGCGCCTTATCTGGCCCAACTTGGCAGGTACGTCGACCTGGAACTGATCCGCTCCGCCGGCATCAAGGCGGTGGCGGACCCGATGTTCGGGGCCGGCTGCGGCTTCCTGCCGCACCTGGTGCCGGGGATTACCGAGATCCACGGCACGGAAAACCCCTCTTTCGGCGGGCACCCTCCGGAGCCG
>Ga0209317_1001550_pt1 | contig 19638 bp, 18 predicted proteins | sample RifGroB2_FD_183994 | JGI IMG/M metagenome (GOLD analysis project Ga0209317, IMG submission 183994) | Soil microbial communities from Rifle, Colorado, USA - Groundwater B2 (SPAdes) (version 2) | ecosystem: Environmental > Terrestrial > Soil > Unclassified | place: Rifle, Colorado | collected... | reverse complement strand
GAGCTGTGGCAGGAGATTTTCGGGTAGGGGTGTGTGACTGCCCGGGAAGGGCCTAGGAGGCGTAGGGGCGAAAAATCTTTCGCCCTCAACCGCTCATCCATGTTCGGAAGTTTTAGGAAGACAAGAGTAGGCTCTTAGTTTAATATAGAAGACCCTGAATTATCGTCGTTTGCGATTTTCAGGGAAGTGCAAGAAAAAAAACAACAGCAAAGCAAAGGAGAGTGTCAAAATGACCAGGGAAGAAATAATGCAAATTATTGAAGACGAAAATATTCAATTTTTTCGTCTTCAGTTTGTGGATATCTTCGGATTCATGAAAAACGTGGCGATTCCCAAGAGCCAGATCGAAAAGGCGCTGGACGGGAACATGATGTTCGACGGTTCGTCCATCGATGGATTCGTGCGGATCAACGAATCGGACATGTACCTCAAGCCGGACTACAATACCTTCACGATTCTGCCCTGGCGGAATAAAGCAGGCATCGCCGCAGCCCGTATCATCTGCGATGTCTATAAAGCCGACGGCACTCCTTTTGCCGGCTGCCCGCGTGTCAACCTTAAGCGGGTTTTGGCCGAGGCCAAAGAAATGGGTTATACCATGAACGTCGGTACCGAGGCGGAGTTCTTCCTCTTTGAGAAAGACGAAGACGGCCTGCCCACCACCATCACCAGCGATGTCGCCGGCTATTTCTCCCTCGATCCCGAGGACAAAGGCAATGACTGCCGCCGGGAAATCATCGAGACCCTGGAAAAGATGGGCTTTGAGATCGAGGCCTCCCATCACGAGGTGGCCGAGGGACAGCATGAGGTCAACTTCAAGTATGCCGATGCCCTGACCGCCGCCGACAATACCGTCACCTTCAAGTGGGTTGTCAAGTCGATCGCCTCCAAATACGGCTTGTACGCGACCTTCATGCCGAAACCTATCTTCGGCATCAACGGCTCCGGCATGCATACCAATCAGTCGCTCTTCAACCTGGACGGCACCAACGCCTTCTTTGACGAATCCGATCCGTTGAAACTGTCGAAAATCTGTTATCAGTATATCGCCGGTATGTTGAAAAACTCCCGGGCTTTTGCCGCCGTCACCAATCCCCTGGTCAACTCCTACAAGCGCCTGGTTCCCGGCTATGAGGCACCGGTTTACTGTGCCTGGTCCGCGTCCAACCGTTCGGCCCTCATCCGGATCCCCGCCTCCCGCGGCTTGTCCACCAGGACCGAGGTTCGCTGCCCGGATCCGACCTGCAACCCGTATCTGGCCTTCGCCATGATGCTTAATTCCGGCCTTGACGGGGTCAAGAACAAGCTGACTCCCCCGGCCGAAGTGAAACGCGACATCTTCAAGATGACCAGTGCCGAGATGGATGAGACCGGTATTGCCGTTATGCCGGGAAGTCTCAAAGAGGCCATCGATGAGTTGAAGGCCAATCCGATCGCTAAACCGACCCTGGGCGAGCATATTTTTGAAAAATATGTCATAGCCAAAGAGAAAGAGTGGGATAAGTTCCGCACCGCCGTAACCGAATGGGAACTCGATGAGTACCTGAGCGTTTACTAAGCGCTTTTCCTGCTGCCTTGTACGTGGCCCGCATTCCTCTTCGGAGGGGTGCGGGCTTTTTTAGTACCTTACTCCATAGAACATGTAAGTGCAAGAAAACACAAGATATTTCTGCATAATACTGTTGAATCCACTTCCAAGGCACTTATACCCCCTTGTGGGGTGTTCGTTTCTCGTGGGTCCTGCGAACTTGCCAATTGGCCAAAATCTCAGTAAAGAAGGGGGATCGACTTACGAAACAGCAGCTGTTGTGCATTATGGCCAGACGGAAAAATACTAAGAAAAATAATATTGCCGAGGTCCTGCCGACTATCTCCCGGGATAATGGTTGGGAGATGCAGCTTGATCTCCACGCCGTTTTTCCGAACTGGGAGAAACTGGTCGGCGAGGAGATTGCCGAACATGCCCAGCCGCTCAAGATCGAGCGGGGAGTGCTGTGGATCGAGGTGGACAATTCGTCCTGGCTGCAGCAGATCCAGTTTGAAAAATTGGGCATGCTGGACAACCTCAATAATTTTCTGCAGCTGACGACGCTCAAGGACATCAAGATGATCCTGCCGAAGGGCGAGTGGCGGAAAGCGGCAAAACCGCCGACGAAAGTGACGTTCGTCCGCCCGAATGCGAAAAAGATCGCCGAATTCCAACGGCAGGTGGAATGCATCGCCGATGAAAAATGTCGGGAAGCCCTCATGCAGTTCTGGTATCTTGCTGAGGCATGTAAACGGGACAGGGAATGATGTTTCTCTTTGTGGTTAGGACTTATCGGATAAAAGAATGCTACACGACAATGTACTGAGTGCTATCGGCAATACTCCCCTCATTCGAATCAATCGGCTGTTCAAGAGCGATTCGGTGCAGATCTACGCCAAATTGGAATCGTGCAATCCCGGCGGCTCGGTAAAGGAGCGCATCGCCCTGTCCATGATCGAGGCGGGCGAGGCGAGCGGCGAATTGACCAAGGATAAGATCGTCCTGGAAGCCACCAGCGGCAACACCGGCATCGGTCTTGCCATGGTCTGTGCGGCCAAGGGCTACCGCTGCGTGCTGGTCATGCCTGAGTCTGCCAGTATCGAGCGGCGCAAGATCATGCAGGCCTACGGCGCCGAGATTCTGCTCACCCCGGCCTCGCGGGCGACCGACGGGGCAATCGAAAAATCCTATGCGATGGTGCGGGAATTCCCGGACCGCTATTTTCTCACCGATCAGTACAACAACGAGGCCAATTGGCGCGCCCATTACTATAATACCGCCCCGGAAATCTGGCGCCAGACGGACGGCCGGGTGACCCATCTTGTGGCGACGCTCGGCACCTCCGGCACCATCATGGGCCTCTGTGCCTGGTTCCACGAATTTCAGCCCCATGTCAACGTCATTGCCGTCGAGCCCCACCTCGACCACAAGATCCAGGGGTTGAAAAATATGAAGGAGTCCTATAAGCCGGGCATCTTCGACAAATCGGTCCCGGACAAGATCGTCATCGTCGACGACGAGAACGCCTTCAGCATGGCGCGGCAACTGGCCAGCAAGGAGGGCCTGTTGGTCGGCATGAGCAGTGGCGGGGCCATGGCCTCGGCCATCGAGTATGCCAAAGGCATGGAAAGCGGTTTGGTGGTGGTTATTCTGCCCGACGGCGGCGAACGCTATCTCAGCACGCCGCTCTTCACCGCGCCGAAGAAGGCGGATGGGAAGAAGAGCCAGCTCAGCTTCTACAACACCATGAGCAAGAAGAAGGAGGTCTTCTCGCCGCAGCAGGAGGGGCAGGTCACCTTCTACTCCTGCGGGCCGACCGCCTTTGAGGTCGCCAATCTCTCGCACTGCCGGCGGTTCATCGTCTCCGATCTCATCACCCGCACCGTGGAAGCGAAAGGTCTGCGGGTCGATGCCTATATGAACTTTACCGACATCGACGACAATACCATCGCCGGGGCTGAAAAGGCCGGCAAGCAGCTGCAGCAGTATACCGAGGAGTATATCGCCGGCTTCATGGAGGATTTCAACATACTCGGGGTGAAGCGGGCCAAAGGCTATCCGAAGGCCTCGGAGAACGTCTCGTCGATGATCGACATCGCCCGCGAGCTTATCGCCCGCGGCTATGCCTACGAGAAGCACGGCTCGATCTATTTCGATATCTCCAAATTTAAGAAATACGGGCGGCTCTCGGGTATTGACCTGAGCAAGATTCAGCTGGGCAGGACTGTCGATCTGGACGACTATGAAAAGGACAATCCGCGGGATTTCACCCTGCTCAAGCGCTCGACTCTGGGCGAATTGAAAAAGGGTATCTTCTACGAGACACAGTGGGGCAATGTGCGGCCCAGCTGGCATGTGGAATGTTCGGCCATGGCCACCCGCAATCTCGGCCCCACCATGGATATCCACACTTCGAGCCGCAATCTCATCTTCCCGCACCACGAGAACGAGATCGCCATCGCCGAGGCCCTGACCGGCAAACCGCTCGCCAACTACTGGCTCCATTCCGAACTGGTGCTGGTCGACGGCAAGTATATGTCGAGCGACGCCGGCAACAATGTGACCCTCAAAGAGCTGCTCACCCGCGGCTACACCGGCCGTGAAATCCGCTTCATGCTGCTCTCGGTGCACTACCGCAAGCCGCTCAATTTCTCCTACAAACGGCTCGACAACGTGCGGACCGCCCTGCGGCGCCTGGACGAGTTCACCTGCAAGCTGAACTGCCTGCCGCTGGGCAGGCCGCATCCGGAAGTGACCGCCTTCGTTTCGGCCATGGAGGAGCAGTTTTTCGCGGCCATGGATGACGACCTCAATGTTTCCAAGGGCATGGGGGCCATCTATAACTTCCTCCGCAAGGTTTATCCGATCCTTCAGGTCAACCATCTTGATCATGACCAGAAGGAATACATCCTGAAGAGTCTTGGCCGGATGAACGAGATTTTGAACGTCTTCCGCCTCCAGGGCTGTCCGCTTGCGCCGGACGTCAACGCCCTCATCCAGCGCCGGGAAGAGGCCAGGCTGAGAAAGGACTGGCAGGCGGCCGACGCGGCCAGGGACGAGCTGGCCCGCAAGGGCATCATCATCATCGACACCGTCAACGGCCCGGTCTGGAAAAGAGCGAGAGATCTGGAATAAGCGCAAGAATGAGTTGATTTTTGGCAGACTTTGGGTATTATGTCGCCGTATCATCTCCTCTTCAAACACTCTCTGCGCCCGTAGCTCAGCTGGATAGAGCAACGGCCTTCTAAGCCGTAGGTCACTGGTTCGAATCCAGTCGGGCGTACCAATAAATAGCAGCCACTTAGACGCTTCGTCTAGGTGGCTGTTTTGCTTTGCGCGCTAACCAGGTGCTCACTCGAGAAAGGTCTCTTGTGGCGCTGATTGTCTTCATTATCAGGGGGGGATGGGGCATATAGATACAGGACAGAATCTATGGTAGAAATGTTTATAGCGCACGGCTCAAAACAAATGAGGATAAATATGAAAAAGACTTTCAAGTTAACCGATTCAAAGATCAGAAAAGATAGGCTCGTAGAAGCTATACGGCATGATATCAATAAGTATATAAAGAGAGAGCGCAGAAAGAAGCTGCCGGAGGGGGTGGATTTCTGGGATTTCGATTGCAAATTCGGCCATACAGTTGAAACTGCAAAGGAGATTCACCTGTCTGAAATCAGCAAATCCATTGATCAAGCCGTAGAGCAGCAGCTCGAGAGCTTTTATCTGGAAATCCTTGCAAAGCAAGGTCACCGAACGAAAAAAACTACCAAAGAAATTGGAGATTAGAGAAGGGATACTTATTTCTTTCCTGCTTTGAACTCTGGTTCGTATCCAACAATGTACTGGCGTACTGTGTCGTTACGGATGCTCAAGAAATTTGAATTGTCCTTGTCAAAAGGACAAATTGGATTAACACAACGTTCAAAGCCAAACCTCTGGAAAAATTGAGGATTTCCCATAACAAATATCGTATTTGCCTTTATGTCACCCTGTCTGAGGGAAAAGCGGATTAATTCTGACCCTATTCCTTCTCCTTGCATTTGTGGCTTCACTGCCAACGTAGCCAGATGCAGCCCACAGACCTCTTTCCCATCATAAGCATTCGAGAAAGCAATATAGGCGATCACCGTGTCTCGATGGATGCAAGCCCATTCCAGCAGGGCTCTCTTCTTTTCATGAAGCTTAGCGAACAATTGGACTTCATACTTGCTGGGACTGAATGCCTGAAGCAATAAGGCAGAAACTTTAGGGTAAGTCTCCGGAGTAAGTTTACGTATCTTCATTTCTAGTAGCTAATTATTCTGGGAATAACTCCACGAAACCCGGCCTTTCGGCGATGGTGTACCTACTCAATGGAGAGATGTTGACTTTGAGAACCGTATGTTTTCTTCAGCCATTGAACCCGCCTCTTGTTCTTAGTCTTTCCCCTCGCCATTGTCAGGCTTGCTCAGCAGGTTCTTGAGTTTAGCGAAAGGTGAGTGTGTAGCCGTTGCCCCCTTATCGGAGTCCGAATTATGAGTGGGCAACCATTCGGCGTCGAGGGAGCGGGAGTGCTCGTTATCGTGGCAGTAGATACATAAGAGTTCCCAATTGCTCCCGTCGGGCGGATTGTTTTTATAATTATGGTCTTTGTGGTGAACAGTCAACTCCCGCAACTTTTTGCCTGAAAAATCACGCCCGCAATTTGCACAGACCCATGGCAGGATCTTCAATGCTTGTTCTCGGTATTCTACTTTTTTCATTTCCGCTGCCTCACATTTTACTTTGTTAAAACAGCTATGTATCACTCTCTTGGTTCTAGCCGTCTTTGCTTGTCCATGTGAGCGTGAAGGACGCGAATAATTTCTATGCCTTTGTGGTGTTCACGATAATAAACGACATAGTTCTTAAACTTGCTGACTGGGAAAAATCGCAACCCTTCAAGTTGGGCTCTTTTGGATCGGTACAAGGTGCCCATGCGCGGCGTGGCGGCAAGAGCTTGAAAGGCGTCTTCAGTGGCCTGATAAACGCGGTCGGCGGCGTCTGAATTATCCCGTGCGATATAGAGCCAAATGTTGACGAGATCATTCTCTGCCGCTGGCGTTACTAAAATTGTCATTTAGAGCGTTTTTTCTTGTTTGAGCAAGGCTTGAGCCCTCTTCTTCAATTCAGCCATATCAAGTGGCCTTGCTGTTCCGCTTTCCACGCCTTCAACCAAAAGCCGCTCCGTTTCTTCGCGGTCATGTCGAATGAGATCACGCAGGTAATCACTTGCGCTTTGATATTCTCCCATGCTGACGCGGGCTTCTATGAAGGCCCGCATTTCATCGGGCATCGAGATGTTTAGGGTCGCCATTGCGCTACCTCCTTGATAGTTGTCTATAGCTGATAATATAGCACCTATGGCAATGTTTGCCAACAATATGGTGAACTACCTCTCTCCTTCTTTTTTCGAACATATCGGCAAAGGTGAAAGACAACCATTTGTGCATCTTCCTGAGAGAGCATTTTAGGCTGATTGTTGATAAATGCAGGTAATGCTTTGGGATTTAAGACCAAACTATCTGACTTTTTCGCTTGTTCTGTGGAGTCTATGTACCAACCTGGAAAAAGGATCCCCGGTTTGATGGTAAAGGTTTTTCCTGTAGTTGCTTTCAGGGTGTTTTTCAACCAAATCGAAGGAGAAAGCAAAAATCCCTCTTCTGCTCCTAAAAACTCAGTCCTCCAATCCTGATTCCATAAGAATATCCATGAAAAACTTTGGATAAGGTTGAAATCGTGAGACAGTGTAAATACGATTGTGGAATGGGGAACATGGCGAGTTCTACTTTCTTTGTACGTTCATTTATGCAAGTTCTCGAATAAAAAAAATTTGCACTTCGGATCCATATTCAGCTGACAAGGGGTTTTCCGAGCAATGAATTCAACGCCGCCTTACACAGGATTTGTCTCTCCGCGATATATCGAGCCAACAGTATGTTTTACTACGGAAAAATTCAAAATCGGTGAGAACTACCCCCTGGAGAAGCTGCCAGTCACCAAGTTTGCGGAAATGGATCAGGTGCTGGTGGAATTTACCGATCCGGATCTGCCGGAAACGGACAAACTGCTGCGAAGAGAAGTCGTCGCAGGCATGAACACCTATTTTTCTGAGGATAAAAACCAGGTACTGGCGGCCGTGCCCGGATACCCCAGGATTGAATTTCGTCCTGTCGAGGAGAGTGAAGAGAACGTGCTTCATGTGTCGGTCGAGCCGCTTTTTCATCTGTCCGACGACAGGATGGAGGCATCCATTGTCATCAGACCGGTGCTCTTCAACTACCACACCCTGTCCAGCGAGGACCTGTACCAGCTGCTGGCTCGGTCCGGTATTATTTACGGTGTGGAATTCAAGCAGCTGCACTTGGTCAAAAGCTGCATTCGCAACAAATCCACCGACTCGGATCACATCCTCGTCGCCAGAGGCAGGGAGTCCGTAGCAGGAACCAATGCATATCTCGATTTTAAACTTGAGATCGGTCCGATTGCGGGAAAATTGTTAGGCGATGGCAGCATAGACTTTCGGGAACGAAAAATCATGGTACCCGTGTCCGCAGGCCAGGTGATAGCCACTAAGGTGCCGGCGAACCAGGGCCTCCCCGGAATTACGGTCCTTGGTGAACTCATGGAACCGCGACATGGCCTGGACATTGAAGTAAAGACCTTAAAAGATGCGGTATACTCTCCGGAAAAACTCGAGGTTACAGCTACGAGCGACGGAGTGCTTTCTGTCGTTCATGACAATGTCATCATGGTCTGCAGCAAGCAGGATATCGCCGGGGATATCGATTACTCAACCGGCAATATCGAGTCGAGAAACAGTGTCGTCATTCACGGGTCGGTTTTCCCTGGCTTTCAGGTGAAAACGCAGGGGGACCTGGAAATCAAGGGGAGTGTCATGTCCGCCAATGTTTCCAGCCAGGCCAATATTGTCATCAACGGAGGCATAACCGGTAATTCAAGTTCGGTGACAGCTGCCGGAGACATTGACATCTTCTTCATCGAACAGGGCCACATTCACTGCAACGGCAACTGTATAGTACGTAAACAATGCTATTACAGCTACATTTCCTCCGGAGGAAATATACGTTGCAGAGAGAACAGCACACTCGTTGGCGGGGAGTTCATTTGCGAAGGCAGCATTTCCCTGGGCGATGCCGGGACAACGGGAGCCGATCCCGCCTTCATTGCGGCAGGGGTCGTCGCCGAAAGGCTCTATCAATATAGAAAGCTCGAACAGCGGCTGGAAGAGCATAAGGCATCGATCATAGAACGGCTCAAAGGGCATACGGGAATTGCCAGAGCCAAAAAGCTCCGCACGCTCAAAAGCGGAATTGAAAAGATGAAACTGCAGCAATTGCGGATAAACATGATCCCCGGCACCAGCCTCTACTCGTGTTCCCCGGAGGAGACCGCAACCGAGACCGCCCAGAACAGTCAACCAGGCAGGGAAGGGATCGACATACGCGGCATATCCATAGACGTCCATGGGACTATCTTTGCCGGCACTTTGCTTCAGATCGGTAACCGGACCCTGAAGGTTGAGAAGACTATTTCCAGGCGAAGGTATAAACTTGATCCCACAAAAAGCTATATTCAGGCAATTCCATTCTGAAAATGTCCGATATGGAAACGCCGGTTTAGGAGACTACTTCTAGCCGGCCGCTCTGGCGGGCGAAGGCGTGCGCCGACCTGCTTGCTCTATTGCCTGAGATTTTTCAGCTGAATCTGCCAGCTGACGCCTCATTGCAGCCATAAAGGCTTCTACCGCCGGGGACCGCCATTTATCCTTATAGCAGATCATCAGGACTCCGGTTTCCAGATCATCCGCCCAGCAAACCTTGGCCATTTCCCCGTTTTCCACATCGACCCGTATCGCAATCTCCGGGATAAATGTTACTCCGATCCCAGCTTTTATCGTCTGCTTAATCGCTTCAATGCTGTTCATTTCTATTATGGTGGCCGGGGTTACCCGTTCCGTTGTCAAGGCCTGTTCAAAGACCATCCGATACCCGCAATCGCTTTTCGGCAAAAGCAGGATCTGGCCTTCGAGGTCTTTAAAATCGGCAGATTTTCGAGCTGCTAACGGATGACTCGGGTGCGTGACAATGGCGAGGGGTTCGATGCATAACAACTCGCTTGTCAGATTTTTTGCACCGATGGTATCCGCAAACAAAAACGCGAGATCGACCGTGCCGATCCGCAGTTCATGCTCCAGGGAATGCATGGCGCAACTGGTGATATCCAACCGCATCCCCGGAAAGCGCGGTTGATAATCGAAGAGGACACGCGGCAGATAGTGTGTAGCCACGGTCTGAGGCATCCGGATTGTCAACAGCCCGGAGACCGTGTTTTTGCCGGTTACCTCGGCCACAGCCTCCTCCTTGATGGCGAGAAGCTTATCGGCATAGACAAGCATCTTGGCCCCGGCCTCGGTTAACCGGATGGATTTTCCAACCCTTTTAAACAACAGAATGCCGATTTCATTTTCCAGGGTTTTGATCTGGGCTGAAACGGTTGACTGCGAGTAGTGCAGAACTTCGGCCGCCTGGTTGAAGTTCATCAGCGTAGCCACCGTCCGGAAGGTCTGCAGACGCTGCAGGTCCATGGTATTTGCCCCTTTCTTAATCGAATTTCACGATAAGTATATGGAAATTAATCGTTGGACGAACCAATGATCGGTCTGTACATCATTATATGAAAGAAAATCTCCGACAACATCATTTAATCGAAATACAAAATCAATTGCAACCTGCAAGCCAAGGAGACCACCATGAAGGCAGATCAGAACGGGGAAGAAGGTAAAATGGAACTCATCCATATTTCAACAACATTGTCGGCAGGGACCAATCGCCGGATGATTGCCACGAGCCGCGGTCATCAAATCCTTATGGATGGACGCAAAGAATGGGGAGGCGACGATGCCGGCCCGACTCCGGTGGAATGTCTGGCCGTGGCTCTGGGGGGATGTGTTTTTAATCTCTGCCGCATTATGGCAATGGAGAAGCAGATTGAGACGAAGGATCTCCGGTTATCGGTTGTCGGGGATGTCGACCCTTCCCGCGCCTTTGGTCTGGACACCGATACCAGGGCGGGTTTTTCACACCTGTCGGTGCAGGTGGAGTTTTCCGCGGAACTTTCGGCAAGCGCAAAGGAGGAATTTCGTCAGGAACTCCTTGCAAGGTGTCCGCTCTGCGATACCATCGGCAATTCGACACCTCTGCAGATCAGATTCGCATAAATGAAAGTGGGGCAAGCCGGAGGCGGTTTCAATGCCTCCGGATGGGCGAGCGAAGTGGACCGCCGTTAGCAACAGATTAATGATGATCACTTCTCTTGAAGGCGATACGCCAAGGTCCCTCCAATCATGGCGAGACACTCCATGTCCAGATAGGAGGCGGCATTCTTCTGAAAGAGCAGCGTCGCCTGGGCCGGAAAATCCTCATCGGCATCGTTGAACAATAAAATAACAGGAACGTTGGGAAGAGCCTGGAATTTCATGGCGAGATGGCAGGATACCTCGGTTTCGAAAGCGCGCCCGCCCAGATCCAGGCAACGTCTTTCCAGTTTCGGCAAAGCGCTGTCAAAATAGCTGGCAATCGGCTGTTCTACGGTATTTCGGAACCCGCCCACGAAGGGAGCGGCATCCCGGAAATCTTTGTAGGTTACCAGGCTGAAGTCGTCCGTTGGCCGATGGGGACAGAGGAGCAAGTATTTGCACAGAATGACCGATGCGACGTGGTTGGCGGTTTTTCCGTCTGCATCGACAATCTTGTCGGTTGCGATGGTATAGGTCCGGTTAAAAAATGGAATCCGGTATCGGTCATCCATAACGGTTATCCCCAAGGACGCCCCGACTTCCTCTTTTGCCTCCATAAGTGCGATCTGATGGAGATAATCCTTTATGATTTTATCGAAAACAGGTGCCTTTTCAGTCATTTTTCAATCCTCCCTGGCGCTCTCTTTTAAAGCGCCTCCATGTCTGATTGCCAGTTTTTCAAACATCCAGGTGATGCCGGTGGCTAAGGAATAAATTCCCTCGATGGCTAAATTATCCTCGGCAGAACCATCGAAATAAAGATTCAGGTCCGATTCCAGTCCATCGTCCGGTTTCCAGTAACAGATCAGGATCGGAACCAGTGGCAGCGGATGAAGGACCAGGGCCACATCCGATTGATAGTGACCCTCAACCGGTTGACCATTGAAAATTTCTACCAGATCGGCAAACAGGTCCGGATAGGTATCTGCGACCTTTTTCATTGGCTTTTCGCATGTCTGGCCGAACAACCGATACCAGTCTTTCCCGCTCGGCAATTCCCGCAGCGGCACCCATCGGCCTTCGACCGGTGTGCCTTTGCAGGTAAGGAGGTAGTTGAAAAGAGGGACCATCACTTGAGGGTTTGTGTGAATCTGCGTTGCCACCTTGCCAAACGAATCGACCTCAACCGTCTTGCCCATGATTTTCATGATCAATCTGGTCCCGTCATAGACGGCACCGATACGTGAAGCGGTCTCCTGCAGATCCATTTTCATAATTCTCGCCTTCAACCCGGCAAGTTGATTTTCCCGATCCTGATCGACCGCCTTCTGTTTTTTTGGCTGTTGAGAATAGCCGCGGGAAATTTCCGCCGGAATCTGCGGACATTCAGCTAATGCCCGATTACCATTGAAGACCTCAGCGGCAAAGACCATGCAGGTCTTTTCGCTGCATTTCCGGCAATTGCTTTTTTCAAGCAACTTGAAAACGTCCATAAGTGTTTTGAATTGGGCCATAGTTCTCCTCTTTATTCTTCATGGGCCGGATATCGTCTGCAAAGGGTTGTTGCAGAGTGATTATTCGAATATTGCCGTTGAACTCGACCCGGTTGTGAGGAACTATAGTGGAGTGGCAAGGTATTGAAATCGCCCAAATGGGGGATGAACCCCTTTTTTTCTTTCCTGTAAAAGCTCAATTCAAGGACAGTTGCAATGAACGGTGTTGATTTCCTGGAGAAGATGGACATCGCAAGGTCCTACGATACATTGGCACTTTTTAGATCCGGCCCCGCAGCTAGCTCTGCCGAAATCGCCTGCGGGGCCTATGGCGCCAGGTTTCAACTGGCTGAAGACCTTTCACCGCTTTTCCCCTATATCAATGCGGTGGCTGATCATGCCCGGTTCTATGAAAGATCTGTATACGTAAATTTTGTCTTCGAAAAACGCCTTTGCGCTTTTTATTCCAAAGAAGGCGCCTTTGCCCCGATTGGAGATATGGCCGAAGCATTGGGTTTTTTGCCAAAACTTTTTGATTACATAGCGGATATTGCCAGGAGAAGCCCTGATATCGTCCCAAGTCACAAAAAATTCAAACCATCATCAGCCCTGGATATTTATCGATTGCTGCCGGGCTCCAACTGCCGCAATTGCGGCTATACTACCTGCATAGCCTTTGCCGCGGCCCTTTCTCGCCAACATACATCGGTTGTCTATTGCCCGCATTTGACCAGACCGATGGAGGAGAAAGCGACTTTTCCAGTTTATGACCGGCATGGAAATGTAGTTGAAACGGTTTCTTTCGAAATTGATTCCAACGCGTTGCAGCAAAAAATAAACTTGCATGAGGCCCGAATACAGGATCTGCAATCGCGTTTGGCATCATTTGAAAAAGACCGCATTGCACATATCGATGCAGCCAATTCCGCTCTGCCCGAACCTCTCACCAAACGCGAAATTGAAGTTCTGCGCCTCATTGCCCATGGCGCCACCAACAAAGAAATTTCAGCCGATCTGCAAATCTCTCAACATACCGTCAAGAGCCATGTTATCCACATTTTTAGTAAAATAGGCGTGAATGATCGTGCCCAAGCCTCTGCCTGGGGAGCCATTCATGGGCTGTTCGATGTCGGTCTGATTGAAAGACGGCGATAGCGAGACGCTTCGCCAATTGCCTGGCAATTTCTTCGCCCCCCCTTGAATGCGGAATGCAGAGTGTAAATATTATTATATTATTACTCCGAACGCCGCACGTGCGAAGCAGCGCAATGAAAAGGCCCTGGTTGTCGAAGATAACAAGAATAATCTGAAGCTTATATCCTATGCACTGCAGCCGGAGCGGATACGGGGTAATCGCCGCTGCAACCGGAGAAGAAGGTCTTGAACTCGCCCTCAGGGAAAGGCCGTATTTCATCATTATGGACATCAACCTTCCTGGCATTGACGGGTTGGAAACAACCCGGAGGATACGACGCTCTAAGATAGACTGGAATTTACCGATAATAGCTATGACCTCCTTTGCCATGGCCGGAGGCAGGGAGAGGATCATTGCCGCGGGCGTCGATGCCTTTTTTGAAAAGCCGATAGACCCTCTCACCATTATGGAGAATTCATGAAATTCTCCGAGGGCGGGCCGATGAAAATCCTGATAGTTGACGACAATAGCGAGGACAGACGGCTGCTGCGTTATCTCGCCGAGAGAAACGGCCACCATGTACTGGAGGCTGCAGACGGTCGGGACGGGCTTGAGAGAGCCTCAGCCTCTCTGCCTGATTTGATAATTTCCGACGCGTTGATGCCCGTTATGGACGGTTTTCAGTTTCTGAGACAGCTAAAAAAAGACGATAGGCTGACGTCGATACCCTTCATATTTTACTCGGCAACCTATACCGAAGAGCAGGATGTGCAACTCGGTCTCTCCCTGGGGGCGGAGGCCTATATCATCAAACCCAAAGACCCCGTGGAGCTGTGGCAGGAGGTGGAAATCATAGCTCGGAAGGTCGGGGTAAGGAAAGTCGTTCCGACCGAGCTGATCGAGGAAGAGGAAGACTACCTGGGAAAATACTCGGAAGTGGTAGCCCTGAAACTTGAGCGCAAGATACAACTTCTGGAGGAAAGTCAGCGCTCCTACAGGATTCTCTCCGAGGACTTGAGCCAGACCGTCAAGGAGTTAACCGAATCCGAACGGAAGTTCAAGGATTTGACGGAACGGTCGCCGGTCGGCGTTTATGTTCTGCAGGACGGGAAATTCAAATACATAAATCCTCGCTTTGCCGAGATCTTCGGCTACACCGTCCTGGAATTGGCGGACAAGAGCTACGCCGATACCGTCCTGCCTGACGACCTGCCCTTAATAGAAGAATGCGTCCGCAAGCGCCTTTTGCGGCAAGAAGAGGCCGGCCACTATCCGTTCAGGGGGATAAAAAAGAACGGGGAGCTCATTTACCTTGAAGTCTACAACTCCCGGACGATTTATGAAGGCAAGCCCGCGATCATCGGCACTCTTGTCGATATCACTGCCCGAAAGAAGGCCGAAGAACAGCTTCAGCAGCTGAATGACGAGTTGGAAAGAAGAGTCGCAGAACGCACCGTCGAGCTTCAGAAAGCCCAATCACAATATCTGCATGCTGAAAAGCTTTCGGCGATAGGCAAATTGTCCGCCTCTATTGCCCATGAATTCAACAACCCCCTGCAGAGCGTTATGACCATAATGCAAAGCTTCAAAAACAGGATCATACTTGACCCGGAGGACAGAGAGCTGCTGGACTTGGCAGTCAAAGAAAGTTACCGAATGAAAAATCTGATTCGCAGTCTTCAGGATTTCCATCGTCCGTCGTCAGGCGAGAAGATTCTCATGGATGTGCATGCATCCCTCAACTCTGTGCTGTTGCTGTGCAAGAGCGATTTTCAGCACAAAAGGATTTCCACGGTATCGAACTATGCCGAGAGACTGCCGCAGATTCAGGCGATTCCGGACCAGATCAAACAAGTTTTTTTCAATCTGTTGAATAATGCGGCGGACGCCTGCCAGGACGGCGGGGTCATTACCATAAGCACCTGGCGGGAAGAGCGGAGAGTCGCCGTGGCGATCAAGGATACGGGCATAGGCATCAAGCCCGAGAATATCGATCGGATATTCCAGCCGTTTTACACCACGAAGCCGGCAGTCAAGGGAACCGGTCTGGGCCTGTCCGTCTGTTATGGTATTGTGCAGAACCATCAGGGAGAGATTCGTGTCGAGAGCCAGCCGGGAGAAGGAGCGACCTTCACTGTCCTGCTGCCGATCAGTGGAGTGAGAGAGGCGGAGTGACTCTATGAAATGCCAGGGACGAACCTTCGCTTGTCGAGGTTCTCGCCGCCGATGGCTAAGGTGGCGCCGTCCACAATGCGGATCTCCTCTTCCAGGACGACCCTGTAACGTTGCCAGGCCATCGTTTTTGCCAGAGAAATCAACCCGCTGATGTCGGTAAAAGTCGCCTTGCCACGATTGATGAAGAAATTAGGGTGCTTTGCCGATATTTCGGCTCCGCCGATGCGCGTCCCCTTCAGGCCGAGCCGGTCGAGGACTGCCGCAACGGGAATGATGGGGAAGGGGTCGACCTTGACTACCTCGGCAAAGTCGCCCCGGACCTCTTCGGAGACCGAGGCGAGAGGAATATTTTTGAAGGTGCTGCCTGCGCTGGGATAATCGAGGGGGTGGAAACGACGTCGATGTTCAATGTGACCGGCGACTTCGATCCGAACGGCGGCCGGGTTTCCCGGCGTGGCCCGGATGAGCACGGCGGTGACGATTTCGCCGTCCGGTTGTTTGAACACGCTCTCCCGGTACCCGAACCGGCAATCCGTTGCACTTCGCACCCGGCGCTCGATCCTTCCTGTAGCCCGGTCGAAGGAAATACTCTCTACCTCTAAGACGGAGTCCTTGATCTCGCCGCCGAAACATCCCGCATTGCCGAATACGGCGCCGCCCACCGTGCCCGGCAGCCCGCCGGCCCAGGCGAGGCCCTGCATGCCTCTTTCGGTGAAGTAATCGACCGCCCTGGCCATCGGCGTTCCCGCGGAAAAGCGGATGCTGCCCGGCACTTCGCGGATCTCCGTTGCCGCATACTGCATGACCAGCCCGTCGAAGCCGGTTTCCGGAAACAGCACGTTGGTGCCGGCGCCCAGAAACAGGAAGGGAACATTCCTGGAAATGGCCCAATACACGGCTTCCTCGATATCGTCCGGATTCTGCGGTTCGAAAAAATATCTGGCCCTGCCACCGATCCGGTAGCGCACTCGTGACGCAAGAACAATGTTTCTTTTGATACGGATCATGTGATCTGCATGAGGAGCGATGGCCGGCCGGGGTGATAAAATTTTCCGCGACGCAGGGGCTCACCCAATAAATTTTTACTTTCCTTTCTTTCGAACCTATAGTTTCGCTATCATTATCGTAAGCTTCCGGATGGAAATCGCCAGCTCTATTGTTGACGTTTTTTCACCGTTGCACGTATCGTTCTCATCAGAGGGAATTATGACCGACAGCCGCCCACAATTGAGCCCAAAGGCCTTCGACCGGGTTGTGGAAGAAGCCATCGCCCGCATTCCTGCCGAAATTCGCAGGCATCTGGACAACGTTCTGATAACCGTCCAGCCCTACCCCAGTCAAGAGCTGCTGGAGGAACTGGGATTTCCCCCCGATGAAGAGCTGTTCGGCGTGTATTCCGGAGTGCCGCTGCCCGAGCGCAGTCCGACCGATCCTCCCCTCTATCCGGACACCATCCATATCTTCCAGGAACCCCTTGAAGCCTTCTGCCTGAGCCGCGAAGAGTTGATCGAGGAGATCGAAATTACCATCGTCCATGAGATCGCCCACTTTGTCGGTTTCAGCGACGAAGAACTGGAGTCGTTCGGCTACGGTTGATCGCGGTGGAGGCCTTCCGAAACCTCCGAACGGACCCGACATGAACCCGACATGGCCCCGATATCAGGCCACCCGGTGCCCCATTCCCCCTGATGTCCTCTGCACTTTCTTCGCGGTAAAGGATATAAAGAGAGAAAAAGAAGGTGTCTCGGAAACCATTCTTCCCTGGTGGGAAGGATTTGACCGAGAGAGTCGGTAAATACTTTCGCCGCCATGGCAGGATTATCCGGAACAGGTCCGGATTCTGACGGGGGCGGAAAGAGGAAAGGGGTAAACATCATGAAAAAGATAATCGCGTTCGTCTTAATGCTGTGTTTGGCAGGAACATCGACGGCATTCGCCTATGGCGGCCGCCACGGGGGATACAGAGGTTACGACAATGGATATCACGAAAGATCAAGGCACTATAGTCATTCGCGCAGTCATCGCAACGATGGCGTCGGCATTGCCCTGGGCGTGGTGGGTGGCCTTCTGCTCGGCTCGGCCCTGGTGAATGCGGCGGCGCCGCCGCCTGCGGTGGTGTACGAACCTCCCCGGAGGTACCAACCGCCGAGAATATGCGTGCAGGATCAGGTAGTAAGCGGAGAGTGGCAATACAGCCGGTATGACAGACGTCAGGTCTGGGTGGAGTATGCTTATCCGGTAACCCGGCGGGTCCAGGTTCCGTGCTACTGAGCAGGATCGATCTTTGCCGGATAGATCAAACATCCTGACCACATAAAAATCCTCTCCCCTCTGTTTTCAATTGAGGGGATGTGGATCGCAGGAAACAGCCACCGGACCTTTGGCCCGAGTGGCTGTTTCTATTTTTAACGCTGTTCCGCAGCCTTCCAGGCGCGACCATTGAACTTTTTGCCCGCTTTCAGCTCTAAGGTTTGGTCATTTAGCATCGGACCGCTGGGAAGCGGCAGGGATCAGAAGTCGAAGCCGACCAGGACAAAACCGGAGGCTTGGGAGGACTCAGACTCCTGGGCGACGGTGCCGAGCGGTAGACCGTTGCCGTATACCTGCGTCTGGGTGCCGTCGACCTCGATCTTCACATACTGGAAGCCGGCTTTCACGTAAACAACCGGAGTGATATTATATTTCCCCGATATATCGAACATGTATGCATCGCCATCCATATCGCCGTCCGCGATCTTGCCGCCGTTTTCCCGCAGCAGATGATTGTCGGTGTCCTCGGCCTCGACAAAGGGCGAGTAGGAGAAACTGCCGGCCATCGAGAATTTAGGCGAAAACTTGAGATCGGTGCCGACCTTGATATAAGGAATGGTGTAGGTGATATCGTAGGTGATGGCCACCCGACCGTCGCCCAGGAATTCGACGCCAGGTAAGATCGAGGGATAGGTTTGATAGAGGACTTTTGCCTCATACTCGAAGTCCTGATAGAGGAAGCCAAGGCCCGCATAGAGGGAGACGACGTCCGAATTGAAGAAGATCCAGTCGACATCGGCATCGAAAATGAAGGCATCGAACTCGGAGATTTCCGACTCGGAATAGATGTCCAATTGACTCGGATTGCTCGGCGTGAGCCAATCCGAATCTTTCATATTGTCATTGGGATCGGAGAGATTCTTTTTCACTGTTGCATTGACTCGGATCATTTTCTTGATCACCATACTGCCGTCTATCCTGGCGAGCCAGATATCCAGCGGCCATTCCAGCTCGCTGAACGGGAAGTATTGATTCTCGGTAACTCCATTTGCATAAACGGTCGGATCACCTATTTGATATGTTGTATCCCCTTCCATTCTTTCAGCGCCGACTGCCAGCGTGAATTGGACCGGCTTGTCGAGCGCCGCCGGCGAGGGAACGGTAGTGTCTGCCTGAGCTGTTCCTGCAGTCAACAACATCATGCCGAACCCAAGGGCAGATAACTTGTTCAATGACATCATCGCGATTTCTCCTTTAGTGAATTTGAATGAATTTGTTGAAGTCGTTCCTGCTGCTTTTCTCTCTCTGTCATACTTAATTGGGCGTACAAATCCTAATACGAATGAATGAGCAAAAGCAAGAATTAATAAGAGATCGAACTATCTTTTGATAAGGACTGGCCAACCCGGGCAAACTCTGCTAGGCTGAGTTCGCCGAGAACGATTCAGCATTGCGGAAACTGCGAATCGTCAGAACAAGAACCGAAAAATCAAGTATTTCATTCCTCTTTCATAGAGGGAAAGCCATGACTGAACCAACCGCCAGCGGACGTGTCCTGATTGTCGACGACGAGCCGGACATGTTGACCTTGCTCACCAGGATCCTTGTCAAAAAATGCGGCTATGACGTCCGGCAGGCCGGCTCGGGAGATCAAGGGCTCGAAGTCCTCGCCCTCTGGCGGCCGGATGTGGTCCTGACCGACATCAAAATGCCGGGGATCGACGGGGTGGAGTTTTTCCGGCGGATCAGGGAGCTCGATCCTTCGCTCACCACCATCATC
>Ga0209317_1001548_pt1 | contig 19656 bp, 20 predicted proteins | sample RifGroB2_FD_183994 | JGI IMG/M metagenome (GOLD analysis project Ga0209317, IMG submission 183994) | Soil microbial communities from Rifle, Colorado, USA - Groundwater B2 (SPAdes) (version 2) | ecosystem: Environmental > Terrestrial > Soil > Unclassified | place: Rifle, Colorado | collected... | reverse complement strand
GACGGGAAAAGCTGATCGCTGCGCGGGATTTGCACTGGACGTTCGAATCGGTGAGGGGAGTATTTCATTAAAAAACCGCCCGTAAAGGGACAAGAGCTCATTGTCCTCGACACGAGCTGGCACATGAACACCTACGCGCTGGTGACGGTGGAGGTCCCCGAGCACACCAAGCAGAAGCGGATAGTGATTAAGAGCTATTCGAACGGCTATTCCGGCCAGAGCTTCCAGCGTTCGGGGAAAAACTGTAATGCCCCAAAGGGCCAGGTGTGGCTGCTACCCTATCGCGCAGTGATCGGCGATCTAATCAAGAAGCTCGAAGAGGCAAGAGAGTTCAGAATGAAAAAAAGACTACAGGCCAGTAATTATGACATCAAGCCCGAAACCGCTGACATTCCACTAACTCAAGCGGCCTGAAAGTCCATTTCCGACTGAGGCAAACATCACCTTGTTGCCCCTGGTCTCACTGCTGCCCTTCACCAACCCTCATCGGCTCCTTGAAACTCAATGAACTTCAATACTTCAATAAGCTACATAACCTACCAACGGAGTTTTTCAAGAGGTGTTACTAATGATTGTACATCTCCTTCCGGCGCAAGAAAGCAACTGATCCACCTTCAACAATATCCAAAACGCACTGTTTGGTCGCGGCTTTATCGATTGCTCCCCTGTCTTTAGTCTTACCGTAATCATTTTCCCGGATCATCGGGAGAATCAGCTCAGAATCGCCAAGGACTGCAATGTTCGCATTGTGGGTCACAAGAATAACTTGACGCCGTTCCTTGATTGCACGCAAAGTAGTTACAATGCTTGAGAAGATAAAGGCATTGTCCAAGTCATCCTCAGGTTGATCAATCACAAGAGGTACGTTTGACTCCGCCAGCATAGCTATAGTTAAAAGAATGGTGTGTCGTTGTCCATCAGAAAGCTGGTGTACCGGGATTTCTTTTGGAGGCATTGACTTGGTTCGAACCGAGATAACTGGCTTTGGTTGTTTCGCGAGCACCTGAAGTTCAAAAAGAATGTTCCAATAACATAGTTTTGCAACAATCTTCTCCGCCCAATCGATCGAGATTCTTGCCTTCTCAGATACCTTCTTATAGTCACGTTCAAGAACAAGATCAGCAAGTTCTGACGGAGTGATGTGACAACACAGGTTCTGGATCAAATTGTCCTGAAGGTATGTCCCATGCATCTTTTCTTGCAAAAAGGACTGAAATTCGTCAGTGATCCCCGAATCCTCGTATTTCACAAAGATCGTATAATCCTTGATCGTCGCTCCAAGATTAGCATTAATCCCTCTAAGTTGAGCCTTCCGTCTTATGGTCATTTCCTCACGAACTTCCTTCAACTCCATGCGCAATTTTGCCCTTTGCTCTCGGCATTGTTTCAACTCTTCTGCGCGTTGTTCCACGGCAGAAATTTCTTTGGCAACAGATGTTTTCTGACGAAGTAAAGATTCCAACCCAGGGATGTCAGTGGCAATACCACGAGCCTTTAAATCTGCTAACTTTATTGCAACCTCGCCACTCATCCGCTGATGGCTGACTTTAAGTTCACCCGCCATTTTAGTGAGATTGTTAGCACAAAGCTTTAAAATGTTGTTTAGCTCTAACTCCTTCTGTTTTACAGCCGTATTATTGTTAGAAATCGCCGTTTTGATTGCAACTAAGATTGCATTAGAAACCAGATCATCAGTAGTAGTGCCAGCGGTTGAGAGTAATAGCTCAAAATCCCGTTGAATTCCAGAGAGGCTAAAGCCAGTGGTATACTCTGCAGCAATGGTCTCAATGGACTCACGAATTGTCTTTTCCGAAGCAAGCTTGCTCTGTGTTCCTACAACATTCCGCAAATTACCTTCTTCAGCGATCTTCAGCTTTTTCTCAATTTCTCCTAGCGACTGTTTCTTAACGCCGAGTTGCGAGAACGCGCTCTCAATCGGATTAAGGCGACCAGCGTTTTCGCGGAGACTTGTCACAATAGCGTCCTCCGACTCGAGAAGGTCGCGTAGGTTAGTGTGTCGGTCCAAAAACTCTTGGAACAGATCAGGACGCTTGAGGGGATTCTCAGCAACTTTTGCAAGTTCACCTTGCCCAAAATACTCGATCCTAAAAGCATCTACAGGCACATCTGACAACGATCGATCTTCCTTTGCCTTAACTTCGATGTCACCACAACGTGTACGAATATAGCGATAAATTATTCCATTTTCATCCTCACAGAAGACCGTGACGGAGTCAGGGCAATTGTTGTAATCACCGAACTCCTCATTTAGGCCAAACGCGTAGGCTAGCGCCCTTATCGCGGTAGATTTACCAGTTCCGCGACCACCAATGAAACAGTTTAGGTTATCGCTGAAATGAATTTTTTCTTCATGAAGAAAGCCTCCAGTGAATGCAATGCCGCAAATACGCGGGATTGATTTAGGTATTAATGCACACGCACGTACTCTTGCCAAGGGGTCCACAAGTGCAATGCGAACGGCATTGAACGTAAGTTCAGTTAGTTTGATACGTGTCCAGGGCTTACTGGGATCTTGATGTTCAAATTGCTGCATAGTATGTGCGTCTGAACCCTGAACGTGGGCGAGTTCGTGACGTGCAGAGAGGTTACCAACAGACTGACGTGCTGTAAGCATTTTCTTCCGTTCGGCCCCGTCCGATCCCGCCTCATCCTGTTCAGAAAACCAAAGAAGAGTGTCGACCTCATCGCATTCCAAGCCATATAGGCCTGGACTGGTTATTATGTCCTTTTTCCAGTTTTGAAAGCCGGCCGCAAAGGTGTCGAACCCCGTTTTTTCACGGTCAATATGCGCAGCGATGCAGATGCCACCCAGTTTTTCGGCCTCTGCAATGGAATCGGCCATTGACTTGGCAGTCCGAGTGTTTTCACCGCCCATTTCTCCAATTAAATCGAGTCTAGATAGGAACTTCGTAAGGTCAGCAGTACGGTCGGGCGCAAAGTACGCTAGAAGATGGCCATGGGCAGTGGTGACCTCAACGCCCGGTATCACGAGAATCTGACCTGGATAATGCTCCTGTGCGTATGTTATTGCGGGTTGCACATTCACATTTGAGTTATGGTCCGTGATCCCAATTACGCGCAGACCCTGCCTAATTGCTGAATCAACTATGGCCTCAGGGGTCATCATCGGATCATTTACACACTGAGAGGCACCATAGGAATGAATGTGAAGATCGACGTTATGAAATTGTGCTCCATTATCGATCACGTCAATATCATTGAACAAAACCATTTCTGCCTCCTACTACAATATGCGGATTCCGCTCCATGTCGACCACTCATTCCGATTCATCTCGGCCGCCCATTCCGGTTGATTCCGGTAGGTGGCTGCAACCATATACATCTTCCAGCACCCAGGGTAACTTTTCAGTGCCGACTTGAAGCTGACAAATCTCAAATGTAAATATTCCCCAATAAAAGCGCACTATATTACTTCTCATGATTCAAGTAAAGGGGAATAGCCATCGGCGGGTGTCGAGTGGGACGTGACGGGTGGTGCCGTAGGTAACGTTTGAAACATTTGCCACTACGGCCCATTTTCTGCTGTCTCCCGTGTCCTTTCAACAATTTCGGGCAACGCTGGGGCACACTTACTATCAATAAGGCCATAGGCATCCATGATTCGATTGAGCGTGAAAGCCGCAACAGAATGACCATAGAAAAGCCGCCCCTGCATTTACCTACGAATGCGCCCCACAGGGAGGGCTTTTTGCTCCGCCCGAGGCTTGTCTTTAAATCTAGCGGTGCACTTCTTAAAATTATATAGTTGACTTTTTAGTTACTCAGAAGTATTGATATAGAAAATCACTTCTAAGGAGGCTGTCATGCTAGAGGCAACGGAAGCTCTACGGTTAACTAGGTCAGCAAAGACAAAACTGAAGGATGTCGCGCTGCGTTTGCCCTACGCACGGGAAAAAGAAAATTTCGAAGACATACACCGAGATGTTTTGGATTTACTTATCCTTATGGGTGATATCGAGAATGTTCTCGGGAGTGTCTTTCCCTCATCAGAGAATCTGCACCCCGCGAATAATGTGCAAATTGATGACAGCAACCTACCCGACGTCTCTGTTTCGAGCGAGGTGGAAAAGGTACTCAGAAAACTGCCCAAATGGGCGATGAACCCTAACCAAATCAATACTAAGATCCTAAAACTCTTTCTTGATCTTGAATCTTCTGGAGAAGACAAGATAACTGAATCCTTGCTTATGGAGCAATACAGAGACCACGCTGAGTTTTTGCGGAATTTCAACCAAATGAAAATGATTTCCCCCAAAAATCATGGGAAGGTCTTTGATGTCAAAGATGGACGCATAACAATATGGGAACCAGTGTTAGAGGCAGTACTTGATTTTAAGAGAAAAATCTATTGCGCTACTGGGGCTGCTACGCAGTGACTCAATGTGTCCCCTAAGCCAGACTAATAGAGCGCAAGCCAGCACCGGAGGGCCGGGGATAATCTGAACCTTGCCTTTCCCCCACCAAGCGCAATAAGGGCGGTTTGCTTTGCTATTCCTCATCAAGAGCCGGCTGCCCTTTCCTTTTGTACTGCCCTCCCTAGAATTAACATGAGACAGAATAATTCATTTTGTCCCATGTCTTAAAACATGCTATAAGCAATCCGCACATTTAGCCTACCCATTCCACCCACAACATGAGACAAAACGATGTCCGCACGCAAACACCTTGTTACCATCGAGGTTGACAGGCTCCTTGCTGCGACCAAGGGCAGCCGGAACGCGGCACGTGATCGGTGCCTTTTGCTCCTGATGTTTCGACACGGGCTGCGCGTTTCCGAGGCTTGCGGGCTTAAGTTGTCCCAGGTGGACCTTGAAAGTCGGGTCCTACACGTCGGTCGCCTTAAAAAGGGCTTATCAACAACCCATCCGCTACGTTCGGACGAGATTAAAGCAATCAAGGCATGGCTAGCTATCCGTTCGAAGATGAAGCTTGAGACAGACGCCTTTTTTACCAGTGAACGGCGTAGCATGTTGAGCAGGAAAACTGCATGGCACGCAATCCGGGCCTATGGCGAACAGGCCGGCCTTTCCGTTCCTGCACATCCTCACATGCTCCGCCATGCTTGCGGTTACGCCCTCGCCGATCAAGGCGCAGATACCCGTCTTATCCAGGATTATTTAGGGCACCGCAATATTCAACATACGGTGATATATACAGCAACCAATCCGGCCAGATTTGAAAAGCTTTGGAGATAACAGAATGACATCACTGGCAATCCTGCTGGACAGCTTCCGCAACGCCGCTGTTACCGAGCGCGAAAAGGGCACCTATTTTGAAGAACTGATTTGCACGTACCTGCGCAATGAGGCCATCTACCGCGATTTGTACAGTGATGTGTGGGCGTATGCAGACTGGGCAAACCAGCAAGGACTAGACAAACGTGATGCAGGCATAGATTTGGTGGCCAAAACCAATGGTACGGGTGAGTACCATGCCATCCAGTGCAAGTTTTACGCAGAAGATTACCGTGTCCAAAAAAGCGACATAGACAGTTTTTTTACGGCATCCGGTAAAAAACACTTTACCTACCGGATTATCGTCACTACCACCATCCATTGGAGCGAGCACGCTGAAGATGCACTGTGTAATCAACATCCGCCGGTCAGCAAGATAGACCTCCATGATCTGGAAACCAGCCAGATCGACTGGAGCCAGTACCAGCCCAAAAGCCCGGCACAACTCAAAGCCAAAAAACATCTGCGTCCGCACCAGACAAGCGCCCTGGACTCAGTCAAATACGGATTGTCACAATCCGACCGGGGCAAGCTGATCATGGCCTGCGGCACCGGCAAGACATTCACCAGCCTCAAAATTGCCGAAAGTCTGGCCGGCGCTGGCAAGCGCGTGCTGTTTCTGGTGCCAAGCCTTTCCCTGCTGTCGCAATCTCTCACCGAATGGACACAGGAAAGCGACACCCCGCTGCACAGTTTTGCCGTCTGTTCGGACAGCGACGTTGGCAAAAAGCGCAAGAAGGATGACGACGCGGTTCAGACCTTCACCCATGAATTACGTTATCCCGCCACCACCGAACCATCCCGGCTGGCTGCGGAAATGACCACACGCCATGATGCGCTGCACATGAGCGTGGTATTCAGCACCTACCATTCCATTGAAGTTATCAGTCGCGCCCAGCACGACCACGGCCTGGCCGGTTTTGACCTTATCATTTGCGACGAGGCGCACCGCACTACTGGCGCGACATTTGACAGCGATGACGAAAGTGCCTTTGTCAAAGTCCATGACGCCAAATTTATCCGTGCCGCCAAACGCATGTACATGACCGCCACGCCGCGCATTTATGGCGATAATGCTAAGGCCAGCGCCGAAAAAGACAATGTGGCGCTCTGCTCGATGGATGACGAAAGCCTGTATGGCAAAGAGCTGCATGTCATCACCTTCTCGCAAGCCGTAAAGCTCGGCCTGCTGGTCGATTACAAGGTCATCGTGCTGGCTATTGAAGAAGCGCATGTCAGCCGCCGGATTCAATCCCTGCTGAAGGATGAAGACAACCAACTCAAGGTGGACGATGCCGCCAAGATCATCGGCTGCTGGAAGGCGCTTTCCAAGCAAGGACTGACAAATGACCTGGCCGGTGATGCTACTGCCATGCGGCGCGCCGTGGCATTTTGTCAGGTTATAGAAATCTCCAAAGGCGCTAAAACACACAAGGTCAGCTCTAAGCAGATCGCCGGGATGTTTCAAAAAGTGGTGGAGGCCTATCAGGACGCAGATTTAGAACAAACCGCCAGCCTCACCTGTGAGGCCGATCATGTCGATGGCAGCATGAATGCCAGCGAAAAGGAAACCAGACTCGACTGGCTAAAAGAAGAGTCGCCAGAAAATACCTGCCGAATATTGAGCAACGTGCGTTGTCTCTCAGAAGGTGTGGACGTTCCCGCCCTGGATGCAGTGCTGTTTCTTACCCCGCGTAATTCGCAAGTAGACGTGGTGCAATCCGTTGGCCGCGTCATGCGCACAGCACCGGGGAAAAAGCGCGGCTACGTCATCATGCCGGTAGTCATTCCGGCAGGCATGGAAGCGCACGAGGCGCTGGGAGATAACAAGACCTACGCCGTGGTGTGGCAAGTGCTACAGGCGCTCCGCTCGCATGATGACCGCTTTGACGCCATGGTGAACAAGCTTGATTTGATTGGCAAAGACACCAGCAAGATGGAAGTTATTGCCATCACCGACAAGATAGGTAAGAAACAGGAAAAAGCCACAGGAACCAAGAACAAGGATGCCGGCAAAGGCGGGTTCACAATCGGAAACACAGTCAAACGCCCAAGCAAAGAAGACCAATTTGACCTTCATTTCGAAATCGGAGAAATAGAGAAAGCTATCTACGCCAAGCTGGTACAAAAGTGCGGCAATCGCCACCACTGGGAAGATTGGGCCAACGACATCGCCAAGATAGCCCGTACCCACGTAGACCGCATCACCGGCATCCTGGATAACGAAGCCAACACCATTGAGCGCGAATCTTTCAGAGCCTTCGTCGGTGAGCTGCGCGACGATCTGAACGACAGCATCACCGAAGGCGAAATTATCGAAATGCTCGCTCAGCACCTCATTACCAAGCCGGTATTCGACTCCTTGTTTGAAGATTACAGTTTTGCTAAGCACAACCCCATGTCGCAGGCCATGCAGAATGTGCTCGATGTGTTGCAAGAGCACCACCTGAACAAGGAAGCGGACACCCTGCAAGCCTTCTATGACAGCGTTAAAATGCGCGCCCAAGGCATCGACAACGCCGAAGGTAAGCAGAAAATCATTGTCGAGCTTTACGACAAATTCTTCCGCAACGCCTTTCCCAAGATGACCGAGCGGCTGGGCATCGTCTACACTCCGGTGGAGGTGGTGGACTTCATCATCCACAGCGTCAATCACATCCTGCAAACCGAGTTCGGGCAGACGCTTGGCAGCAAGGGGGTTCATATCATCGATCCCTTTACAGGCACCGGCACGTTCATTACCCGCCTGCTTCAAAGCGGGCTGATTGCCCCTGAACAACTCCCCTACAAATATCAGCATGAAATCCACGCCAACGAAATTGTGCTGCTGGCCTATTACATCGCCGCTATCAATATCGAAGCGGTGTATCACAGCATAGTCGGCGGCAACTACCAGCCGTTTGAAGGTATCTGCCTTACCGACACGTTTCAGCTTCACGAAAAAAAAGACTTGATTGACCAGATTCTGGTGGACAACAGCGCTCGCCGCAATCGGCAGAAGAACTTGGATATTCGTATCATCATGGGCAATCCGCCGTATTCCGCCGGACAAACCAGTGCCAACGACAACAATCAGAATGTAGCTTACCCATATCTGGATGGACGCATCCGCGAAACCTACGCCGAGAGCTCAACAGCAACCAATAAGAACGCTCTATACGATAGCTATATCCGCGCCATTCGTTGGGCCAGTGACCGCATCGGCAACAGTGGCGTAATCGGATTTGTAACTAATGCAGGGTTTACTGAAGCAAACACCGCCGATGGACTGCGACAGTGTCTGGCCGAGGAGTTTTCCAGCATTTATGTATTCCATTTGCGCGGCAATCAGCGCACGTCTGGCGAACTGTCACGCAAGGAAGGCGGCAAGATTTTTGGTAGCGGCAGCCGTGCACCGATTGCCATTTCTCTGCTGGTGAAAAATCCGGAAGCTACCCAGCACGGCCAGATTTATTTCCATGATATCGGCGACTACCTGACCCGTGAGGATAAGCTGGAAAAGGTCAGCAATTTTTCCAGCATCGGTGGAATTTCTGCAGCTGATGGCTGGCAGACCATCACCCCTGATCAACACGGCGACTGGCTCAAACAACGCGATGATAGCTTTAGTGACTACATCGTGCTGGGAGATAAGGGTGGCAAGGAGTCAAAAACAGTATTCGCAAACTTCTCCAGAGGCTTGGAAACTGGCCGAGATGCCTGGTGCTACAACGCTTCCAAAGCAGGCGTGACGGACAATATGACTTGCATGATCACCTTCTACAACGCCGAGGTAAAACGCTTTACTACCGCCAATCCCAGTCTGGACAAAAAAGCCCGGGAAGCAACCGTGGACGACTTCATCGGCACTGACCCCGCGCAAATCAGCTGGACAAGTAGTCTAAAACATGAATTGGTGAAAGATCGGTACGTTGAGTTTGAGCCAGAGTGCCTGACACCTAGCTTGTATCGGCCCTTTACCAAGCAGTGGGTGTATTACAATGGCGTGTTCAATCACCGTGTAGGCCAAATGCCTCGCATTTTCCCTGATGCTACAGCGAAAAATCGTGTGATTATGATAAAACAACGCTGGACAGGGGACGGCCAACTGGCACTGATGGTCGATCACATTGTCGAATTACAAACTGACGGTGGTTCACAATGTTTCCCGCTGTACCTGTACGAAAAGCCAGAATCTGCAACGACAGATCAAGCCGACCTGTTCGCCACTTCCGCCCCGACCAAAGGGGAAAGAAAGCGCCGTGACGCCCTCACTGACGCGGGACTGGCGCATTTCCTGGCAGCCTACCCCGGCGAACCCATTAGCAAGGAAGATGTTTTCTATTATGTCTATGGTCTTCTGCATTCGCCGGACTACCGCGAACGCTATTCTGACAACCTGAGCAAGGAGCTGCCGCGCATCCCCTGTGTGAAAACTGCTGCGGACTTTAGGGTATTCAGCAAGGCTGGGCTGGCGCTGGCCGAGCTGCACCTGAACTATGAAACTGTTACGCCTTATCCGGTGAAGATCGACAGCGGTGGCAAGAAATTGAGCGAGGCGGACTACCGTGTGGAGAAGATGAAGTATGGCAAACAGGGCAAGGAGAAAGACCTCACCACACTCCATTACAACGACAAGGTCACCCTCACCGGAATTCCTCTTGATGCTTACGATTATATTGTAAACGGCAAGGCGGCGCTGGACTGGGTGGTGGAGCGCCAGTGTGTGAAGACCGAGAAGGACAGCGGCATCGTAAACGACGCCAACGACTGGGCGGTGGATACCATGAATAATCCGCGCTACCCGTTGGAATTATTCCAGCGAGTCATCACGGTCAGCCTGGAAACGATGAAGATCGTCAGAAGCCTGCCGGGGTTGGTGATTTGAACGGTAGAACGAAGACTGAGCAGACGCCTGCGTAAACGTAGCATATGGACATATCCATGTACATCCCCTCGTTCCACTTGAGTGATAAGGAAAGTCATGCCAAAATTAACAGCACAATTGGAAGAGGTAATGGGTCGTAGATATGCGGCGTCTGCACCTTATTGGCAGAAATTCGAAGATTTTTCTAAAAAGCTAGGGGACACCAGCCGAGCATTCGCTTTCGCTGGAATTGCTTTGATCTGGGTATTTAAAACATCATCTGCGTCTGGTGAGCCTAGATTACCGTTATATTTAGTCATTGCCGGATTTTTCTTTTGCATTGGTTTAGCTTCGGATTTGCTGAGATTATTTCTAGCCGCTTTCATTGCCAAATATGATGCAATTTATGCGCTAATGGATGGAAATATAGTAGGCGCCGACCGAATAATGTATAACCTTTTCAACCGTGTTGCCCTAGAGTGGATGGTAATTTTGTTAGAAATGTCATGTGTTCTTCTTGGCTTTGGTTTCACACTATATCATCTTACTGACGTTATTGGTTAAGTGGCTTGCAGTCGGGAAAACTCGATGCGGAAGCGATGGAAGAGAGCTTCGCCTTTTGCGCAGAGGTGGACAAGCCGGTGAGCTCTCAGCCGTTGGTATAAAAGAGGATAAAGGCTGGATGGACACTGTATGACAAGGAGCCACTATGAAAGATTCAGGATTAACCGAGTTCCAGTCATTTACGGGCCAGCTTAAAGCCGGTGATGGCATTACGCCCGTAATTTTTTCCACTCGAATCGGCAATTCCGGAGAAGTTGAATTTCAGTTCGGCACTATTGCCTTGACGCAGGAAACCCTCTTCGTAAGAAAATATTGGAACCATGAAAGTCCAGCTTTAAACTGTTTTTCTCTTTCTGGAAAATCGGCAAATGGAATCGAATTCACAACAAAAACTCTCCAATTTAACAGCATGGGATCGGAGTCAAACAAGGAAGGCACTTGCATGAGCCTTACTGGTGGCTGTTCGCAAGCAGAATTCCGTCGCAAATTACTTGAACCAGTTCCTAAACCAATCATTCGTATGCACGTGAAGGGTTTTCAGAACCTCCTGCCCCTAAACTCAAAATGTAACCTTGGCACTGTCTCTATGGAAGGAAATCACTCAATTGTTGATCCTGACACCATAACGGGCAATATCACTGTATGCTCCGACAACGAACCTGCTGATTTATCCGCATGGCGCACCGAAGCCTACGAGTTACTTGAGTACGTACGGCAGGTGATGTCCTTTGCTTCAGCGGCTATACTCCAGGTGCCGATAACCGAGTATTTTGCAGGCGATGACTCGGAAGTAGTCGCTTTTTCGCGGACGAGGCAGGCACCTGCGCCTATGCGCACTTTCCATCCTTTCAATCAACAGCCTGTTTTCAATACGGCGGTATCGTCTTTTTTTAATCCACGACATAAAGTAAAAAACCTTTTTTTTGCCATCGAATGGTTTGCCGAGGATTGCACCCATAACGAGGTTCGATTGGTTAATGCAATGACAGCACTTGAAAATCTTGTCGCATCTAATCTTGATGGTAACGACTCTATGATTCGACCACCGAAAGAATTCAAGAAAATAAAAAGGGTGCTTCGTCAAGTAATCACGAAGTGTATTAACGAGTGGTCAGGCGAGGACGAAGATAAAGTCGTAGAAATTGTGGCTGATCTAGATAATAAGCTTCTGGATCTGAATCGAAGATCAATCGTGCAAAAGGTTAAAGTTTTAGCCAAGCGTTGGTCCGTCCCGCTTGACGATATCGGTGACCAACAGATCAAAGATGCGAAAACTGCACGAGACTATATTGTACATCGTGGTCACTACTACGAGGAAGGAAAAGAGAAAACCGCTCTTTGGGAACACGTCACCGTCATGCGAGAGATTGTTATCCGTTTCTTGTTAAGCGTAATTGGTTACAAGGGAAGTTATATATCCTTTCTAGGTGGATATCACGAAGCGCAATTTCCGCCGTAGGGGAAGCAGCGGGACCAGGCTTTGACAACTTGATATCCTCGAACCTCTTTGGCTAAAAACTCCCCGAAAGGTAGGCGTGCAGAGCGCACGGAAGTATGAGTAGGAGGGTGAAAGAGAATTCAGTGGATGAAAGTCGTCATGAGGGCGAACTGAGCCAAGAAGAGTGTGAAATTTGAGCAAGTGAAGAGATTCCAACCAACTACGACAGCGGTCAAGCCGCTGCGCCTAGCGTTGACCCGCTAGCCGTTATGCAAAGGAGAATTTATGACAAAAAAAACTAGCCAGCACGTTGTGCCGAATCAGCAGGGTGGTTGGAGTGTCCGAAAATCCGAGGCATCAAAGGCAACACGTGTTTTTGAAAAAAAGAATGATGCAGTTGATTATGGCAGGAGTGTCGCAAAGAAAAGTGGCTCCGAACTATATATTCATAAAAAAGACGGAACAATAAACGAAAAAAGAAGCTACGGAAACGACCCTTGCCCTCCAAAAGATAAGAAGTAGGGTAAGTATGGCATTCGAGAATAATGTTTTCATAAACTGTCCTTTCGATGATTCGTACATGCCACTCTTGAGGCCTGTTCTTTTTACTGTGATTCATCTTGGGTTTTCACCGAGGATTGCGCTTGAGAGGCTTGATTCTGGTGAGCCGCGAATTAATAAGATTATTGCACTAATTCAAGACTCTAAATACGCAATTCATGATTTATCCAGGATAAAAGCTTTAAAAAAGGGGGAGTATTTTCGGCTTAACATGCCGTTTGAGTTGGGAATTGATGTGGGCTGCAGGCTTTTTAAAGACGGGAAATGGGCACAAAAGTGCTGCCTGATCTTAGAGAAGGAACGCTACCGGTATCAAGCTGCGATATCAGATCTTTCGAACTCTGATATCGCGGTGCATGATAACGAACCCGAAAAGCTTGTTGCTGAGGTTAGGAATTGGCTAAACAACCAAGCTGGATTACGGGCGCCTGGCCCCGCGAGAGTCTGGGGTGCCTTCATTGATTTCATGGCCTACAACTATGATCATTTAAAGGAGCGAGGTTTTTCCGATAAAGACGTCGAGAAGCTTCCTGTTGATGAGCTAATCACCTGCATGTATGACTGGCATCGACAGGATGCATAACAAACGGGTGCAAACCGACTCGTTTCACTCGTAGTTGGCGAAGAAACGAAGATTTATATATGTTTGATAAGAAATCCAAGGCTATCCAAGAAATCGCAAAGACAACAAGCAATGCGATTGAAACCTCGGAAAAACTGGGTAAATTCCTTAGCCAGTTGACGCCATTGTACTTTACATAACGCGCAATTATGCGTCGTTAAAGCGGCCTCTGCCGGCCTCGGCGTGTGTACTGTTTCTCGCAGTTTTTCACTCAGTGGCGACAAAAAGCCTACGAGCAGCTCCCCTAAAACCATATAACTACAGGGGAGCGGCTACACCGCAGCCAGCGCCGAGGACCAAGACCTCTCGGGTTGGCCCATATGGGTTTTTTCAACTTGTGGGGATCTGAAGGGTAACAGGCTTAAGGAAAGGAGCGTTTCAAATGGAGGCAGCTGAGTTCAAGAGGAAGGTCGCCGAGGTCTATCGCATCGCCGAGGAGTGGGTTCAGCCTTCCGGATCGACAAGTGCACCCCGGACGGACACCTAGTGGGGGCCTTCGGCCAGATCGCAGCGAAGCTGGCCTTCGGCCTCGAGTTCGGGGCTGCCAGCGAGGAGCACAACTGCACCTGGAGCGACGGACGAAAGAAACTCGACGTGCAGGTCCGCTGCACTGGCGCCGGCTCCATTGCCATCAGGCGGGAGCCCGTGCACCTGATCGCCCTGGCGGTCTCCCCCTCCGGCTTTTTCACCCTGCTCTACAACGGGCCGGGGGCCAAGGTGTGGCAGCGCATCCAGCACCAGAAGGCTCCTCAGAAGAGCATCTCCCAGGAGATCCTCCTGGAGTTGTACCTGACCGTGCCCCAAGAGGAGCGGCTACCGTTGGAGCAGGAGGGAGTGCTGTGAACGGGACGGAAAGCAACGGGGGGCCCGTCCGACCCCCCTGCAGAACAAGGCGAATCCCGAGGGGGCCATCGAGGCGGTGGCCACTCCCGACGCCTGGCAGCCCAACTCCTCCCAGGCCTTAGCGATCGACGTCTTCGGCACCCTCAAGCTTGCGCCCGAGCGCCACGCCATCCTGGACCAGATCGCGACCTTGCTGCGGGGATGACCCGACCGAAGCCGTACGCTTTGGCTTAGATTGGCTAATTGATTTTCCCTGCCACAGGAACCTCACTTTCATGAGGAAATCTCCCCTTCATTCCGCTTTATGAAAGCATCGCTGCTACCATCCTTTCAGTCGCATCCACTTCCACCATCTACCACGTTGTCGTCGGTCGCTTAAAATCGGGCATTTTATTGCTAAAATTATCGCTGTGCGATATAAAAATCATTGAACTGTATTTAAAATTTTTAGCGTGGTGCATCTTGAGTAAAGCTGCTCAACACAAGAGAACTTCTCGCCGACATATTCCCCTGTCTAGCCCCGCCGAGATAATCTGTCCCGTGGGGCTGATCTTTGGCCTACTAATATCACCTGTAAGAGCTGCATCAAGCAGGGGATCGCAGCCTATACTCGCAGGACAAGATAAAGGATCCAGCGAAGCCGGTATGCACGTCACACTTAGGCCGGATCCTGACCACCACCCAATATCTTGAGGGGATGAATCACTGGCACGGTAGGCCTCGATATGTCTACGCCGCCCAGAAAGGGATCTGGCGGAAAGTGCTGGCTGGCACTTGGGCTCTGTGGGGCAAGCAGGAGAAGGTAGGAGAGAAGCGCCTTTTACTAGTGCGCCGGTATGTTGCAAGTCCGCGGTGTCTGGTTAAGGATTGCGACAATCTCGTCGGGGCACTCAAACCGCTGAAGGATGTTTTAGTAGATCAGCGAGTTTTCTTTGATGATGAGGATAAGTATCTGAACTTTGAAATTGAACAGGAGGTCGATCGAATCAACCCTAGAGTTGAGATATAAGTCGGATTGCTTCCTGCTTAAAAGATAAGCAATTTGCTAAAGCCTGGTTTCTATAAAGATTTTCCTAGACCAATTACAAGATATTAGGAGGATTATCCACCAAAGCTGTGGAAAACCTGGGGGAATGATGATGCTGCGCTACCGCCAGACAGATTTGTCAAATACAGCAAACCAAAGGGAGTCCTTATGAAAAGAAGCCGCCGCCTGATGTTCCACGTGCTGCTCCTCCTCTCTGCTTGCCGCCTGTGGTGGGGGTGGGAGTCCTGCCACTGAAACCTCGAACGAGCTGCAACCAAACCAAGAGCAGTCAGCAAGCAAGGCCAGTGATTTCAGGCACCTGGTCCGGATACATTCAGACAAATACTGCCGCCAGCGCACCCTTCACCCTCCATGTAACTTCGGCAAATAACACTACCGCCACGGTGTCGTTTGCCTCGGCTTTAGCCGCTGGCACCGGAACGGGAACTTATAATGCCGCAACGAACGATGTTAACTTCTCTTTTGACTCTTCTGACGGCAATTCCACACACTACGCCGGAGTTATCAGCAAGATGGGGTCAACCCTCACCCTGAAATCGTTTGCCGGAGGTATTGTCACAACAGGCTCTGGCTCTTGCACGCCAAGAGGCACTAGTAACACCCTCGACTTGAGCGGTGCATGGTCAGGCACCAGCATGTCGTCTGTCGTTGGCAGCCCGACCCCCGGAACAACTGGCGGCGACATAACCATGCTGCTCGCGCCAGACGGTGCCGGCGGCTATGTAGGGTCGCTTGTTGACTCTACAGGTCTTTATAGCGGAAGGCTCACAGTTAAGAATACGACCGCGTTGGGTTCACCGACAGTGTGGCTGTATCATCTGACCAGAAAGGATTCCAATGGTACCACTGTACTAAATATCAGCGGCGGATTTGATAGCAGGACCGTAACGTTCGGTACCGACGGTCAGATAGCAGGAGCCTTGGCTATGGCTTTAGCTGGATATAGCACTGCTGTAGGGGGGATTGAGGCTGCAATGCTCGAACTCTTGGTACAACGCCAGTAGCCTAAGATAGCAGCCAGTATCGTCGGGAGGGCGGTTAAGCAAGAAAACCTTGCTATGAACGTATAATTATGAATAATAACCCGAATGTTGTCAGGGGACACAGGAAGACAAGCGACCGTGAACGCAGGTCGTTCCGCTACCCACGCATTAATCACCACAGAGCTTCAAATGTTTGCCAATTCGCAAGGAGAAAATGAATGACCAAAGCTGATATCGTAGGCCGCATACAGGAACATCTCAATCTCAATCTAAAGCAGTCTACGGAAATCGTAGATCTTTTTTTCGAAACAATAAAAGAGACATTGGCCTCTGGATATGACCTCAAAATTTCGGGCTTCGGCAATTTCTGCCTCAAGGATAAGGGTCCCAGAAAAGGGCGCAATCCGCAGAGTGGCGAGGAAATTGCCATTTCAGCCAGACGGGTTCTCACTTTCAAGCCTGGCCAGACGCTTAAAAAAAGACTCAATGGGCAGACCTATTTCAAGACAGGTGAGATCACTCCGTGAAGACCGTGAGCTCCATATAGTACAGTACAACAGTGGAAAACATACAAGGTCGGTGTAAATCTGGCAAGTTGATCTTACAGTCTACGACATTACGTGTCCCTCCAAGGACGCACAACTCATAAAGGAAATGCACAAGGAGACTAAATTCAGGAAAGGAGGCACTTCTTGCCTAAAAAAATAATAGTTTATGCTCCAGCTCAACAGCCAAAACAGATAGGGGAATACATCAAAGCATACGAGAACGCTGCCGTCCTACTTAAACAACTGAAGGATAACGGAATAGGACCCGAGCGGCGAAGCAAGCTGCTACTGACAGATGTAATGGAAGTCCGACAGCCTCCCAAGCTTCTAACTGAACAGGAATACTTGATTGTCACCAGCATAGGGAGCAATATCGGGTTGTCAGATTACGACTCATGCCTTATCCTGGAAAGTATCATAGAGGTAATGACGGAGACGCTAGCAACAGGTAGGAAAATCAGGATCCAAAGGTTCGGCACCTTAAAGACCGAACGTAAAGCTCGTACCAATAAGGTCATCTTCAGCGCGAGCGCTGTACTCCTACAACTCATCAACGGTGCATAAACACCGCTCACCTTTATAACTCCTTTTAGCCACTTTTATCATCTTTTAGCCTCCTGCTGGATATCATTAAGGAATACTGTAGCGATACTTCTAGATCGTATGGTATTATTCTGTCCCTAAGATTTCTGCATTTCGCGTGAATCAGGGGGAAGGTCTATCTATGTTCAGAATTGACAGGATCGATTTTATACCATCGGGCAAGCGCTGCGCATTCTGTTCCCGCGAGCTCACGAGCCGGGTGGCCTATGTCCTTCGTGACGATAATGGAAAAGAGTGGCTAAGTGGTCCTGCATGCCTCTCTATTCACGCAAAGGTGGATAAAAGCAAAGAAACCTACCCTAATTTTGCTAAAGCTTGCAAAGGGGAAATGGCTGATCATAAAGAGCCAAAAAAAGAGAAAGAGAAGAAGACAAAGGAAGGAGATGCAGAGGTCGAGTATCTGGTTCTCCGTTTCCGACTGCTCGGGACTTTCCCTGGCATGAAGATCCGGACTCTAGATGAAGTGTATGATAGATATGTGAAGGGCAAACTCACCGAGGATGATCGGAAGCATCTGGGGCGTTTAATTGCCAAGGTTACCAAGGAAAGGCCGGAGTACTCCCCCAAGAACCTGATGGCCTGTTACGCCTACTCGCATTGGATCAAGGTCGCACTAGAGGGACTGCCGACAGAGAAGCAGAGCTTCCTGCGCCAGATGCTCTTTGCGCTGATGAAGAACCTGTACCTATCGCCGGCACAAGCCGCTGCTGTCAACAGGTGGTTTGTGAAGATAGAGGGAGCGCCGGTATTGGACCCGGAAGGCTTTGTTCCTCATTGACAACCAGACCTAAAATATGGTCAAATTCGCCCACGCGTATCTGGATGATCACTATTAAAGAGGAGACAATTATCGAAAGCGTCACGCGAGTGACCGCCTCGCAAGAGGTAAACTCTCCCAAAGCGGAGGAAAACATGGCAACGAAGTATTGGCTCGTAGGAGCCACCGAGGACAGCGGAACCGGCACAGACCGGTCACCTGAATGGTACAAGAAAGGCATCTGGAAACTGATGTGGGATGAGGGCGAAAAGCCCATCCAGGATGCACGACTGGACAAGATGAAGGTTGGTGACCGCATCGCCATCAAGTCCATGAACGGCCAAGGTGCAAAGGACATAACCATCAAGGCCATAGGTATCATTCACACGTTCGATCGTGAAGAACGGACAGCGTATATAACGTGGGTACTGACAGGACTCAAGCGGGTAGTTGATTCCGGAGGGTGCTTCAGTGCGATTCACGGACCTTACAAAAGTAACAACTGGATCCGGCGGATTTTCACACTGTAGCACCAGCCGATAATGGAAAAAGGCTCTCAAGAACACCCTTAACGGGTTTACTTAACGTGTTTTAAATTACATCAGAAGGCCTCCTCGTAAGCGGGGAGGCCTTCTGTGATTTCGCATCTAGCTTCGACTTCGCCCATTACTTCTCTACTGAACGGAGTTCATTAACTATGTCCTGAGCGACTTGATCTGGCCAGCACCCACCAGCGCCCAATGAATCGAAGTACATATTGAGGACTTCTTCATTGGTTTTATTGTCAACCACTGAAGCGCTTAAGCCGATCACCCACATATCAGCTCGTACCGACTCGCTTACCATTAACCTGTATGCTGCATCGTAATCGTTGGCTGAGTTTATCTGTGGATTGGTTGAATCTAAACGGACACGGTTAACATTCTTATCTGCGATTTTTATTTTCCAACCATCCTTTGCAAGTGCTGCCTTGATATCAAGTATTGAAAACCCAGTAGCTGGTACTTCTATGCTTTTATTCTGTTGCACTATCGATCCAAGCTTTACGCTTTTGACTGAGTAGCAGCCAGAAGTGACAATTGCAGCCATTGAAGCTACAAGCAATTTGGCCAGCATAAGTTTTCCCATTGTTTCTCCTTTGCAGCAAGTGTCTTACAAGTGCATGTATATACGATAATAAAGTCAATCGCAAGACATTGTAGCTCCTCCCAGGGCAGAGATACCCATTGCCTCTGCCGGAAAAATCTCCAGACATAGCAAATCCCCCTAACCCATTAAAAAGTTAGGGGGATTGTGCATGATGCTACACTTTTTCACCACGTTAAGTAAAACCCTTGAGAACACCCTTGAGGGCCTTTTTTGTGCCCTACATTCAGAACATAGCCTCCTGCGTCAGCACGGGCTTTATGCACTCCGGTGAACTGTTGCGAGTGGAGTTCACCAGGGGGGCCACCTCCCACTTCTGCAGTTGATCCTCCGCGAAGGGCCGGTAGAGGTGCTGCAGCTTGTCGGGTTCCGTCATCGCGTGATCCAGCCACAGCGGAAAGTCACTAGCGGAGAGCAGAAC
>Ga0209317_1001547_pt1 | contig 19657 bp, 11 predicted proteins | sample RifGroB2_FD_183994 | JGI IMG/M metagenome (GOLD analysis project Ga0209317, IMG submission 183994) | Soil microbial communities from Rifle, Colorado, USA - Groundwater B2 (SPAdes) (version 2) | ecosystem: Environmental > Terrestrial > Soil > Unclassified | place: Rifle, Colorado | collected... | reverse complement strand
CGCAAAGCTTTCGCTGCCGCTTTGGTATTTGGCATATAAGAAAATCAAAATTTAAAAATCAAATATATAGTAAAATGTCGTTTAGTTGAGAGCGTGCAACTAAGTTGCAGTGGGGCTATGCCCCGTACCGTTCCGTCCTGTGCGGATCTGGTTCGGGGTAAGTGTAAGGGTGTAATAATTTTTTGTCAACTGTTTAGTTATTTAATTTCTGGCGCAGGATTGAGCTTTTATATCGGTCAGCCCGATATGGCTTTAAGCGAACCAATTGGATATTCAAACCTAATACTTTAAAATCATCAGCTAAGGTAGTGGTTAAGAGAAATTGATCATAACCTAGCGCGATAATGTCCGGCTCTAATTCCCGTACCAGTTTGTAGCGGTGGCTTAGCTCTATTTGTCCAAGTAAGGCCTTGGTGACAAAAGGCAGTTTAGCGATGGCATTTAGGCGAAATTGTTCATTTTGTATCGGATGCTTACCCTTAAGTTTTTCCGAATTTTTGTCGCGCGCTACCACCACATAAAGCTCGCGCCCCAATTTGCGCGCTTGGCGCAAAAAAGAAAGATGCCCCGGATGTAGTAGATCAAAAGTACCAAAAACTAGGACACGGTTTTGTTTAGGCTCTTGACTCATAGTCATTCTTATTATAGGGTAGCATCATAAAAAAAACTAATACATTCTTTAAAATAATCAATAGCGAGGATAAAATGCTGGAAATAAAACGTTCATATGATTCCTACAAATGGGAAAATGGAACCCCTTTGTTATTTGTGACAATGGCAGAGAAAGCGGCACTAATAGAAGAACTAATTAAACAAGTTCTTGATAGTAAATATAAGTATGATTTATTGGTTTCAATTGGACAGAGTGGAATACCTTTAGGAGTAATATTCTCAAAAGTATTAGACATACCACATGCAATTTTTAGGGCAAAAGCCTATAACGAAAGTTTAACTAACCAAAGTGGAACCAAGCACCAGGTCATAGTAGCAAAACATTCATTGTTTATTGATCAAAAAAAGAATTTTACTTCTTTGCCGTATAATCTTAGCCATTTTTACGAAAATGTTTTAGTAGTTGATCATCTTATTGATTCAGGTGATTCAATAACAGCCGTGATAGAGGATATCCAAGCTAGACACCCTGGCAATAATCTATTTCATACAGCTTGTTTATGGCGAAAGAGCTGGTCAAAATATAAGGCAAATTATGTTGGTATGATTGAGTATCCTGAGCCATTGACCGGAATAATGCCTTGGATCGTGGAACCTGATGAAGTCCTAATAAAAAAACTAAGAGAAAAAATTAATCTAAACTGAAAGTAATATCCATTTCCCCTAGGGCTACCTGCGTGTAGCCCTTTTTCCTTTTTTAGAAAAATCGCCCAGTTCATTTATCTGATCTCGGATTACAGCCGCCCGTTCAAATTCCAGGTTTTGGGCAGCCAATTCCATCTGAGAGTTAAGGTCAGTGATTATATGTTTTAGTTCGTCAGGGGAAATTTTATCAAGTTTTAATTCTTTAATCAGCGGAATTGGTTCGGTGGAAATTTTAGCACCAGCCAGCCGTGATTCGCTTATCGCTTTTATAATAGTTTTTGGTTTTATTTTATGTGCACGATTGTAGTCTTCCTGGATCTGCCGGCGGCGATTAGTTTCGCTGATAGCCCGCTTCATGGAATTGGTTAAAACATCGGCATACATAATCACATGACCGTCAGCGTGGCGGGCAGCTCGGCCCATGGTTTGAATCAGGGCAGTTTCACCACGTAAGAAACCTTCTTTATCTGCATCTAAGATCGCCACCAAGCTAACCTCAGGCAGATCCAAACCTTCACGCAGGAGATTAATACCAACCAGTGCATCTACCTCTCCCAGACGCAGACTCCGCAAGATTTCCAAACGCTCCATAGTGTCAATTTCAGAGTGAAGGTAGTGAACTTTAATACCCTCGTCAGTTAAATAATCAGCCAGGTCCTCGGACATTCTTTTGGTCAGGGTAGTAATCAAGACGCGCTGTTTTTTCTTGGTGCGTTCGCGCACTTGGTGCACCAAGTCATCCACTTGGTGCTTGGTTGGTTTAATTTCAATAGTCGGGTCTAAGAGTCCCGTGGGGCGGATTAATTGTTCCACTATTTGTTCTGATACTTTTTTTTCATAGTCACCAGGGGTGGCGGAAAAATAAACCAGCCGGTTAACTTTTTTATTGAATTCATCAAAACTTAAGGGGCGATTATCAAAGGCTGCGGGCAGTCTAAACCCGAAATCAATCAGAGTTTGTTTGCGTGATCGGTCGCCAGCCAGCATGCCGGTAATTTGCGGAATGGTCATATGTGATTCGTCAATAAATACCAAGGCATCTTTAGGCAAATAATCCAGCAAAGTATAAGGCGGCTCCCCTAGTTTACGTCCATCAAAATAACGAGAGTAGTTTTCTATGCCGTTGCAGTAGCCGACGGTGCGCATCATCTCCAAGTCAAAATTGGTGCGCTCTTTCAAGCGCTGGGCTTCTAATAATTTACCAGCTTTGGTAAATTCATTTACCTTAATTGATAGATCTTTTTCAATCATATCTAATGATTCGGTAAATCTTTCCGCCGGTGCCACATAATGGGTGGCTGGATAAATATCGATGTTAGTTAAACCAATTGTAGTTTCGCCAGTTAAAATAGTCCGCTCTTCTATTGTTTCAATAACATCGCCGTTAAACCCCAAGTGTACATATTTATCTAGAGCGTCAGCTGGATATATATCTACCATTTCACCTTTAACCCGGAAAGTCCCGCGGTGAAAATCAACATCATTGCGACTGTATTGCAATTCAGCCAGCCGGCGCAAAAGCTTTTGCCGAGGGAAAGCGGCATCTTTTTTAAGTTGAATTCTGATTTTGGCATATTCAGCCGGACTGCCTAAACCGTAAATACAGGACACGCTCGCTACTATAATAGTATCGCGTCGCGAGAGGATGCTTTGGGTGGCGGCGTGTCTTAATCTGTCTATTTCCTCATTAAGCTGCGTTTCTTTTTCAATATAAGTATCAGAGGAAGGAATGTAAGCTTCTGGCTGATAATAATCATAATAAGAAACAAAATAATTCACCGCGTTTTCTGGAAAAAATTCCTGAAATTCAGCAGCTAATTGTGCGGCCAAAGTTTTATTATGGGAAATAATCAAAGCTGGCCGTTGCAATCGGGCAATCACATTAGCCATGGAAAAGGTTTTGCCGGAGCCGGTTACCCCCAATAATGTTTGATGCCTTAGGTTGCGCCTAAGGCCGGCCTCAAGCTTATCTATAGCCTGCGGCTGGTCGCCAGTCGGTTTGAAGGGAGATTTCAGATGAAATTTATTCTGGTTCATAGAGTATGGTTTATAGCAGTTGTCTCGCCCCGTAGCGTGCGAGCGTCAGTGAGCTCTGTTGCGGGGTCGCCAGTCGGTTTAAATTTTGCCTTAAGTTTGAATTCCATGCTACGCAGATAGTATGCCTCAGTGCTAAATAAAAATAAACCCAGCCTAGATAAATTTTGTTTTGTCAATAAGGTTTATAGGCCTTATAATAAAGATATGATAGCTCAAATTAAAGGCGTAATAGCGGCGGCAACCGAACGCTCGGTGGTAGTTGAGTTGGGAGGTGTTGGTTATGAAGTTTTTGTCACACGGGAGTTGGCTACCAAAATGAAGCCCGGCAAAGAGGTGACGCTTTATACTCATTTTAATGTACGGGAAGATGCCCAGGAACTTTTTGGTTTTACCGAATCAAAAGATTTATCATTTTACAAATTATTGCTAACCGTTTCCGGTGTAGGTCCTCGTTCAGCCCTTAACATCATGGATACGGCCCGGCCGGACGATATTCGCCAGGCTGTTGCCCGCGATGATGCCGCCAGCCTGCATCGCGTTCATGGTATTGGCAAAAAAACTGCGGAAAGATTAGTTACTGAACTTAAAGATAAAGTAGAGATGGCTACTAGTGGTGGTACAGTCACTAGTGATGATGCCGCCCTAGTAGAAGCGATTACGGGTTTGGGCTATTCATTGGCGGAAGCTAGACGGGCTGTTAAAGAAACATCTGGGCAAGGGGAAAGCCTGTCGGACAAAATAAAATTTGCCTTAAAGTATCTAGGTAGACAGTAATAGTTATGTGGCGAGAGCTTGAGAGCGAAACCGAACATTGGGGTTTTATTCAGGCTGCTGGTTTGCAACCAGGCATTTTTTTGCAATCGCCGGCTTGGGCAAAACTTCAGGAACGTTTAGGCTCAGCCACCAAAACACTTGGTTATTTTCAAGATAATAAGATAATTGGATTAGTCCTGTTAATTAAAAGCCAGTTACCTTTTCAGTATTTTTATTGGTTTGCCCCCAAAGGGCCACATTTTATAGCTGATTGTTCAGATGTTATTAAACAAGAGGCCTTATTAAATTTGGTGAATTATTTAAAGTCTGATAAGACAATCTTTTTAAGAATTGAACCAAATATCTCACCAGCTAAATCTTGCAAAACAAAACCAGTAAATCCGTCAGCTACTAGCGTGGTTGATTTTAAGCCTGCCTGGGGAGCAATAATTGCCAACATGCACGAAAAAACTCGCTATAACATGCGTTTGGCTGAACGCAAAGGTTTGAAATTCCGTTGGGCTAACTTAGCTGAGTTTGATAATTTTTGGAATTTACTTCAGGAAACAGCCAAACGGGACAATTTTCGCACCCATGAGTTTGATCATTACAAAACCATGCTGGAATTGTTCGGTTCTGTGCCTCTGGATACTTCAGAGTTGGCCTGTCGTTTGGGTTTAGTAGAGTATAATGGAAAATTATTAGCAGCCAACTTAGTACTTGTATGCAATAAGCAGGCAACGTATCTTCATGGCGCCTCTAGCCGGGAACATCATGAATTGATGGCACCTTATTTATTACATGGCGAGGTGATGAGGCAGCTAAAAGAAGCTGGTTGCAAAAGTTATGATATGTGGGGAGTGCAACCACAGGATGGCAGTTTAAAAAATTGGGCCGGGTTTACCCGCTTTAAGGTAGGCTGGGGTGGCCAATATTATGAAGCCCCGGGCACATTTGATTATCCAATTAAAAAAATACTTTATTTAGTTTATCGTTTGGCGCGCAACTTGCGTTAATAAATATTTATGGTTCCGCTTGAGCGAGCAATTTTAAATACGTTGGTCTGGTTTGATTTATGGCATCAACCACTGACAGCTTTTGAGTGTTGGTATTTTTTATGGAATGAAGACGGCTTAGTAGCTGATAGTATACCATCTGAAGTAAGCTCAGCTTTGATTTCTTTGGAAAATAAAAAATTAGTAAAAATTAATCGAAATTTTTGGCAATTGGCAGATTCCCCCTCATACACTGAAGAAAGGTTAGCCAGAGCGCGTTGGTCTATTGGCAAACGGCAGCGGGCGGAGAGGGTAGCTAAATTAATAATGAAATTGCCTTTTGTCCGTTTAGTGGCTTTGGCTAATACCAATGCCAGCGAAGGCGCCAAACGCGATAGTGACATTGATTTGTTAATTATTGTTAAGGCGGGACGAATATTTTTAAGCCGGTTATTAATTACCACTCTAGTGCAATTACTTGGCTGGCGTCGGCACGGTGTTAAAGTAGCCAATAGAATATGTTTATCTTTTTATTTGGCTGACAATGAGCTTAATATTAAATCATTAGCTTATCCCGATGACCCTTATCTAATTTATTGGTTGGCGAGCTTGCAACCATTGGCAGATTTTGGGACTTTTAATAATTTATTAGCAGACAATGCCTGGGCACAAAATTTTATACCCCATAGATATTTAGTTTTTAAGGCAGCTAATACCCAAACAGTAGCTAATAGTAAGCTTATTTGGCCGGAGCAGGCTCTGGCCGGTAGATTAGGTGATGTGCTAGAGTATGGAGCACGGCGTTTTCAGCTTTTTTTGATAAGCCGGCACAAGGATTCACGCCTGGGTGATGGTTCTAGCGCTGTGGTTGTTAGCAATAATATTCTAAAATTCCATGAAAGCGATCAGCGCCCGCAATTGGCTAAGAATTTTCGGGAAAGGCAACAACAAATATTAGCTAAATATATATAATTATGATTCCGCCAATTATTATTGCCGCTGCCGGTCGCGGTACCAGAATGAAGGAGCTGGCGCAAGCGACGCCAAAGCATTTAATTGAGGTGAAGGCTAAGCCTTTTTTGTATTATCTTTTATTTCATATATATAAAGCCGGATTAAAAAGAGTGATCATTGTTACCGGACACCTATCAGCTGAGTTTGATAAATTTATCAAGTTATATAATGCGGAATTTCCCGGCCTTCAGGTAGTGAATCAATATGAGGCTGTTGGCCAAGAAAAATACGGTTCGTTAATGCCGTTATTGGCCGTGCGCAATATTATTCAATCAGAACCTTTTTTAGTGGTGAATGGGGATCATTTATATTCGGTTCGGGATTTAGATGTTTTCCGGCAAGTAAACCAAGATTATAATTACATAGCCGCCACCACAGTAGATGATCCGACCAAATTTGGCACCTTAGTAACTGACAGTGATAGCCTGCTAGTTAGAATTGATGAGAAGGTACCCGAGCCTGTTACTAATCTTATAAACGCCGGCCTGTATCGTTTTACGCCGGAAATTTTTTCAGCAGCCGATGAAGTAACCATATCTCCCCGAGGCGAGTATGAAATTACCGATGCTATTACGGCGCTGGCTCAGCAAAAAAAAGTAAAAATTGTATCCTTGCAGGATTATTGGCTTGATTTCGGGCGACCAGAAGATATTGCCGTGGCTGAAAGTATAATAGATAATAATTACAAAACATAAACCAAATTAGTCTTTTATAATCTTGCTCCCGTATTTTCACCCTTTGGGTGATCACCCGCAGGGTGACTCTGTCACGCCACTTGTGTGCGCCCATAGCTCAATGGATAGAGCGTAAGCCTCCGGAGCTTAAAATAGAGGTTCGATTCCTCTTGGGCGCAAAGAGGTGACGTGATAAAAATAGGATGTGAGTTGGAGTTTATCCGCCGAAGGCGGAGAACCTCTGATGCAGGTTCGATTCCTGCCGGGAGCAAAAGCCAATATTCTTATCAGTTTAATCTTATAGTTGACTTAATGCGGGTAAATCAGGCTAGCGGAATTGGGCTTATTGTTATATACTTAAAACCGTAATCTTAAATCTCTAATTTCTTTAATTTTGCTTGCTGTTCCTAATGAAGTAGGGGCACCGAGCCTTTAATATGTATGGATATTAGTCAAATAACCTCTGCATTTTCACCAGTTCCGCCCACCCCGCAGTCTGGAGTGTGGCAAGTTTTGGCCAAGGTAAATCGGTGGGGCCTTAGGCTATTAACTTTGTTGTTACCTCTGTTCATTTTGCCTTTTACTTTTGAGGCTTTTGAGTTTAGCAAGCAAGTACTGCTTATTGGCCTAGGCTTTATTTTATTGGTTATTTGGTTTAGCCAGGCTGTGGCTAGCCGTCAGGCTAGTATGCTGAAATCACCGCTTAATTGGGCGGCCCTAGCTTTATTGGTAGTGACCATTGTCGCCGCTGTAACTTCAGTTGATCCGATTAATTCAATATTAGGTTATTACGGCAGATTCAATGGCGGAGTAGTTAGCTTGGTTGGCTATTTGTTATTCTTCTTTTTAGTAACTGTAAATTCTAGAACACGCGAAGATATTCATTGGTTGTTAGGATCCTGGCTTACGGGGGTGGGTTTGAGCAGTCTGATTTTATTGGTGCAACTCTTGGGTGCACGCTGGCTGCCATTTGCCTTTGCTCAAGTGTCTAGTTTTACGCCCCTAGGCGGAGCCCTGAACGCCGTGGTTTTAATTTTGGCAGCTTCTTTCCCGCTGGCTATTTATTTTTCTCGTTCAGCCAGCAAAGCTTGGTTGCGTATTTTGAATATTTTGCTGGCGGTGTTAACGATCGTATTAGTTTTTATGGTTGATTACCATTTTGGTTGGTTGGGGTTAGGTGTAGGTTCATTGGTCTGGCTTGGCTTATTGTTTTATAAAAATGAGAGCACCAGTTTCCAATGGACTGTTATTCCCGCTATTGCCATTTTATTGAGTGTGATTGCTTGGCCGCTGGTGTTGGTAAATATCACCCGGGTTTCAGTGCCGGTGGAAGTAAACTTATCATTACCGGCTAGCTGGCGTATTGCCTTGCAGAATGCCAAAAGTAATCCTTTGCTTGGTACTGGACCAGATACATTCAGTTATGGTTTTTCTAAATTCAAGCCAGATGGTTTTAATGATTCTAATTTTTGGTCTTTCCGTTTTGACCGGGCTACTTCAGAATATGCCCAACTCTTAAGCACTACCGGTTTCTTAGGTCTGGCAGTTTATTTGGCCGTGTTTATTATGGGTTTGTATTTGTGCTGGCGAGTGTTGAAAGACAAACAAGCTAATGATTGGTATTTGCGTGCTGTTTTGGCTGCTAGTTTTGTCGTTTTAGTGACGGCTCAGGGAGTTTATTTCTTAAATACCGTCATGGCAGTTGTCAGCAGCCGTGGCGAGAGAAACTTATCTTTAACTGATTCGCCACGAACCTCACTATCATTTTCTTTTGGTTTGGCTGTAGTTGTTTTGGTTGGGGTGGCGGTGTGGCTGGGGCTTGGGCGATTTTGGTTGGCTGATGTGGCTTATGCCAAAGCTCAGCGCGCGCCTTTGACAGTTGAAGGACTAAAACAAGCTGAAATAGATTTACTCAACTCTATTAATTTAAATCCCTGGCGAGATACATATCGTGTAACTTTAGCTCAAGTGTATTTGGGACTGGCTAATTATGAAGCCAGTCAACCAGTAGCTGAGAAAAAAGAAGATCAAGAAGTCCAAATAGCCCGTTTGCAAAGTTATATTGCCTCATCTATTTCCGCCGCTCGTTCCGCCACCGAGTTAGCCAGTCAAAGTGTGTCCAATTGGGAAGTGCTCGGCTCAATTTATCGAGGTACTGTTTTGTTTGCCCGTGACGCTGAACCTTGGGTGATAGCTTCTTTCCAAAAAGCAATTGACCTTGATCCGACCAATCCAGCATTGGTTACTGAATTAGGCAAAGCTTATCTAGTCTCTGCTAGTCGTAAACAACAGCTGGCCCAACAAGCGACTGATGAAGAAAAAGGAAAACTTGAAGCGGAGGCTTCCCAGCAATTAACTTTGGCGCAAGAACAATTCAGTCGCGCAATTAGTTTAAAGGCTGATTATTCCCCAGCCCATTTTCAGGAAGTAGTCGCTTTGGAATTGCAGGGTAAGTTTACTGAAGCTATAGATAAATTAGAGCGGCTGCGTCAGTCAATTCCTCAAGACATTGATGTTTTATATGAACTTGGAAGCTTGGCTTATAACACGAGCGATTATAATAAAGCGGAAGAAGCATTTGTCACAATTACGGCTTTGGTACCGAATCACTCCAACGCTCACTTTAGTTTAAGTTTGGTGTATCAGAAAAAAGGTGAAACTGATAAGGCAATTACCGAGCTAGAAAAGGTTTTAGAGCTTAACCCGGGCAATGAACAGGTAACAAAGTTACTGGATGATTTAAAAGCTGGTAAAACTGAAGAGCCAACTGCACCCGAAACGCCGCAACCATAAGCTAAACTTTCCGCTCCCGTATTTGCGCGGGGGCGGTTGTACTATGTCAATCAAACATAAGATTCGCAGCCTGGTGCCAGCACCAGTGTTGTCTGGCTACCATTATGCCTTAGCCGCAGTGACTGCGGCTTCTTTCGGCTTGCCCGCCAGCCGCTTGAAAGTTATTGGTATTACTGGCACTAAAGGTAAAACCTCAACCTCAGCCATGCTTTGGCATATTTTACAAAACACTGGGAATAAAGCCGGTCTTATTTCCACCGCTTTTTTTGCGGTGGGTGAGGATACAAAAATCAATGATATTAAAATGACCATGCCCGGGCGGGCTACTATGCAGCGACTGTTGCGGCAAATGATCAAAGCTAATTGCCATTATGCTGTAGTGGAAACTTCATCTGAGGGCTTAGTCCAATGGCGGCATCTTGGCATACCTTACGTAGCAGCTGTTTTTACTAATTTAGCGCCGGAGCATATTGAAGCTCATGGCACTTTTGTTAACTATCGCGAAGCTAAGGGCAGGCTGGCTCGCCAAATTGCGCGCCACGGCGGTACGGCGGTGGTTAACTTGGATGATATGGAGGCTGAATATTTTATTAGTCAATCTGGTAAACATGTTTGGGGCTATACTTTTAAAAATGTTTGCCAAGATAATATTGAACGCTGTATAGCAGCGGAAATAATTAAAACAAGTTCTGCTCAGGTTGAATTTAAAATAGATAATTTGAAAGTTAACATTCCAGTCGGCGGCGAATTTAATGCTTATAATGCCTTAGCGGCCATGACAGTGGCTTTGGAGCTTGGCATTCCATTAGAGCGATCAGCCGCTGCCCTGGCTTCTTTTGCTGGCACGCCAGGCAGACTGGAATTTGTACAGCTAAAGCCTTTTGCTGTAGTGGTTGATTATGCTCATACCCCGGAATCACTCTCGGCTCTTTATACAACCCTACAAGAAAGGGGGCGCTTAATTGCAGTATTAGGTTCATGTGGCGGCGGTAGAGATAAAGCCAAACGTATGCCTTTAGGAAAATTAGCCGGGCAATATGCCGATTCTGTAATTATTACGGATGAGGACCCCTATGATGAAAATCCACGTTCAATTATGGAGACAGTGGCTGAGGGCGTTCGCGAATCTGGCAAAAAAGAAGGTGAGAATTATTGGATTATAGAGGACAGACGCCAAGCAATTCAAAAAGCTTTATCTATGGCTAAAGAAGGGGATACTGTGGTTATCACTGGTAAGGGCGCGGAGCAGTGGCTAATGGTTGCCGGTAATAAAAAAATTCCGTGGGATGACAGAGAAGTGGTACGTAAAGAAATCAAAAATTTATAGTCCTAAGATAGCCTTATACAATTCCTGGCATACTAGAATTAGTAGTTGTGGATAACTAGAGCTATATTTTGGCTAATAATAAATAAAATCCCTAAAATTAGCCATAAATGCGTAATATAGCTAATTTTGGCTTAGGCACAGGCTTGACAACTTGACAGAGAAAGCCCTGGTTGGTAAACTCAATCTTACGTTTTTTCGCAAAATTCTATCAGGGATGTACCCTGTATTTGTGAACCAGCTTTGTCCTTAAAAGCAAATACTGACGCCACGCTTAATGCGTCTTTATTTTTTGGTGAAAAATTGATTATCCCACTACAAACTCGTTCCCTGAATTACAGGAGATTATATTTAGGGAAGGAGTAATTTTTATGTCTGACTCCAAAATTATTTTGCCTGCAGTCATCCGTGAGCGTCGTACTTTCACGCCCCTCAAGGACGCCATCCCACTGCCGGATTTAATTGAGATTCAGCGGTCATCTTATGACTGGTTTTTTGCGGAAGGGTTAAAAGAATTGTTTGATGAAATTTCTCCGATTCGCGATTTTATCGGCCGCGATTTGGAATTATATTTTTTGGATTACAAATTAGATGATCCGAAGTTTGATGAAGTGACCGCTCGGGCTAAGAATACTACTTTTGAATCGGCCTTGCGGGTTAAAACTCAATTAATCAATAAACGCACTGGCGAAATTAAAGAGCAGCAAGTTTACCTCGGTGATTTTCCCATCATGACGCCGCGAGGAACTTTTGTAATTAACGGCATTGAACGCGTAGTGGTTTCCCAGCTGATTCGTTCGGCTGGTGTTTTCTTCACTTCTGAGCTTATGCGCGGCCGCCGTTATTACGGTGCCAAGATAATTCCGAACCGCGGTGCTTGGCTGGAATTTGAAACTGATGCCAATAATGTTATTTGGGTTAAAATTGATCGCAAAAGAAAAGTAGCAGTGACTTCATTGATACGATCTTTTGGCATTGCTGATAATGAATCTATCAAAGCCAAGTTTTCTGAAGTTGATAATCACCCAGACAATCATTATATTGAGGCAACTTTAAATAAGGATGTTTCCAAAGACGAAGCGGAAGGGTTAATAGAAGTTTATAAGCGCATTCGCCCAGGCGACTTAGCGACGGTAGATAATGCCAAACAGTTGATTCATAACATGTTCTTTAATTTTGCTCGTTATGATTTTGGCCGGGTGGGGCGGTATAAGCTTAATCAGCGCTTTGGTTTTAATATTCCTAACACCAAGGAAACCAGAATTTTGCGGCCCGAGGATTTGATCATGATCGTGCGTGAAATAATCCGCCTTAATAACACCCAGGATGAGCCAGATGATATTGACCACTTAGGCAATCGGCGCGTGCGGGCAGTCGGGGAATTGGTTCAAAATAAATTCAGGGTTGGCTTAGCGCGCTTAGAGCGCATTGTAAAGGATCGCATGTCCACCCAAGATATTGCCACCCTCACTCCTAATCAATTGGTTAATGCCCGCCCGATTATCGGCGCCATCAAAGAATTTTTCATGTCATCTCAGTTGTCTCAGTTCATGGATCAAACCAATCCATTAGCTGAGTTGGAACACAAGCGTAGGCTTTCTGCCATGGGTCCTGGGGGATTATCCCGCGAGCGGGCTGGTTTTGACGTCAGAGATGTACACCGCACTCACTATGCCCGCATTTGTCCAATTGCCACACCGGAGGGGCCAAACATTGGTTTGGTTGGACACTTAGCATCTTATGCTCGGGTGAATAGTTATGGTTTTATTGAAACACCATTCCGCAAAGTATTGCATGATATAGCTAATGACGGGCAGATCGCTGTTGATGAAATATTGCGGGATAATGTTAATAATAAGAGTGGAGAATTAATTGGTCAGGCGGGCGAAAAAATCACGCCTGAGTTAGCCAAGAAACTAAAAGACAGCGACATGGCCACTGTACCGATAAAATCGCGAGTTACAAGCGAAATAGTTTGGTTGGATGCTTTTGAAGAAGAACAATTGGTCACAACTGCAGCCACTACTGAAATAGATTCCTCGGGTTATTTTAAAGAAGATAGAGTAGAGGTAAGAGAACACGGCGAACCAACCAAAGACTTTAATCACAAAGTTGACTGCATGGATGTAAGCCCTAAGCAGATTGTTTCTATTACAACATCATTAATACCTTTCTTAGAGCATGATGATGCGGTGCGCGCCCTTATGGGTACGAATATGCAGCGTCAAGCTGTACCTTGTATTCGTCCCCAGGCGCCACGCGTTGGTACAGGGGTGGAAGGTAAAGCCGCCCAAGATTCCGGGCAGACCGTGTTAACGGATGTTGATGGGGAAGTTAGTCTGGTTCAATCTGATCGTGTTGAGATTAAAGATGCTAAAAATAAAACGCATGCTTATCCTTTATTAAAGTTCATGCGTTCCAATGCTTCTACTTGTTTGAATAATAAGCCAGTGGTAAACAAGGGTGATCAAGTAAAGAAAGGAGACGTAATTGCCGACGGGGCAGCTACTGAAAAAGGTGAATTGGCTTTGGGACAAAATTTAGTCGTTGCTTATATGGCCTGGGAAGGTGGTAACTATGAAGATGCCATATTGCTTTCAGAAACTTTGGTGCATGACGATCGTTACACTTCAATTCATATTGAGGATTACACTATTGATGTGCGCGATACCAAATTAGGGCCGGAAGTCGTTACCCGTGATATTCCGAATGTGGGTGATGAGAAATTGAAAGATTTAGATGAAGCTGGTGTTATCCGTATTGGTGCTGAAGTGTCTTCCGGTGATATTTTGGTTGGTAAAATTACCCCGAAAGGTGAAACTGAATTATCGGCTGAGGAAAAATTATTACGCGCTATCTTTGGTGAAAAAGCCAAAGATGTGCGCGATAGTTCATTGTATTTGGAGCATGGTGAACATGGTAAGGTGGTGGATATAAAAATTTTTTCACGTGAAAATGGTGACCGTTTGCCATCTGGCGTGATCAAATCAATTCAGGTTTCTATTGCTCAACTGAGAAAGATTCAGGTTGGTGATAAAATGGCTGGACGTCACGGTAACAAAGGCGTAATTTCTCGCATTATTCCTCAAGAAGAAATGCCATTTTTACCTGATGGACGACCGGTTGATATTCTTTTGAATCCATTAGGTGTGGCTTCTCGTATGAACTTGGGGCAAATTTTAGAAACGCATTTAGGTATGGCCGCCCAATCCTTGGGTTATAATGTGGCCACACCAGCTCTTGATGGCGTGCCTGAAAAAATAATCCGCCAGGAACTAATAAAAGCCGGCGTGCCTGAAGACGGTAAGGTTACGCTTTATGATGGCCGCACCGGCGAGCCTTTTGCCGAGAAGGTCACGGTCGGAGTGGCTTATATGCTGAAGCTCAATCACTTAGTGGAAGATAAAATTCACCAGCGCTCTATTGGACCATATTCTTTGGTAACGCAACAGCCACTCGGGGGTAAAGCTCAATTTGGCGGCCAGCGCTTTGGTGAAATGGAAGTGTGGGCTTTGGAAGCTTATGGCGCGGCTCATACTTTGCAAGAAATTTTAACGATTAAATCAGATGACGTGCCTGGCCGCTCTAAGGCTTATGAATCAATTATTAAGGGTGAGCCAATCCGAAAACTCAATGTGCCGGAATCTTTTAATGTTCTTATTAGGGAATTGAAGGGTTTGGGGTTGGAAGTTGAATTGCTTAAGGACGGTCGGATTATTGAAACCCAAAAACCCGAGCCAACTCAGAATAAAGCAGCTGAGAACGATTAATTAGTAGATTTTATGTTTCCAGAAAGAGAATCACTACAATCTAATGACTTTGACTCCATCCGCTTGAAGTTAGCTTCACCGGCGGAAGTTAGGGATTGGTCATATGGCGAGGTTACCAAACCGGAGACGATAAATTATCGTACGCAAAAGCCGGAAAAAGATGGTTTGTTTGATGAACGCATTTTCGGGCCGACTAAGGATTGGGAATGTTATTGCGGCAAGTATAAGCGCATCCGTTATCGGGGCATAGTTTGCGATAAGTGCGGTGTGGAAGTGACGCGGTCAGTGGTCAGGCGCGAACGTTTTGGTCATATTGCCCTAGCTTCCCCGGTTTCTCATATTTGGTTTTTGCGGGGAGTGCCCTCAAAAATTGGCTTAGTGCTAGGTCTTTCGGTACAGGAATTGGAAAAGGTAATTTATTTTGCCAGTTTTATCATCACCCGGGTTGATGAAGATAAGAAAAAACAGTTATTAGATCAAGTCACGGCTGAGTACAAATCAAAGCGTAAGATGATTGAAGCTGATAGCCAGCGGCAAAGCTCTGAGCTGTCTAAGAAATTACAAGGTAAGGCATTGCAGCAAGAGGAAAAGTCGATTTCTACTCTAACTGAGGAACGTTTGAATAAACTGGAAGAAGCTTTTGAAATTGCCCGCAAAGAATTGAAAGAACTTAAGCCCATGCAGATTATTTCGGAAAGCCAGTATCAGGACTTATCCCTTAAATATGGCCAGGTGTTTGAAGCTTCTATTGGGGCTGAGGCGGTTAAGGGTTTGTTGGAACTAATCGATTTGAAAGTGGAAATCAAATCATTGGAAGCTGAAGCTAAAGAAACAATACCAGCCAAACATCGTAAGGTTGTACGACGCTTAAAACTATTAAAGAGCCTGCAGGCTGTAGGTTTGCGTCCAGATTGGATGATAATTTCTATATTGCCGGTCATACCGCCTGATTTACGGCCAATGGTTCAATTGGATGGCGGTCGGTTTGCCACTTCGGATTTGAACGATCTTTATCGTCGGGTAAATAATGGTGCTCGTCACGGTAAAACTGTAACAGCCTCTACTGGTCAGCGTCGCATGTTGAAATCAATCGCTGATATTTTGAAAGGCAAACAAGGACGTTTTAGACAGAACCTCTTAGGTAAGCGTATAGATTATTCCGGCCGCAGCGTGATTGTGGTTGGGCCGAAACTGGAATTGCATCAGTGCGGTTTGCCCAAGCGTATGGCCCTGGAACTTTTTAAGCCGTTTGTTATTTCCAAACTTATTGCCCGTGAATTAGTACACAATGTTCGTTCCGCCAATCGTTATATTGAATCAGGTAAGAGCGAGGTTTGGGATATTTTAGAGGAAATAATCAAGGGCGCTCACGTATTACTGAATCGTGCCCCGACCTTGCACCGCCTTGGTATTCAAGCTTTTCAGCCGATCTTAATAGAAGGTAAAGCGATCCAGGTACACCCCCTAGTTTGTCCGGCCTTTAATGCTGATTTTGATGGCGATCAAATGGCGGTGCACGTGCCTTTAACCGAAGAAGCCAAATGGGAAGCGCGGGAGATAATGCTGTCAGCTAAGAATTTGCTTAAGCCTGCTACAGGTGAGCCGGTAGCTACCCCATCGCAAGATATTGTTTTGGGTTGTTATTATATGACCAATATTTCACCAACAACGGACGGTGAAAACATAAAGGTATTTGGCAACGAAGCTGAAGCGATTTTGGCTTATCAATTAGACATTATTAAATTACAACAAACCATTGAGGTTAGAACTTATGGAGGCGAGCGTTTGAAGACTTGTGCTGGGCGAATATTATTTAATGAGATTTTGCCGCCTGATCTGAGATTCCTTAATAAAACAGTGGATAAGAAAGTTTTGAAGAATTTGGTTGCTGAATCCTTGTCTAGTTTTGGTGTGGCCGATACTGCCAAATTACTTGATAGAATGAAACTGATCGGCTTTGAATATTTGACCAAATCAGGTTTGTCTTGGGGTATGGGTGATATTCCAGATTTGCCTCAGCGTCAGAAGCTGTATCAAGAGGCGGAAGTTAAGGTTAGTGAAATTTATAATCAATATCAGCAAGGCTTGCTGACTGAGGAAGAGCGCCAAACTAAGGTGATAGAAATTTGGGCGCGGGTGAAAGAAAAAATTACCGAAATATCTCGGGCTAGCCTGCCGACGCGTGGTTCAGTTTTTTCCATGATTGAATCAGGCGCCAGAGGTAGTTGGGCGCAAATCACTCAGATGATGGGTATGAAAGGTTTGGTGACCAACCCGGCCGGTGAAACCATTGAATTGCCGGTTAAAGGTAATTTCAAGGAAGGATTTGATGTTTTGGAGTTCTTTATTTCCACCCACGGCACCCGCAAAGGCTTGACTGATACGGCCTTGCGTACTGCCAATGCTGGTTATTTAACCAGACGCTTAGTTGATGTTTCCCATGATATTGTGGTAGTGGAAAAAGATTGCGGTGATAAAGAAGGTTTTCTTATAACTCAAGCTGAAATAGAAGATACTGGAGAAGGTGTTGGTAGTTACGGTATTGGTCGTTATACTTTGCAAGAAGTTAAGGATAAAAAAGGTGAGGTCGTATTTAAGAAAAATGAACTTATAACCGGGGAGGTTGCCAAAAAGATAGATAAGTTGGAGCTGCCTGAACTAAAAGTTAGGTCTTTAATGACCTGCAAGATCACCCGGGGTGTTTGTCAGCGTTGTTACGGCTTGGATTTGGGTACAAATAATTTAGTGCAGATTGGCACGGCCGTTGGTATTATTGCCGCTCAAAGTATTGGTGAACCTGGCACCCAACTGACCATGCGTACTTTCCATACTGGTGGTGTGGCTTCAGTGGAAGATATTACCCAAGGGTTGCCGCGGGTAGAAGAAGTTTTTGAAGCTCGGCCAGTAAAGCGCCCAGGCTTGCTATCACCTGGTGATGGTAAGGTTGAGGTGGTGCACCAGGGGCGCCAAAAAGTTATTAATCTGGCCTATTTGGATAATTCCGAAGAGGTTATAAGCTTATCAGCCTACGAATCACCCAAAGTATTAGTGAAAAAGGGCAGTAAAGTTAAAGAGGGCGAGCCGGTAGTTAAGGCGGGTGAAGAGTCAATTACGGCTACACGTGACGGTAAGGTGAAAGAAATTAATGATCAATCAGTAGTTTTGACAGGTGAGTCCCAGGTGGTGAAAGAATTTATTATTCCACCAGGTATCGCTTTATGGGTAAAAGATGGTGATCAGGTTACCAAAGGCCAACAATTAACAGAAGGCTCGCTTGATTTGCATGAGATTTATGCCCTTAAAGGCAAAGAAGCGGTTCAGCGGTATATCATGAAAGAGATCCAATATATTTATGCTTCACAAGGTCAAAAATTAAATAGTAAGCATATTGAGTTGATTATTAAGCAGATGTTCTCGCGTATTTATATAACCGAAGCTGGCGGCACTGAACTTTTGCCTGGAGAAATGGTGACTGCAGCGCAATTTACTGAAGCTAATTTAGCAGCCAAGGATAAGGGAGTAGTTTTAGCTAAAGGTGAAGCTTTATTGCTGGGTATTACTAAAGCTTCACTTTCTACTGATAGTTTCCTGTCGGCGGCTTCATTCCAAGAAACTGCCCGCGTGCTGATTGATGCGGCCGTGACCGGGCGTATGGATTATTTGCGAGGCTTGAAAGAAAATGTAATTATTGGCCGCCTGATTCCGGCGGGTACGGGTAGTGGTGAACTGAAAGATAGATTAGCTGTTGCCATGGAAGAGTTTAGAGCCCAAGAAGCTGTTCGGGCCGAAGAAACTGCTCGGATGGCAGCAGCCGCAGCTGAAGCCGCGGCCATTGCACAGGCAGAAGCTGAAGCCATGGCGGCTAGTTTAGGAGCTATCTCAGAACATTCAGCGGTTGAGGAAAGTTAGGGCGATTACTAGTATAAAATTTAATCATCCCTGGCCTTATAAGTAAGGGCCAGGGATGATTTGTTTTTGGTAAGTGTGCTAGAGCATTGACTTTATGATTCAGAGCCGCTAAGATAGCGGCAAATATAAGTTTTAGATAATCACAAAAATAATAACAAAAACGGGAGTTTAACATGGATAGATTCAATTCATATCATTATGGCGAAGGCAAAACTGGTGATGGCCAGCACGTCACATTTACTTGTCCGACCGATACAGCGATTGAAGAGGTTCAAGAAATTCTAAAGAACAAATTCCGAGATTTTGATATTCCTTCAGCCCATCAGGTTAATGTAGGCCACGGTGCATACGGTATGTACAGCCGCTATAAGATTAAACAGCACAAGTATGCTGGTGGTGGCTTAAACGACGGAGGGAACTGGGGATTTATAGAAGTCCTGGAAATAAAGAATCCGCCCGATGGCCGCTGCGGCATAGTTATACATGAATGCAATAGTTGCACTGGTGCTGTTTTTACTGAATGGGCAACACTTACCGATGCCAACAAAGCATTCAAAAAAAATTGGTTAGAAGAGAAAACTAACGTAGTTTTCCCTTTATCGCCAGGGTTTAAGCGTCGTGTTGTTTGCGGTCTGATGACACCTTGGTTTTATGCAGTGGGCGATCAAGAGTTGTTTGGTGATTTTACTTTTCCTGAAGGTTTGCAAAATGATCCAAAGTACAAGCTTGGCCAGCGTTTCATTATTGAAGATTATAGCGGGGATTTAATCCTAAAAACTTGTCTTGGTTGCAGACATTACACAATCAAAGAAACTCTTCATCCATATACTGAGCATTGTTATCGCATTGTTCAGTGGGATGACGGCACATTTTGGGATGACAAATCTGGCTCAATTGGCAGATCAATCCGTCCGCTTCGGGATGATGAATTATGGATTGATGAAGCTATTCAGCAGTTTCATCGCTTACTTTCAGGTAAATCTAAAAACTTTACCATTAATTTTACGGATGGCAGCAAATTCGTAGGTGTACTGAAACAAACGTCTGAGCAAAAAGATTTACCCACTGCGG